>ERZ808029.101-NODE-101-length-89080-cov-25.822579_pt1 | contig 89080 bp, 88 predicted proteins | sample MGYA00380185_ERZ808029 | MGnify/ENA primary metagenome ERZ808029 (study PRJEB31490, sample SAMN06133404) | mouse gut metagenome | isolation source: M2_3 | host: mice | place: China: Chengdu | collected 2015-05 ... | reverse complement strand
CATACAGTCCTTGATTCTCTCTTGATTCGCCTCAAAGTCACGGAGCAGCTCGTATTCCTCCGCATCCAGATAGCGTCGTATGCTCTGCGTCGTACCGTTCAGCGTAAATTCCGCGCAGACCGTGATTTCCTCATCCGGTTTTAACACGCGCTGTTTTACATCCAGATTCAGCTTGCGGTATGCCAGAACATGTAACCCGTTTGAGGTATGTACGCTCAAAACATTCATGGCAAGCTGTTTGATGCGCAGTCCTCCGTCCGGGCGTTCCTCTCCCTCCACGCGATATTGGAAATTCTTTACAATGGTCTGGAATTGTTCCTGCGTCAACTCGTAGAATTCCCCCATTAATCGTTCACGATCCAGATAGCGTACCAGTGCAAAATCCGATATATATGGAGTGGTATTCATCCGATTACACATTTCCAGATAGCTTAGTATTTTTAAATTTGCCGTATTATCAAACAGGGAACTGTATTTGCGAGGATTTAAGTAGATGTCTTCGACCAGAGCTTCATTGACAGGACAATAAGAGCCTTCCACAATGCGGGAAGATAAAATAGAATCGATCTTGATTTTCGGAAACGACTCCACCGTGTACTGACCAAGGTGGAGTCCGTCGACCGTCAGACTGCGCCCACGAATATCGAGGTCACGGATTCCGATCCAGTATTTCGTGATCTGTTCCTCTTTATTGCGATATTCAATGCTTAACCATTTTCCCTCGTGGATGGCACGGAATATGTCCCGGAAAACTGTATTCATGGGCTTCCTCTTTTCGTTCGCTTGATGGGGTTATTTTACACCTTTAGTTAAGGTTTGGCAAGTTCCCACTATTAACCTGCCTCCTCATCACTTCGTAGATTTTCCAAATATATCTTTTTCTCCCTCATGTCTACTTTTGCCACAACGCCATACTGCAATGCACATCGTGGCGTCGCATGACCGAAATTCACATTATAAACAATCGGAAGCTTCTCATTATCTATCACTCTTATAAGAATTTCTTTATATTCCTGATAATAAGCTTCATCCTGTGGCTTTCCGACCAAAACACCTTTTACCACATCAAATACTCCTTTATTCTTAAGCGCAATTATTTCCTTTTCAAACAATTCCGGTGCAGGCTTTTCTTCACAAGTTTCTATAAACAGAACTTTTCCTGTCCACTCTTCCTTGCCCGGAAATAGCCCGTATTTTTCGCAGACTTCTTTTTCGTCTTCATATCTGGTAGTTGTCAATACATCATAAAAGCTTTCCAGACATCCGCCCAGCAGCTCCCCTTGAAAAACTTCACCGCCCTGTAAAAGTTCGAACCCCCGTTCTTCCTTGTGTGCTATTCTGTCTGTTCCGACTGCTTCCCGGGAAAAATCCTGCCGCTCTTCGTACCATATTTCACTGGATACAATCTCTCTGCATTCATTTCCTTCTAAGTAACTTTCAAATGCCTTTTTGCTGTATGGCAGCATTTCCTCTGCAATTTCTCCTAAATCGCATATGAAATTCGGACCATAATATGTAGACAGCCCAAGCTTATAAAACATCAAATGATTAATTGTGGTATCAGAAAATCCGGTAAATAATTTAGGATTCTTTTCTACAGCCCGAATAAACTCTGCATCTTCCATCAAATATGGCAAAAGTCTGTATGTATCATCGCCGCCTATTGCGCAAATAATTCCTGCAATGGAATCATCGAAAAAAGCATCCTTTAAGTCCTCTGCTCTTGCTTTGGGATTCTCCTTTAAATATTCAATCCCCTTTAAGGCGTTCGGCATAAACACCGGCTTTAGTCCATATTCCTTTAATCGCTTTACGCCTATTTCTATATTGTGGCTGCAAAAATCTTCGCCTAGCATTCCGCTTGATAAGCTTACGATTGCCACCTTGTCACCTTTTCTTAATTTTCTTGCATATTGCATGGCTCTGTTCCCTTCTTAATTTCATTTCCTTAAATTGTGTTCCTTATCAAAAAAAGCCTTCGCTAACGCAACATATTCCTCTTGTGAGCACACTTCTTTGCACTTTTCCTGATATTTTTCTGAGCGCTTCAGCATTTCCTCAATCTTATCGCACGGAAACGCTTCGCATTGATTACATTTTTCCACACCGTGCGTTCTTGTACAATCCACCAGACCATATGTACAGGTTTTATGCGAGGAACACCCCTCACAAACAATTTCATCATTCGATACCACTGTATCACGCCATCCAACCCGATGCCACAACTCTGCGACTTTTCTTAATTCCGCTTCGCTATGTGCGTTATATCTTGGACACCAGATACAATTATCTCCGCATAAAGTAATCTTTTCTTCCATAAACACAATCTCCCCATTACACAACGCTTAATATTCCGTTATTTCATAAGCAGTGTATTCATGACTAAATTGATAGCCCAATTTTTCCGCCAACGCTATCGACCACTTATTCTGCGCATCCCAGCTCGGATATAAGCCCTTCTTCAAACATTCCAAAACCAGTTTCGCACCGCACGCATATGCCAGTCCTTTTCTCCGGCAATCTTCTCTCGTGTCGATTTCGATTTCAATCCCTGCGTTGTAGGTGCTATAAGATGAAGCTCCTGCGACCAGTTCTCCATCCTTTAAGGCGACCACTCCCAAGCCTAACCCTCTGTATGTATCATAATCCTTATATTGGGATACCAGATCCTTCGCCCAATCACTGTTGCGGCACATGTTATATTCCTGTGCTCCCAACATTTTTAATTGATAATCCTCCGACAAGTCCGAAACTGCACTCTCTAATTTAGATACATCAAAAACATTTTGTTTCTTTTTCGTTGCATACCTCGTAACTTTTCTGGCTTTATCCCCAAAACACGCTTCGATTAATTTAGCCCACTCATCGTTCTGCGGAACCATAATCATAAAATCCTGCCTGCAGTTTTCCGACTTCCATCGAACCAACTCCTCACTTGGATTCCCTGCAAAAAATGCAAAATCTCCTAATATTGCCACCGCAGCATCTTCTGTGGAGTTCATATGTATTTCTCCCATTATTCCCTGTAAGCAGGACCATATGAGTGTATCATTCCAGCTTTCAAATATTTCTCTTAAACTCTCTTTCAATTTTCCCCCTCCATAAAGCGCAGCGGCAAGAGCGCTTATCGAATCTCTTCACCATCTCTAAGATACCACACTTCACGTCTTCTTCCAATAGAATGTTAAAAAAACGGGCAAAATTGAAACTTTGCATTGGTAGATTTTCATTCGCACATCACTTATAATTTGTTTAAACAAAACGCAGGAGGTTCTGACTATGAATTTGGGAAACAGCCTTTTTAATGCCCGCAAAAAGAGCGGACTATCACAGGAAGAAGTTGCTGAAAAATTAGGAGTAAGCCGACAGACGATTTCAAAGTGGGAGCTCGACGAAACACTTCCAGACATACGGCAATCCAAAAAGCTATCCGCCATTTATCATCTTACTTTAGATGAATTGATAGACTTTGACATTGACGTAAAAGAGATTGAACAGGCTATTGAAAACACAAGCGAAGAAACAGAACAAAAAATCGACTGGACAAGTATGTGGGGGAAAAAATATCCGGTTCTCACTACCTACCAGCAAAGAGTTGAGGTTGATGATTACGCTGTCCGACTAAGAGAGCTGCTCGACAGTCTGAAAAATCGTTATGGCTACAATGATTTAGACGCTATGCTGGTTTTAAAAGATATTTTAGCACATACATGGAATAGCAAGAAACAGTAATAAATTTTGATTGCAATTTAATGGAACACCGGGGAGTGGAAGTTTATATAGAGTCATTCCCCGGTATCTTTTTATTTGTGAAACTAAATGGTTAATCGCTATTTTATATTTTGACTTCTGTACTCGCCATTTCTGGGGTGTTTCGAAAAGAAAAATAACGTTGTAATACAGGTGATTGATAAGGTATAATGATTCCACTAAGAAAAGATTTGGCTATTAAGGAGGATTGCAAAATGAGTATGAAGGATAAAATGCACACAGGCGAGCTTTATCTTCCAGGTGATGAAGAAATCATGAGAGAACAGTTAAAGTGTCTGGACAAGCTTTATGATTTTAATATGACACGTCCTACGCAAATGGAAAAGAGGAGCGCTTTGCTCAAAGAAATGTTTGCGGAAGTCGGAGAGGATTGTTATATTGAGCCGCCGTTTCACTCTAACTTTGGCGGAAAACATGTACATTTTGGCAAAAACATCTATGCCAACTTTAATTTAACACTTGTAGACGATACCCATATTTATGTTGGAGATTATACAATGTTTGGACCAAATGTTACAGTGGCTACAGCAGGCCATCCGATTTTGCCTGAATTACGAAGACAAGGTTATCAGTACAATGCACCAATCCGTATAGGAGCAAATTGTTGGATTGGTGCAGGAGCGCTTATCATGCCGGGAATTACTATTGGCGACAATGTAGTAATTGGAGCAGGTAGCGTAGTTACAAAAGATATTCCATCCGATGTTGTGGCAGTTGGAGTTCCTTGCAGGGTACTCCGAGAAATAAATGAACACGATAAAGAGTATTATTTTAAAAACAGAAAAATTGATGTATTTTAAAAACGAAGAGTAGGTAGGAAGGGAGATTTGTTTACTATGGAAAATACGGAACGTCACCGGTGTTTCTGGGTAAATGTGAAGAATCCGCTTTATATTCAGTATCATGATACCGAATGGGGAGTACCTCAGCACTCAGACAAAAAATTATGGGAATTGTTAATGTTGGAAAGTTTTCAAGCTGGCTTATCGTGGGAATGCATTTTGAATAAACGGGAAGGTTTTCGCAAGGCTTTTGATGAGTTTGATGTAGAAAAGATAAGTGGATATGGAGAGGAAAAGTATTTGCGATTATTAGCCGATCCGAATATTATCCGCAATAAATTAAAGATCAAAGCATGTATCACAAATAGTAGGATATTTAGAAAAATTCAAGAAGAGTATGGTTCCTTTGATACATATATTTGGGGATTTACAGAAAGACAAGTGATTTTTGAAAGCTGTGATATTCGAACAAGTTCCCCTTTGTCCGATGAGATTTCAAAGGATTTGAAAAAGAGAGGAATGAAATTCGTTGGTACGGTCATTATATATTCGTATTTGCAGGCAATTGGGATACTGAATGCACATACGAAAGACTGTGATTGGTATAAAGGCAAGCTATAAGAGATTTACAATGGGAGGAAAAGTCAATGAAGCTTAGAAATATATTGATAGTTGTGGAAGATATCGAGAAATCCAAAAAGTTTTATCATGATTTGTTCGGACTTATGCCGATATCAGATAATGCCGGAAATGCAATTTTGTCAGAAGGGCTCGTTCTCCAGGACAAAAAAATCTGGGAAAGTACTCTTAAAAAGAAGGTTTCTCCAGAGAATAATTCTTGCGAGCTATACTTTGAAGCATACGATATAGAAGCATTTGTAAGGAGACTTGAGAAGTTATATCCATCAATCAAATATGTGAATGAGCTTATAGAGAATGGACTGGGAAAGAAAGTGATTCGTTTTTATGATTTAGATGGTAATCTGATTGAAGTGGGGATGGCATATGATTGATTTGCAAAACAAACAGTATTGTCCGGCGATTGAAGAAATTGGAGCGTGTATTGGTAATCCTGTATTTGATGATTTTTGCAAAGACATGAAGCAAAAATATAAGTGCAGTGAAAAAATAGAATTCAGCGCCTGCAGTTTGGCGCCGGGATGGAATATCAAATTTAAAAAGTCAGGTAAGACATTGTGTACGATATATCCGGGGGAAGCTTTTTTTACAACGATGGTGGTGGTTGGCAAAAAAGAAAAGGAGCGAGTAGAAGAGATACTACCGGAATGTGATATTCGATTGCAGGAGATTTATCACCGGACAAAAGAAGGAAATGGTGCAAGATGGCTGATGATTGATTTGGAAGATAAAGACAGTATGTATGATGATGTGTTTCGGCTGATTGCAATACGCAAGGGATAATCAACATTAACCGGAACAAAGTGGGCTTGCCCACTTTGTTCCGGTTAATGTTGATTATCCCAGGATATATTTTTTAATAGCTTCAAAACTTTGTTTGCTGATGTCGTGTTCCATCTTACAAGCATCTTGGGTGGCCGTTTCTTCATCAACTCCAAGGTTTACCAGCCAGTTGTAAAGCAGCATGTGTCTTTCATAGGTATCAGATGCAATCTGTTTTCCTTGTTCGGTAAAAGTAATATATCCTTCGCTGGAAACAGTAATCAGGTCACGGTTTCGTAAGTTTTTCATGGCGACGCTGACACTTGGTTTGGAATATCCACGTTCTGTAGCGATGTCGATAGAACGTACCACCGGCAGTCGTTGGCTTAATATATAAATTGTCTCCAGATAATCTTCCATAGATTCTTCGGACTTATGGCTGACATATCCCATAAAATTCTCCCTTCGCATTTTTATAATAACTATGTTACCATTTAGACGAAAAAAATGCAAGGAACTATTGACAAACCCAATTGGTTAGCATATACTAACTAAAACAATTCATGATTACATCAGAGAAGAAAGTTAAGGGAAATTAGTAGAAGCATTGGTAAATTGTAGTTGGAAAGAGAGGAATATATCATGGCAGATTTTATAATTATAATAATTTTGGTGATTTTGATAGGAGCTGCAGTTACTTATATCGTCAAAGCTAAAAAGAGTGGTGCACAATGCATGGGGTGTCCGGCTGCGGGGAAGTGTGCGGGAAAAAAGGGAGTACATAAGCAGTGTGATTGCAGTCGGCATGTAAAAAAGAATTCGATTTTAAACAAGAAAAAATAAAAAAGTATTGAAAAATACCTGTATGGGGTATATAATGATGAAAGATAAATACACCCATGGGGTATATGAGACCGAGATTTGGAGGAAAAACTATGGAAGAAAAGGTTTGCGAGTGTTCACATCGTACGAAAGCACGTGATGAAAAAGAATATAAAGATTTGCTGAATCGTTTAAGCAGAATCGAAGGGCAGGTACGTGGGGTGCGTGGGATGGTCGAGAAAGATGCATATTGTACGGATATTCTGATTCAGGTGTCGGCAATCAATGCAGCGCTTAATAGTTTTAATAAAGTGCTTTTGGCCAATCACATTCATACCTGTGTAGCAGAAGATATACGTAACGGAAAGGACGAAGCGATTGATGAACTTGTGAAGTTACTTCAAAAGTTGATGAAATAGTCTTTTAGACGGTTAGGAGAGTGAGGATTTATGGAGCAATATAATGTGACAGGGATGAGTTGTGCAGCTTGCAGCACAAGGGTGGAAAAAGCGGTCAGTGGCGTACCGGGAGTTACGTCTTGTTCGGTTAATTTGCTGACGAACTCTATGGGAGTGGAAGGAACAGCGAATCCATCTAAGATTGTTGAGGCAGTGGAAGCGGCAGGATACAAAGCAGAGCAAAAGACAGCAGGCAGTAAGAAAGTATCTGCAATTGCAGAGACAGAAGAGGCATTAAAAGATAGAGAAACACCGATTTTAAAGAAACGATTATATGCATCTGTCGGATTTTTGGCAATATTGATGTATTTTTCTATGGGGAATATGATGTGGGGATGGCCGGCACCGGAATTTTTTGACAAGAACCATGTGGCGATGGGACTTTTGCAGTTATTGCTGACGACCGTGATCATGGTTATTAACCAGAAATTTTTCATCAGTGGATTTAAGAGTTTGCTGCATAAGTCACCGAATATGGATACGCTGGTAGCCTTAGGTGCAGGAGCATCCTATGTATATAGCCTTTACGCATTGTTTGCTATGACGGATGCTCAGATGAGAAACGATATGGCAGGTGCTATGGCTTATATGCATGAGTTTTATTTTGAGTCGGCAGCGATGATTTTGACCTTGATTACAGTTGGCAAAATGTTAGAAGCCCGGTCCAAAGGAAAAACGACGGATGCATTGAAAGGATTGATGAAGCTTGCACCAAAGACTGCAGTGGTTATAAAGGATGGTCTGGAAGTGACTGTACCGATTGAGCAGGTAGAAAAAGGGGATATCTTTGTTGTGCGTCCCGGAGAAAATATTCCGGTAGATGGCATTGTGCTAGAAGGAAGCAGCGCTGTAAATGAGTCGGCGCTTACCGGAGAGAGTATTCCGGTGGACAAAGCATCGGGAGACAAAGTATCGGCAGCAACGTTGAACCAGTCGGGGTATATCCGCTGCGAGGCAACAAGAGTAGGGGAAGACACTACACTTTCTCAGATTATCCAGATGGTTAGTGATGCGGCAGCTACCAAAGCACCAATCGCAAAAGTAGCAGATAAAGTATCAGGTGTATTTGTTCCGGCAGTGATAGCAATTGCGGCAGTGACATTTATCGTGTGGATAGCGGTGGGAGAGAGTTTTGGATTTGCTTTGGCAAGGGCAATTTCTGTGCTGGTAATCAGTTGTCCTTGTGCACTTGGTCTTGCAACACCGGTAGCGATCATGGTAGGAAACGGCATGGGAGCAAAGCACGGAATTATGTTTAAAACTGCAGTTTCTTTAGAGGAAGCCGGGAAAATACAGATTGTAGCGCTGGATAAAACGGGAACAATCACAAGTGGAGAACCAAAAGTGACAGACATTTTACCGGCGGAAGGAATTTCAAAAGAACAATTGCTTCAGATGGCATATAATCTGGAAGCAAAGAGTGAACATCCGCTGGCGCGTGCAATTTTAGAGGAAGCACAAAGATATGGCATGAAAGTGGAAGAAGTGACAGAGTTTCAGGCTTTACCGGGGAATGGTCTTGTAGCAGTGCAAGGCGGAGAATGGATTTGCGGGGGCAATAGGACATTTATCAGTAAAAAAGCGGATATTCCTGATGGGTTGCAAAAATTAGCAGAACGGTTAGCAGAAGAGGGAAAGACACCATTATTCTTTAGCAAAGAAAAGAAACTTGCGGGAATCATAGCGGTGGCGGATGTAATGAAAGAAGACAGTCCGGCAGCAGTAAAGGAATTGCAGAATATGGGAATTCGAGTAGTCATGCTTACCGGAGATAATGAGCGTACGGCCAGAGCGATCGGCAGCCAAGCGGGTGTAGATGATGTGATCGCAGGTGTGCTGCCAGAGGGAAAAGAGAGTGTGATTCGAGCCTTGAAAGAAAAAGGCAAGGTTGCAATGGTAGGAGATGGTATCAATGATGCCATAGCGCTTACAAGGGCAGATATCGGAATCGCTATCGGAGCAGGTACAGATATTGCGATTGATGCAGCAGATGTAGTGCTTATGAAAAGTAAGTTAAGGGATGTTCCGGCGGCAATCCGTTTAAGCCGGGCAACGCTTACAAATATTCATGAAAATCTATTTTGGGCATTTATTTATAATGTGATAGGAATTCCGCTGGCAGCTGGTCTGTGGATTCCGATTTTTCACTGGCAGCTTAATCCGATGTTCGGAGCGGCAGCAATGAGTTTATCCAGTGTGTGCGTAGTGACAAATGCATTACGATTGAATTTTTTCGGTGTGCACAATGCCAAAAAAGATAAGAAGCTGAAAAATCCAATTATGTTACAGACTGTATCTGACATTCATAAAAAGGATGCGGAGCAGATGGAAAATAAATTATCAGAAAAGGAGAATCAAACAATGGAAAAAACAATGGAAATCAAAGGAATGATGTGTGGACACTGCCAGGCAGCGGTAAAGAAGGCATTGGAAGCAATTGATGGAGTAACGGAAGCAGTTGTAAGTTATGAAGCGGGAAATGCACTCGTGAAAATGAGTGCGGAAGTTACTGATGAGGTATTAAAAGCTGCTGTAGAAGAGAAGGATTACGAAGTGACAGCAATTTATTAGAAAAATGGTAACGACAGGCTGTTTTGCATATGCAAAGCAGTCTGTTTTGTGTTACAATAAGTGGCAATTGGTGAAGATAAAATAGGCAAGGGAGAAAAAGGATGAAAAAGAAAACACAGAAATTTACGTTATCAGCAATGCTTATTGCAATTGGTATGGTGCTGCCATTTTTGACGGGACAAATACCGCAGATTGGAAATATGTTATGCCCGATGCACATTCCGGTTTTCTTATGCGGATTGATTTGCGGATGGCCTTATGGTATGGCGGTTGGATTTGTTTTGCCAGTTCTTCGTTCTGTGATATTTGGAATGCCAATGCTTTATCCAAGTGCGATATCAATGGCATTTGAACTTGCAACATATGGCTTGGTTGCCGGTTTCCTTTATAATCGTTCCAGATGGCAGTGTATCATTGCACTTTACCGTTCTTTGATTTTGGCAATGATAAGCGGAAGGATTGTGTGGGGTGTGGTACAGATGATTTTACTTGGTATCGGCGGTAACATATTTACATGGCAGATGTTCATGGCGGGAGCAGTATTCAATGCGGCGGCAGGGATTATTCTTCAGCTTGTACTTATTCCGGCATTGATGCTGGCATTACATCGTACGGGTCTGGTAAAACTTCATAATGCCAAAACACATACGAAGAGAGCAATGGCACATACAGGAAATTAGAAATGGAACAACATATATCGGATAAAATTTTAAAAAGGATAAAAGAGCAGACAACAAAAGAAAGCGCAGTACCTTATATCGTGGCAATTGACGGACGATGTGCTTCGGGAAAATCAACTCTCGCCGCATATCTTAAGTCTGCTTTAGCGTGCAGTGTGATTCATATGGATCATTTCTTTTTGCAGCCCCATCAGAGAACTGAAAAACGGTTGAGAGAACCGGGCGGAAATGTAGACTATGAGCGTTTTAAGAAAGAAGTTATGATTCCATTGAAAAAGGGAGAGGCATTTTCTTATCGGATTTTCGATTGTCATAGGATGGATTTTCATGGTGAGGCATATGTGCCGCGAACTTCGATTGCTATCGTGGAAGGAGCGTATTGCTGCCGACCGGAGTTTATTGGAGCATGGGATTTGAAAGTATTTTTAAATGTAGAAAGAGAAGAACAGCTTCGTCGGATTGCAAAAAGAAATGGAAAAGAACAGGTGAAACAGTTTGAGCAGTTTTGGATACCGATGGAAGAAGTATATTTGAAAGCCTGTCATGTGGAAGCAAGGTGTGATATAAAAGGTGTGATATAGGAGAGGAGTTTGGGATGCAGGAGAAAGAGCATAAGAGGCGTGTGCGTTATAGTGGTACACACCCTAGAAATTATAAAGAAAAATATAAAGAACTACAGCCAGAGAAGTATATGGATACGATATCTAAGGTGATAAAGAAAGGAAGCACCCCGGCAGGAATGCATATCTCTATCTGTGTGAAAGAGATTCTTGATTTTTTGCAGATTCAACCGGGGCAAAAAGGACTGGATGCGACACTTGGTTACGGCGGACACACGAAGGAGATGTTAAAATGTCTGGAAGGGCAGGGGCATATATATGGACTTGATGTAGACCCGATTGAATCTGCAAAGACGAAGGAACGTTTGGAAAAGCAAGGATATGGGGAAGATATACTGACTGTAAAATTAATGAATTTTGCTGATATTGATAAGGTGGCAGAAGAAGTTGGAAAATTTGATTTCATACTGGCAGATTTGGGAGTGTCATCGATGCAGATTGATAATCCTGACCGTGGATTTTCCTACAAGATAGAAGGACCGCTTGATTTACGCATGAATCCACAAAAAGGGATCAGCGCGGCTGAGCGCATCAAAGATATTAGCGAGGAAGAGTTGACAGGGATGTTGATGGAAAATGCAGACGAACCGTATGCGTCAGAGATTGCGAAAGCAGTTGTAATGAATCAGAGGCAAGGAAGATGTATTGATACGACTACAAAACTGCAGAAAACGATTGAAGAAGCATTGGTCTTTGTACCGCAGGCAGAGCGTAAAGAAGCTGTGAAAAAATCTTGCCAGCGTACTTTTCAGGCGCTTCGCATTGATATCAATCAGGAGTATGAAGTATTGTATGAATTTTTGGAAAAGCTTCCAAAGGTGCTTGCGCCAAATGGCCGTGTGGCAATATTGACGTTTCACTCCGGAGAAGATCGTCTGGTAAAAAAATCTTTCAAGCAGTTCAAAAAATCAGGAGAGTATAGAGAGATATCAAATGAAATCATTCGGCCTTCAGCCAAGGAATGCGCAAGCAACAGCCGGGCGCGTTCTACAAAAATGCGTTGGGCGATAAAGGCATAGCATGGGACAACTTGCAGAATAAGTAAAAGTTGTTCTTGCAGTAGTGATATGTGTATGTTAGAATAAAGAAAAGCATATTTTTCACTATAATCTTTTGATTCTAAAACATTTCATATAAATAGGTCTTTGTGACCTGTCTTTTCGGAAAATTCATGCTTTGGATTCACATTTTTAGCAGGAGTTTTCGAGAAAAGAAATCTCCTGAACAATTTTGTAAAGGAGGTTTTATATGGAGCAGTGTAAGACACTGCCGGAGAAGAAATTAAGGCAGTGGCATCCCGCATTTTATGCAGGCACTCAGATTGAGTTTCAAGAGGAAGCAACGAATCTGATTTTTGAAAATGAGCATCAATTAGGAACGAAGCCTATGGAGATTGATATCCTCATTATCAAGAAAGAGAGTGGAAAACCGATACAAAAGAACATTGGAAAAATATTCAGAAAGTACAATGTAGTAGAGTACAAAAGCCCTTCAGATTATATGAGCATTGATGATTTTTATAAAGTATATGGCTATGCCTGTTTTTATAAGGCGGATTCAAGTATTGTAGATGATATTTCAATAGAGGAAATGACCATATCTTTAGTATGTGAAGGGTATCCGAGAAAATTGATTGAGCATTTGGAGCATGTAAGGGGATTTCTTATCAAAAAGGAAGAAACAGGAATTTATTATGTATATGGGGATATTATGCCAATACAGATTATTACAACAAAATATTTATCTCCTGAGAAAAATTTGTGGCTGCGAAGTTTGACAGATAGTTTGGCAGATAAAGCGATTGTGCAAAAGCTCATCAAAGAATATGAAAAAAACCGGGAAAATACATTATACAGTTCAATGATGAATGTCATTGTTCAAGCAAACGAGGCAGAATTTGTGGAGGTGAAGGAGAACATGTGTGAGGCGTTGAAAGCATTGATGCAGGATGAAATAGATGCTGCAGTGGAAGAGGGAATTAGAAAAGGAATAGAAGAGGCAGTCGAAAAAGCAGTTGAGGAGGCAGTCGAAAAGGCAGTTGAAGAAGCAGTCGAAAAAGCAGTTGAGGAAGCGGTTGAGGAAAGGACTGAAAGTCAGAGGAAACAGATGAATGCTTTGAATCTTAAATTAATAGAGCTTGGGCGGATAGAAGATGTTGTCAAAGCGGCGAAAGACGATGCTTATCAGCGAAAGCTGCTCGCGGAGTTTAATATTGATGTGGCTGGAATAACGAATTTGCAAAAATAATTAAAGTTTAATGCAAGGATTTTGATATTTGTGTCGTATTATTAATAAAAGACGAAGTGATAGGAGGAAGCATTATGAAAAGAAAAGGAATTATGGTAGGAGCAGTTTTCGCTTTGACATTAGGTTTAGGAACAGTAGTGTTTGCAGCACCGCAGAATATGGGAGCCAATCGGATTCATTATATAGACAAAAATCTAGATGGAGTTTGCGACTTTGCAGGTCTGATCGAGGAGGCGCAATGTAGGTATAGAGAGTTGAAAAATGCTCAAGATTCAAACGTGATTGAGGATTCTGGTAACAATGAGTGTCCGAATAACAATGAATGTCCAAATAACTATGAGTGCCCGAATAACAATGAATGTCCAAATAATTATGAGTGTCCGAATAATAATGAATGTCCAGGAAATGCCCGGAAGTATCAAAATCCTCAATGTGGCGGACGAAATCAACAAGGATATCATCATGGCAATGGGAGAAGAAGATAAGAGGAAGTTTCATGAAGTCGGAACAGGAAGTGAATCATGCGATAGACAAATATGCGGACATGATACAGCGTATTTGTCTGTACCGCCTGAAGAACAAGGAAGACACGGAAGATGTGTTTCAGAATGTGTTTTTGAAGTACATGCTTTATGAGGGACAGTTTGAGAATGAAGAACATGAAAAGTCATGGTTGATTCGAGTTACTTTGAATGCCTGCAAAGATTTTATCAAGATTTTTCTCAGAAAGAAGACCGTACCGCTGGAAGTGTTGGCAGAAGCCGTCTATATATCAAAAGAGTATAGCGAGGTATTGGAAGCCGTTCTTTCTTTGCCTGAAAAGTATAAGGACGTAATTTATCTTCATTACTATGAAGGATATTCGGCATATGAAATTGGTACGATTCTTAAGAAAAAGGAGAATACAGTATATTCGTTGTTGTCAAGGGGGCGTGGAATACTAAGAGAAATACTGGGAGGTGAGCAGTTTGAAGGATAAAGTATATGATGCATTTGACAGCATAAAAGCGGAAGAATACTTAAAAATCGTTACAAGGCAGCATTTACATAAAGAGCGCGAAAAAAGGCAGCACAGATATTTGCCATCCTGGATTTGGAAAACTGCTGCCGTTATGTGTACAGTACTGGTCATGGTAGGTGTGGCAGAAGGATATAAAGTCCTAAAGACGCCAGTTTCTTATATTAGTATAGATGTGAATCCTTCTTTGGAATTGGAATTAAATTGTTTTGCTCGTGTAATAACGGCTCAGGCATATAATGAAGAAGCAAAGAGCATATTAGAAGAAATTTCCGTAAGAGGAGAAAAATATACAGAAGCTATCGAGATCATCATGGAAAGTGAAGAAATGAGTGGATATCTTGAAAAAAATCCTACTCCTGTTTTTGCAATTGCCACTGAGGAAACTGGAAAGAAAGAGCTGCAGGAAGGGTTGGAAAACCACTTGGGAATCAAAAAGTATGAGAGTGAGATTCTAACGGCAGATGTGGCAAATGCGAAAGAGGCGCATGAAAATGGAATGTCTGTGGGAAAGTATCAGGTTTCTTCGAAGTTGAGTGAATATGATGATACGATATCAATCGACGATTGCCAGAATATGTCTGTGCCTGAAATATGCAATCGGCTTCAGAAACATGAAGAAAGAAGACACAGGGAGCGGAAACGGAAAAATTCCGGGAAGTGTCATGGAGATGAAGATTAGGAGGAAACAAGAGATGAAAAAATTTATGGAAGAGTTCAAGGCATTTGCGCTTCGTGGAAATGTAATGGATATGGCAGTCGGTGTCATTATAGGTGGTGCATTTTCAGGAATTGTAACTTCTTTGACAGATAATTTAATTAATCCTGTTTTGAATATGTTAACAGCAGGAAAAAGGTATTCTATAGAAGAAATTGGAGCATTTGCTTCTAATTTTGGCTCAGCAGTCGTTAATTTTATTATTATGGCATTTATTTTATTCTGTTTATTAAAAGGAATCAATAAATTAACTTCATTTGGTATGAAGAAAGAAGAGGTACCGGCGAAACCTACAACAAAGGTCTGTCCGTTCTGTCAGAGTGAAATTAGTATTAAGGCGACACGGTGTCCGCATTGTACATCTGAGCAGCCAGAATAAAAACGACAATAAAAAAGAAAATTTAGTTCCAGGTATTCATATCTGGAACTTTTTTATGATATAGGAAAGTTCATACTTTCCTATATCATAAAACGCTCCGCGGGATGCGCACTGCGGCGTACAATGAAGTTGTCGTACGCGACCGCCGCAGGCGCAAAAATGTGCGACGCACATTCTTTATTTTTATAAGGAAATAGTTGCTTTCTGAAAAGAAAAAGAGTAAACTGTATGAAGCATTAATTGTGTTACAAATGAATGAAGGAGGGGTTAGGCTATGTATCTAGCATTTCTGGTGCTTTGGATTATTTTCAATGGCAAAATCACATTGGAAATTTTGGTGTTAGGCGTAATTGTATGCAGTGTATTATTTGCATTCTGCAGTAAATTCATGAATTACAGTTTACATAGGGATATTGCAGTAATGAAGAAGCTTCCTTTGATGTTTCAGTACATATTGATATTGATTATCGAAGTTCTCAAAGCGAATCGTCAGGTACTGCATTTTATTATGACGCCCAAATACCAGGTGGAACCACAGATCGTGCATTTTACATCAAACCTTAAAACAGAGACAGCGAGGGTAATTTTGGCAAATTCTATTACATTGACACCGGGAACCATTACGGTGGCATTGGAAGGAAATGAATTTGCCGTGCATTGTCTGGACAAGGAATTTGCAGAAGGAATAGAGAATTCGGTTTTTGCAGAGTTATTAGAGAAGATGGAGGCAGTGGAATAGGATGTATGAGATGATTTATCATGGGTTTTTATTGGCATGCATGATTGTGATCGGTGGTTTGATCATCCTCTGTCTGATTCGTGCGGTGCTTGGACCAAGGCTTGCAGACAGAATTGTGGCCATCAATATGATCGGTACGATGACAATCGTAGAAATTGCAATCTTGGCACTTTATATGAGAGAAAGTTATTTGTTTGACGTCTGTCTTATCTATGCCATGATTAGTTTCCTTGCAGTTGTAGTTCTTACAAAGATTTATGAGGGAGCTTATCAGGAACGGAAACTCAAATCACAGAGTTTGAAAAAAGGAGAGCCAGAAGCAGACAGGAAAGAACAAAAAGAGGAGGGACAATAAGATGGCTTGGGTACAACTGGTTATTGGCGGAATCTTTATTATTATTGGTCTGCTGACGCTTGCAGTGGCAGTTTTTGGTGTATTCCGTTTTCATTATGTATTAAATAGAATGCATTCATCAGCCATGGGAGATTCTCTTGGAATTTTGTTTATTATATTTGGGCTGATGATTTTAAGCGGTTTTAATCTTGGAACATTAAAATTAGCGCTTATCATTGTCTTTTTCTGGCTTGCAGGTCCGGTATCTTCTCATATGATCGGACAGATGGAAATACTGACGAATGAAAAGCTTCATGAAGAATGCGAGGTGGAAGAAGATGGAAGTATTTAAAGTTATTCTGCTGATATTTTTGATTTTATGTGCGATATCAGCGAGTCTTATTAAAAATCCGTTGATTTCCGTAATTGTATTTATGTCATACAGCCTTGTTATGTCTGTAATCTGGTTCCTTTTAGAATCACCTGATTTGGCCATCACAGAGGCAGCTGTAGGAGCAGGAGTCAGCAGTATTTTATTTTTTGTAACATTACGTAAGATTAAATTACTTTCAGAAAAAGGAGGCGGAGAAGATGAGCAAGATCAAGGATAATTATGACGATAGCTTTTGGAACCGTCTGACAAAGTGGGTAAACGGAGAGAAAGATCCTTTCAAAGGAAAAATGGAAATGAAGCCCTTAAGGGAGACAGAGGTGAAAGGAGATTCTGTTTATAATCCGGATCAGCTTGATGAGAGGAAGGTAGCACAGTATGTGGATGATCTTGGAAGAAACAAGGAGATGAAAGCATTCCGAATTGTTTATAAGTTGAGTTCAATCGCACTCTGCCTGCTTCTGATCGCAGTTCTTTTACTGACAGTTTCCCATATGCCGGTTCTTGGTACGACAGACGGGCCGAATAATAATGAGGTCGCTGAGCGATATTTGGAAAAGGGTATGGAAGAAACAGGAGTTGTGAATACCGTCACAGGTATGATTTTAAGTTATCGTGGTTTCGATACGTTTGGTGAGACCTGTGTACTTTTCATTGCGGCTACCTGCGTGATTATCTTGCTTCGTAAAAGCGAGGAGGAGATTGAAAATACGAAAGAGACAGACTGGAAATATGAGCCGAAACCGGATGCGATTTTGCAGAGAGTGACACGTCTTGTCGTGCCGGTTATTTTTCTGTTTGGTTTCTATATTATATTAAACGGACATCTCTCTCCGGGAGGCGGATTCTCAGGAGGAGCAACCATTGGAGCAGGACTTATTCTGTATGTAACAACATTTGGATTCCACAAGACACAGAAGTTCTTCAGTGAGAAGACATACGATATTGTGAAAGTGGGAGCGTTGTCTTTATATAGTATAACGATGATTTACTATTTCTATACAGGAGCAAATATGCTTAAGAATATTATTCCGCTTGGAACACCAGGAAACATCTTAAGCAGCGGTATGATTCTTCCAATCAATATTTTTGTCGGTCTGGAAGTTGCATGTACCATGTATGCGTTTTTTGCATTGTTCCGAAGAGGAGGTATGTAGTATGGGACCAAATTTACTTGTAAATATCGAAGAAGTAGCAGCAGTTATTCTGTTTGGTATAGGATTTACCACACTTTTACTTCACAAAAATATGATCAAAAAGATTATCGGATTGAATATTATGGACACGGCTGTGTATCTGTTCCTTGCAAGTATGGGATACATCGAGGGACGTCTGGCTCCAATTATTGTAAATGGTGTGACTGACAAAACAAAATATATCAACCCGATTCCAAGTGGCCTTGTGCTTACTGGTATCGTAGTATCTGTCAGTGTAACGGCATTGATGCTTGGACTTACGGTACGTTTGTATAGAAGGTATCATTCATTGGATCTTGATGAGATTCTGATGAGGATGCAGAAGGAGGCGCTGTAATGGATTTTGTACAGAATTTTCCTTGTTTTTCCATTGTTCTTTGTATGGTTGCGGGAATCGTCTCTACGCCGATGAAGGGAAAACAGGCAAAAAGAGTAACGCTTACGGTCATAACACTGGTAGCAGTTATGTCAGTCATAACACTTATGTATACCATGTCAACCGGAAGCAGTTTTATCTATACGATGGGAAAATTTCCGGCTCCTTGGGGGAATGAAATCCGTGTAGGGGTTCTGGAAGCTTTGCTGGCAACGGTGTTTTCACTGGTTACTTTATTCTCTTTGCTTGGTGGAATTGATTTGATTTTTCATGATGTAGAAGCAGAAAAAGTAAATTTATTCTTTATTTTGGTAGATTTGTTGTTGAGTTCTATGTTAGCGATCATTTATACGAATGATTTGTTTACAAGTTATGTATTTGTAGAAATCAATACAATTGCAGCTTGCGGTATGATCTTGATTCGAGGAAACGGACGCTCGATGGTGGCTGCAACGCGTTATATGGTTATGAGCCTTATCGGTTCCGGTCTGTTTTTGATCGGGCTTGCCATGCTTTATGATATTACCGGACATTTGCTGATGCAAAACGCCCACCTTGCGTTGACAGAGTTGATTGGGAGAGGGGCTTATGAAGTACCGATACTGGTGATTATAAGTTTTATTACAGTTGGTCTGGCAATTAAGAGTGGTTTGTATCCATTCCATTCATGGATGCCGGATGCCTATGGATATTCCACAGCATCAAGTAGTGCGATTTTGTCCGGTCTTGTATCAAAAAGTTATATTATTTTGTTGATCAAAATTTTCTATCGAGTGATCGGATTTGATAATGTGGTGACGAGTAAAATTGTCAATGTATTGTTTATATTCGGATTGATTGGAATGATCATGGGTTCGATCAGCGCGATTATGGCAAAAGATATCTATCGGATGATCGCATATTCTTCGGTTGCCCAGATTGGCTATATCTATATGGGAATCGGTCTTGGTATTGAGGCCGGTATGATCGCGGCAGTTTTCCATATTTTGACTCATGCGGTGACAAAGTCACTTTTGTTCTTATCAGCGAAAGGATTAAATGAAGTATCCGGACGAAAACGTTTATTCCCATATCTTCAGGGTGCGGCATTTCGTAATCCGCTTGCGGGAGCATCGTTCCTTATCGGAAGTCTTTCTATGGTAGGTATTCCGATGCTGGCAGGATTTATCGCAAAGATGCTATTTGCAACGGCAGCAGTAGAAGTAGGAGATATAAAGACGCTTAGTACATTGATTGTGCTTGCAATCAGTACGGTACTCAATGCAGTTTATTTTCTGCATACCGTTATCCGTATTTATACGCCGGTAAATGAACCGGAAGAATTTCATGGAATCCATATTCGACCGAAAATGGGAGCAGCCTTGGCATTGCTTTGTCTGGTAATTTTAAACTTTGTGTTAGGGCTTATGTCACAGCCGATCACCGATTTGATCGAACAGGGAATTCATATGTTTGCATAGAAGGAGGGGGAAAAGATGAATATACAAATGATACTCGGAATCGCAATTTTACTTCCGATACTGGCAGGGCTTCTGTTGCTTTTCCTTCAGGGAAAGATTGCAAACAGAACGGTAAAATGCGTTTTTATTTTTGCAGTTATGGCAGTCACATCTGCGCTGGTAATACGTCTTATGCTGGTTGGCGATTACGAATTTGTCTTATGGCAGTTTACCGAAGGATTAGAGCTTCGTGTAAAAATGGATTCTCTGACACGGTTATTTGCAGGGATGACAGTAGCGGCATGGACACTTGGCGGTGTGTTTGCGTTTGAGTATATGAAACATGAGAATAACGAGGACCGTTATTTTGGATTTTATCTGATTGTAATGGGTGTGCTGGTCGCTTTGGATCATGCAGGAAATCTCATTACATTATATTTGTTCTTTGAACTTATGACATTGACATCCTTGCCGATGGTACTTCACAATCAGAGTCACGAGGCAGTGATGGCAGGTCTTAAGTACTTATTTTACTCCGTGGCAGGAGCATTTGCTGCGTTGTTTGGTATTTTTTATCTGTATGCGCACGGTGCAGGAAGATTTTTTGAAGAAGGTGGTTATCTGCTTTCCATGGAAGGTTATACAGGAACTGTCTCTATGACGCTTCTGGTGTTATTCCTTTTGATTGTAGGATTTGGTACGAAAGCGGGTATGTTTCCGATGCATGGCTGGCTTCCGACTGCTCATCCGGTTGCGCCGGCGCCGGCGAGTGCCGTACTTTCCGGTATTATTACAAAAGCAGGCGTTTTGGCGATCATAAGAGTAATCTTTTATACTGTAGGTGCAGACTTTGTTCAAGGTACATGGGTGCAGTATGCATGGATGATTCTTACATTGATTACTGTTTTCATGGGATCTATGATGGCATTCAAAGAGCAGATATTGAAAAAGAGACTGGCATATTCTACAGTGAGCCAGGTCTCCTATATTTTGTTTGGACTTTCCGTGATGAATATAAGCGGCATGACAGGCGGACTTGCACATTTTGTATTCCATAGTGTGGTAAAGAATTGTCTGTTCCTTGTTGCCGGTGTTGTTATCTATAAGACCGGAAAGACAACCGTGAAAGAACTTCGCGGCATTGGAAAACAGATGCCAATTACGATGTGGTGTTTTACACTGGTATCGATTACGCTGGTTGGAATTCCGCCTACAAGTGGATTCGTGAGCAAATGGTATCTTGCAATGGGTTCATTGGAAACCGGAATGAGTGCGCTCTCATGGATCGGACCGGTGGTACTGTTATTAAGTGCCATGCTGACAGCAGGATATTTGCTGCCGATTTCCATTCAGGCATTTTTCCCGGGGCAGGATTTTGACTATAAGAATATAGAGAAAAAGGAACCGTCGCTTTGTATGACGGTACCATTGATCCTATATACGGCGGCAGCTGTCTTGCTTGGTATGTTTCCGGAACCATTTATTAATTTCCTGCAGAATATTGCAGCAGGGATATTATAAGGAGGGAGGAGCAAGATGAGTAATGTATTTTTAGTTCTCCCGGTGGTACTTCCGATTTTGGGAGGAGCATTCATGCCTCTTTTGCGTCTGCCAGACAAAAAGAGAAATATTTTATTGGAAATCATAGTGCTGATTACTTCAGCCTTGGCTTTGATATGTGTGTTTAATAATCCAGAAGATGGATTTACGTTGTTCCATCTTACCGGTAATTTAGATTTTGCACTGCGTCTTGACGGACTTGGGAGTGTATTTACTTGTTTGATTGCAATTTTATGGCCGCTTGCGACGTTGTATGCATTTGAATATATGCGTCACGAAGAGCGTACGACAAGCTTTTTTGCTTTCTATACGATGACTTATGGTGTGACAATGGGGATTGCCATGGCGAAAAATCTTGTTACGATGTATCTTTTCTATGAGCTTTTGACATTAGTATCCGTATATCTGGTTATGCATCCGATGACGAAGAAAGCGATTCGTGCCAGCCGTACCTATCTTTACTATTCTATCGGCGGTGCAGCATTTGCGTTTATTTCGCTGATATTTGTTATCGTGTACGGAAATACAACGGATTTTGTATTAGGAGGAGTATTGGATCTTGGCAAAATCGGTGAGAATGTCCAGGTGATGTTGTTTGTATATTTGATGGCATTCTGGGGATTTGGTGTAAAAGCGGCAATTTTCCCATTTCAGGGATGGCTGCCGAAAGCTTCTGTTGCACCAACACCGGTTACGGCTCTTCTCCATGCGGTAGCAGTTGTAAAATCTGGTGCATTTGCAATCATGCGTTTGACCTATTTTTGCTTTGGTGCAGATTTTATCCGGGGTACATGGGCGCACTTTGCAGTGATAAGTATTGCTATGATAAGTGTTATCTATGGCTCGACGATGGCGGTAAAAGAGACACACTTTAAAAGAAGGCTTGCTTTTTCAACAATTAGTAACTTGTCTTACATTTTACTTGGCGTGACCATGATGAGCCCGCTTGGTCTCTTTGCAGGTATCAGTCATTTAGTTATTCATGCAATTATGAAGATTGGTGCATTCTTTAGTGCCGGTGCAGTATTGCATCAAAGCAATAAGGAATATATTGATGAATTAAATGGTCTTGGAAGAAAGATGCCGTTTGTATTTACAACATTTACTATATGTGGTTTATCGTTGATCGGAATTCCGTTGTTTGCCGGATTTATCAGCAAGTGGAATATCGCGGCAGCCGCAATGGAAACGGGAGCAGAATTCCCGTATGCGTATGTGGCAGTAGGCGTACTTTTGTATTCGGCGCTTATGACAGCGGTTTACATTATGACGGTTGCGATCCGTGCATGGTTCCCGGATAAAGGTTATAATGCAAAAGCAAACGAAGGCGTAAAAGACCCGAACTGGGAGATGAAGCTTCCATTACTTTTGTTTATGATTGCAATTATTGCTATTGGATTATATTCACAGCCTCTTATGGAAATTTTCCAGAAAGTGGCAAATGGAATTATTTAGAAAGGAGAAAAGTTATGTCTGGTAATTTTGAATTGTTTCATGCAGTTTGGTTCCCGTTTGCGGCAGCTTTTCTCTGCTACCTTACGGGAAGAGTGAATAAGAGAGTGCGCGACAGGGTGCTCCAGCTTTCTGTGATTGTAGAATTCGCCTTGATTATCTGGGCAGCAATGACTTGTATGCGTATTGGAAGTATGGAATTTTTCTGGCAAGGCTTCTGTATGCAGGGTTTGTATCTTAAGATGGATGGATTCCGTCTGCTGTATGGAGGTATTGCAGCATTCATGTGGATGATGACGGGAATCTTTTCCAGAGAATATTTTTCACATTATCGTAACCGCAATCGTTATTATTTCTTTTTCCTTTTAACGTTGGGGGCAACGGTAGGTGTGTTCCTATCAGGGGACTTCTATACGACATTCATTTTCTTTGAAATTATGTCGCTGACTTCGTATGTGTGGGTTGTTCATGATGAAAAACCGGCGGCAATGAAGGCGGGGGAAATTTACCTTGCGATTGCCGTAATCGGTGGTCTTGTGATGCTGATGGGATTGTTCTTGCTGTATAATGCAACAGGAACATTGCGTATGTCAGAACTTTATGATGCGGTAAAAGCAGTTTGGGGAGAAAAACAGACTCAGATTTATATCGCGGGAGGCTGCATGCTATTTGGCTTTGGCGCCAAAGCTGGTATGTTCCCGCTGCATATCTGGCTTCCAAAAGCCCATCCGGTGGCTCCGGCTCCGGCAAGTGCGCTGCTTTCAGGTATTTTAACGAAGACAGGTGTGTATGGCGTACTTGTTGTCTCAGCAGAGATTTTCCGTCATGATCCGAAATGGGGTACGCTGGTATTATATCTTGGTGTAATTACCATGTTTGGCGGAGCATTACTGGCGGTATTTTCCGTGGATTTAAAGAGAACGCTGGCATGTTCTTCTATGTCGCAGATTGGATTTATCCTTGTCGGTGTTGGAATGATGGAACTTTTAGGGGTTCATGGGACATTGGCAGTTCGGGGAACGATTCTGCATATGGTAAATCATTCTATGATCAAGCTCGTACTCTTTATGGCAGCCGGTGTGGTATATATGAATTTACATGCACTGAACTTAAATGACATTCGTGGGTTTGGACGTAATAAGCCATTATTAAAAGGAATGTTTCTTATGGGAGCATTGAGCATTGGCGGTATTCCAGGGTGGAGCGGTTATGTCAGCAAGACACTTTTGCATGAGAGTATCGTGGAATATGCGGCAGAGCTTGGTGCACATGGAGAACCAGCGCTTAGTATTCATGTTATTGAATGGATTTTCCTTCTGACAGGAGGAATGACGATTGCTTATATGACGAAGTTATTCGTAGCAGTGTTTGTGGATAGACATCCTACAAGACAGAAAGAATTTGATGGGAAGAAGAAGTATATGAATGCGGAGAGTATGTTTGCACTTATTGTGCCGACAATATTACTTGTAGTGTTAGGATTCCTTCCGTATCTGACGATGGATAAGATCGCAGATTTTGCACAAGAATTTCTGCATGGAGAGTCTTTGGAACATGCAGTTCACTATTTTAGTCTTGTGAATTTAAAAGGAGCAGCAATTTCTATCACGATCGGAGCTTTGGTTTATATATTCTTTATCAGAAAGTTCTTGATGAGTAAGGATAAGAAGAGCGAAGGAGCATACTTAAATGTATGGCCAGGCTGGGCAGATGTAGAAGATTTAATCTACCGCCCGGTATTGCAGAAAGCAGCAATCACGGTTGTGGCAGGGATTTGTAAGATGATTGACCAGATGTATGTGACGAGAATGATCTTGAACAGTATTTTAAATGTCATGGCATTCTTCAGCCGTGTCTGTGATCATATGCTTGACGGTATTTTGATGTTCTTTAGAAGCACGACACATAAGAGCCGCACAGAGAGCCATGTATACTTGATCGGAAGTAAGCTTTCCCGTGGATTAGGTACAGTGCTTGATAATTGTGTAGCAGTCTTAAACCGTACGATACGAAAGAAACGTCCGATTGAAAGATCTTATGTCGTAACCTTTGCAGAGTGGGAAGAAGTAATGCATAAGACCAATCGCTTGATTGGTGCAAGTCTTTCCTTTGGTCTTATGATGGCGGCAATTGGATTGGCATTGACATTAGTATACTTATTGTGGTGGTAAAAATAGGATGAGAAAAAGCAAGTATGATATCTAAAAAAGATATATACTTGCTTTTTTTGTACAGTAATATCAAATGGAGTAAAATTGTGTTCTGAGAAAAATAGAATAAAATAATAATTTCAAGACAATTAGGACCTGATATGATATAATGTTGACATAAATGAAAATCGGGAAAGGGGAAAAGTACGATGAAAAAGAATTTAACAAGACGTGTTTTTTCATTCGGATTGGCAATTGCATTAATTATGACGATGATTCCGGCGAATGTAAAAACGGCAAAAGCAGCACCAAAGAGGGCGGATATCACAGAAGGACTTATCGCTTACTATGATTTTGAAGACTGTGAAGGAACAACCGTTCCCAATATACAAGGGAATACCGCTTATAACGGAACGCTTTTAGGTAATAATGTTTCCGTCAGAAATGCAGAATATCTGGGAAATGCCCTGCATTTTGAGAATGGAACGGAAGGACATATGAAGATTCCAAATGTGATTAACAGTGGAGAAAACAATTATTCTATTTCTCTTTGGTACAAGTATGATACTTCTTTTGACAGAGAAAATGCAAATACAGTATTGCTTCAGCAAAATGGAAATGGAAGAAGTATTCTTTTGCTAACTGCAGATAACAGGTATGATTCTTATGTGAATGGGGTAGACGTTTACAGTGATTCTTCGGTAAATCTTGACGAGTGGCAGCATGTGATTTATGTCTATAATTCTGTGGACAGAAAGATTAAGTATTATATAAACGGGGTTCTTGACAGTGAGAAAGATGCCGGAACAAATGAGGTAAATGCGGTTACGGATTTATTGATTGGCCGACATAAAAACGGCGGAAGCAATCCAATGTCCATGCGTGGAGATATCGACGAGATTCGTGTATACGACCGTGTGCTAAGCGATGAGGAGGCAAAAGCGGTCTATGAGGATAAATTAGATCCTCCGACATATGAAGCGCATTATGCGTCAAAAGATCAACTTCTGCAGGCGTATGATTTAGTTTCTTCAACAGAAAATAAGCCGGCACAGCTGGTTAAATTTGGTTTGGATGAGAATGGACAGGCGCAGACCTGGTGGATTGCAGGAAGAGATTCTAAAGGAGAGAACCTGGTGCTATTTGCAACGAAACCATTGGTTTCTCAGGTGAAATTTGATCCAGATAGTATGGATAACGATAAAGCATTTGATGCAGAGTGGGGAACTTATGATACTGCTCCGCAGACGGTGTATTCTAACCATTACGGTGCAAGTGCGCTGCGTGCAAAATTGAAAGACATGGAGACAGATGAATCATATTTTTCTAAGGCAGAACAAAGTCTTATGAAAGAAACGACTATTTATACAAACGATATAAAGAATCAGACGCAGTACGCGCTGACAGACAAGTTATATGCAGCATATGGAGAACAGGATCGTAATTATACCTATGTTACAGTTGGCTCAAACAAGTCAGATGATTTAAACGGAGGACTTCGGATTGACAGAGAGTATTGGGGAGGCCCGGATAAGAATAAGCATCATTACTGGCTTCGTGCACCATATAACGATAGATGGAACAGTAAAAGCGCGATTGCGGCAAGGGCAAATTATGATGCGCAAGGAAATGCAACGGGTTCCAACACTTACAATTCGGTAGATCTGGAATCGCCTGCGAATGGGGTGTTACCGGCATTTCAGTTAGAGCTTTCGAATATACTTTTTGCATCGGCGGCACCGATAGCTGAAGAAGGGACGCTTACGATGGAAGATGTATTTACACTTCGTTATGTTAGTGATGTAATGTTTGGCAAAGCAACAGTAACAGAGGATGGTTCTTGTATTGAGGTGACTGATGCGGCAGAGAATGTATATCTGGTAGTGCAAAACGACGATGGAGCATGGGCGCAGGAAGTTTCTGAGGATATATGTGTGCAGCCAGAAGATGTTGTAATCACAGAAACAGGGCTTACTTCCTTTGATGACTGCAAGATATGGCTGGAAACTACTGATGAAAGCAGACTTACGAAAGTCATCATGCCGGGAGATAAGATAGAAGAACCTGATCCGGTAGAATCTGATAAATCCGATTTAGACGCATTGATTACATATGCACAGAGTCAAAAGGAAAGTGATGAATACAAATTGTTAGTAAAAGTTGTAAAGGACGCATTTGACGCAGTCTTTGCGAGCGCAGTGGAAGTGAACGAAGATGTGACAGCAACACAGGAAGAGGTAAACGCAGCGTATGATGCACTTCTTGCAAAAGTACATTTGTTAGGATTCATCGGTGGAAATACTGATAATTTGGATCAATTGTATCGAAACGCACTCGCATTGGACAAAAAACTTTACACAGAAGAAAGTGTAAAAGTATTAGAAGAAGCCATGAAGAGTGCAGATGAAGTATTAAGAGCAGGAGAAAATGCACTGAAAGTCGACATTGACAAGGCATATGAAGAATTAGAAACAGCAATGACCGGACTGAAACGTATTTTGGCAGATAAGAGAAAATTAGCAGCCCTGATTGCGAAAGGAGAAGGTTACCTGGCAGAATCAGATAAATACGTCTCTGTAGCCGATCTTGAGCTTGCCCTTACAAGTGCAGATGAAGTATACGGCAAAGAGGATGCAACGCAGGAGGAAGTCAACGCAGCATATGGAGTATTGCTGCAGGCAATTTTTGGATTGAGAGAAGTACCGAACAAAGATGTCTTGGAAGGATTGATCAAGACTGTTAGCGCAATGGATCTTAGTGTATACAGCAACGAATCTGTAAAATCAGTGAAAGCAGCGCTTTCTTATGCAAAAGAAGTATTGGCAGATGATATGGCAGACCAGGATGAGATAGATGCGGCAGTAGAAGCATTGAATGATGCAATTGAAAAGGCAGAAACAACAGGAAAGACAGCTAGTAATGCAACAAGAAAGACAGCTGGTAATACAACAAGCAAGACAGGAAAAACAGCAGCAAAAACAGGAGACCATGCAAATGCAGAAATTCCTGTAGCAGCAGGACTTGTGGCAATCCTGGCGCTGATTGCAGTTTGGAAGAAAGAAACAAATGTATAAAGATTTGTAGATTAGATGGGGACTCTGATTTAGCAGGGTCCCTTTTAGAATGAAGATACAGAAATCATAAAAGCAAATTTGGGGATGTTTTATTTGGAAAAAAGTAAGGTTTAGGGTATAATAACTTCTGCGTGACAATTATATTGGCAGGAAGGAAGTCAGCCGAAACATGGATGGAAATTTATTTTTAGAAGAAGTGACAGAAAGACTGAAAGATAAAATAGAGCAACTGAATATGGTGATTACCGAAGGACAAAAACAAGTCGAGAGTATGAACGATTATTTCTGGGAGAATTATGCAGAGATGGACGAATACGGGTATGAAAATTACGATAATCAGCAGGCATTATTGAATCAGGTGAATGCGAATCAGGAGAAGATGGTATTGAAACATCGCTTTGAGAAGATGTTGAAAGAGCCCTTTTTTGGAAGGGTAGATTTTAGATTTGACGAAGAAGAAGAGGCGGAATCATTTTATATAGGGATTGCCAATTTTGCGAAGGAGAGCGGAAGCGTACCGCTTATCTATGACTGGCGTGCGCCTGTGAGCGGATTGTTTTATGATTATGATAAAGGCCCGGCAGCTTACGAAGCGCCTGGCGGTGTGATGGAAGGTGAAATCAAGTCGAAGTGGCAGTACAAAATCCGTGATGGCAAGATGGTGTATGGATTTGAAAGCGATATGAAAATTGATGATGAGATTTTACAGCAAGAACTTGGAAGCAAGGGTGATACACAGCTTAAGAATATCGTGCGAACCATTCAGAAGGAGCAGAACGCGATCATTCGCAATACGCAAGATAAGATTCTTGTGATCCAGGGAGCGGCGGGAAGTGGAAAAACTTCGGTCGCACTGCATCGGATTGCCTATCTTTTGTATCATGACCGCAAACATCTGAAGTCTTCGAATGTGCTCATTTTATCGCCGAACGGTGTATTCTCAGATTATATTTCTCATATTCTTCCGGAGCTTGGAGAAGAGAACATTCAGGAGATGAGTTTTGATATTTTTGCATATAAAGAACTAAAAAGTATCGTGAATGATTGTGAAGAGCGTTATGACTTGATTGAGCGCAGGCTGAAATATTTTGATACCGGAGAAATGCAGCGCTATAAAGAAAAGCAGTCGAAAGAATTTATCGGACAGATGGAAAGCTTTCTGGCGATTCTGGAAGATGAACTTATGGATTTTTTTGATGTGGAGTTTCGTGGAATTAAACGGACAGAGCAGCAGCTGATTGAGTTATTCTATTTTAAATTCCAGGAGATTCCGCTGCTTGCCAGAATGGATGCGATTTTAGAACATTTTATCGATGAATACGAGACCCTCTATAACCGTAACGTGTCCGAAGAAGCGAAAGAATTTTTGGAACATAAATTTAAAAATATGTATGTGACAATGGATTTATATCAGATATACAATCAGCTGATGAAAATGAGCGGATATCCGGAACTTCCAAAGCGTTCATATGAAAAACGAAGTCTGATGTATGAAGATGTGTTTCCAATGTTGTATTTAAAACAACGGCTGTTAGGGAAAAAGAAGCATAAGCATATCAAACATCTGGTGATTGATGAAATGCAGGATTATTCGTATTTACAGTATGCTATCCTGCACGATATGTTTTCCTGCAAGATGACAATCTTAGGTGACAAGGCACAGACGATCGACGATGAGAGACAGGATGTGCTTGGATTCTTGCCGGAAATTTTTGGAAGGAATATACGAAAGATTGTGATGAACAAGAGTTATCGCAATACAATTGAGATTGCAAGGTACGCAGGAGCGATTACCGGGATTACAGATTTGGAATTATTTGAACGGCATGGGAAGAATGTAATCGAGAAAACATTTGTTTCGGCAGAGGAAGCCATAAAGGAAGCATTAAAACAATTGTGCGTCCAGGAAGGTGAATATGAGACGGCAGCAATTCTTACGATGCGTGAAAGCGAAGCAAAGAAAATCTATAAAGTGCTTAAGAAAGAAGGACGGCAGGTGTCATATATTGACAGAGACAGTGCAAGATTTAGAAAAGGACTTACGGTAACGACGTTTTATATGGCAAAAGGGCTGGAATTTGACCAGGTATTCGCCATTTATTCCGGAAAGGAAGATGCGTTTATCAAGCAGGCAAAATATATCTGTGCAACGAGAGCACTGCATGAATTATATATGTATGAAGTGTAGCAGAATAAACGTAAAAAGGAGAAACAGGAGGGAATACAATGAGTATGATAGATTATCTTTTGTGGAGAGGCGATTTGAGGTTTGAGCAAAGTGAATTTTGTGAGGTAGATAATCTGGTATTGTGTTATCTTACGTATGTCAATCTGGATGGTATTGCGCCAGAAATCGGGGAAGGGACCATGACAGTGCGAGAACTATCAGATCGTTTTTTCTTGCAGTATTCACACAAAGAACTGGAAAAAGACAAGTCTTTTATCCGGCTGGCGCCGTATGTAATGAAGGCGATGGCAGACACAGAGCGTTTCGGTGACGCGATGGTAAGGAATTATGTGAATAAGATCGATTTGGAAAAAATGCTTCAGTTTGCGGCAATAGAGATTATATTGGGGGATGGAACGATATTTGTAGCATATCGCGGAACCGATGATACGATTGTCGGATGGAAGGAAGATTTTTACTTGAGCAAGGGAGAAATACTGGCAGAGAAAGAGGCGGTAGCGTATTTAAATAATATAGAAAGCAAGAAGCCTCTTCGCATCGGAGGTCATTCTAAGGGCGGTAATTTGGCAATTTATGCGGCAGCGAATTGCAAACCGCAGATACAGGGACAGATTCTTGAAATTTATAATAATGATGGTCCGGGATTTACAAAGGAGTTTCTGGAAAGCCCAGGGCTGTTTCGTATCCGTTCTAAGATCCAGAGTTATATTCCGGAGAGCTCTGTCATTGGAATGCTGTTAGAGCATGTAGTAGAGCCGACGATTATTCGAAGCACACAAAAAGGTGTGATGCAGCATGATGGTATGTCGTGGGAAGTTAGGGGAAATCGGTTTTTGTATTGTGAGAAATTATCTAATTTTTCGGAAATAGTGGATGACGTCATCAGCAAATGGCTGGCAGAAGTAGAAGACGAGAAGCGTAACCAAACCATTGATGATTTGTTTGCGGTATTGGAGGCGACTCAGGCGAAGACTCTGACAGAACTGCAGGAAGGCGGTATGAAAAATGTGCGGATCATCATAAAAGAGATTGAGAGTATGGATTCAGAATCAAAAGAAGTATTGCAAGAACTTTTGAAAGCGTTTTTTCATAAAGTCCCAAGTTTTTTGGGGATTTCAAATATGCTGAATAAAGAAAGAAAAGAATAATACAGAGCACACTCTATTTTGTGTGATTTTCCTATTGAAATAAGAAGAAAGACTGTGCTATAATCAAATACAAATGTGCGCGGTGTGCGGAATCGCACCGCGCAGGACATTTGAAAAATACATAGATGGGAGAAAGCAAAAGATGAGCAACCTTACAGAGATAAGATGGCATGGACGCGGCGGTCAGGGTGCTAAGACAGCAGCATTACTTCTTGCAGACGTGGCATTTCAGACAGGAAAATATGTACAGGGCTTTCCGGAATATGGTCCGGAGCGAATGGGTGCGCCGATTACCGCGTACAACCGGATCAGTGATAAAGTGATTCGTGTTCATTCTAATATTTATGAGCCGGAATTTGTAGTTGTGGTAGATGAATCTTTATTAGAAGCAGTAGATGTGACGGCTGGTTTGAAAAAAGAAGGAGCAATCCTTGTGAATACAGAACGTTCCAAGGAGGAAATCATTCCACATCTTAAGGGTTACGAAGGGAAACTATATACGATCGATGCGAAAAAAGTTTCTATCGAGGCTATGGGAAAATATTTTCCGAATACACCGATGCTTGCGGCAATCGTGAAGGTAGCAGGAATTATGGAAGAAGAACGTTTCCTGACAGAGATGGAAGCGTCTTTTAAGCATAAATTCGCCGGAAAACCGGAAGTAATCGAAGGTAACATGAAGGCGCTTAAAATGGCATTTGCGGAGGTACGATAATGGCAGAAGATATTCAGAAATTAGGCGTGAAGGCATCCTGGAAGGATTTGACAGAAGGAATGGTCATCTGTACTCCGGGTACTTCAAAAGAATTTAATACCGGGGAATGGTCCAGCATCAAACCGGTATTCATCGAAGATAAATGTAAACAATGTCTGCTTTGTGTTCCGGTTTGTCCGGACAGTTCTATTCCGGTTACGGATGGGAAGAGAGCGGCATTTGACTATGATCATTGCAAGGGATGCGGCATTTGTGTAAAAGCATGCCCATTTGGAGCGATTACAATGGAAGGAGTGAAATAATATGGCAATCAGAGAGCGTTTATCAGGCAATGAAGCAGTTGCAATCGCGTTAAGACAGATTAATCCGGATGTATTTCCGGCATTTCCAATCACTCCGTCTACTGAGATTCCACAGTATTTTGCATCATTTGCCGCAAATGGGCAGGTAGATACGGAATTTATTCCGGTAGAAAGTGAGCACAGCTCCATGAGTGCGGCAATCGGTGCCTCAGCGGCAGGCGCAAGAAGCCTTACCGCAACTTCATCCTGTGGTCTTGCTTATATGTGGGAAGAATTATATATTGCAGCATCTAATAGGCTGCCGTTAGCATTAGCGCTTGTAAACCGTGCACTGTCTGGGCCGATTAATATTAATTGTGATCATTCTGACAGTATGGGAGCAAGAGATGCAGGATGGATTCAAGTATATGCAGAGAATAATCAGGAAGCATATGACAATATGGTTCAGGCATTTCGTATTTCTGAGCATGCAGACGTAAGACTGCCGATCATGATCTGCCAGGATGGTTTTATTACCAGCCATGCGGTAGAAAATATTGAATTGTTAGAAGATGAAGTTGTAAAGGAGTTTGTCGGTGAATACACTCCGGAAAATTATCTTCTGAATCCGGAAAGACCTATGGCAGTCGGACCGTATTCGATTACCGATTATTATATGGAAGCGAAGAGAAATCAGGCAGAAGGTATGAAAAATGCCAAGGATGTTGTACTTCAGGTAGCCAAAGAATTTGAACAGATTTCTGGCAGAAGTTACGGCCTGTTTGAAGAATATCAGATGGAAGATGCGCAGTATGCGGTTGTAATGATAGGTTCTGCAGCAGGTACGACAAAGGATGCCGTTGACGCACTTCGTGCAAAAGGTGAAAAAGTCGGGCTTATCAAGATTCGTCTTTTCCGTCCATTCCCGGCAGAGGAAATCGCGGCAGCTCTTAAGAATGTAAAAGCGGTTGCGATCATGGATCGTGCAGAAGGGTACAGTAATCAGGGAGGACCGCTTGGAGCAGATGTAATGGCTGCGTTGTATCGTGCAAGGGCAAATGCACTTGCAGTAAATTATGTCTATGGTCTTGGCGGACGTGATGTGCGCGTAGAGGATATGGAAGGCATTTTTGAAACCCTGAAACAGATTGACAAAGATGGCAATGCAGGAGAAACTTACCGTTATCTTGGAGTACGTGAATAAGGGGGAGACAAAGATGGGATATAATTTTAAAGAAACGATGAGCAAACCGGAACGTCTTGCGCCAGGACACAGAATGTGTGCAGGATGCGGTGGTACTATCGCAGTAAGAAATGTGCTTCGCGGACTTCACGAAGGCGATAAAGCGGTTATTGGTAATGCTACCGGATGTTTGGAAGTATCTACATTTACATATCCATATACTGCATGGGAGGACAGCTACATTCACAATGCATTTGAAAATGCAGGAGCTACCTTAAGCGGTGTGGAAGGTGCTTACAAAGCATTAAAAAGAAAAGGGAAATTAGCAGAAGATTATAAATTTATCACATTCGGTGGTGACGGCGGTACCTATGACATTGGGTTCCAGTCCTTATCAGGAGCGATGGAGCGTAATCATGATATGGTATATGTATGTTATGACAATGGCGCATACATGAACACCGGAATTCAGCGTTCTTCAGCAACACCGATGTACGCAGATACGACAACCACACCGGTTGGAAGTGAAAGCAACGGAAAGCCACAGAACAGAAAAGATCTGGCTTCTGTAATCGCAGCACACGATGTACCATATGTGGCACAGACTACATTTGTACAGAATTTTAAAGATTTGCACATGAAATCTGAAAAAGCAATCTATACACCGGGTGCAGCATTCTTAAATATTATGGCTCCATGTCCGCGTGGATGGAGATATAACACACCGGATATCATGGAAATCTGTAAATTAGGTGTGGAAACATGTTACTGGCCGTTATTTGAAGTTGTAGAAGGTAAATGGATCTTAAATTATGAGCCAAAGAAGAAACTTCCGATTGAAGACTTCTTAAGACCACAGGGCAGATTCAAACATCTTTTCAAATCAGGCAATGAATACCTGTTGGAAGCATTCCAGAAAGAAGTAGACAGAAGATGGGAAGAATTATTGTTTAGATGTTCTAAATAGTAAATTGGGGACGTAGTTTTTTTGAAAAATACTACGTCCCCAATTTAGTTTTGCCCTGTCCCTTTTTGAATGTTACCTGATTTTCGTGCATCTTAACATATTAAAACGACCACTTACCGATTTCATATTTACTTTCGTTTTGAAATTGCTACAATGTCAGTAGAAGGAGGGAGCGAATATGAGGGTGAATATTTCATATATTGATCCAGAGGAAGAGGAGCAAGCAAAGCTTTATATCAAGAAAGGACATCGCTCATTGAACGAGCTGATTCATGTGATCACAGAAGAGACGTATAAAGAGATTTTCCTTTCGGTAACAAGTGATGGAAATCAGTATCAGATTAACTGTAAACATATTTGTTATATCGAGAGTGTGGATGAAAAAACGGTTGTGCATACGAATCTTAAGACATTTTTATGTAAGAAAAAGCTGTATGAATTGGAAGGGCTGTTATCAGAAAATTTTGCTAGGATTTCCAAGGGGATAATCTTAAATCTTACACAGGTGGAACATTATAGTCCTCAGATGAATGGAATTATGAAAGCAGTGCTTTGTAACGGAAAAGAAGTTTATATTTCCAGGAAATATTTAAAAGAACTTCGGTATAAGATTGGAGGAAAATAAGATGACGAAAAGAGAGTGGGCATTTGAAGTTGGAGAGGGTGTAGTACTTGGAATTATATTATTCTTTGGGGCAGTATTTTCGTTGATGCTGAATCGTGATATCGTGCATATGGAACTGTTTGCGGAGAAGTTATTTTTGATTATGGGCGGCTATGTGTTGGCAGTTTTGGCTATAAAAGTAATATTTTCTATCAGCTTTATAAGAAAAGCAGCAGTTATATTTCAGGGAGCCGGGATTATCTGGTGGATATGGCTTTTGGGGCTTGGAGTAACTGTTGCGAGCAGTTTTATACCAAAATATATCCGCTATATTGTTTTGGTAGATGTAGTTGTGTTGAGTTGCTATTGCATAGGGCAGTTTTTGCATACGAAGTGGATTGCGAAAGAATTGAATGGAGGTAAATGGAAGAAAGGATTTGTATTTATAGAAGATATCGAAAAGAAACCGAAAAATGAAGATGAATTTATGACTTGGATTGGAGAATATTGCCGGAAGAATGGATTGGATTATGAAGTATTGCATTATGGAATCCCGGCACGAATCAAAATGGATGGAGTGCAGTATCTGGTGCAGATTACGGAATACTGCAGTTTGACTAGCGGAGTAGTACCGGCGATAGAATTTAAACAGGTATAAAAATGAAGTGGGGTAGTGTCAAGTGAGTTATGAAAAACTGAGTTAAAAGAAAAAGGCTCAGATGAACCTTGAAAATTGTAGATATTTTAGTCTGAGGTAGGTTTCCGCCACCCTTGGCAGCACGCAAAAGAACTTCATGGCACTGCCCCAGGCATGCAGGATGCAGATGTCACAACAGGCATACTCAGTTGAGTAGAGAAAACACCCTTTTTGAAATATTCAGGACTGTTTTCCGATTGAAATAGATAATAAACTGTGATAAAATTGAGAGGATTTAATAGTTCTTTGAAAGTGGTTGAAAAACCTGTAAATATGAAGATTATAGAGGATCTGGAAACATACAAACAGGAGTTTAAAAGATAGGAGGAAACATTGAAATGAAAAAATTTATTTTTGGGATAATTTTATCTGGTATTGGATTTATATATTCATTTGCTTGTTTTGTATATGCTGTTTTAAATCCATGGACTATAGATGGACAAAGTGGCTTAATCGTATCTTTTAGGGGAAATGATGTACTGATTCCCTTTTTAATTTCTACACTTATTCTTATTATAGGTATACTGATTTGTGGATATGAAGCATATAGGCAAAAGTAAAAGGTTGGGATTGTTTTTCCCAACCTTTTATTGATATATTATGTATCTTTAGCAGAATAGAACTTTACTTTATATGACACTTATACATAGAGACGGAGAGGAAAAAGTTTCGATAGGGAGTTGTTGAGTTTTGGAATCCATGATAAAGTAGAAATAGTAGTTTGGGGAGTGTTTTGGTTGTGCCAACGGCCTGGTACAATAAATGGGAAAGAACAAAAAACGATTTTCGGAAGGGCAGGAAGCCGTCAAATGGAGAAGGAATGGAAAGATGCATTTACATCGAAAGAAACAGAACTTTATGTATTGAAACATAAGGATTTGGATGTTGCCATGGTTCAGATAGATTTGAGGACTGGACATATTGATTATGTACTGGAAGTATATTTGCCAGAAGAACTGCCAGTCGGATGTGATGCGGCTGGTGATGGTTTGAGTGAATGGTGGAAAGCAAGAGCAATTCCTGACACTAGAAGAGGAATCCAGCAAGTTTTAAGACAATTGGAAGAAGAAACAAATACATCGCTGATGTTGTCTGCATATGGACTAAGTTTAACGGATCATTTCTGGATGCAGCCGATAGGAATGGAATTGTATTGGAAAGATCTGAATTTTGATGAGAATACTTTTTCGGATGAACTGGGGATTCTTCTGACAGACTCCGAACGGTTAGATTTTGATAAGAATATCTCAAAATTTTCTCCGGCATCGTCTGTGAATGGGGAAATGAAAAAAAGTGGGTCATCAAAAGGCAGTAGCCCATAAGGAAACCTTTCAAAACTTATGACTTATACCAGGTAAAAGGAAAAATAAAAATGCTATGCAAAAGTTCCACGGATTGCATAGCATTTTTTACTTCGCAAAGATACGTAAGCAGTTGGAATATACGATTTTAACTGATTTTATTTTAACAAGAAATAGCAAGAATTCTCCTACCTCTTTAGGTAGTGAGATGAATTGCAAAAAAATCTAAAAAAGAACGCTTGTTCTGTAGTGCTAAATATGTTATGATGAAATCAGGTAAACAAAAGAAAGGACTGATTTTATTATGAATTTGGATAATAACGCACATTCAGTATTTTTATTATACGATCATTTGATTATGGTTGTGAAATATCGCCGGAGAGTGATAGACGATGTCATATCAAATAGAGCAAAAGAAATATTTGAGTATATTGCACCAAAATATGGAATTACATTGGAAGAATGGAATCATGATGAAGATTATGTAATGTCATGTTCCGTGCACAGCCGAAGAGTGAGAACAGTAAATTTATCAATGCCTATAAAAGTACAAGCAGCAGGCTATTTAAGAAGGAATATACCAAAATACGGGAAAAACTTTGGAAGGAAGCATTCTGGAGTCAGAGCTTTTGTCTTTTGACAGCAGGAGGTGCACCTGTTGAAATAATCCGCAGATATATTGAAAGTCAGGGTGAAAAAAAGTTTGAACAAAGCATATAAGTTCCGGATTTACCCGGGAAAAAAGCAGGAAGAACTCCTTTCCAAAACATTTGGATGCTGCCGTTTCTCTATAATATCATGCTGGATGATAAGATAAAGGAATATGAAGTGACTAAAAAGATGAAGAAAACGACTCCTGCAGCCTATAAGAAAGAGTATCCGTGGTTGAAAGAGGTAGATTCCCTAGCCCTTGCGAATGTGCAGCTTCATTTAGAAAAGGCTTATAAGAATTTTTTTACGAATCCGTCTGTGGGTTTTCCAAAATTCAAGTCCAGACATCGAAGCAGGAAGAGCTATACAACGAATGTCGTGAATGGGAATATTCGTTTGGGAAATGGAAAGATCCGGCTTCCGAAACTGAAGGAAGTGAAGATCAGAAAGCATCGGGAAATTCCGGATAACTATGTACTGAAGTCGGTAACCATAAGTCAGGAACCCTCCGGGAAATACTATGCAAGTCTGCTTTATGAGTATGAAGTCTGCGAGAACCAAGCAGACAAGAAATCGGAAGTAGAAGCGGAAGTACTGGGAATCGATTATGCGATGAGTGGGATGGCAGTCTTTTCAGACGGAACACGGTGTGAATATCCAGGATATTATAGAAAGGCAATAGTGCGTCTTACAAGGGAACGGAGGAAGCTGTAAAACTTGCAGCAAATGCGGGAAGGTCAAGAAAGAACTGTTATTGTCAGAACGAATCTATGAATGTGGGTGTGGGAATCGGCTAGACAGGGATGTGAATGCAGCAATCAATATCCGTGAAGAAGGAAAAAGAATTTTATGTGCATGACTGCACTTAAAAGATGCCCGTAACCGGGCAGAAAAGAACCGCGGGACACGCGGGGATAGCTTATTGATACTTAGCCCTGTCGGGCCATTGAGTAAGAAGTGGATTTTCAACAGTAAACTAAACAACTTTTTTAAGGTTATTCATTCGATACTCGACTGGTGTTAGGTACCCAAGTGAAGGTAATGTATCGAGAAAACATTATTAAACGTAAAGGAACTTTCAGAATATCTAGGGATTGGAGACACAAAAGCAAGGGAACTTTTATATAACCCATATAGTAATTTTACGGTTAGAATTGGAAATCGTCTGTATTCTCATAAGCAAGATTAGATAAATGGCTGAATAATCAAGTTGTAGAGTAAGAAAAGGATTATTTGACAGTTTTTCGTACATTTTTAAGGAAGTTCCTCGATTGAAATAATAGGAAATATATGATAAAATTGAAAAGATTTAATAGTTCTTTTCCCGATTTTGCCTTCTTTACATTGCATATAAAATGATGTAAAAATGGTGTAGTATGGGATAAAAATAGAAAATAAGGGTGAGAAAAGCCCATAAATACGGAGGTTTTAAGAAATATGGAACAATATAAACAGGAATTTATAGAGTTTATGGTGGAGAGCAAAGTGCTTAAGTTTGGAGATTTTACATTGAAAAGTGGAAGGAAATCTCCGTTTTTTATGAATGCAGGAGCGTATGTGACAGGTTCCCAGCTGAAAAAATTAGGCGAGTATTATGCGAAAGCGATTCACAATACATATGGAGATGATTTTGACGTGTTGTTTGGACCGGCTTATAAAGGGATTCCGCTTGCTGTAGTGACGGCGATGGCATACAGTGAATTATATGGAAAGGAAGTACGTTATTGCTCTGACCGTAAAGAAGAGAAAGATCACGGTGCAGATAAAGGAAGTTTTCTCGGAAGTAAGCTGCAAGACGGTGACCGTGTGATCATGATTGAAGATGTGACAACATCCGGAAAATCTATGGAAGAGACGGTACCGAAGGTAAAAGGAGCAGCGGATGTGACGATTGTAGGGCTTATGGTATCCCTTGATCGTATGGAAGTGGGAAAAGGCGGAGTAAAATGTGCGCTTGATGAAGTGAAAGATTTATATGGATTTGAAACTGCTGCAATTGTATCTATGGCAGAGGTTGTGGAGTGTCTGTATAATAAAGAATGTAATGGTGAAATTGTGATCGATGATACATTAAAGGCTGCGATTGACGCATACTATGAACAATACGGAGCAAAATAGAGGGGGATTTCTATGGAAGAAAAAGTATATAGAACTATGAAGCTTGTCGGCAGCGGAAATATTGTGATAGGGATTGTTATGATTGTAATAGGGCTTGCTGCAGGGATTGTTTCTATTGTCAGCGGAGCACATCTTTTGAAACGTAAAGGGGAATTAACATTTTAGCGAAAGGGAACCATTTTGAATGCTAAGAACAGAAAAAGAATACGCATACTGGGGAAATTATTGTTTGTGCTGTATATTGCATTTTTGATTTATTTTTTAATATTTTCGGACTGGTATGGCAGAAGCGGAGAATTTCGGGAGTTCCGCTATAATTTGGAGTTATTTAAAGAAATTAAAAGGTTTTGGAATTACAGAGAGCAGCTTGGGTGGTTTTCTACGTGTACGAATCTTATTGGAAACGTAGTGATTTTCGTGCCGTTTGGATTTTTTTTGCCGATGGCAAGTAAACACAGAAGTTTTCTGATGACACTTAGTTATAGTTTTGGGGTCAGTCTTTGCGTGGAAGTATTTCAGTTTTTTGCCAGAGTAGGATCCTTTGACGTAGACGATTTGCTGCTTAATACAATCGGAGGAATGGCGGGTTACATCCTGTTTGTCATTTGCAATGCTATAAGGAGAAGTCATGATACAAAAAAGAGACGCGGGTAGAACATATATAAGGTTAAAGGAACATAAGAGAAGACGAAGTGAACGCGGCGGCGAGCTAAGATTGAAACCTTCCAAAGGTGGCAGAATATCTTGTATGATTGCAGGAGTTGTGTTTTTGGTTTATTTTCTGCTGCTGCTGACGGCGTACATAAATAGAGGAGAGACACCGGCGGTGACAGGAGCGCTTGGGCTTATTATTATGATTGCCGGCTGGTTTGGTGTTGCGATCGGTGTTCGGGGATTACGTGAGATAGAGAAGGATTACAGGTCGTGCAGAGTGGGAATTGTTCTGAATGGAATCCTGGCATTTAGTTTGACAGCATTATTTCTCGGAGGATTATTTTAAATGATAACATGGAAACAGGAAGAAAATGAGTTGGCGGATGAACGTTCTGCCTTGGCAAAGGAAAGGCTTTGCGATATTTTAACAGAAGAGAGTGTAAATGAGCCGTATCTTGGATATTTCCGGGAGACGGCGAAGTTTCTTTTGGAACTTACAAACATCGGGACAAGAGAAGAAGCGGACATATCAATGACATCCTTGCAGCAGGAAAATGAGATGCTTTATGAAGATATTTTGCCGGAAAATTATGGGATAAGTTATGCGAATCCTGAGTATGCGGTGCAAAAGTTTGGCGAGGAGTATGGTACGCTTCTTAGTTTTCTTTATACGGAGATGCGTGGCGGCATTGCTTATGCATATGAAGGGCGTCTTTCTTATTTGACGATTCTATCAGAGTTGTTCATTGAGATTTATAATAATTTTGAGGAACAAATGCCGGATGTGAAGGAATTAAAAAATGTGATTTACTGGTATGTCAGCGATTATTGCGATGTGTTTTATGCGGATCGTATCCGGGAACAGATACTGCCGCAATATTCGTTTGCGGCAGAACATGTGAAAACATGCAGCTTAAATGATTTGCGGTATTTATATGCGTATGGGGAATATGTTTCTGAAAATGAAATCCGTATGGCAGAATTTATCAATGCATTACCGCAGGAGACGATTGCGAAGATGGCGGATGTATATACAGAAGGCTATCGGATGGGATTTGTTAATGGAAATAAGCCGCTTCATAAAAAATCGACAGTGGAAATCCGGTTTCCGATCGGATTTGAGCGAGTTGTGAAAAGGGCGATGGAAAATTTTGAAAAAATGGGTCTTCAGACAACGATTCTTCGTCCGGGAGTGAGTGTGCTTACGAAAAAAGGTGTGCACAAGATTGGGTATAGCGGAACGTCTGCGAATAAGCAGTATGATTATGATCACAGGGAAGACCTTGGATTGATTTTGGACAAGAGGTTTGTGGAGCGCAAACTTGATGTTGCAAAAAATGTGTATGAGCAGTATAAAGAAGCAGCGGAAAAATATGCAGGGCCGGCGGTGATAGAGACTTTTGGAGAAGAACCGTTTGCGCCGGAAACGAATCCGTATGCGATTGTATTTACGAAAAAGCAAAAAGAATTGTCCGTACGAGGCGACAGCAAGATGAGCCAGATAACGAATCACTATATCAAGGGTGAGGAGCGCAGTTTTACGATTATTTCGTATCCGGTACCGGAGATTGGGGAGAAGTTTGAAGAGATTTTTGCGGAAGTCATTAAAATCAATACATTGGATGCGGATGTGTATGAGAAGGTGCAGCAGACGCTTATCGATGCATTGGATCAGGGAGAATATGTGCATATTCTTGGAAAAGATGAGAATAAGACGGATTTGAAGGTACAGTTGTATCGGTTATCAAATCCGGATAAAGAAACGATTTTTGAAAATTGTGTGGCGGATGTGAATATTCCGGTGGGCGAGGTGTTTACGTCACCGGTATTGGAGGGGACGAATGGGACTCTTCATGTGAGTAAAGTATATCTGAATGAGTTGTTATATAAGAATCTGGCAATGGAATTCGTGGATGGGAAGATTGTTTCTTACAATTGTACGAATTTTGAGAAGGAAGAGGACAACAAAAAGTATATAGAGGATAATATTTTGTATAATCATCCGACATTGCCGCTTGGGGAGTTTGCTATCGGCACGAATACGACTGCTTATGTGGCTGCGAAAAAATACGATATCCATGATAAGATGACGATTCTTATTGCCGAGAAGATGGGGCCGCATTTTGCAGTAGGCGATACGTGCTATTCATGGAGTGAGGATACGAAGGTATATAATCCAAATGGCAAGGAAATTGTGGCAAGAGATAATTCGGTGTCCATTTTGCGGAAGACAGATTTGGCATCGGCGTATTTTCAGTGTCATACGGACATTACGATTCCGTATGAGGAAATTGCAGAGATTTGCGTAGTGACGGCGGATAGAAAGAAGATTGTACTTTTAAAGGATGGAAGATTTGTCCTTAAGGGTACGGAAGTGCTGAACGAACCATTTGAGGAAATGTAGTGTGTAAAGCAGCTGATCCGAGCTGTTATGAACGAACTGTGATATTTTTTGCGAGCTGTGATTGTAAAAAATTTGACAGTATAAATAAGAACAGGTAAAATATCTCATTATGAGGAAATAACAGAAATCAAATGAAGAGAGGTAATATTATGCCAAAAGTTGGGATTGTGATGGGCAGCGACTCTGACATGAAGGTTATGAGCAAGGCTGCGGATATGTTGGAAAAACTTGGTGTGGAATATGAGATAACAATTATCTCTGCACATCGTGAGCCGGATGTGTTTTTTGAGTATGCAAAATCGGCAGAAGAAAAAGATTTTAAAGTGATTATTGCAGGAGCCGGAATGGCAGCGCATCTTCCGGGGATGTGTGCAGCGATTTTCCCAATGCCGGTAATTGGCATTCCGATGTCCGGAAAGAACTTAGAGGGTGTGGATGCACTGTATTCGATCGTGCAGATGCCGCCTGGAATTCCGGTTGCAACTGTTGCAATTGACGGCGGAATGAATGCAGCGCTTTTGGCTGCAAGAATTCTTGCGACATCCGATTCGGAATTGCTGGAAAGACTGAAGGCATATTCCAGGGAGATGAAAGAAACGGTACAGGCAAAGGCTGAGAAGTTAGATAGATTGGGACATAAAGAATATCTGAATCAGATGTAGAAAAATCAATACAATTACAAAAGCAGCCGAAAGGCTGGATGGAGGAGAAATTATGGATTACAAGAGCGCAGGAGTAGATATCGAGGCTGGATACAAATCAGTGGAATTGATGAAAAAACATATTAAGGAGACGATGAGACCGGAGGTTCTGACGAATATTGGAGGTTTTTCGGGAGCGTTTTCTATGGAAAAGTTCAAAAATATGGAGAAACCGACTTTAGTATCCGGAACAGACGGCGTGGGAACCAAACTGAAACTTGCATTTATTTTAGACAAGCATGATACGATCGGAATTGATTGTGTGGCTATGTGTGTGAATGATATTGCATGTGCAGGCGGGGAACCATTATTTTTCCTGGATTACATTGCTTGCGGAAAAAATGAACCGGAGAAAATTGCGACTATTGTGAGTGGTGTTGCTGATGGTTGTAAGCAGTCTGATGCAGCGTTGATCGGCGGCGAAACGGCAGAGATGCCGGGATTCTATCCGGTGGATGAATATGATCTTGCGGGATTTGCGGTTGGTGTCGTAGATGAGAAGGATTTGATTACGGGAAAAGAGTTAAAGGATGGAGATGTGTTGATTGGTATGGCATCTTCCGGAGTTCACAGTAATGGATTTTCTTTGGTAAGAAAAGTGTTTGAGATGAATGAAGAGTCTTTGAAGACTTATCACGACAGCCTTGGGACTACGCTTGGCGAGGCTCTTTTGGCGCCGACGAAGATTTATGTAAAGGCACTTCGTACGATGAAAGAGGCTGGTGTGAAAATTAAAGCTTGCAGCCATATTACGGGCGGTGGTTTTTATGAGAATATTCCACGTATGCTTTGTGATGGTGTGCGCGCGGTTGTGGAGAAGGACAGCTATCCGATTCCGCCGATTTTCAAAATGCTTGCAGAAAAAGGCGATATTAAAGAAGAAATCATGTACAATACATTTAACATGGGACTTGGTATGATTGTTGCAGTAGACAAGGATGATGTAGAGGCGACAATGAAGGCGATTGAAGCAGCGGGCGAAGCAGGATACATAGTTGGACACATTGAGAATGGAGAAAAAGGAGTAAGCTTATGTTAAATGTAGTTGTTTTGGTGTCTGGGGGTGGGACAAACCTTCAGGCGATCATTGACGCAGTAAATGACGGAACGATTACGAATACGAGGCTTACAGGAGTCATTAGCAATAACCAGAATGCATATGCTTTGGAGCGTGCAGATATGGCAGGCATCCCTGCATTTTGTGTTTCGCCTAAGAATTATGATTCCAGAGAGTTATTTAATGAAGCTTTTTTGAATAAGATAGATGAATTGCAGCCAGACTTAATTGTTCTGGCTGGCTTCTTAGTGGTCATTCCGAAGGAAATGATAGAAAAGTACAGAAACAAAATAATTAACATCCATCCATCTTTGATTCCGGCATTTTGCGGAACCGGATATTATGGTTTGAAAGTGCATGAGGCGGCGCTTGCGCGTGGAGTAAAAGTCGTAGGTGCGACGGTACATTTTGTGGATGAAGGCACGGATACCGGGCCGATCATTTTGCAAAAGGCGGTGGATGTGCAAAATGGAGATACGCCGCAAGTTTTGCAAAGACGGGTGATGGAAGAGGCAGAGTGGAAGATTTTGCCGCAGGCGATTGACTTGATTGCAAATGGAAGAGTCGAAGTTGTGAATGGGAAAGCAGTGGTAGCGCAATAGTGTGTCGAGTGAAATTTTCAGGGCGTGAAAGAAATGCGTTGTAAATTTGACGACGGAGCAAGAATTCGGAAAAAGGAGAGAGGCAGATGAAGATATTAATTGTTGGGAGCGGCGGAAGAGAGCACGCGATTGCATGGAGTGTGGCAAAAAGCAGTAAGGTAGATAAGATTTATTGTGCACCGGGAAATGCAGGTATTGCGGAGTTTGCGCAGTGTGTTGAGATTGGTGCAATGGAATTTGAAAAATTGGCGGCGTTTGCAAAGGAAAAGGAAATCGATCTTACTATTATTGGTATGGATGATCCGCTTGTAGGCGGCGTGGTAGATGTGTTCGAGGCAGAAGGATTGCGTGTGTTCGGACCACGTAAGAATGCAGCAATATTGGAAGGGTCTAAGGCGTTTTCTAAGGATCTTATGAAGAAATATAATATTCCGACGGCGGGGTATGAGAATTTTACGGATGCAGAAGAAGCGCTTGCTTACCTGGAAAATGCAAAATTTCCAATTGTGCTGAAAGCAGATGGATTGGCGCTTGGAAAAGGTGTGTTGATCTGTAATACTTTGGAAGAGGCAAAAGAAGGAGTAAAATCGATTATGCTTGATAAGCAGTTTGGTTCTGCCGGAAATGTTATGGTAGTAGAAGAATTTATGACTGGAAGAGAAGTATCCGTACTTTCTTTTGTAGACGGAACTACTGTCAAAACTATGACATCGGCACAAGATCATAAACGTGCAAAAGATGGTGATCAGGGTCTCAATACCGGAGGAATGGGAACATTTTCCCCAAGTCCATTCTATACAAAGGAAATAGAAGAGTATTGTGAGAAATATATTTTTCAACCGACGGTAGATGCGATGAAAGCAGAAGGAAGAGAATTCAAAGGAATCATCTTTTTTGGACTCATGCTCACAGAAGACGGGCCAAAAGTACTTGAATATAATGCAAGATTCGGGGATCCGGAGACGCAAGTTGTATTACCACGTATGAAATCTGACATTATTGAAGTGATGGAAGCTTGTATAGATGGAACACTCGATAAAATCAATCTTGAATTCGAAGATAATGCAGCAGTTTGCGTTGTACTTGCATCTGACGGTTATCCAGTTAAATACGATAAAGGATTCGAAATTTTCGGATTGGATACATTTAAAGAACATGATGGATATTATTGTTTCCATGCCGGAACAAAGTTTGCGGACGGTAAAATTGTCACGAACGGAGGACGCGTACTTGGTGTAACGGCAGAAGGCGCAGATTTGAAAGAAGCAAGAAAGAATGCATATGCGGCAACTGAATGGGTAACATTTCAGAATAAATATATGCGAAATGATATCGGAAAAGCGATAGATGATAAATTAGCGTCAGAGGGTTTTTAAAAACCCTCTGACGCTAATTTACTGTTTTAAACTATTCAGACAATTTCTATACTTTTATTTGAAAGCTTTTTTCTGTTTTACCTTCAAAATTCGGCTAAAAATATCCCGATGGAACTAATCTGTTTTAAAAATTAAAAATATTCGATAATTCTCTAAAGTATTTTGTGCATTTTTCGTTGTTGCATAAAGGATAAAAAATGTCTGATAACTTTCCTTGATTTTTTGACTTTTCTTTGTGAAATTCTGTTTTTGTGTAGTTGGCGTCAGAGGGTTTTTAAAAACCCTCTGACGCCAACTACACATTGCACTTGTACAGGCTTTCTGTTATAATGCATCTATAACAATTCGACCAACGATAAGGGAGTGAGAATACAGGTGTTTATTGAAATTGATTTTAATAGTGGAGAAGCTTTTTATATACAGCTTCGCAATCAAATTGTTTTAGGAATTGCGACATCCGAGATACAGGAAGGGGACTCTCTGCCGTCGGTACGTCAGCTTGCCGATCATATAGGAATTAACATGCATACGGTGAATAAAGCATATGCTGTATTAAAGGATGAGGGATTTATCCGTCTGGATCGGCGTCATGGTGCTGTGATTGCAGTAGATGCGGATAAGGCAAAGGCGCTTGAAGACATTAAAATGCAGATGCGAATGCTTCTTGCAAAAGCGAGATGCAAATGTATTTCGGAAGAAGAGATTCATCTGCTGGTGGATGAGATTTTTGAAGAGTATAGAAGATAGAGTGACAATCGAAAAATAGAAAAAGAATAGATAAAAAAATAAATGAAAAAAGTTATAAAAAAAGCAGAGAAGATATCATAAATGGGAGGAACTCGATGAATTATACAAAACAGGCACAGGAAGTAATCAAATATGCAAAAGTAATTGCAAAACAATTAGAACATCCATACATTGGCACGGAACACTTATTGCTTGCGATGAAAAAAGTGTATACAGGTGTGGCGGGCCAGGTTCTGGCACTTAATGGAGTAAAAGAAGAGCACATTTATCGTGTGGTGGAGCAATTGATTTCTCCGATAGGAGATACCAGGGAAACATCCAGACAGGAGATGAGTCCAAGGCTGCAATACATTTTGGAAGAGAGTAAGACAGAGGCATCTCGCATGAAAGCCCAAGAGGTAGGTACAGAACATTTGTTGCTTGCTATGCTGCGCGATGTGGAATGTGTTGGCACAAGAATTCTTTTGACATTGAATATCCGTTTGCAGAAGCTGTATCAAGATTTGTTAAATATTCTGGGGATAGATTCCAAAGAATATATGGCAGAGATACAAGAGGAAAAGCATGGCGGCGGACAGATGGTGCTGGAACAATATGGAACGGATTTGACGGCGCTTGCGGCGGAAGGGAAATTAGATCCGGTTATTGGAAGAGATGAAGAAATCAATCGGTTAATGCAGATTCTAAGCAGACGCACGAAAAATAATCCATGTCTGATTGGAGAACCAGGTGTGGGAAAGACCGCAATCATTGAAGGATTTGCACAGCAAATCGCACAAGGAGCTGTACCGGAAGGCATGAAAGAGAAACGTGTACTGACATTGGATTTATCAGGAATGATTGCCGGTTCTAAATACCGAGGTGAATTTGAGGAACGAATGAAAGGCCTGATTCGTGATGTGAAGGCTGCCGGAAATGTGATTTTATTTTTGGATGAAGTGCATACCATTATTGGTGCAGGCGGAGCAGAAGGGGCTATCGACGCTTCGAACATTCTGAAGCCATCACTTGCAAGAGGCGAGCTGCAGTTGATTGGGGCAACTACGATAAATGAATATCGAAAGCATATTGAGAAAGATGCGGCATTAGAACGCCGTTTTCAGCCAGTTATGGTAGAAGAACCGGATGAAGAACGATGTCTGCAGATTATGGAAGGATTACAGTCAAGGTACGAACAGCATCATCAGGTGAAAATCGAAAAAGAAGCGTTAAAAGCAGCAGTTCATTTATCGCAGCGTTATATTAACGAGCGTTTTCTTCCGGATAAGGCAATTGACGTGCTGGACGAGGCATGTTCGAGAGTGAATCTCTCAGGGTTTCAAGTGCCGGACGGATTAAATCAATTAGAAGAAAACATCAAAGAGCTGATGAAAGAAAAGGAAATGAAGATTGTGAGCGGGGATTTTGCAGAAGCATCCTTGCTTCATCAGGAGCAAAAAGAAGCAGAAAAGAAATTTAACCAGCTTAAAAAACGTTTTCAGAACAGGAATCAGAAAAAAGAACTTCGTGTGACAGAAGAAGACATTGCGAAAGTAGTAGCGGCGTGGACAAAAATTCCGGTGCAGAGGCTTGCCGAGACGGAAAGCAGCAGACTAAAGAATCTGGAAAAAACACTGCATAAAAGAGTGATCGGTCAGGAAGAAGCTGTCGTGGCAGTTTCAAAGGCAGTGAGAAGAGGAAGGGTAGGATTAAAAGATCCGAAACGTCCAATTGGATCATTCCTTTTCCTAGGGCCAACAGGTGTGGGAAAGACAGAACTGTCGAAAGCACTGGCGGAGGCATTGTTTGGCAGTGAAGAGTCTATGATTCGTGTGGATATGTCCGAATATATGGAGAAACACAGCGTTGCGAAAATGATTGGTTCTCCGCCGGGATATGTAGGACATGACGATGGAGGGCAGCTTAGTGAGAAAGTAAGAAGAAATCCTTATTCAGTCGTATTGTTTGATGAGATTGAAAAAGCACATCCGGATGTATTTAATATCTTGCTGCAGGTGTTGGACGACGGTCATATTACGGATTCGCAAGGCCGTAAAGTGGACTTTAGAAATACAGTTATTATCATGACATCGAATGCAGGGGCAAAGGCAATCGTGGAGCCGAAACGGCTTGGGTTTGTAACACAAGAGGACGAAGCGGGCGATTATAAGAAAATGAAGGAAAATGTGATGGGAGAAATTAAGCAGATCTTCCGACCGGAATTCCTGAATCGAATCGATGAAATCATTGTCTTCCATACATTGAACACACCGCAGATGAAGCAGATCGTAACATTGCTTTGCAAAGAATTTGCCAGACGCGTGCAGGAACAGATGCAGATTACACTGCATATAAAAGACTCTGTGAAAAAGCACATTTTGGAAAAAGGAACAGATGCAAAATATGGGGCGAGACCGCTTCGCCGCGCACTGCAAAATGAGCTCGAGGATAAGATGGCAGACGCTATTCTAAATAAAGAAATTGAACCGGAAATGCAAGTGGATGTGACATTTTCTAAAAACGAAATAAAATTTCTTCCAAAGCAGATAAATCACTAGTAATCTGAAAAAAATTATACTATAATCATAATCAGATACAGGCAAAAAGCCGGGCAGCAACTTGCGGACATAAACGTGTCTGCAAGTGTAAGTTACATAGCAGGAGGATATTTACAATGACAGTGATAAAAGAATTATTGAAAGCGAATGAGGATGGAGGGCTTAGTTTCGGAGATTATACGCTGGAGAACAAGACAAAACTAGATGGTTTTGAATTTCAGGGCGATTTATATAAAGTGAAAACTTTCAAAGAGATTACCAAATTAGAAAAGAATGGAATGTTTGTATATGAATCTGTACCAGGAACAGCGGTAGAAGATTTTAAAGTGACAGAAGAAGCAATCACATTTCGCGTATCCGCACAAAGCGACGCGCAATTTACAGTCGAACTCGAAGAAGACAGCGAATATACCGTATATATGGACGACGTAAATGTCGGTAGAATGAAGACGAATTTAAGCGGTAAATTAAGTGTAAGTGCAGAGTTGAGTGAAGGCAAAGCAGTAAGTATAAAGATTGAAAGAGTATAATTACATATCAGTGTGAAAGGGACTGCCGGGAAGCAGTCCTTTTTCTAACGGTAAGGCAAGGGGAAGCGAGGAAGAATGGAGCAGAGCATTGTAAGAGGAAGCCTTATTTTGGTAATCATGGTCATATTATTCATTGTGGCAGTATTTGACATCCGGGAAAAGAAGATATCGAATTGCTGGATACAGGTACTGTGGGTGCTTGGAATCCTGGAAATGATGGTGTTTCCGGAGATTGGCATCCCGGAACGGATATTTGGAAGCTGTTATATTAGCTTTTTGATGCTTTTGCCAAGTCTGTTTGGGAAACGAGCATTTGGCGGAGGAGACATTAAGTTGATTTCTGTATGTGGATGGCTTGCAGGAGCAAAGGACATCTTCTGGATATTTGCGTACAGCATTTTTGCGGCAGGACTCTATATTGGAATCCGGATGTGGAAAGGAAGCATGAAGGGAAAAGAAGAAATCCCATTTGCTCCATTTATCTGTGCGGGAGCGTTGCTTGTTGTCTTGCAACATATGTGGGGATAGATTATAATGACACGTAGAAAAAATCAAGATGGAGAAATGAAATATGAAATCATTAGTAATTGCAGAAAAGCCATCTGTGGCAAGGGATATTGCCCGGGTGCTGAAATGTACGAAGAATATAAGCGGAGCGATCGAAGGAAATCAGTATGTAGTCACATGGGGACTGGGACATTTGGTAGAACTTGCGGACCCGGAGCATTATGACAAAAAATACAAAAACTGGAAGATGGAAGACTTACCGATGCTTCCGAAGGAATTCCATTATGAAGTGATCAAACAGACTGGAAAACAATTTAGCAATGTCAAGACGCAAATTCATAGAAAAGATGTGCAAGAGATCGTGATTGCCACGGATGCCGGACGTGAAGGAGAGTTGGTGGCAAGACTGATTTTGTTAAAAAGCGGAAATAAAAAGCCGATCAAAAGACTTTGGATTTCTTCTGTGACAGATAAAGCAATCAGAGAAGGATTTGCACACTTAAAGGATGGCAGAGCGTATGATAATCTCTATCACGCTGCAATGTGCCGTGCAAAGGCAGATTGGCTGGTAGGTATCAATGCAACACGTGCACTTACATGCAAATACAATGCACAGCTTTCCTGCGGACGGGTGCAGACACCTACGCTCGCCATGATTGCTAAGCGGGAAGAAGAGATTAAAAAATTCATACCAAAACCATATTATGGTTTGAAAGCAATGGCAGAAGGCATGACATTTACCTGGCGGGATGGCAAGACAAAAGGGATGCGTTCCTTCCAGAAAGAAAAAATGGAAAGTCTGGAAAAGCAGTTATCAAACCAAGATGGTATGCTTGTCTCTGTCAAGAAGAAGCCTAAGAAGGTATATGCACCGCTTTTGTATGATTTGACAGAGCTGCAAAGAGATGCGAACAAACGATTTGGATTGTCGGCGAAAGAAACACTGAACATTATGCAGCGTCTGTATGAGAATCATAAAGTACTGACATATCCAAGAACAGATTCCCGTTATATCAGCGCAGATATTGTACCGACAATTGGGGAACGCCTGCAGGCATGTGCGGTGGGACCATACCGAAAGAGCGCCGGTTCTCTTGGGGCAAAGCTTGGCAGGGGAAAGGCATCGCAGGAGAGTATGGCAAAGAAACTTTGGGGCAAAGCAAGTTTTGTCAATGATGCTAAAGTATCGGACCATCACGCGATCATACCTACGGAGCAGTTTGTGAATCTGGAGCATATGACAAATGAGGAACGCAAAATTTACGATCTGGTCGTAAAACGTTTTCTTGCCGTACTTTATCCGCCGGCAGAATATGAGCAGACGGAACTGATTTTAAAAATCAAAGAAGAAGAGTTTTTGGCAAATGGTAAAATCGTGATTGCAAAAGGATGGCAGGAAGCGTATGAGCAAGGCGATTACGATTCGGATGATGAGGAAGAAGAACTGAAAAGTCAGACGTTAAAAGATATCAGACAGGGAAGTCGATTAAAGATTGAGAGGCTGATTTTGACGGAAGGAAAGACAACGCCGCCCGCACATTTTAATGAGGCAACATTGTTATCTGCAATGGAAAATCCGGTTGCATATATGGAATCCCATGATAAGGAGATGGCAAAGACGCTTGGAGAAACCGGCGGACTTGGAACGGTTGCTACTCGTGCCGATATTATTGAAAAACTGTTTTCCTCGTTCTTGCTGGAGAAGAGAGGAAAAGACATTTACCTGACATCCAAGGCGAAACAGCTTTTGGAATTGGTTCCGGAGGATTTGCGAAAGCCGGAACTTACAGCTGACTGGGAGATGAAATTATCGAAAATCGCCAAAGGAAATCTGAAAGAAAAAGCGTTTATGGATGAGATTATCGTGTATGCAAAAGAGGTGACGAGCGAAATACGCGGCGGTGAGGGGACTTTCCGTCATGATAATCTGACGAATAAGAAATGCCCGGTGTGTGGAAAACGGATGCTGGCAGTCAAGGGGAAGAATAGCGAGATGCTTGTCTGTCAGGACAGGGAGTGCAATCATCGTGAGGTGATTTCCAGAACAAGTAATGCAAGATGTCCGAATTGTCATAAGAAATTGCAGCTTGTCGGGAAAGGGGACACGCAGATGTTTACATGTGTGTGCGGTTATCGTGAAAAGCTTTCTACGTTCCAGGAGCGCCGTAAAAAAGAAGGTGCCGGAGTGAGCAAACGCGATGTGCAAAAATATATGAATAAGCAAAAAGAGGAAAAGGTAAATACGGCATTTGCAGATTTGCTGTCAGGATTGAAATTATAAATTATCTAAAAATCTCATCCAAAAAGTATTTGACTATATAGTAAGTATATGGTTTAAGATATAAGCGAGTAAAAGAAACGGAGGATTCGCTGTGGGAAAAAAGATTTTAATTCGCAATGCAAAAGCAATCGTAACTTGTGATCCAAAAGACCGTGTTTACTTTAATGCAGACATGCTTGTGGATGGTCCGAAAATTGTGAAAATCGGACAGAATCTGGAAGAAACAGTAGATGAGATTATTGATGCGACCGATAAATTTGTATATCCGGGATTGATCAATACGCATCATCATTTTTTTCAGACATTTATCAGGAACTTAAAAACAATTGATTATCCGAATATGACAGTGCCGGAGTGGCTGGATAAGGCTTATCGCGTTTTTCAAAAAGTGGACAGTGATGTGATTTTCTATTCCTCGCTGACAGCAATGGCGGATTTGTTAAAGCATGGTTGTACATGCGCATTCGACCATCAGTATTGTTTTACGAAAGCAACTGGAAATACACCGATTGACCGGCAGATGGAAGCAGCCAGTCTTTTGGGAATTCGATATCATGCAGGCCGTGGAACAAATACGCTGCCAAGAAGTGAGGGCAGTACGATTCCGGAGGATATGCTTGAGACAACAGATGAGTTTTTAAAAGATTGTGAGCGTATTATTGATTTGTATCACGATCCGAATCCATATGCAATGTCACAGATCGTTATGGCACCGTGTCAGCCAATGAACAGTTACAAAGATACATTTGTGGAGACTGTCAAAATGGCCCGTGATAAAGGTGTTCGTATGCACACGCATCTTGGTGAAGGTGAAAATGAGATCATGGTAGAACGCTGGGGCAAACGCACGTTGGATTGGTGTGAGGAGATCGGTTTTGTTGGTCCGGATGTATGGCTTGCACATGCATGGGAATTGACAGATGAGGAGTACACACGATTAGGAAAGCTTGGCACAGGTATTTCCCATTGTCCTACACCGGCAATTCTTGGAGGATTTCCGATTTTGCCAATGCAGGATTTGATGAAAAAAAATGTAAATGTCAGTCTTGGATGTGACGGTTCGGCAACAAATGATGGTTCCAGTCTTTTGGATGCTATGCGTGTGGCATGGATGATGCAGGCGTGGTTTTCAAAAGAGAGAGGAGGTTGTATCTCTCCTTATGATATGTTGAAAATGGCTACTGTAAATGGTGCGGTGACATTAGGACGTAGTGATCTTGGTTCTTTGGAACCGGAAAAGGGAGCAGACCTTTTTATGATCGATGCCGGAAAATTGGAATTGACAGGTACTCTTCATGATCCGAAAAATGTTTTGGCAAGAGTGGGTGTGACCGGTTATGTTGATTTGACAATGGTGAACGGTAAGGTCGTATTCAAAGATGGTATTTTACTCGGCGTGGATGAGCGTGAGCTTGCACGTCAGGGAGAAGCAGCTTGTAATCGGGTATTGAGAGAGCCATGCGAGGCATTTCATAATCTCATATCATAAACTATAATGTGGATACACGAAGGAGGAGAAAAGAATGAAAAAAGCATTATATTTTGTATTGACACTGGCAATGACCTTGTCTTTTGTTGCTTGTGGAAGTAAAGGAAATGAAACAAAAGGAAACGATGATAAAAAAGAAGGCGGAAAAAAAGTTGCATTACTGGTATCTGGTGCGGTAAATGACCAGGGATGGAATCAGACAGCTTATGAAGGTGCGAAGAAAGCATGTGAAAAATACAACTGTGAGCTGGCATATTCTGAAAATCTTGGAACAGCAGATATTGCAGCAGCATTTACAGATTATGCAGCAGCAGGTTACGATGTTGTAATTGGTCATGGATTCGAGTTCGGAGATCCTGCATTGGAAGTAGCGGAAATATATCCGGATGTAAAATTCATCTGTACAGAGGCTGATGCCAGCGCAGAAAATGTTGCTTCTTATGTTATGGCTTGTGAGCAGACAGCTTATGTAGAAGGAATTATCGCAGCAACAATGAGTAAATCAGGCAAAGTTGGAGCTATTGGACCAATACAGGGTGACTCATTGGTAAAGATTGTAAATGGTTTTGAAGATGGAGCAAAATCCGTGAATCCGGATTTGGTAGTAGAATCAGCATGGACAAACAGTTTTGTTGATACACAGTTGGCACAGGAAGCTGCAAAAGCCATGATTGAAGATGGTGTGGATGTAATCAAACATTGTGCAAATGCATGTGGAAATGGTGCGATGTCTGCAGCAGTGGAAGCAGGTATTTGGTGTCAGGGAGACTCTTATGACCAGAGTTCTTTAGCGCCGAAGAATATTCTTGATTCTGCACTCTACAATCTGGATGTAGTTATGGATATTGCACTTGGTGACGCAATGAATGGTTCATTTAAGGGAGAGGTTTATAACCTTGGTATGTCTGACGGCGCTGTTGAGGTGAAGATATCAGATAATGTATCTGAGGAAGCAAAAGCAGCTGCACAGGATGCGATCGATAAGATTATCTCTGGAGAACTGAATGTAGTTCGTGACTACACAATTAGAAATTAATGGAATAACGAAGTTTTTTGGAAAGGCAGAGCTGCGGTGAAATTTAATTTTGTGGCAGCTTGCCTTTTCGTTTATAGGAAAGGAGAGAAAAAAATGCCCCTTCTTGAAATGAAGCATATTTGCAAATCGTTTTCAGGTGTGTATGCAAATGAAAATATCAGTTTGACAGTGGAAAAGGGAGAAATCCATGCACTTTTAGGAGAAAATGGTGCGGGAAAAACAACATTGGTCAATATACTTTTTGGACTTTATACTGCAGACAAAGGTGAGATTTACTGGAAAGAACAACCGGTACATTTTTCTTCACCGAAAGAGGCTATTGCCACAGGAATCGGGATGGTACAGCAGCATTTTTCCCTTGTTCGTAAAATGACGGTTCTCGATAATGTGATTTTGAATCTGCGGGGAAATCGATTTGTGCTAAATCGTGCGGCAGCAAAAAAACGTTTGGTAGAATTGGCTGAAAAATATCAATTATATGTAGATCCGGATGCAAAAGTTTGCGACTTGTCAGTGGGTGAGCAGCAGAGGGTTGAGATTTTAAAGGCGCTTTATAGAAATGTGGAGCTTTTGATATTAGACGAACCGACAGGTGTGCTGACACCGCAAGAGACAGAACAGTTTTTTGAAGTGTTGAGAAGTTTGAAAAAAGAAGGATATGGTATTATTATCATCACGCATCGAATGAGCGAAATCATGTCTATCAGTGATAAGGTTACGATTTTAAGAGATGGAAAACAGGTGGCGGATCTGGTGACAGCACAGACAAATCCGGACGAATTATCGCATTATATGATTGGTCGCGCATTAAGTGGAGAGATGGTATTGGAAGGACAGCCAAAGGACGAAGACATACTGTACCTGGAGCATATTTCACTGGAGAAGCGGCATAGGGGCAAACACTTGGAGCCATTTGACTTGCACATTCGCAAAGGGGAAATATTGGGAATTGCCGGAGTAGAAGGAAACGGCCAAAAAGAACTGGCAGAAGTTATTACAGGTATTCAAAAACATACAGGCGGGAAAATCTGGCTGGACGGAGAAGAAATCAGTCATCAGTCAATTTATGAACGGTATGAGTCCGGTGTTTCATACATATCAGAAGATAGGCAGAAGGATAGTTTGGTAACCGGTATGAGTATCACAGAAAATCTGATTCTTCGCGATTACAGAAAGCCTCCTTTTGCGAAAGGAATTCTGACGAATCGAAGCGCGATCATGCAGAATGCGGCAGAGAAGATGAAAGAATATCAGGTTCGGGCTTCAGGAAAATCAGGAGCGGATACGATTGTCCGTTTGTTGTCGGGTGGAAATCAACAAAAGTTGATTATTGCAAGAGAATTGTCAAAGCAGGCAAAAGTCATTGTGGCAAGCCAGCCAACGAGGGGACTGGATATTGGGGCAACAGAATTTGTGCGGAGTCAGTTGGTTGCACAGAGAAATAAAGGAAAAGGTGTTTTGCTTATTTCGGCGGATTTGGAAGAGATTATGGCAGTATCAGATCGGATCGCAGTATTGTTTGGCGGCAAAATCGTGGGGATTTTGAATCGTGAAGAAGCTACTGTGCAGAAGATTGGCTTGTTGATGGGCGGTATTACCGGAGAGGAGATAGAAAAACAATGATACAGAGAAAAAATGGAAAGAATACATTGATAGATATCTTTTTGATCATTATCATTACAGTTTTGATCGGTACATTGCTGATTGTTATGTGTGGCGCCAAACCTGCGGCAGCATACAATTTGTTCTTCCATGGTATTTTTGGAAATATTTCCAGTTTTTCGGAGATATTTGTAAAAGCGTGTCCGTTGATTTTGACAGGTCTGGGATGTGCGGTTGCATTTCGTACAGGCTTTTTTAACATTGGTGCAGAAGGACAGTTTTATGTAGGAGCGATGGTTACAACGATGGCTGCACTTAAATTAACGATGGTTCCAGGCATATTGCGAATGGCATTGGCGTTGCTGGCCGGATTTTTGGCAGGTGGACTTTGGGCGCTAATCGCGGCAGTGTTCAAGGCAAAGTTTAATATATCGGAAATTATCGTAACGATTATGTTGAACTACATTGCGATCAATTTCCTTGGTTATGCAGTGCGTTCGTTTTTAATGGATCAGGGGGGAAATGTGCCACAGTCGGCAAAAATCGATCCGTCTGTACAGTTGACTACATTGATCAGATCCACTCGTTTTCACACGGGAATTCTCATTGCCGTCGGCTGCGTATTGCTTGTGTGGTTTTTGATGGAAAAGACGACGGTTGGCTATGAACTTCGTGCAGTGGGTGTCAACCAGAGAGCCAGTGCCTGTACAGGTATTTCCGTGATGAAAAACATTGTATTCTCAGCATTTTTAAGTGGTGGTTTGGCAGCTCTTGCCGGTGGAATTGAGGTATTGGCAATTCAGAAAAAATTGTTGGAAGGTATTTCAGCCGGTTGCGGCTATACAGCAGTTTTGATTGCGTTGGTTGCGTTTAACAATCCACTTGGCGTGTTGGCGACTGCAGTATTGTATGCTACGATGCAGGTAGGTGCGGGTTCCATGCAAAGACAATTGGGAGTTCCTTCAGCTATTGTAAATATTTTGATGGGAGTTGTGGTGATACTTATTTTGGGAAAAGAAGTATTTCATATGCTCGGACGTCATCGGACATTGACTGCTCAGAAAGGAGAAAAATAGTATGTTAAGTGAGATTTTAACAATTGGTTTTTTGACTGCATTCTTATCGGCAGCCGTTCGTCTGGCTGTTCCGCTGATATATGGCGGTTTGGGAGAGATAATTGCCGAAAAGACCGGTATTTTGAATATCGGTATGGAAGGCGTTATGTTAAGCGGTGCATTTTTCTCTTTTGCAGGAGCATGGTTCTCGGGCAATTTGTTTGTCGGATTGTTATGTGGTATGTTGGGAGGTTTGGCGGTTAGCCTGCTTCACGGTTTCTTAAGTATATTTTTAGCGAAAGATCAATCCGTAAGTGGTTTAGCCCTGAATATGTTTATGTTAGGTGTGACGAGCTTTTTGTATAAACTCATGTCAACAGGACAGGATTATCAGCAGATTGATACGTTCCAGACAATGGCGATTCCTGTTTTATCCAAAATCCCGTTGATTGGCGAAGCATTTTTTAACAGGGACATTTTGACGTATATGTTATATGTGCTTCTTATTTTGACGTGGCTGTTTTATAAAAAGACAAATTATGGCTTGTCTTTTGCGGCAATTGGAGAGCATCCTCGCGCAGCAGCTTCGGCAGGAATTCCAGTTCATAAATATCAGTGGATTTCTATGATTTTTAATGGAATACTGGGCGGTATTGGAGGAGCTTATCTTGTCTTAGTTCAGCTTGGAGTTTTTACGGAAAATATGATTTCAGGACGTGGTTATATTGCGCTTGCAACGGTAATTCTTGGACGCTATACTCCGTTTGGTATGTTTGGCGCAGCAATTTTATTTGGCGCGGCAAATGCATTGCAAATTCGACTGCAGACAATCGGAATTGCGATTTCGCCGTTCCTGCTTGCTATTTTACCATATGCGATTACACTGATTGCCATGATTGGTTCGATTGGTAAGAATACAAAACCGGAAGCGTTGAGTGAGCCTTATATTAAGGGGGCACGTTAAATATATGAAAGATTATTTGAATGTCAGTGAAATTGGCCGTCTATTTGGCTTGGGAATACAGACGATACATTACTATGATAAGATTGGCATTTTAAAACCTGCTTTTCGTGAGGGGAAAGCAGGGATAAGAAAATATAAATTTGATCAGATTTATCAGTTGGCATCTATTCGTTATATGCGCAAATTGGGGTATTCCATTGAAGAGGTGCGCAAATTTCAAGACTCCAGAAATCCAGAGCTGACGATTCATTTGCTGCGTGAACGTTCTAAAGCATTGCAGGCACAATGGAGGGAACTTATGCAGATCGATGATGCGATTCTTCGAAAAATCAATTATATTGAATCGGAGATGAAGCATATGGATCTGGATAGTATAGAGATTCGTGAGTTTCCGGAAAGATACTATATTCCAATCGGTACAGAGGAAGAATTGTATATTGAGGATTCCTTTTATTTTTATCCGACCATTGCTTTTTATGAGGAGGATTTAAAATACTTTGGTGCTTTAGTAGAAAAAGCTTCGGAACCCGTAACCTCTATTATACCTGCAGGACGTTATCTGGTAGGATATCACAAGGGGGCTTATGAGACGATACAGCAGAGCATGCAAAGAATGAGAGATGCTTATCCGGATTATGAATTTGAACCGTTAATAACGTGTTTTAATATTATTGATCAGTTTGTGGAACAGGATAATGAAAATTATGTGACACAGATCCAGATGCTTTATAAAACAGTATAAAAAATACCGATAAAGCCCTAAAAAACGGGTTATATCGGTATTTATCAATTTCTGAAAAGATAACCAGAAATTTAGTAAGTTTTTAAAGTAAATATACAGGTGCGTAATATACGCCCTTTCTCAAAGCTTCTGAATGTGAACTTACGAAAACATCTATACGGTTTCCCTTGATTGCGCCGCCGGTATCTTCGGCGGTATAAACATGCCCATTGATACTGACCTGGCGGCCTAAAGAGATTACTCTGCGGTCAACGGCGATCGTACGTCCGGCAACGGGTTTTACACCGCTGGCAGTTGTTCCGCCATAAGGTCCGCAACATTGGCTGCACGGACAATAGTGGCTGATACGAAAACTTCCAAGATAAGTTCCGCCTGAGCTATTACCTGAGCCAGAGGGAGAAGAACCGCCGCCAGAGCCGGAGGTATTGGAATTATTTTGATTTTGCTGTTGCTGCAATGCCTGTTGGCGTAAAATTTCCTGGCGTTTCTTTTCTGCCTTAGCGGCTTCTATCGCAGCCTTTGCACGAGCAAGTTGCTGGGAATAGTCATTTAATTCAGAAGATGCAGAAGCAATTTTCTGATTTAAGGTTGACTGCTTTTCCGTAAGGCTCTTTTGGAGATCATCGAGAACACCGTTCTCGTCTTCCAATGTGGTTTTTGTATTTTCGATTTCTACACGTACGTTTATCAAGTCGCTCATTTTTTTGCGGTCATACTGACTCATAGTTTCAATATAGTCGGCCTTGTTGAGAAGGTCGTTCATGCTGTTGGCAGAGCATAGATATTCGATAAATCCATAATCTCCGCTTTCATAAATCTGTTTGATCCGAAGTTTCATATCAGAATATTGAGATTGTTCTTCGAACTGCGCAATTTCAAGTTGTGCTTGCGTATCTGCAATGGCTTGTTTTGTAGATGCGATTTTGCCTGCGATTTCTTCCATTTCCGCACAGGTTGCATCCAACTGACTTTTTAAATCTTTGATTTCTCCTTGCAATTCGGAGGTCTTTTCTTCCAGATTTTGTACCGAATCTTCTGCATAAGCAGAGACGCCGCTTATACCGAGCAGAATAGCACAAGTAATTGCTGTAAAAGTGCGTAAGCTCTTCTTGTTTTTCGATTTCATCATATGTTTCCTTTCTCCGCAAAATAAAATTGCTTTTATAGTATACTATAAATTGCTTTATTTTGCAAATTTTGATAAAATGTGAAGAGAGCGTGCAAAAAGGAAGGTAAAAAACGTGAAGAAAATCAGAATGATAGGACTTGATCTGGATGGTACTTTATTAAGAGAAGATAAGACGCTTTCTACATATTCCAAAGAAGTAATAACGGAGGCAATCAGGCGCGGAATCATCGTTCTTGTAGCTACAGGGCGTCCGCTTAGCGGGATTCCTAAAGAGTTAAGAGAATTTCCGGGGATGCGTTATGTACTTTCGGCAAACGGAGCCAGGATAGTGGATCAGCAGGAAAAACGGATTATATCAGAAGAGTTGCTTTCGAAAGAGACTGCGCGTCAGGTTATGAATGTGCTTGGAAAATATGATTGTATGTGCGAGATTTATTATGATGGAATAGGATTTGCCGAAGAAAGATATGTAGAGCGGGCAGATGAATTTTTTAAGAACTTTAATAATCCTACGATGGCAGCATATATTAAAAAGACAAGGAAGACCGTAAAAAATATCGGGAAAAAACTGGATGAGGAAGAAAAAGCGCTTGACAAGGTGCAGGGGATCTTCCTTACGATAGAAGAAAAAAATGAGGCATGGAAACTGCTGGAACAGATTCCAGGTATTACGATCACGGGTGCGCTCGAGAATAATATTGAGGTAGGATTTGGAGGAGTGAATAAAGGTACAGGGCTTGTACGCCTTGGGAAAATGCTTGGCATTTCCAGGGAAGAAATCATGGCATGCGGCGATGGAATGAATGACTATGATATGATAAATGAAGTGGGATTTGGAGTCGTTATGGAGAATGGTCGTGAGGAATTGAAAGCAATTGCAGACTTCGTGACAAAAACGAATGAAGAGGACGGAGTTGCATATGCAATAGAAAAATATGTATTAAATCATGTGACAGCAGAGAAAGGGGAGTAATTATGCTGAATATTTTAAAAACAATTTTCCTTGGTATCGTGGAGGGTATCACGGAATGGCTGCCAATCAGCAGCACAGGGCATCTGATTTTGGTGGATGAATTTGTGAAATTAAAGGCGAGTGCGGAGTTTATGGAGATGTTTAACGTGGTCATCCAGCTTGCGGCGGTGATGGCGGTTGTTGTATTGTATTTCCACAAACTGAATCCGTTTTCGCCAAAGAAGAGTACGCAGCAGAAGAAAAATACAATGATTCTTTGGAGCAAAGTAGTCGTAGGTATGCTGCCGGCAATGGTTGTCGGAATTCCGTTTGATGATTGGATCGATGAGCATTTGATGAATTATGTAGTAGTTGCGATTGCGTTGATCGTTTATGGTATTTTATTTATTCTGATTGAAAACAGGAATAAAGATGCAATGCCAAAAGTGACAAAATTAAAAGATTTGACTTATCAGACTGCATTTTTTATCGGTTGTTTCCAGGTGCTGTCGCTGATTCCGGGGACATCGCGCTCAGGCGCAACGATCATAGGTGCGCTTCTTCTTGGAACTTCCAGATATGTGGCGGCGGAATATACATTTTTCATGGCAATTCCGGTCATGGCAGGTGCAAGCTTTTTGAAACTGCTTAAGTTTGGATTCGATTTTACTGCAAATGAAGTCATGATACTTGCAATTGGATGTCTGGTATCTTTTGTTGTATCGGTACTGGCGATTAAATTCCTTATGGGATATATCAAAAAGCATGATTTCAAAGTATTTGGTTATTACCGAATTGTCCTCGGTATACTCGTGCTTGCATACTTTTTTATAGCGGGTTAAAAGAGCTTGGGAAATAAAAGACAAAATAAATGGCTGTTTATGCAAAAATATGTATAAACAGCCACTTGATTTTTATGGAAAATATGATACTATAAAAAAGGTCACTGGAAATAATGAATAATTATGAATGATAAATGTATAAGTGAGGAGGAAAATTTTATGAAGATGAAAAAATTTTTAAGCATGGTTTTAGTAGGCGCATGTGTATTGTCCATGGCAGCATGCGGAAAGAAAAATGACAAAGTGATTGCAAGTGTGGATGATTTAAAAGGTGCGACAATCGGTGTTCAGCAGGGAACAACCGGGGATCTTTATACGACAAAAGGGTTCGGTGATGATTATATTGAACGTTTTAATAAAGGAGCAGAAGCAGTACAGGCATTGAAACAAGGAAAAGTAGATGCAGTAGTTATTGACAATGAACCGGCAAAAGAATTTGTGAAAGCAAATGAAGGGTTAAAGATTCTTGATACTCCATACGAAGAGGAAGATTACGCTTTGGGATTTGCAAAGGGAAGCGAGCTTACAGCAAAGTTTAACCAGGCAATTGCAGAACTGAAAGCAGACGGAACATTTGATACAATTGTAGCTTATTATATTGAAGGAAAAGGTGAACGTTATGAATCACCGGCAGATATCAAGTACACAGGTAAATTGGTTATGGCTACAAATGCAGAGTTTCCTCCATATGAATTCTACCAAGAAGAAGAAATCGTAGGAATTGACGTGGATTTTGCAAAAGCAATCGGTGATAAATTAGGGATGGAAATCGTAATCGAAGATATGGCGTTTGATTCTATCATTCCGGCGGTACAGAGTGGAAAAGCAGATTTTGCTGCTGCAGGTCTTACTGTGACAGAAGACAGAGAAAAGCAGGTTGATTTCTCTGATACTTATTACACAGGGGTTCAGGTAATTATTGTAAACGAATAAGGAATTTAAAATGGCAGATATGTCTTTGGACGTATCTGCTATTACAAACAGGCGGGATAAAAAATGGATAGTTTAAAACAGGAATTTTATTTGAATTTTATAAAAGAAAATCGCTGGAAATATATTGTGGATGGGCTTAAGACTACTTTGCTCGTCACATTAGGGGCGCTTATCTTAGGGTTAGTGATTGGTTTTCTGGTGGCAATTGTTCGTTCTACCTATGAGAAAACGAAAAAACTGAAAATATTAAATTTTATATGTAATATTTATATTACGGTGATCCGGGGAACACCGGTTGTTGTTCAGCTTTTGATTATTTATTACGTTGTATTTGGAAGTGTGAAGATAGATAAAGTCCTAGTCGCGGTGCTGGCATTCGGTCTTAATTCCGGTGCTTATGTTGCGGAGATTGTTCGTTCCGGTATCATGTCTATTGATTCTGGGCAGCTTGAGGCAGGACGAAGTCTTGGTTTCAATTATGTGCAGACCATGCGCTATATCATTATGCCGCAGGCATTTAAAAATGTACTTCCGGCACTCGGTAATGAATTTATCGTATTATTAAAAGAAACATCCGTTGCAGGTTATATTGCATTGCAGGATCTGACGAAAGGCGGAGACATTATCCGAAGCCGTACATATAGCTATATGCCTTTGATTGCAATTGCGTTGATCTATCTTACAATGGTACTTATCTTTACAAAACTTTTGGCGATTCTGGAAAGGAGGTTACGTAACAGTGAGCGTTAATGGAGAAGTTTTAATCAAAGTAGAAGATATTCATAAAATTTACGGAGAACTTCATGCACTGGACGGTATCTCTGAGGAAATCAGAAAAGGCGAAGTTGTCGTGATTGTTGGGCCATCCGGTTCCGGAAAATCAACTTTTCTTCGTTCTTTGAATTTATTGGAAGTTCCCGAAAAAGGGCATATTTATTTTGACGGAGTAGATATCACGGATAAGAAGACCGATATCAACAAGCATCGCCAGAAAATGGGGATGGTGTTCCAGCATTTTAACTTGTTTCCTCATAAAACAATTCTGGAAAATATTACACTTGCACCAATCAAATTACTTGGAAAAAGCAAGGAAGAAGCAGAAAAGCAGGCGATGGAGCTTTTGCGCCGCGTAGGCTTGGAAGAAAAGGCAAACGCTTATCCATCACGCCTCTCCGGCGGACAGAAACAGCGTATTGCAATCGTACGTTCTCTTGCAATGGAACCGGAAGTGATGCTGTTCGATGAGCCGACATCTGCACTCGATCCGGAAATGGTAGGAGAAGTACTTGAGCTGATGAAACAGCTCGCAAAAGACGGCATGACTATGGTCGTTGTAACCCACGAGATGGGATTTGCCAAAGAAGTCGGAACCCGCGTTTTGTTTGTTGATGGAGGAAAAGTCAAAGAACAGAATAATCCGAAAGATTTTTTTGAACATCCAGTAGAACTCAGATTGCAGGAATTTCTGTCAAAAATCCTGTAAACTCTAACCAAACCGTCAGAGGCTTTTTAAAAACCCTCTGACGGTTTGGTGCGATTTTTGAATAAAAATAAAATTAAAATAAATATTTACAAATAAAATCACTTGAAAAACAAAGGAAATGTGTTTGTATGAACGGAAAGATGAGAATAATTATACAAAATGAAAATTTTGCAAGTGAAATAAGCCAGACTTGCAAAGAATATGCAGAAAGCCTATAAAATAGCGGTTTTCTGAAAAAAGCAATCTTGAAAAAAAGTCATCACCGTCAGAGGCTTTTTAAAAAGCCTCTGACGGTGATGAGACGGTGATGAGCGGGTGATGACAACGATAATGAGAGAAAAGGAGGACGTATAGATGTTGTTTATGGAATATCCAAAGTGTTCAACTTGCCAGAAAGCGAAGAGATGGCTGCAAGATAAAGGGGTGACTTTTGAGGCACGCCATATTGTGGAGCAGAATCCGACGGCAGAGGAGTTAAAGAAATGGCATGAGCTGAGTGGTTTGCCGTTAAAGAGATTCTTTAATACGAGTGGTATGAAATACAAGGAGTTGGGATTGAAAGATAAGCTTCCGAACATGACAGAGGCAGAGCAATATGAATTGTTGGCGACGGATGGAATGTTAGTGAAAAGACCGATTCTTGTTGGAAAGGATTTTGCAATTCCGGGTTTTAAAGAAAATGTCTGGGAAGAGGTTTGCAGATAAGTGGTGCAGATAGATGAAATATGAAAGAGTAGAGGAGGGACGTTTCTTGGAACGTCCCAATCGTTTTATTGCATATGTAGAAATTGCGGGAAAGATAGAAAAAGTGCATGTGAAAAATACCGGACGCTGTAGGGAACTCCTTGTTCCAGGGGCGCAAGTGTATCTTCAAAAGGCTGAAGAAGTATCACAAGATAAGAAGCTTACAGAAAAAACAAGAAAAACGCAATGGGATCTGATTGGAGTAAAAAAAGGTGAAAATCTGGTCAATATGGACTCACAGATCCCCAATAAAGTTGTGAAAGAATGGATTGAAAAAGGAAATTTGTTTTCGCAAAACGCAGTAATCTATCCAGAGAAAACATATGGAAATTCAAGATTTGATTTGTATATCGAGGATGGAGAGAAAAAAGCATTTATTGAAGTAAAAGGTGTTACATTGGAAGAGGACAAAACAGCAAAATTTCCTGACGCACCAAGCGAGCGAGCCATCAAACATGTGGAAGAGCTTATCAAAGCAAAGGAAGCTGGATATGAGACATATGTTTTTTTTGTGATTCAGATGAAAGATATCCGTTATTTTACGCCAAATGATCACACGCATCAGGCATTTGCAGAAGTATTAGACAAGGCAAAAAGAAGTGGTGTGAATATACTTGCATACGATTGTAATGTGAAGAAGAATTCTATTACGCTCCGTAAAAAAATACCAGTTGTTTTAAAAAACGAAACACTTAAGCAGTTATCAGAGCCAATTGTAGACTGGTTTCGTGAAAATAAACGGCAGCTTCCATGGCGTGAGACGAAGGATCCGTATAAAATCTGGATATCGGAAATTATGCTGCAGCAGACTAGAGTAGAAGCAGTAAAACCATTTTATGGAAGATTCTTAAAAGAATTGCCCGATATCCATGCACTTGCTGAAGCACCGGAAGAAAAGCTTCTGAAATTGTGGGAAGGGCTTGGATATTATAATCGTATCCGTAATATGCAAAAAGCAGCAAAAGAGATGGAAGAACAGCATGGCGGAACGTTTCCGAGGGGATATCAGGAGATTAGAAGTCTCACCGGAATTGGTAATTATACAGCAGGAGCGATTAGCTCTTTTGCATTTGGCATTGCGAAACCTGCAGTTGATGGGAATGTGCTTCGAGTTGTATCGAGAATCCTCGGAAGCCAAGAAGACATTATGAAACAGTCTGTAAGGGATAGAATCGAAGATCAGCTGGAACTTGTGATTCCCAAAGATGCCGCAAGCGATTTTAACCAAGGGCTTATAGAACTTGGAGCAATCATATGCGTTCCAAATGGTATGCCAAAATGTGAAATCTGTCCGGCAAGAAACTTGTGCAAGGCTAAAAAGGAAGATATGATCGATAAGATTCCGGTAAAGAAAAAAGCCAAAGAGCGGAAAATAGAAAAAAGAACCGTACTTATCTTTAAAGACGGAGAAAAAACAGCCATAAAAAAACGTCCGAAAAAAGGGCTGCTGGCAGGGCTTTATGAACTACCCAATCTTGTAGGACATCTTACACAAGAAGAAATCATCGCCCATAGTAAAGCAATCGGGCTTATGCCGGTGCGGGTAGAGAAGCTTGCCGATGCAAAACACATTTTTTCTCATGTCGAGTGGCATATGACGGGATATGCAATTCGCGTAGATGAACTGGAAAAATCATGCAAGGAAGAGATGATTTTTATCCATCCACAGGAAATTGAACAGAAATATCCAATACCGGCAGCATTTGAAAGTTACACAAAATATATGAACATTCGTCTTGGACAGGAAAAATATAAGTAAGATAGAGTATTAAAAATTCTTTGAAAAAAATGCAACACATAAAAACTGTCAGTAGGATACACCTACTGACAGAACATACATATTTTTTAAAATTGTTTGCTTTGAGGAAGCAATTTTTCGATAATGGGCGCATTGTTTTCGCTGCTTAAGGCAAAAAATCCAATAGATGCGTTTATTGCGTGTAAATAGCTTTCTCTTCTAATGTGGCTGTAATTGTATCGCCTTCACGTAAGTATATCCACTTGTATCCTGCTTAGGAGCTGTGACAGTTACATTAATGATAGTATCCATGAATTCGCCATAGAGAGTAATTGTAGTAGTACCCGGATTCTTTCCTACGATATAAATACTAAATGGATCCGTGTACTGAATGTCCGCTACAGAACTATCGGTATTAGAATAAGAAAGGAACGTATCTCTCATAGCAGGATGATATGCACCAGAAATTTCTCCTGGAACTAATGTTTGATCAAAGACTCTTGGGGGATACATTGCAGCTTTTGCTTTTAGAGTGTTCGGCATAGCCAGCGCCGCGAAACAAAACATCATTACACACAAAATAAATGATAATATTTTTTTCTTCATAATTAGTTCATCCTTTCTATTGATATATATTTACAAAAAATTGCAAATAATATCTTCTGAATATTTTGAAATGGAAATTAAAAATTCGAATTATAATTCCTGAAAATTAAAATAGTACGTACTCATTATGCTTATTCACATAATAAATGCAATAAAATGATATGTCAATAATAAAAAATGAAAAAATATAAAATATATAAAAAGAATGTAATTAAAAAAAGAAAAACATATTTTTCGGCCTATACACCATCTGTGACTTACTAAATTTTCCCTAAAAAATGTTTCTTTTGCTTTTATAAGATTACGGATTCAAATTGCAAATTTCCTACAAGGCTTTTTTTCAGCTAGTCTTTTAATATCTTTTGAAAAATTTTTGTATATAGATTAAGTCACACAATAAATACACTGAAGGTTGTGCATTCTGTGCAAAAAAGGTAATATTTCTTTGCAAAACACAGCAAAATCATATATAATATCAATATATGTGGAAGCACATAGAGTAACCATGCAAAAAACAAGAAAGGGAGGAAGTTATGAAAAACAAAATAACGAAACGCTTGCTTGCTTGTGCACTTGCGATAGCTATGGTAATACCTAGTTATTGGGCGCCAGTAAAAGCAACAGAAAAAAATGCGGATGAATATCTCATATACCCGACACCGCATTCCATGGAGTATCAAGAAGGTGATTATATCCTTCGCGATGAAATCAACGTCATCTATGATGATGAGATTGATGAGGCTACGAAAGACCGTATGCAGGAAGTTGCAGATTTAAAAGGTCTTGAAGTAGAGACTGCTGATGAAGCAGTAGACGGAAAAACAAATATATACGTTGGTGTATATGGGGCAGAAGGCGATGCCAGCAGTTATATTGAAAGTGAATATGAGGTAGATGAGACGTTGTTTGATAAAAACGACTCATATTTTCTTTCAAGTGATAACAACGTAATTTCTGTTCTTGGAAAGAATACAGATGCCAGTTTCTACGGATTGACAACTTTGTATCATGTTTTTGCACAGATGGACAGCCTTACGATTCGTAACTTCGAGGTTGAAGACTGGGCAGATGTAGTAAGCCGTGGATTTATCGAAGGTTATTATGGAAATCCATGGTCTACAGAAGACCGTGCAAACTTAATGACATGGGGCGGATACTATAAACTGAATACATATTTCTATGCGCCTAAGGACGATCCAAAACATCGTGTGCAATGGAGTGTACTTTATACAGACGAGGAAATCGAAACAAAGATCAAACCGCTTGCAGAGGCAGGAAATGCATCCAAGTGTCGTTATGCATATGCATTGCACCCATTTCCGGATTACTATAATACAGATAATAACTTGAGCTTTGGAGAAACATATGAAGAAGACTTGGCAAAATTAAAGGCAAAATTTAAACAGGTTATTGATGCTGGAGTTCGTCAGATTGCGATTCTTGCAGACGACTTCTGGAATCCGGGAGGAGAAAACGGTCTTCGTCTTCTTAACGATATGACGGACTGGCTGGAAAATGAAGTGAAAGCGGAATATCCGGACATGAAGACAACACTTCCATATGTACCGTTCGATTACATGGGCAATGGAAGTTCGAACGAACTGCAAATTTTGAAACAAACGCCAGAGAATGTACAGATCGTTATGACAGGTGGAAGAGTCTGGGGAGAAGTTACAGATAATTTCACTTCTACATTTACGAATAATGTGGGAAGAGGACCATTCATGTGGATCAACTGGCCATGTAGTGATAATTCACATAAACATCTGATCATGGGCGGATACAGTACATTCCTTCATCCGGGAGTAGATCCTTCTAAAATACAGGGAATCATGTTAAACCCGATGCAGCAGTCAGAGGCAAGTAAAGTTGCTATCTTCGGTAATGCGACATATTCTTGGAACATTTGGGATACAGAGGAAGAAGCAGAGAAGGCATGGAATGATTCATTCTCATTTGTAGACCATAACTCTGCTGTTCCGACAGCAGCATCTGATGCACTTCGAGAGATGTCAAAACACATGATCAATCAGAACATGGACGGTCGTGTTACAGCATTGCAGGAATCAGTAGAATTAAAAGAAATCCTGAACCCATTTAAGGAAAAACTGGAAAATGAAACAGTAACAGCTGCAGATGTAGACGAAGTGATCGAAGAATTCAAAATCTTACAGGATGCAGCAAGATTATATAAGAATTCCGGAAACGAAGCAGTAAAAGGTCAGATTATCTACTGGCTTGATTGCTGGGAAGATACGACACAGGCAGCAATTGCATATTTGAATGGCGTGAAGAGCGCTATCGAAGGCGATATTTCTTCTGTACTTAGTTACAATACAGCCGGAAAAGAAGCGTTCGATCGTTCTAAAACACATGATTTTCTCTATGTAGATTATCAGGAAATCGCAGAAGTTGGTGTACAGCATATTGTACCGTTTATCAACACAATTGCAACTTATGTATCTACAAAAGCAGAGCTGGCATTAGATCCGGAAAAAGTAATTCAAACATATATTACAAGCCGTACAGATCAGCCATCCGGAAGCGTAGACAATATTTTTGATGGTGCTGACGGAACAAGCGCAATTTATAAGTCACCGAATACGATTACTGCAGGCACATATGTAGGTGTGAAATACAGTAAAAAAATTGCGATCAATGATATCCGTTTCGTACTTGGCGCCGGAAAAGACCATTTTGACAAAGGCCGCCTCGAATATACAACAGACGGAGAAAGCTGGAATCCAATCGAGCTTATCGATATGGAAAATGAATTTGTAGGCGTAACAAACCAGCAGCAGGAAGTGGTTGTAGAGAAAGAAAATCTTCCAAATGGCTTTGAAGCTTTGGGAATTCGCTTTATAGCAACAGAAGACAATGCAAGAGACGCATGGTTAGAAGTTCGTGAAATCCAGATCAATAAGAAAAAAACAGCAGAGGAAACACCGGGAGGAGCAGAAAAATATACAGGAACTGTGACATTTGACGGTATTTCCGTACAAAGCGGTGAAATATCAGCTATCTTTGATGGCGACGCCTCCACAGAAGCCATGCTTGCAAAAGGTCCATATGTTCAAGGCGATGCAGAAAGAGATGGAATTAATGCAGGAGCGTCTATGACAATTACCTTCGATGAACCGAAGACAGTTGGAAAATTCAGATTCCAGCAGGGCGCTTCTCAAGCAACTGACGTATTTTCTAACGCAGATGTACAGTATCAGGTAGAAGGCTCAGAAGAATGGGTAACCGTTGGAACACTGAATAGTGAAACAGATCAGACCATTGATTTTGGCGGTGTGGCAAATGTAAAAGCAATCAAGATATTAAATCAAGAACGTGTAGATGTTTGGGTACGTGTTGGTGAGATTACAATCAGCGGACCGGTTATAGATATGACGCCGATTACCTATACAGTAATGAAACCATCGACATGGGGAGTTTATTCCGGACCAGAGAGCAAGATGTGGGATGGAGACGATAGTACATTTGTATGGTTCAACAAACCAGGAGAACTTGATACTTATGTAGGATATGACCTTGGAAAAGAGGCAGTTCTTGAGAGTGCTCATATTGTAGTAGGTGCAGGAGATGGTGATAAATTCACACGTTATGCTGTTGAGACATCTGTAGATGGAAGTAAATGGACAGCGGTTGCCGGATATGCAGATTATCAAGGAGCAACAAGCGGCAGAGATGTTCTCGACATAGAGCTTGGCGGAGTTGTTGCAAGGTATATCAGAGTCAGAAACCTTCAAGGCAGCGACAAATGGATTAAATTCTCTGAATTTACTGTAGAAGAAGTCAAATCAGGAACGACAGACGGCGTATATACAAACATAGAGGATTCCTCACTGCTTACAAATATCGCAGGCGGATATCTTGCTTTACAGCCGACAAGAATTACACTGGCACCAGGCGAATATGCAGGTCTTGATCTTAAGAACATTAAGACGATTACAGGCGTTGATGTGGAGGTCACAAAGGATGACAGCGTAAAACTTCAGTCTTCTATGAATACCGTAGAGTGGTCTGATGTTTCAGAAAATGGAAAATACAAAGATGCACGTTATGTGAGATTGTATAATGATGGTGATGCCAACCAGCAAGTGGTAATCAATGCATTTGCAGTATCTTACAATTATATTGCAGCGAAATCCGTAACAAGTGATATTTCTATGAATGACAGCGCACGTGATATGCGTGGCGGTGGAAACGTAGAAAATGTATTCGATGGCAATCTTTCTACATCCGGCTCTATCACAGGCCCACAGACAGAAGGAATGGCAATCACATTTGATTTAGGTCAGGTGAGAGATTTTGAAACCATTCGTTATTATGTAAATGAAAACAGTAAAGACTTCTTACGTTATGCAAAATTCGAAGTATCAAATAATCCGGAAGCAGCTGACGAGGATTGGACAGAAGTACTTATTGTTGGCGATGACAATTTCGAGAACATATCTAATGATACTGTAGCAAAGAATGGAAATGGTCTTGTGCACGATACTCAGAATCCTGGTAATATGTATGCAGAGCGTACAGGCCTTGATGTGAGCGGACGTTACTTAAGAGTAGTTCCATTAAAGACATACAGTCATAGATGGATCGATTTTGGAGAAATTCAGATTAATGGCGGAGCGTATGTTACAACAGAGGCAAACAAGGACGTGGTTGGCGATGTGACGGAAGAACCAGGTAAGACACCATCTAATATGTTTGATGGCGATTACACAACGACATACAAAGCAAGTGCATCTGCAAGCAAATTCGTATATCGTATTTCCAACGCAATTGCACAGAGAACAATTCGCATTATTCAGAATGGTAAAGTTTCTAATGCAAAAGTATCAGCAGTGATCTATAAAGACGGACAGAAAGAAACTGTAGAATTAGGAACGCTGAATCAGGTAATCAATGAATTTGCAGTAGAAGAAGGCGCTCGGATTTTGGAAATTATCGTGGAATGGGGTGAAGATATCCCTGAGATCGCGGAGATGAAGACATCTGAGAAAGCAAAAGAAAGTGTTGATAAATCCGCTTTGGAGGCAGCACTTGCAAAAGAGATGAATGATGCTTGGACCGCAGCAAGTAAAGCAGCTATAGAAGCGGCAAGAGCTACTGCAGAAGAGATTCAGGCAAATGAATACGTGACACAGAGTGTAATTGATTCCGCAGCAGGCGCTTTGGAAGCAGCTTATAGAAATGCAATCGTAAAAGGAAATACGGCAAACCTTGCAGCTGCATTAGAGAATAAAAAAGCACAGTATGAAGATGATGTGGAAATTTATTCTTCCAGAAGTTATGCATCCTATGATGCAGTGATGAACCAGATTGCAGACGCGATTGCAGACGCAGAGAATATATCTGAAAAAGATATTCAGAATTTAGAAGAAAAACTTGCACAGGCAGAAGCAGAACTTGCATATTCAGCAGTCTGCAGAGAACGTGCCCAGTTAGAGCTTATGAATGATGAAGGCGTTTATAATGAAGCTGACTATACAAAAGATTCTTACAAAGTATTTGCAGATGCAAAGGCAGCCTTAGAAGCAGCAATAGCAGCGGACAAAGAAGAACGCATGAATCCAAAAGAAATTGCAGTACTTCGTGATGCATACAAAAACGCGAAAGAGGGTCTTGTAAAGAATGGTGAAACACCGACTCAAGCAGACAAAACAGATTTGTTTGAATTGATCAAATATGCGAACAGCCAGAAAGAAGATGCTAACTATCAGTGGGTTGTACAGACGGTTAAGAATGTATTTGAAGATGCGTTAACAAAAGCTCAGGAAGTATATGATGAACCATCCTCTACACAGGCACAAGTAGATGCAGCATATGATGTGCTTCTTAGCAGAGTACATCTCTTAGGATTTGTAGGAAATACAACAGACCTTCAGACTGCAGTAGCAGTTGCAAAAGGGGTTTCTACTGAAGGAAAGACAGAAGAATCTGTGGCAGTATTAGAAGCAGCAATTGCTAAGGCAGAAAGAATGATTGAGGAAGCCAATACGCTTCAGGAAGACCTGGATGCAATGATCATAGAGCTTCAGGATGCAATCGATGGTCTGGAAGATAAAGTTGTCATCGAAGTAAACAAAGATAAACTTTTGGAACTCATTGGCAAGGCGCAAGCGTATGACCTTACGAAGTATACAAAGATTACTGCGGACGGACTTAAAGTAGCTCTTGAAGGAGCACAAGGTGTATATGATAATACAGAGGCAGTACAGGAAGAAGTAGATAGTGCATATGAGAGTTTACGTGAGGCAATCTTCAACTTGAGAAAGATTCCGAACAAAGATGAACTTCAGAATTTGGTTAACTCTGTGAAAGCAATGGATCTTGGTGTGTATACAGTTAAGACAGCAAGTGCAGTAAAAGCAGCATACGCAAACGCAGTTGCAGTACTCAATGATGATAATGCAACTGAAGACGAAGTAAAAGCAGCTGTTGCAGCTTTGAATACGGCTGTAGATAAACTTGCAGTAAAACCAGGTGAAGGTAAGGTAACATCCGGAGATGACGGAAAAGATAAGAGTAAAGCTGATGGCGGCAAAGTTGCAAGCACAGGCGGTAAAGACACTGGAAAAACAGCAGCGAAGACAGCTGACACAATGCCGGTTGCAACAAGCATGATGTTATTGGCAGTATCTGCACTTGGAATTCTTCTTTCCATGAAAAAAAGAAGAGAAGTAAGATAAGCTGAGTCAGAATAAATAAGACATAAAAAATGAACCGGAGTGAAAACTCCGGTTTGTTTTTTTATGTCGTTTAAATTGGTTGATGAGAGAATTTTGGTTGTTTTTTTGGTGCTCCTGCGTAAATAAAGGAGTAACATACGGTTGCCATAATACCGGCTGCAATTACATCAATTACAGAATGTTGTTTTAAAAACATGGTTGATAATATGATCGAAAGACTTAATATTAATGAACCGTATTGAATATATTTTTTTGACTTTAACCGCTGACTTCGCATAATTGCGATAGCAGCTCCAATGGAATTAAATACATGAATGCTTGGCAAAACATTCGTAGGAGTATCGGTTCGGTATAGCTGCTTTACCATATCGACAAAAATATTATCGCGGGCAAAGACTTCCGGGCGAAGCTCAAGGCCGTTTGGATAAACAGCGCTGATAATCAGGAAAAGCGTCATCCCGGTTATCAGAAAAGCGGTTAGCCTGTAAAACTCTTTTGCATTCGTAAAAAAGAAATAGATTACGGTAATTGCAATATATGCAAACCAAAGCATATAAGGAACAATAAAATATTCAATAAATGGGATCTTATCATCTAAAGGTGTATAAATAACATGAAAATCTGTTGTTACATGTTTTTCCAAATAGATAAAGCATGGAAAATAAATGAAAATATATAGTAAAACCCATGCATGTTTATATTTTTGAATCAGCTTGCTCATACAAAACCCTTCATTCTTATATGAAATTAATTTGTTCGTGTTTCCTTGAGGATTATACCATGAAAGTAAGAGTGCAACAAGGAACTTCATAGTATCTTAATAATTTTCATTTGTTCTTTCGAAAATATACATATTATGGAATGGCCTATACTTCTCTAACGCTTTTTGCGTACGCAAAGTCCATACTGCAGTTGGAACGCGAAAGAGATAACGATTTAAAAGGAAACTCAGATTTTTGGTATCCTTATGTTTGTAAGAGATAAAATCCGGACGTCCGATAAAATTTACAAGTAAAAACTGAACGAGAAAACGTAAAATATAGGAATTATTCTTGTCATCGCGTATCAGATTAGAAGAAAGCTGACCGCGTAAGATATGTGGAGCATGTCTTCGAAACCAGAATAATCCCAATGTATTAAAGGACTGTATCAGGTAAAATCCTTGATATCCTTTCAGTTCTTCGTATAAAAGCGGACAAAGACTCATATCCTTGTATGGCAGCTTCAGCTCGATTAAGAGAGGTACACGTCCATTCACCTTCTTCAGGACTTCGCTTAACAGAGGAATTCGCTCATTACTTCCGAGGAGCGCACATGTGTGAAGTTCAGAATAAGTCATTTTTTCGACCTGTCCGGTCCTTTCACACATCCGATTCAAGGTATCGTCATGAAAAACGATAAGCTTTTTATCTTTGGTAAGATGTATGTCCAGCTCTATGCCGTAACGGTGCAGTATGGCGCGGTCAAATGCAAGCAGTGAATTCTCGGGTACGCGTCTGCTCCCGGTATGAAATCCACGGTGGGCAAACATCGTACGATTGATTTTTAATACGCGCTTTTTTCTTGTGAGATTTGGAGAAATCATCCACAGATAGAGAAGGATGATTCCGGCAGCTGTTATGAATGAAATAAGAGACAAAACAGGAACTCCTTTCAATAAAAATTATAATTAGCGGCGAGCATTTTTAACTTGTTTAAGTATACCATAATTGTTGACGAATGTAACAAAAGAATATACAATATTATAAGGAATAATGTTAAATTAAGAGAATATTCTTGGATGAAAATATATGATAGGAGGATACGGAATATGAAACAAAAAGTATTGACAGAATTTCAGAAATTATTTGGGGCAGAGGGTGATATCCGCACCTATTTTGCACCGGGACGTGTGAATCTGATTGGCGAACACACAGACTATAATGGAGGACATGTATTTCCATGTGCATTGACCATTGGTACATATGCGGCAGCAAGAGTGCACGAGGATAAAAATATCCGTCTGTATTCTATGAATTTTGAAAAACTTGGGGTGATTGAGACGAGTCTTGATGATCTGATACCATCTGAAAAAGCAGGATGGACAAATTACCCGAAGGGAGTTATGTGGGCGTTTGAAAAGCGTGGGTTCAAACTTCCATACGGACTTGATGTTGTACTTTACGGAAATATTCCAAATGGTTCCGGTTTATCCTCATCTGCATCATTAGAAGTGCTGACAGGAACGATTTTAAAAGATATGTTTGGATTTGATGTGTCTATGACAGACATTGCACTTATCGGTCAGTATTCTGAAAATAATTTTAATGGTATGAATTGTGGAATCATGGATCAGTTTGCCAGCGCAATGGGTAAAAAAGATTGTGCGATTTTCCTCGATACAAGCAATTTGAATTATGAATATGCGAAGATTGAACTGGAAGATGCAAAGATCGTAATTACGAACAGCAAGGTGAAACACAGTCTTGTAAGTTCTGCCTATAATGACAGAAGAAATGAAAGCGAGAAAGCATTAGAAGAGCTGAAAACAGTTCTGGATATCAAAACACTTGGTGATTTGAGTGAAGAACAATACGAAGCAAACAAAGATGTTATCAAATCTGAGATCAGACAGAAACGTGCAAAACATGCAGTATACGAAAATCAGCGTACGATCAAAGCAGTGGCTGCACTGAAAAATAATGATATTGAGGAATTCGGAAGGTTAATGAATGCATCTCACGTATCTCTTCGCGATGATTACGAAGTTTCCTGCCAGGAGATTGATATTTTAGTCGATCTTGCATGGAAGATTCCTGGGGTTATTGGTTCCCGTATCACAGGCGGCGGTTTTGGCGGCTGCACTGTTAGTATCGTAAAGAATGACGCTGTAGATACGTTTATTGCGACACTGGGAGAAGAATATAGGAAAGCAGTCGGACATGAGGCGGAATTCTATGTAGTAGATATCGGTGATGGAGCAAGCGTAATATAAGCAAGAGAAGAATCAAAGATGCAAGCTGCAGTGGATGATAAAAGAAATCAATAACAGGAGGAAAAAAGATGTTATCAGAAAACATTAAAAAATTAGTACAGTATGGTATCGACACAGGATTGATGCCAGAATGCGAGCGTATTTATGCAACGAACCTTTTGCTGGAAATGTTCCATGAAGATGATTATGAAGATGTTGCGATTGAGGGCAAGATTGAATTAGAAGAGGTATTAAAAGCGTTGCTTGACGAGGCTTGCAGCCGCGGTATTATCGAAGACAGTATCGGATATCGTGATCTCTTTGATACAAAAATGATGAATTGCCTGACGCCGCGCCCGGCACAGGTTCAAAAAGAGTTCTATGATTTGTATGAAGAGTCACCGGAAAAGGCGACAGATTATTTTTATAAATTAAGTCAGGACAGTGATTACATAAGAAGATACCGAGTAAAAAAAGACTTGAAGTGGAAAGTGCCAAGCGAATATGGGGAGATTGATATTACGATCAACTTGTCTAAGCCGGAGAAAGACCCAAAGGCAATCGCAGCGGCAAAGAATGCAAAGTCAAGCGCATATCCGAAATGTCAGCTCTGCGTAGAAAATGAAGGGTATGCAGGAAGATTAAATCATCCTGCTCGTGAAAATCACAGAATTATTCCAATCACGGTGAATGATACAAGATGGGGATTCCAGTACTCTCCATATGTATATTACAATGAGCATTGTATCGTATTTAATGGGGAACATACACCAATGAAAATTGATCGAAGTGCATTTGTAAAATTGTTTGATTTTGTAAAAGCGTTCCCACATTATTTCCTTGGATCCAATGCAGACTTGCCAATTGTCGGCGGTTCTATCTTAAGTCATGACCATTTCCAGGGAGGACATTATACATTTGCGATGGCAGAGGCGCCGATAGAAGAGACATTTACAGTGGCCGGATACGAAGATGTGGAAGCAGGGATCGTAAAATGGCCGTTATCCGTGATTCGCCTTAGAAATAAAGACGAAAAACGTGTGATAGAGCTGGCAACGCATATTCTTGAGAAGTGGAGAGACTATACAGACGAAGCGGCATTTATTTTTGCGAATACAGACGGAGAACCACATAATACGATTACTCCGATTGCAAGAAAGAAAGGCGATCTTTACGAATTAGACCTTACTCTTCGTAACAATATTACAACAGAAGAACATCCGCTTGGCTTATACCATCCACATGCGCAATACCACAACATCAAGAAAGAAAACATTGGTCTTATTGAGGTTATGGGACTCGCAGTACTTCCGGCAAGACTGAAAGAAGAGATGGAAATCCTTGCAGATTACATTGTGAATAAGAAAGATATAAGAAGCAATGAAAAAATCGAGAAACACGCTGTATGGGCAGAAAGTTTCCTGAATGCATATGATAATGTGACCGAAGAAAATGTAATGGACATCTTAAAAGCTGAAATTGGAAAAGTATTCGTAGGAGTGCTCGAAGATGCAGGCGTATATAAATGTACAGAAGAAGGAAGAGAAGCTTTCCGCAGATTTATCGCAGTGTTGTAAATATGAGATTGAAAAGAGTAACCCCACGCCGATTGCGTGGGGTTATTATCATTGCAAAATATATTATAAGATTTATATTTCCAGCGCTCCGTCCAGGTAATGGGACAGGGAACGGCGCATATTCCCTTCAAAGTCTGCGTCGCCGTTTCTTAAGCACCACTCGAATACATTTCCGATGACAATCATGCGGATATCCGTCGTGATTTCATCTAGATTCAAAGTTCTTGGCAAAGCCTTGGCAATCATTGCTTTTTCAAGATAGGAACGTACGGTGACGATTGGATAGGGACGTTCCGTGCGGATTGCGGGATTCAAGGATTGATTTTTGGGTGTATAGTATCCGCTCATGAATTCTACACCTAACTCCTTGCAGTATTTTACATAATTCAGATATACATGAATGATTGCTGTCTTGGTTTCTTCGGCGTTGCTGGGAATATCAAGAAGATCCGGATTAATACTTGGCTGGTCCTCGATATAGTAAGAAAGCAAATCATCTTTGGTCTTGAAATGATGATAAAAACTTCCGTTTGATACACCAGCTTCTTCGCATATGTTTTTGATAGAGAGATTTTCATAACTGCTTTTTTGCAGAATACGTCTTGCCGCCTGGAAAATACGCTCTTTTGTCTCACGTGATTTCAACTGTTGTTTGGACAATTCTTCCGTCAGTAGCTGTTTGCTCATGTTAAACTCCTCATTTATCAGATGAATTTATATTTCATAAAGTGTGTACCTCTTTAGAATTATAGCATAGCAGGATAGAAAAGACAATAAAAACAGAGCAAACTCTGTTTCGGGTCGTCTTGCTTTTTTATTTGCACTTATTTCCAATTTCCATTATAATAAATGGCAACGATTAGTAGGAATACGTATCGTATGGGTTTCATAATGAAATCGTCTCAGAATCAGGAAGGGAACATTACATGGATATTAATTTGAAATTAACAGAAGAACTGGGAGTGAAGCAGTGGCAAGTGGAAGCTGCAGTGAAGTTGATTGATGAAGGGAATACGATTCCGTTCATTTCCAGATATAGAAAAGAAGTGACGGGTGCATTAAATGATGAACAGCTTCGTAAACTTCATGAGAGACTGGTATATCTTAGGAATTTAGAGGAGAAAAAACAGCAAGTACTTTCTTCGATTGAAGAGCAAGGTAAGCTTACGCCGGAATTAAAGGCGCAGATTTTAGCTGCCCAGACGCAGGTTGCGGTAGATGATTTGTATCGTCCGTATCGTCCGAAGCGAAGGACAAGGGCGACGGTTGCAAAAGAAAAAGGTCTGGAGCCATTGGCAGTACTGATCATGCTGCAAAAGACAACGCAGCCATTGGGGAAGAGCGCGGAAGCATATCTTTCTCAGGAAAAAGGAGTAGCAACGGTAGAAGAAGCGATTGCAGGAGCGCAGGATATCATTGCAGAATGCATTTCAGATGAAGCAGATTATCGAACTTACATCCGCAATATCACGATGAAGCAAGGAAAAATCCTTTCGACAGCGAAGGATGCACAAGCGCAGTCAGTTTACGAGATGTACTATGAGTTTGAAGAGCCGGTTTCCAAGCTTGCAGGACACAGAGTCCTGGCGTTGAACCGTGGTGAGAAAGAAAAGTTTCTGGTTGTGAAGCTAGAGGCGCCTGAGGAACAGATTTTAAGATATTTGGAAAAGAAAATCATAACAGCCGAGAATCCGATTACTACGCCAATCATCAAAGCGGCAATGGAAGATAGCTATAAGCGATTGATTGCCCCGGCGATCGAACGAGAGATTCGCAATGATTTGACGGAAAAAGCTGAAGACGGAGCAATCGGTGTGTTTGGAAAGAACTTAGAACAGCTTTTGATGCAGCCGCCAATCGTAGGTCAGATCGTGCTTGGCTGGGACCCGGCATTTCGTACGGGCTGCAAGCTTGCGGTAGTAGATGCAACAGGGAAGGTGCTGGATACAACGGTGATTTATCCGACCGCGCCGACAACACCGCAAAAGATTGCAGCAGCAAAGGATACGTTGAAGAAGTTAATTGAAAAATATGATATCACATTGATTTCTGTGGGCAACGGGACTGCTTCCAGAGAATCTGAAATGATCATCGTGGAATTATTAAAAGAGATACCGCAGAATGTGCAATACATTATTGTAAATGAAGCCGGTGCATCTGTATACTCTGCGAGTAAGCTTGCAACAGAAGAGTTTCCGAATTTTGATGTGGGACAGCGAAGCGCCGCATCGATTGCGCGCAGGCTGCAAGACCCTCTGGCGGAACTTGTGAAAATAGACCCGAAATCCATTGGGGTTGGTCAGTATCAGCATGACATGAATCAGAAAAAATTAAACGAGGCGTTATCCGGTGTTGTGGAAGATTGTGTGAATAAGGTTGGCGTGGATTTGAATACGGCGTCAGCGCCATTATTGGCTTATATTTCCGGCATTTCCAGCGCCATTGCAAAAAATATTGTAATATACCGTGAGGAAAACGGAAGATTCAAAGACAGAAAACAGCTCTTAAAAGTTGCGAAATTAGGTCCGAAAGCATATGAGCAATGTGCCGGCTTTATGCGTATAACGGGTGGAAAAGAGCCGCTGGACGGCACGAGCGTACATCCGGAGTCTTATAAGGCCGCAGAAGAGTTACTAGGAATATGCGGATTCACCAAAGAAGACATCACAAAAGGAAATTTGAACGGACTTTCCAGAAAGATAAAAGATTACAAAAAGCTGGCGGAAGAACTTGGCGTTGGAGAACTTACGCTTCGGGATATTGTCAAAGAATTGGAAAAACCGGGACGAGATCCTCGAGACGAGATGCCAAAACCGATTCTTCGCACAGATGTGCTGGAGATGAAAGACCTGACAGAGGGGATGGTATTAAAAGGGACCGTACGTAATGTGATTGATTTTGGCGTTTTTGTTGATATCGGAGTGCATCAGGATGGGCTCGTGCATATCTCTCAGATCACAGACCGTTTTATCAAGCATCCTCTGGAAGCGGTGAGCGTAGGAGATATTGTGGATGTAAAAGTGATGAGCGTAGATTTAAAGAAAAAGCGTATTCAGCTTACAATGCGCGGAATCTAGGGAAGGAGAGTTGGATATGGGAACGATAAGTTTTGATGTGAAAATGACAGAGAAAGCAATGCTTGACTTCTTTCTTTACCATACATATTCTAGTTTGAGCGGGATATTTGGAGTCGTATTTGGTTTTGCAACGCTATTGTTTGGCATACGTGCGTTTAGCGGAGGCGATCAAAGAGCAGGGATGATTTTTCTGTTTTTTACCTTTTTCTTTTGGATTTTCACACCGGTGAATTTGAAGATTAAGGCAAAAAGGCAGGTAGAAAAGACCCCGATGTTCCAAAAACCGCTTCATTACGAGATGGGCGAAAAAGGAATCGAAGTTTCTCAGGAAGATGAGAAGATGATGAATCCGTGGGGTGAGTTTACTAAGGCGACAGCAACGAGTAAGAGTATTATTATCTATGTGACGAGAGTACGCGCGCTGATTTTCCCAAAAGAATGCCTGGGAGAACAGTATGAGGCAGTGTTGAAAATGATTTCTACCCATATGCCTCCGGCGAAGGTGAAGATTCGCCATGTGCGATAAATGCAAATTGGAGAGAAGCATGATTATAGAAACGAAAAGTGCAAGAGAGACATTTGAATTAGGAGAACGTATTGGAAGAGAAGTAAAGCCGGGTACGGTCTTTACGCTGATCGGCGATTTGGGAGTGGGGAAAACGGTCTTCACACAAGGGATGGCAAAGGGACTTGCAATCGATGAGCCAATCAGCAGCCCAACGTTTACCATTGTTCAAGTGTATGAAGAGGGACGTATGCCGTTTTATCATTTCGATGTATATCGCATTGGCGATATTGAAGAAATGGAAGAAATCGGTTATGAGGATTACTTTTATGGAGAAGGGGTATCTTTGATTGAATGGGCGAATTTGATCGAGGAGATTTTGCCGGAACATTATACACAGATTGTAATCGAAAAAAATCTGGAAGAAGGATTTGATTATCGGAAAATTACGATTGAAGAGCAATAAGAAGTTTTGTATACTTATGTTTGGGACATCGTAAAAAGAAAGGATGTGCATATATGCGCATATTAGCACTGGACAGCTCCGGTCTCGTAGCAACGGTAGCTGTTGTAGAAGATGAACAGACAATCGCGGAATATACCGTAAATTATAAAAAGACGCATTCACAGACATTGCTCCCAATGTTGGATGAAATCGTGAAGATGACAGAACTTGATTTGAATACGATAGATGCAATCGCGACATCCGGAGGACCTGGCTCTTTTACAGGACTTCGCATCGGAGCAGCAACCGCGAAGGGGCTTGGGATGGCTTTGGGAAAACCTTTGATCCATATACCGACCGTGGATGCGCTTGCATACAATTTGTTCGGAACAAGCCGGCTTATATGTCCGATCATGGATGCCAGAAGAAACCAGGTTTATACCGGAATTTATCGTTTTGAGAGTGAGTTTTGGACGGTGGAAGGGCAGATGGCAATTGGAATCGATGAGCTTGTGGAAAAACTAAATGTAAAAGGTGAGCCGGTTGTATTTTTAGGAGATGCAGTACCGGTACAAAGAGCGTATTTGGAAGAATTTCTGAAAGTAGATCATATATTTGCTCCTGCACATATGAACCGTCAGAGAGCGGCGGCAGTCGGGACATTGGGAGTTTCCTATTATAAGAAAGGCCTGACAGAGACGGCAGCAGAGCATCGTCCGGATTATCTTCGCCTGTCGCAGGCAGAAAGAGAACGTGCGGAACGTGAAAAGGCGGCAAAGGGATGCTAGTTCGCGAGGCAAAAAGAGAAGAGTTGGAAGCAATTGCTGCGCTGGAGGAGCAAAACTTTTCGGACGCGTGGAGCCTTAGGGCATTAGAAGAGACTTATGGGCAAAAACAAGCATCTGTTCTGGTTGCACTGACAAAGCTTGGCGTTGCGGGATATTGTATTGTATATACTGTCTTGGACGAAAGTGAGATTGCCAGAATTGCCACGGATCAGGCACAGAGAAGAATGGGCGTAGGAAGCGCGTTGATACAGTATCTTATAGAAAAGGCAAGAAGAACAATGGGTAGCAGAATTCTTTTGGATGTACGAGAAAGCAATCTGCCTGCGAGGGCATTTTATGAAACACAGGGGTTCCTCGAGGATGGTATACGAAGGAATTATTATGATACACCCAGAGAAGATGCTGTGCTGATGAGTTATAGGGTTCTGTAAAATCTAGAAACGGAACCACTACTTTCCAGTAGGCAATGCATTTGCCGGGCGATATAATAGAGGCGTAACAGACAAAAGAGAATGTAAAAGTTCACAGGAGGAATTGTATGCGCCAGTATGGAATGAAAGAAACAAAAGAAGTAAAAAAAATATTTTGTAATAAATGTGGAAAAGAAATTCTAAAAAATGGAAATTTGTTTGAAGAAGACGTACTCCATGTGGAAAAAAGATGGGGCTATTTTTCCGGGAAAGATAATGAAGTGCATGCATTTGATTTGTGTGAAGCATGCTATGACGAACTTATCGGTTCGTTCTCGATTCCGATAGAAAAAGAGTCTTGACAAGGAGCGCCTGGGGTAGAAGGAGAAATTCATGTTAGACGTATGTTTATTAGGGACAGGAGGTATGATGCCTTTACCCTACCGCTGGCTGACAGCATTGATGACGAGATTTAATGGGAGCAGTCTTTTGATTGACTGCGGTGAGGGGACTCAGGTTGCAATCAAAGAAAAAGGCTGGAGTTTTAAACCGATTGATGTAATTTGTTTTACCCATTATCATGGAGACCATATCAGCGGTCTCCCGGGGTTGCTTTTGACGATGGGCAACGCAGACCGGAAAGAGCCGCTTACATTAATCGGACCAAAAGGACTGGAGCGTGTTGTGAATGCACTTCGCATCATCGCGCCGGAACTTCCGTTTCCAATCATATATAAAGAAATTACAGAGCCGGAGCAGACATTCGAGATGAATGGCTACCGGCTAAAAGCATTTCGGGTAAATCACAACGTGCTATGCTATGGTTATACAATGGAAATCGACCGTGCAGGTAAATTCGATGTGGCACGCGCCGAGGCACATGAAATTCCAAAACAATACTGGAGATTTTTGCAAAAGGGCGAGACGGTTGAACTGGAAGGAAAGGTATTTACTCCGGATATGGTGCTTGGCGAACCTAGAAAAGGACTGAAACTTACTTATACAACGGATACCAGACCGACGAAGAGCATTCTTGAGAACGCAAAGGATTCGGATTTGTTTATATGTGAAGGTATGTATGGCGATAAAGATAAGCAGGACAAAGCTGTAGAGTATAAACATATGACTTTTTACGAGGCGGCAGAGCTTGCGAAGAAAGCCGAAGTGAAGGAGATGTGGCTGACGCATTATAGTCCGTCACTCGCATATCCGGAAGAATATATTGAAGAAGTGCGTAAAATATTTCCACGCACGGTTGCGGCGAAGGATAAGCGAACGAAAGAACTTGGATTTGAAGATTAGAAGACGAGGGATATTATGAGTGAACAAAAAGATATTTTCATACTTGCAATTGAAAGTTCCTGTGACGAGACGGCGGCGGCAGTCGTAAAAAACGGAAGAGAAGTATTGTCTAATGTGATTTCTTCTCAAATTGAACTTCACAAATTATATGGTGGTGTGGTTCCGGAGATTGCGTCGAGAAAACATATTGAAAAAATCAATCAGGTGATCGAAGAGGCGCTTTCTGATGCTAAGATGACGTTGGATGATATAGATGCGATTGGAGTAACGTATGGTCCGGGTCTTGTGGGAGCCTTGCTGGTCGGAGTTGCAGAAGCAAAAGCGATTGCCTATGCAAAAAATCTTCCGTTGGTAGGTGTGCATCATATTGAAGGACATATTTTGGCCAATTTTATAGAGAATAAAGAGTTGGAACCGCCGTTTATCTGTCTGGTCGTATCTGGCGGTCATACACATCTTGTCTGCGTGAAGGATTATGGAACGTATGAAATCATTGGAAGGACAAGAGATGACGCGGCAGGGGAAGCGTTTGACAAGGTGGCACGTGCGATCGGGCTTGGTTATCCGGGCGGACCAAAGATTGAAAAATTATCAAAAGAGGGTAATCCTGAAGCAATTGCGTTTCCGCGTGCCAAAATTGAAGGGTTTCAGTATGACTTTAGCTTTAGCGGCGTGAAGTCTGCGGTGCTCAATTATATTAACGGATGCCAGATGAAAGGCGAGACTTACGTGGAAGCGGATATTGCGGCGTCATTTCAAAAAGCAGTCATCGATGTGCTTGTAGGTAATGCAATGCATGCAGTGAAAGAGTATGGATTGAATAAATTTGCAATCGCGGGAGGCGTGGCTTCTAATGGGACATTAAGAGAAGCGATGCGGGAAGCGTGCGAAGAAAACGGAATAGAATTTTATCATCCGTCTCCTATTTTTTGTACAGACAATGCGGCAATGATCGGAGTGGCAGCATATTATGAGTACTTAAGCGGGACGAGACATGGATGGGATCTAAATGCAGTGCCAAATCTGAAACTGGGGGAGCGGTAATTATGAAAAAGCATTGTACGGCAATTATTCTGGCAGCAGGTCAGGGGAAACGGATGGGAACCAAAGAACCGAAACAATATCTGGAAGTGGAAGGACATCCGGTTTTATATTATGCATTGAAAGTATTTGAAGATTCTGCCATCATTGATGATATGATTCTTGTAACATCGGAAGATCAGATCGATTATTGCAGTGATGAAATTGTAAAAAAATATGATTTTCGAAAAGTAAAAGCAGTGATCGCAGGCGGAGCAGAGCGCTATTTATCCGTGTGGAATGCACTCCTTTATATAGATAAAGAAGCAGATTGGGAGAAGGAACACTATATTTTTATTCACGATGGAGCAAGACCGTTTGTGGAGGAAGCAATTCTTACAAGGGTATATGAAACTGTACAAAAGACTAAAGCATGCGTAGCCGCCATGCCGGTTAAAGATACCATTAAAATCGCAGATGAAGAAGGCTGTGTTCAGTCAACGCCAGACCGGAGTTTTATCTGGATGGTACAGACGCCGCAGGTGTTTGAGCGTTCTTTGATTACTCGTGCATATTCTGAGTTGATGAGGCAATCCTATATTAAAGTGACAGATGATGCGACAGTTGTTGAACAGGTTTTGGGTACTAAAATAAAGTTGGTTGAGGGTTCCTATGAAAATATAAAAATAACTACGCCGGAAGATATGGAAATTGCCCGTATTTTTTTGGAAAAAAGATAGGAAAAGGTATTGACGAATAAAATAAGGTATGCTAGAATACATCTTGTCGTGATTGCGACACAACTAAATAGCTTGGAGAGGTATCGAAGTGGTCATAACGAGGCGGTCTTGAAAACCGTTTGTCCGAAAGGGCGCGTGGGTTCGAATCCCACCCTCTCCGTTCGAAAGCCACCATTTTTTGCCAGGTGGTTTTCTTACGCAAAAGAACAGGCTTTGGAGAAGTACCCAAGTGGCTGAAGGGGCTCCCCTGGAAAGGGAGTAGATCGTTAATAGCGGTGCGAGGGTTCAAATCCCTCCTTCTCCGTTTGCTCAATAAAATGAGCAAAAGTTTCTTGAAAAAAAGTGTTGACAACACGAAAGAAACTTGGTATTATAACAAAGCTGTCTGAAAGACATGGCAAAAGAACTAAAAAAATAAAGAAAAAAAGTTCTTGACAAGCTATACGACAGTGAGATATAATATAAAAGCTTCACAGAGTAAAAAACGAAGCAGAACAGAAACTTGACAATTAAATAATAGACAACAACCCTGAAAATTTCCGCGAAAATGATTTTGCCAGCGTACGTAGTACGCAAGGAAAGCGGGAGGGCAGATGCGCTTGCGCATATGTGACCTGGCGATTGAAGAAGATGCACGAAGTGCATTGGCAAAATATCCGCGAACGAAGGAAGAGAGTTCCTGAGTGTAGCGATTTTCGCGAAGAGAAAATTTCAGAGCGAACCAATCGAGAGATTGGTATCCTAAAAAACAGTAAAGACAAGGATGAATTAGCCAAAGGTTGATTCTGAATTGGGAGAGAAACTTTTAACGAGAGTTTGA
>ERZ808029.97-NODE-97-length-93523-cov-29.833305_pt1 | contig 93523 bp, 79 predicted proteins | sample MGYA00380185_ERZ808029 | MGnify/ENA primary metagenome ERZ808029 (study PRJEB31490, sample SAMN06133404) | mouse gut metagenome | isolation source: M2_3 | host: mice | place: China: Chengdu | collected 2015-05 ... | reverse complement strand
ATATGGAGCATTAGCTCAGTCGGTAGAGCACTTGACTTTTAATCAAGTTGTCCGGGGTTCGAATCCCCGATGCTTCACTTTAACACTAACCATATTGGTTAGTGTTTTTTGATGTTTGAAGCTTTATACTATAGTAAAAATCTATAAAGACAATAGAAAAATATACAAAGATAGTAAAAAAATGTACAGATTTCTATGAGGAATTACTATATAATAAAGCTTGAAATAATTAATCGAGAAAATTTATTATTTAAGGAGGTTAGGTTATGAGGAAAAGAAGAAGAATACTTTCTCTCGTTCTATCAACAGCAGTTGTTGCGACAATGGTACCGGCCAACACGTACAGTGTAAAAGCGGCGGGAACTTCATCGGAAGGTCTTGTGGCAGCCGAATCTGCGAAAGCAAATGTTGACGAGGCAAAGTTCACTCACAAAGAGTGGACAGGATCTGATTATACGGATCTAAGCGGTAAGGAAGTTACGGGTGAGGACGTTTTTGCAATCAATCGTGAAGATGCTTCCACTTCTATTATTCCTTATCAAGACGCTGCTACGGCGGCAGGTGCAGTGTGGGATTACAATGCGCGTACAAATTCTGATTATTTTCAGTTACTGACTGGAGAAGGACAGGATTGGGAGTTGACGGTAGTTCAGAATCAGGAACAGGCTCAGAAATTCATGGGTGAGAATGGATTTATGACAGAAGGCTATCAGCAGGATGCGGCAGATGGATGGAAGACAGTTCAGTTACCAAAGAGCTGGACAAGACAGGATTTTGACTTTTCTATCTATACGAATACGCAGATGCCTTGGCAATCAAAATATGATTCTGGGGTAGGCGCACCGAATGCTCCTACGAATTATAATCCGGTTGGATTATATAGAAAAACATTTGAAGTAAACGAATTAGACAGTGGAAGACGTGTATACATTAATTTCCAGGGTGTAGAATCTGCATATTATGTATATGTAAACGGAAAAGAAGTGGGTTATAGCGAAGATACATTCAGCCCACACAAATTTGATATTACAGATTACTTAAAAGAGGGCGAGAACCTTCTTGCGGTAAAGGTACATAAATTCTGTGATGGTACATGGTTTGAGGATCAGGACATGATTTATGACGGTGGTATTTTCCGTGACGTGTACCTGACAAGCGTACCACTTGTGCAGATTCAGGATTATACGGTACGTACAGACCTTGACGATGCTTATGAAAATGCAGATTTAAGTGTAGCAGTAGATGTAAGAAACCTTTCCTCAGAAGCACAAAGCGGCTGGACGGTTGATTTGAGTGCAGTAGACAGAGACGGAAATGAGATTCTTAGCGGTGAAAGTATTGCGATTGACGAAGTAGCATCTATGGAAACGGAAACATTTGAACTGACACAGTTGGTAGAAAGTCCTAAGTTATGGTCTGCAGAGCATCCAAACTTGTATGCACTTGTGCTTACGTTAAAGGATGGCGAGGGAAATGCAGTCGAGACACTTTCTACACAGCTTGGATTCCGTGAGATTGAGTTTACAAGGACAGAGGTAGATAGCAATTATAGAGTGACAACAAGAGAATGGGAGCCAGTAAGAATCAATGGACAGCGTTTACTTATGAAAGGTGCGAACCGTCACGATACAGACCCATTCTACGGCAAAGCTGTTCCGCAGGAGACGATTTTTGAAGATGTGAAAATCATGAAGCAGAACAACTTGAATGCAATCCGTACTTCTCATTACAGTAATGATGATTACCTGTACTGGTTGTGTAATCAATATGGCATGTACATGATTGGTGAGACGAACATGGAATGTCATGCAATCATGGGTAATAACAATAGCATAGGATTATTCTATGAGCTTGGAATGGACCGTACAGAAACAGCTTATAAGAGATTAAAGAACAATCCGGCAATTGTAATCTGGTCTATTGGTAACGAGATGGCATATACGCAGGATCCTAATTTCGGAAATGGCATTTTCCGCGATATGATCTGGTACTTTAAAGATAACGATCCTACAAGACCGGTTCACAGTGAAGGTCAGAATGACGGTATGGGAACTGACATGGGAAGTAATATGTATCCATCGGTAGGAACCGTTCAGGGCCGCGCAGGCGAAGGAAAGATTCCATATGTAATGTGCGAGTATGCGCATGCGATGGGTAACTCTGTCGGTAACTTAAAAGAATACTGGGATGCAGTAAGAAGCGGAGATAACATGCTCGGCGGATTTATCTGGGACTGGGTAGATCAGTCAAGGGCAGTCGATCTTGCAGACTTAGGTTCTACATATGGAGTGACAGACAGAACAGGTGTAGATGGTAAGGCAGTTGGTGATGAAGACAACTGGAATACAGATGCAGGTGAAGGCAGCTTAAACGGCGGAACTTCTTTCAGCGGTTATACACTTATGGATAATGACAGCAAATATAACAGCGCATTATCCGGAACCGGAAAATCATTTACATTTGAAACAATTGTAAAACCGGCTTCTACCGCTCAGAACAGCGTTCTTATCGCAAAGAGTGATACGCAGGTTGCATTAAAGACAAAGAGCAGTGGCTCTGGTTTAGAGTTCTTTGTATACAATAACCAAAGCTGGAAGAGTACATCTTGTAATTTCCCGGAAAACTGGGTTGGAAACTGGCATCAGGTTGTAGGTACTTATGACAAAGGTGAAATTAAGATTTATGTAGATGGAGAGCAGTTAGCCTCTAATAATGTACAGGATAGCATTGCATCTACTTCAAGTGCGATCGGTATTGGATATGATACGACGCATGGAAGAAAATTAGACGGCGAAATATCTGTAGCACGTATTTACAGCAGAGCTTTAAGTGCAGACGAGATCAAAGCGCAGAATTCCGTAAATCCGGCGATTACAGAAGAAGATGAAAGCGTTTTATTATGGCTTGATTATGCGGACGGTCATACGGAAGCACAGGTTCGTGGTTGGGATTACTACGGAGAAAATGACACGCATACAAACCTTTACAAAAATGAAATTGCAGGAAAATTCTATGGTTACGGCGGTGACTGGGGTGATGTTCCAAACGACAACAGTTTCTGTGAAAATGGTTTGATAAGCCCTGACAGAACTCCACAGCCAGAGCTTATGGAAGTAAAATATCAGTATCAGAACCTGTGGTTTAACGCAGAAGTAGCTGATCTGGACGTAAGAAAGGTTAACGTTTACAACGAAAATAACTTTACAAACTTAAATGAATATGAAGTTACATGGTCACTTACTGAAAATGGTATTGAAATCGACAGCGGTGTAGTGGAAAATCCAGATGTTGCACCACAGAAAAACGGACAGATCGATGTGCCGTTTACAATGCCAAAAGAGATTGCACCGGGCAGTGAATATTACCTGACAATTTCTGCAGGCTTAAAAGAAGCGACAGATTGGGCCCAGGCAGGTGCCGAAATGTCATGGGGACAGATTAAGGTTCCGGCAGAAGTAGCACAGGCAGCTCCTGCAGTAAGCGAAAAAGAAGTAGCTGTAACAGATGCAGAAGATGTATGGAATGTAGAAGGCGAGAACTTTAGCTTTGCTATCGATAAAGCTACGGGTGTGATGAGCAATTACATGTATGATGGCAAGACTTTGATCGAAAAAGGACCGGCTCCAAACTTCTACAGAGGCCTTGTAGAAAATGATAAAAATTCTTTCGATGGCAACTGGAATGGCGTAGAGAAGAACATTCAGGTTGAAAGCATTGATACAGCCGTAAACGAAGCTGGACAGAACGTGATTACAGCCAATATTGTATTCCCGGATGCAGGAAATACAAAAGAAACAATCATTTACACAATCAATGGTGATGGTGAAGTTACGGTTAAGATGTCTGTAGATGCAAGAAACAGCGGCATGGGCAACTTTATTAAGATTGGTTCTTTAATGACACTTCCGGAAGGATTTGAGAATGTGACATGGTACGGTAACGGACCGGTGGAAACATTCAATGACAGAAAGACAAATGCAAGACAGGGTATCTATACAAGCACCGTTTCGGATTTCTTCTATCCATACTTAAAAGTGGATGATACAGGTAACTTGACAGATGTAAAATGGATGAAGATTGCCAACGAAGGTTTAAATAATGCGCTTCTTGTAGCAGCAAAAGATGTTGTAGAGGCAAGTGCACTGCACTTTACTCCGGACGACTTGAACTCTACAGACCATATATATGGTTTAACACCTAGAAAAGAAACTATCGTAAACGTAGGCTACAGTTCTCTTGGAACAGGTGGAGCTACTTGCGGACCAGGACCTCTTTCTCAGTATCAGCTTCCAAGCAACAAAGTATATGAGTGGGAATTTACTCTGATGCCGGTTGCAAGCGATGCAGATGATAAGGCAGTTTCTGATAAGGCAAAAGCGTATCGTGTAGTTGATTCTTTTGACAGAACAGAATATGACAAAGAACAGGCAGCAAAGCTTATCGAAAAGATTGATTCTTTCGTAGCATATAATTACAGTCAGTTAGAGGCAGCAGAAAAGATTTTGGCAGAAGTAAATGCAATGCCGGAGGCACAGGCAGCAATTGTAGGGGAAGAAAGGATAGCATTAGCAGCGCAGTATGTAGAAGATGTAAAAGCGTTGGAAGGAAAAGAGACATTTATCGTAGATGAAAGTCAGAATGGACTTCTGATTCCTTATGATAAAAAATCTTCCTTTGCAGTAAAAGATGGCAACGTATATATGCAAGGTCAGATGAGCATTCCGTTTAATGAAGTATTAAATCCGGTATTAGAAGGTAAGAATTCTTTCACTATCGAAGCTTACATCAATCCGGAAGAAACCATGAATTACAACATGGTAGCAGGCAAAGGTGATTATGCATTCGCACTTCGTACAAGAAATGGTTCTTCCTTAGACTTCCATGTATATGCAGGTGGTTCCTGGAGACCTCTTGAAGTATCACTTTCCGCAGAGCAGAGAGAAAACTTTGTAAACAAGACACATCAGGTTGTAGGTCAGTATAATGCAGAAACGGATGAGATTGCGGTATATCTTGACGGTGAACTTCTTCAGAAGAAGGCAACAGGAACAACAGAAGGTGTTGCACATTCCGACTATAATTTCACAATTGGCGCATGTCCGGATACAGGAAGAACATCCAGACATAGAGTTGAAGCTATTCATATTTACAGCAAAGCGCTGACAGCAGAAGAAGTTGCAGCACAGTATGGGGCAGAACCTGCAATTACAGCAGAGGACGAAAGCGTACAGCTTTGGGTTGATTTTGAGAAAATGGAATTCCAAGATAAAGAACAGATTTCCGAAGTAGCGATCAATCCGGCAGCAGCAGAAATCGAACAGGGAAGCTCTTTTGAGTTTACTTTGACAACGGATAATGAAAACGCAAAAGTAGAGAACGCAGCATGGGCAGTTACCGATGCAGAAGGTAATCCGGCAAAAGGTGTTACAGTAGCAGCAGACGCAGACGATCCTGCAAAAGCAGTTGTAACCGTAGGACGTACAGCACCGGCAGGAACGGTTGTTCTGAAAGTAACAGAGGTAAACGGCAACAGTGCACTTACAGCGCAGGCTCAGATTACCGTATTGGAAAAAGCAATTGCAGCAGATGAGCTTATTAAAGATTCCGGCAAGAATGGTCTTAATACTTTGACTCCGGATACAGCAAGCTATGTAGCAGGCGAGAATGGAAAACTTACGGCATTGAATGGATACTTCTCTGTAAATGACCCTGATCAGATCGTAAATGATGCAATGACAGGCGGTAATGACTTTACAGTATCATCCAGAGTATATGTTCCGGCATCCGTAAAATCAAACGATACAGGAGTATGGGATTCACATGAGAAACACAATATGATTGCAAGTATCGGTGATAACTCATTTGCATACCGTATCTACTATGATAAGAACAGAAATATCGTTAAGATTGATGCATATATCAGTAACGGAAGAAGCTGGGAACAGGTAGAGTCTGCTACGCTTGAAGATGATTTCTTTGATAAATGGCATACGATCGCAGCTACTTATGACAAGAATACATTAAATATTTATGTAGATGGCGAAGTAGTTGGAACGAAAGACGAATTAACAATTAAAAATGTAAATAAGACATCTGATAAATTCTCTGTAGGATATGAGCCTCAGAAAGAAAGTACAAGACAGACTGAACTTACATTTGAACAGGTTGTTGTATACAGTGAAGCATTAGACGGCGAAGCAATTATGGCAAATCATAATGCGGCAGATGAAAATGTAGTATTATGGTTAGACTTTGATCTTGAGAAAGATACTGTACCAGCCGAAGATAAGAGCGATTTAGCAGCACTTATTATATATGCACAAGAACAGCAGGAAACCGACGACTATAAACTTTTAGTTCCAAGCGTAAAAGCATGGTTTGAAGCAGCGCTTGAAAAAGCAATCACAGTAAATGGGGACGCAGCAGCAACTCAGGAAGAAGTTGATGCAGCATATGATGACCTGCTTTCAAAAGTACATCTTCTCTCATTCCTCGGCAGTGACAAGACAAGCCTTGAAGAGAGATATGCGGAATTAAAAGATACGGATCTTAGCATTTATACAGAAGAAAGTGCCAAGGCATTATCAGATGCACTTGCAGCAGCAAAAGCTACATTGGATGATGCAGATGCACTTGCTGCTGAGGTTGAAAAAGCATTAGAAGACTTAAATAATGCAGCGGCAGGTCTGGAATTCAAAGAAATTGTAGATAAAACCAGACTTGAAAAATTGATTGGCCAGGCAAATGGTTATGTGGAAGAGGAAGAAGCATCTGAAACAGATACATTCGTTCCAACCACTTTTGAAAATCTTGAGGCGATGTTAGCAGCAGCAAATGTTGTTTACGGAGATGATAATGCAACTGTAGAAGACGTAACAAACGCTTATAAGATGTTGCATGAAGCGATTATGAAGCTTCGCCGTACACCGGATAAGAGCGTACTGCAAGGACTTTTGACAGAAGCAGAAAGCATTGACTTAACACTTTATACAGAAGAAAGTGCCAAGGCAGTAAAAGCAGCATACAATACAGCTTTAGCAGTATATGTAGACGCAGATGCTAATCAGGCACAGATTGATGCAGCAACAGATGCATTAAAAGCAGCACTTGAGAGCTTAGAAGAAAATGTTGATGAAGGACCAGAAACCAAGGTACCAGGCAATGCAGGTAGCGGCAGCGGTGATGAGAGCCAGAAAGTTGAAAGCACACAAGGCAAAGGCGACTCTAAGGTAGCATCTACGGGCAAGACGGCTTCTAATAATGCAGGAAACAAGAATACAAGTGGCGCTGTTAAGAAATCTGCAAAGACAGGTGACAGTGCAAATGCAGCAGTTCCGGCAGCAGCATTACTTGCGGCAGCAGCAGTTGTAGCAGCAATGAAGAAAAAAAGAGAATTTTAATCAGGTTTAATTTTAATTAAATTTAATTAGTAACCCGAAGGTGGACAGGCGCGTTAGTCTGTCCACTTTTGCGTAAAAGGGATGTAAGAAAAAATAAAGAGTATTTATTGACAAAGAGAAGTCTGCAAAGTTAAAATAATGATAAATGTGATAAAGGTGAACAGGTTACAATTTATGCAGACATTATATGATAAGTTAAAAATGTATGCAGCTTCTGATTATTATGGATTTCATATGCCGGGACATAAACGAAATACAAGTCTAAAAGGGCTTGAAGAGATAGCGTTTCCGTATGAGATAGATATTACCGAGATTGAGGGATTTGATGATTTGCATCATCCCGAGGATTTGTTTGCAAAGATGCAAAAAAGGGCTGCAGTTTTATACGGAGCGAAGGAAAGTCATCTGCTGATTAACGGGAGTACGGTGGGTATCCTATCGGCGGTTCTTGGAACCACAAGAAAAGGAGACAAGATATTGATGGCAAGGAACTGTCATAAGTCTGTGTATCACGCAGTGTTTATGAATGAATTGCAGCCGGCATATCTGTATCCGGAGCAGAAAAAACCGTTTGAGATCAACGGGGAGATAACTGGCCTGGAAGTGGAGCGTTTGCTGGAAGAGAATCCGGATGCGAAAGCAGTTGTAATCGTTTCGCCAACATATGATGGGGTAGTATCAGATGTACATGCAATTGCCCAAGTGGTTCATAAAAGAAGCATACCATTGATCGTGGACGAGGCGCATGGGGCACATTTTGGTTTTCATCCATATTTTTTGCAGAACGCGAACCGGCAAGGAGCAGACATTGTTATCCACAGTCTTCACAAGACATTGCCGGCGCCTACACAGACAGCGCTCCTGCATATAAATGGAAGTATCGCAGATAGGAACAATATAGAAAAATATTTGCATATGCTGCAATCGAGCAGCCCTTCCTATATTCTTATGGCGGGGATTGATCTATGTTTGCGGTGGCTTGAGGAAGAAAGCGGGCAAATATTTGACAGGTATGTTAAAATATTAGAAGAGGCAAGAAGAAAGCTAAAAGAACTAAAGTGCTTAAAGCTGATAGAGACTGAGCGATTCGACCGCTCTAAGATATTGATTTCTACCAAAGATTGCGCTATCAGTGGAAAGAAGTTATATGAAATTTTACTGGAAGAATATCATCTGCAGATGGAAATGGCTTCTATGGAGTATGTAACAGCTTTAACTTCCGTAGGGGATACGAAAGAAGGTTTTGTAAGGCTTTTAGATGCACTAAAGAAAATAGATACAGAACAGGAAACGATATCAGACAAGGAGAAAGCGTTTACACTCCCAAGGCTTAGGCAGGTCTGTAAAAGTTCAGATATAGAAGAGGACGGTATATTTCTTGCGTGGGAAGAATGCGAGGGAAAAGTTGCCGCAGAGTATGCGTATATATATCCGCCGGGAATACCGCTTATCGTACCGGGGGAGGAGATTAATATGGAAACGATCGGTTTGCTGAAACGATATCGGCAGCTTGGATTTCAGATAGAAGGAACACAGAAAAAATTTTTTATAAAAGTACAAGGATGAGAAAAGGAGTAAAGTATGGGAAAGATATTTTATGTAATGGGGAAGAGTTCATCAGGAAAAGATTCGATATTTAAGAAGATTCAAGAAGAGGCGCCAAATCTTCAGACGATCGTACCTTATACAACAAGACCGATTCGTGAGGATGAGACCGAAGGTGTAGAATACTTTTTTGTAAGCGAAAGTGAACTTTCCAGCATGGTAAGAGAAGATAAAGTGGTAGAGGTCCGTTCTTATGAGACGGTACATGGTGTGTGGCGTTATTTTACAGTAGACGACGGACAGATCGATCTGGAAAATGATAATTATTATCTTATGATCGGAACATTGGAATCTTATGACAGAATTCGTAAATATTATGGAAATACCAAGGTAATACCGGTTTACATCGAGGTAGAAGATGGTGAGCGCCTTGAAAGAGCGCTTAAGAGAGAAAGAGCACAAAAGACACCAAAGTACGATGAGATGTGCAGACGTTTCATGGCGGATAATAAAGATTTTTCAGATGAGAATATCTTAGAGTGCGGTATTAAGAAACGTTATATCAATGATGACAGAGACAGATGTGCGAAAGAAATCGCAGAGATGATTAAGGCGCAGATGTAGATTAGAGATTACCAATCGACATCGAAGGGAAAGGACGCGGCAGGATGAATAATGGTTTTGGAAGTGTTGTAGGACACAGAGATATTATTGAATATATTCAAGGCGCGGTACAAGGGGACAAGGTATCGCATGCATACATTTTGAATGGAGAGAGGGGATCAGGAAAGAAGCTTCTGGCAAATTTATTTGCCATGATGCTGCAATGTCACAACAGCAAATCAGATCCTTGCTATGATTGTCATGATTGCAGGCAGATCATGAGTGGGAACCATCCGGATGTTATCCGTGTAACGCATGAAAAACCAAATACGATTAGCGTAGACGACGTGCGTACACAGATTAACAATGATATTATGATCAAGCCATACAGTGGGAAATATAAAATCTATATTATTCCGGAGGCGGATCTTATGACGCCGCAGGCGCAGAATGCAATCTTGAAGACGATAGAAGAACCGCCTGCATATGCGATCATTTTTCTTCTTACGGAGAATGCAGAAAGTCTTTTAGCGACGATACGTTCTAGATGTGTCGTTTTAAAACTGAGAAATATTAAAGATAAGCTGATTAAAAAGTATCTTATGGAAGAGATGGAGATTCCGGATTATCAGGCGGAAATTTGTGCATCCTTTGCACAGGGCAATATGGGAAAGGCCATTGCCCTTGCTTCCAGTGAGCATTTTAATGAGATAAAAGAAGAGATGATCCAGCTTATGAAATATATCAATGAGATGGACAGTGCAGAGATCGTTCGGGCAATAAAAAAACTGGAGACATTTAAGCTGAATATTTCAGATTGTCTGGATCTTATCATGGTCTGGTACCGTGATGTGCTTTTATATAAAGCGACGAAAGATGTCAATGGTGTGATTTTTAAAGATCAGATGGATTTTATTCAGGAGAGGGCAAACAGAAGCTCTTATGAAGGCATTGAAGAAATTTTAGATGCGCTTGAAAAGGCAAAAGCAAGGCTGAAAGCGAATGTAAACTTCGATTTAACGATGGAGCTTTTGCTATTGACGATAAAGGAGAATTAGAACATGATAAAGGTAATAGGTGTAAGATTCCGGACAGCAGGGAAAATATACTTTTTTGCACCGGGAAAACTGCATATCAGACAGGGAGATCAGGTCATTGTGGAGACGGCAAGGGGCGTGGAATTCGGCAATGTTGTAACAGGACCAAAGGAGATTCCTGAAGAACAGGTTACGCAGCCGTTAAAGCCGGTTATCCGTATTGCCACAGAGGAAGATAAAAAGGCAGAAGAACGAAACAGAGAGAAAGAAAAAGAAGCATTTCAGATTTGTCTTGAGAAGATTCGGAAACACGAATTAGATATGAAGCTGATTGATGCAGAATATACATTTGATAATAATAAAGTATTATTTTACTTTACGGCAGATGGAAGAATTGATTTCAGAGAGTTGGTAAAAGATCTGGCATCGGTATTTCGGACTAGGATTGAGCTTCGTCAGATCGGGGTCCGCGATGAGACAAAGATTCGCGGAGGCATTGGCGTATGCGGAAGACCGCTTTGCTGCCATACGTATCTTGCTGAGTTTGCACCGGTATCCATTAAGATGGCAAAGGAGCAGAATCTATCTTTGAATCCGACAAAGATTTCCGGCGTATGCGGAAGGCTGATGTGCTGTCTTACGAATGAGGAAGAGACGTACGAAGAGTTAAACAGCCGTCTCCCGGCAGTAGGCGACACGGTCCGTACTGCGGAAGGACTTGTGGGAGAGGTGCAAAGTTTAAGCGTATTGAGACAGCTTGTGAAAGTTGTCGTGACGTTGGAGAATGATGAAAAAGAGATTCGTGAATATAAAGTAGACGAGTTGAAATTCCGTCCAAGACGTAAGAAAAATGATATGAGACTATCAAAAGAAGAATTAAAAGAGCTGAAGGCTTTGGAAAAAGGCGAAGGAGAATCAAAACTGAATGACAACTAATTTAAAAGAGGGAGAACGGCTGGATGACCTTCAGATTAAGGGATATGAATTGATTCAGCATCCCGGCAGGTTTTGTTTTGGCATGGACAGTTCTTTGTTATCTAGTTTTGTTACAGTGAAAAAAGGAGAAAGGGTTCTTGACCTTGGTACGGGGACAGGAATCCTTCCTGTTTTAATGAAGGCAAAAACAGATGGAGAACATTTTACAGGCTTGGAGATACAAAAAGAAAGCGCCGATATGGCAAGAAGAAGTGTACTGCATAATCATCTTGAGAATGAGATTGATATTGTGACAGGTGATATCAAGGAAGCTTCTTCGATATTCCCGGCAGGTTCTTTTGATGTTATTACGACGAACCCGCCGTATATGATTGGAGCGCATGGACTTAGGAATGACAGTGATGCGATGACCATTGCAAGGCATGAAGTGTTATGCACGTTGGATGATATTTTGCGGGAAAGCGCAAAGATACTCCGTTTTAAAGGGCGATTTTATATGGTGCACCGACCATTTCGGCTTGCGGAGATTCTAAGTAAGATGAGCGCATATAAAATCGAACCTAAACGAATGCGGCTTGTATATCCCGGGCTTTATAAGGAACCAAATATGGTATTGATCGAGGGTGTGCGAGGTGCAAATTCGAGGATAACGGTGGAGAAACCATTGATTATTTATAACGAAGACGGTACTTATACAAAAGAAGTGCATGAGCTTTATTATGGAAAAAGGAAAGAGGACGAGTAAATGTCTGGAACATTGTATTTATGTGCAACGCCGATAGGAAATCTGGAGGATATGACATTTCGGGTGATTCGTATCTTAAAAGAGGTTGATTTGATTGCAGCAGAAGATACGAGAAACAGTATCAAGCTTTTGAATCATTTTGAAATCAAGACGGCGATGACGAGCTATCATGAATATAACAAAATAGAAAAAGGAAAGAAACTGGTAGAAAAGCTCTTGGAAGGACAAAATATTGCGCTGATTACGGACGCCGGAACACCCGGGATATCTGATCCTGGCGAAGAGCTTGTGAAGATGTGTTACGAAGCAGGCATTACGGTCACATCGCTTCCAGGCGCCGCGGCATGTATTACGGCACTGACTTTGTCCGGACTTTCTACGAGAAGGTTTGCATTTGAGGCATTTTTGCCGTCGGATAAAAAAGAGCGTCAGGAAATTCTGGAAGAACTTAAAAGTGAGACGCGTACGATGATTATCTATGAAGCACCGCATCGCCTCTTAAAAACATTAAAAGAGCTTTGGGGAGTTCTTGGGGACAGGAAGATTACGGTATGCCGTGAGCTTACGAAAAAGCATGAAACTGCATTTGCGACAACGTTAGAAGCGGCAGCAGAATACTATGAAGCAAATGAGGCGAAAGGGGAATGCGTGCTTATAATAGAAGGGCGGAGTCGACAGGAGATGAAGAAGGAGGCGCAGGAAGCGTGGCAGGAAATGTCCGTGGAGGAGCATATGGATATTTATCTTAGGCAGGGGCATGAGAAAAAAGAGGCAATGAAGTTAGTGGCAAAAGACCGTGGAATCGGGAAAAGAGAAGTGTATCAGGCACTTTTGAAAAAAGAAAGATAAAAGCTTCGTCACCTTGTATAGAAAAGGGTGAAAACTTTGTGCACTTCGATTCTGGCTTTTTGCGGTGATTATATTTATACTTATACCAGTGGATAAAATGAACAAACTTTTAGGAGGAAATGAAATATGGCAAGTTTATCTTTAAAACATATTAATAAAACATACCCAAACGGATATGTAGCGGTAAAAGATTTTAATCTTGAGATTGCAGATAAAGAATTTATCATCTTCGTAGGGCCTTCAGGATGTGGTAAATCTACCACACTTCGTATGGTTGCAGGACTTGAGGATATCACATCAGGTGAATTAAGGATCGGTGATAAATTAGTAAATGACGTAGAACCAAAAGACAGAGATATCGCGATGGTATTCCAGAACTACGCTTTGTATCCGCATATGACAGTATATGATAACATGGCGTTTGGTCTTAAATTAAGAAAATTACCAAAAGACGAGATTGACAAAATGGTTCGCGAAGCAGCAAGAATCCTTGACTTGGAAGCTTTGTTAGACCGTAAACCAAAGGCTTTGTCCGGTGGACAAAGACAGCGTGTTGCTATGGGGCGCGCGATCGTTCGTAATCCTAAGGTATTCCTTATGGATGAGCCTTTATCAAACCTTGATGCAAAGCTTCGTGGTCAGATGCGTATCGAGATTTCTAAATTGCACCAGAGATTAGGTACAACGATCATCTATGTAACACATGATCAGACAGAGGCTATGACGCTTGGAACAAGAATTGTAGTTATGAGTGCCGGTATTGTTCAGCAGGTAGATACACCTCAGGTATTATATGATACACCATGTAACTTATTCGTAGCAGGATTTATCGGTTCTCCTCAGATGAACTTTGCTGATGCTGTATGTGAGATCAAAGGCGACAAAGTTACATTGAACCTTGGAAAACATAAAATCGAACTTTCTGAAGCAAAAGCGAAGAAGTTGATCGCTGGCGGTTACAATGGAAAAACTGTTGTACTTGGTATCCGTCCGGAAGATGTACATGATGAGCCAGAATTCCTGGCAGCTTCACCGAACACAGTTATTGAAGCAAAGATTCGAGTATACGAGATGTTAGGTGCAGAAGTATTCTTATACTTTGATTATGCAGGAGCAAGCATGACAGCAAGAGTTGAGCCTAGGACAACAGCAAGAACAGGCGATACAGTGAAATTTGCTTTAGATGCGAACAAGATTCATGTATTTGATAAAGAGACAGAACTAGCTATTACAAACTAGTCTTAATATTACTCAGGAAAAAGGCGTCGGTTATCCGATGCTTTTTTTCTGAAAATCTTTATCTAATAGGTTAAAGATGCATCATTTGTTCTTAAAAAGGAAACAATGGACAGACGAATTGCATATAATGTGTAACAGCTCGGTAAAATATAATCGGGGAATAGAATTCAAGGAGAGAGACTATGAAAAAAATTTTAACAAGTTTACCGGCAAAGCTTTTGATCGGCATTTTGATCGGTATCGCGTTGGGGCAATTATTGCCTGTATCGGCTATGGGTGTGATCGTTTCACTCAAAAATATTTTAGGGCAGATTATTAACTTTATCGTACCATTGATCGTAATTGGGTTTATTGCGCCCTCTATTACAAAGCTTGGGAATAATGCATCCAAGATGCTTGGAGTTGCAATCGCAATTGCATATGTATCTTCTGGGCTGGCAGCCCTCCTTTCTATGGGTGCCGGATATGCGATTATTCCGAATCTGTCTGTCGCATCAAGTGTGGAGCTTAACGAACTGCCAAAGGATATTTTCGGACTGGAGATTCCTCAAATTATGCCTGTAATGAGCGCACTTGCGTTTTCTGTCATGATCGGTCTTGCAGCGGTTTGGACGAAAGCAAAGACGGTCGTTACGATTCTAGATGAGTTTCAGAAGATTGTATTGGATCTTGTATCCAAGATTATCATTCCGATCCTCCCGGTATTTATCTGCTTTACATTTACGTGTTTATCTTATGACGGAACCATTACGAAGCAGTTACCGATATTTTTGATTGCCGTTGTTATTGTTATGATTGGGCATTATATCTGGCTTGCGGTTCTTTATGGGGCAGCAGGAATCTATTCCGGAGAGAATCCGATGGAAGTATTAAAACACTATGGGCCGGCTTACATTACGGCTGTCGGAACAATGTCTTCAGCAGCAACGCTGGCAGTAGCGCTTCGCGGGGCGAAGAAGTCAAAAGTACTACGTGATGATATGGTAGACTTTGGAATACCGCTGTTTGCCAATATCCATCTTTGCGGCTCCGTACTGACAGAAGTATTCTTTGTGATGATCGTATCGAAAGTGCTTTATAATGAATTACCAAGTTTGGGAACGATGATTCTTTTTTGCGTGTTGCTCGCGGTGTTCGCAATCGGAGCGCCGGGCGTACCTGGAGGAACAGTTATGGCTTCCTTAGGTCTTATTATAAGTGTGATTGGATTTGGTGATGACGGAACAGGTCTGATGCTTGCAATCTTTGCGATCCAGGATAGTTTTGGTACCGCATGTAACGTAACAGGAGACGGTGCGTTGACATTGATGTTGACTGGATATGCGAAAAAGCATAAAATCAAAAAACAAAATATTTCGATAGATCTATAAAATGTAAGCAGGAGAATAAGGATGCTGAATAAATTATGGGCAGGAATGATTATTGTCGGTGTGATGTTTGGGGCATTTACCGGAAAGATGCCGGAGATTACCAACGCGGCACTGGATTCTGCAAAAGAGGCGGTTACGCTGTGTATTACGATGGTTGGAGTGATGTCGTTATGGGTGGGACTTATGGAGATCGCGGAATGTGCGGGGATTATCCAGGCGGCAAGCAGATGGATGCGGCCGTTTATTAAGTGGATGTTTCCGGGGGTGCCAAAGGATCATCCGGCGGAAAAATATATCACAACCAATACCATTGCCAATATTCTTGGGCTTGGCTGGGCAGCTACGCCTGCCGGGTTAAAGGCGATGGAAGAACTGGAAAAGATCGAAGAGGACAGAAGAAGAGGGAGATTAGCGGGGATTGTAAGAAAGAGAGGGATTGCCAGTAATGAGATGTGCACATTTTTAGTGCTGAACATTTCATCTTTGCAGCTGATCCCAGTGAATGTGATTGCATTCAGGAGCCAGTATGGAAGCGTGAATCCGGCAGGTATCGTAGGGGCTGGAATATTGGCGACTATGGTCAGTACGTTGGCGGGAATTGTGTTCTGCAAGATGGCAGAAGGAAAACAGGGCTCATAAAAATAATCGGGTATACATAAAATGTATCGATGTTTAAATAAAAGGATGATGTTATGCATTTTTTCCTGTTTTTAAGTGACTTTATCGTTCCGTTCGTGATTTTTGGAATCGTGTTGTATGGACTTTTGCAAAAGGTTCCGGTATACGATCGGTTTATTAAAGGTGCGAGAAGCGGTTTTCTTACCGTCATCAAGATTATGCCTACATTGATAGGTTTGATGGTGGCGGTGGGGATCCTTCGGGCTTCGGGCTTTCTGGAATTTTTATCATCAGGCATTGGAAAAGTGACAGGGCTCATAGGGTTTCCGGGAGAGCTGGTACCGCTTACGGTTGTAAAAATGTTTTCTTCTTCCGCGGCAACAGGGCTTTTACTGGATTTATTCAAAGAATTCGGAACGGATTCTTACATAGGTTTGATCGCATCTATTTCGATGTCTTGTACGGAGACTATTTTTTATACCATGAGCGTGTATTTTATGACAGCAAAGGTAACCAAGACAAGATTTACATTGCCAGGCGCACTGTTTGCCACAGCAGCGGGTCTTGTGGCAAGTGTTGTTCTGGCAGGATTTATGCAGTGATAAAAACCCTCATATCTATTTGTAATAAAAGGAGCGATAAGCTTTATACAAATAGATATGAGGGTTTCTGTTCTGATATAGGAAAGTTCGTACTTTCCTATATCATAAAACCTTCCGGGAGGATACGCACTCGCGTGAGCGGAGGCAGTCAGCAAAAGCTGACCACGCTCGGCGCGCAAAGCGTGCAAGCCCCTCATGAATGAAGAGATGGGGGGAGTTGAAGTGGGCTTGCCCACTTTGTTATTAGATGAATCAAAGAATGACGAAAGGGGTAAGACGATGTTTCAAAGAACAGACACGAAAGTAATTCAGATAGGAAATCGTAAGATCGGAGGCGGGCATCCGGTGGCAATCCAGTCTATGACAAACACCAAGACGGAAGATGTACAAGCTACGGTGGCGCAGATTTTAGAATTGGAGGCAGCAGGGTGCGAGATTATCCGATGTGCCGTACCGACGATGGAGGCAGCGAAAGCTTTAAAGGAAATCAAAAAACAGATACATATTCCACTTGTTGCGGATATTCATTTTGACTATCGTCTTGCGATTGCGGCAATTGAGAACGGAGCGGATAAGATCCGTATCAATCCGGGCAACATCGGTGATATTTCCCGCGTAAGGGCAGTTGTGGAAAAGGCAAAAGAGTACGGGGTGCCGATTCGTGTCGGGGTAAACAGCGGCTCGCTGGAAAAAGAACTGGTAGAAAAATATGGAGGCGTAACCGCAGAAGGAATTGTGGAAAGTGCGCTTGATAAAGTACGTATTATAGAAGAATTAGGTTACGACCAGATTGTGGTCAGCATTAAATCTTCAGACGTACTTATGTGTGTGCGCGCACATGAGCTTATTGCCAAGAAGTGTCCGTATCCACTGCATGTAGGAATCACAGAATCGGGAACGATTTTATCCGGAAATATCAAATCCTCTATTGGGCTTGGTATCATCTTGCATCAGGGTATCGGAGATACTATCCGTGTGTCTTTGACGGGAGCGCCGATTGAAGAAATTAAATCCGCAAAGCTGATTCTAAAAACCTTAGGGCTTCGAAAAGGCGGTATCGAAGTCGTATCTTGTCCGACCTGCGGAAGAACAAAGATTGATCTGATAGGTCTTGCGAATAAAGTGGAAGCAATGGTGGCAGATATTCCGCTCGATATTAAAGTCGCGGTTATGGGATGCGTCGTAAATGGTCCGGGAGAAGCGAAAGAGGCAGATATCGGAATCGCAGGAGGAATCGGTGAAGGATTGCTTATCAAAAAGGGCGAGATTATCAAGAAGGTAAAAGAAGAAGAACTTTTGCCATGCTTAAGGGAAGAATTATTGAACTGGAAAGAGTAAGGGATTATGACAAAGTTATTTTTTGAGGTGTTTCCGACGCTGCATGTGAAGGGGAATCTTCTAACATTATTTGAAAATGCAGAAGTTTCCAAAGTGACGACAAACCGGGAAAGAACTCATCTGAAAATACATATATTTGCCACGCATTTGATTCAGAAAAAACAAATCCGTCAGATGGAGCAGGCGATAAAAGATCAGTTGCTTGGAATGACTCAGATTGATATTCGAATCGTAGAAAAATATCAGCTTTCCGGGCAGTATACGCCGGAGAATCTGCTGAATGAATATCGGGAAAGTATTCTTTATGAGCTTTCGGAGCATAGCATAATCGAGCGGAATATGTTTCAGAATGCAGCATATGCATTCCGGGATGGAAATATACTGATGCTGCAATTAGAAAACAGCATTGTGGCGAAGGGAAAGCAGGATGCAATCATAGAGCTTTTGAGGCAAATTTACGAAGAGCGTTTTGGGATGCCGGTGCAGATTGAGGTGTCTTATACGGAAACGGATATGAATAAGCATAAAAAGCTAAATGAAATCCAGCTCCAACAAGAAGTCAATGCCATCGTAGAGAAGAATGCGGCGCTTCGCAAAGAACACAGAGAAGAACAAAAAGAAGAGCAGAAAGCCAAAAAAGAAGAGTCGGAAAAAACAGCAGCGAAAAAGGACAATGGTTTCTCCGGTGCGAGAACATTCCAGAAGAGAGATTACTATCCTGCGAAACGAGATGATGATCCGAATCTTATCTATGGAAAGAATTTTGATGATGAGACAATCGAATTAAAAGAAGTGCAAGGAGAGATGGGCGAGATCACGATCCGAGGACAGATTATCAGCTTTGATACGAGGGAGATCCGCAACGAAAAGACGATTCTTATGTTCGCTGTCACGGATGACACGGATACGATTATGGTAAAAATGTTCGTGAGAAATGAACATCTGCCGGAGATTATTTCCGAGCTTAAGAAGGGCGTTTTTGTAAAATTAAAGGGTGTGACGACCATTGATAGATTTGACAGTGAACTGACGATTGCATCCGTTGTGGGAATCAAGAGGGCTGCAAACTTTCGTGTGCCGAGAAAGGATACTTATCCGGAGAAGCGAGTAGAACTTCATTGTCATACGAAGATGAGCGACATGGATGGAGTATCCGAGGTCTCGGACATCGTAAAGCGCGCCCATGATTGGGGGCATAAAGCCATTGCAATCACCGACCATGGCGTGGTACAGGCCTTTACCGACGCGAATCATTATATCGAAAGACTTGATAAAGAGGATCCGTTCAAGGTGATTTATGGAGTAGAGGGATATTTGGTGGATGATTTGACGGAGATTGCGGTCAATGCATCGGACGAATCATTAGATGATACCTATGTGGTGTTTGACATTGAGACGACAGGATTTAGTTCGATCAAAGATAAGATTATCGAGATAGGTGCGGTAAAGGTTGAAGGCGGAGAGATCACAGAAAAGTTCAGTACCTTTGTCGATCCCGGTATTCCGATTCCATTTCAGATTACGAAGCTTACCAGCATCACCGATGAGATGGTGATGGATGCACCGAGTATAGAGGAAGTGCTGCCGCAGTTTTTGGAATTTGTAAAAGGGGCAGTATTGGTCGCTCACAATGCAGGGTTCGACGTAGGATTTATCGAGCAGAACTGCCGTTATCAAGATATTGTACCGGATTTTGTGTCAGTAGATACGGTAGCGCTCGCGCGGGTATTGATGCCAACCCTTTCCAAATATAAGCTGGACGCAGTGGCAAAAGCGTTGAATGTTTCTTTGCAAAGTCATCATCGTGCGGTAGATGACGCAGGAGCGACAGCGGAAATTTTCGTGAAATTTGTGGCAATGTTAAAGGAACGTGAGATTACAACCTTAAAAGGCGTAAATCAGTTTGGGAATCTCAATCCGAATGCGATCCGTAAACTGCCGACGTATCATGTGATTATTCTGGCGGCAACGGATGAAGGACGTATTAATCTGTATCGTCTGGTATCGATGTCACATTTGGAATATTACGGTAGAAGACCGCGCATTCCAAAGAGCGAGCTGAATCGTTACCGAAAAGGATTGATCGTAGGAAGCGCTTGTGAGGCGGGAGAATTATATCAGGCGCTTTTGAATAACAAGTCTGCGGAAAATATTGCCAAGATCGTAGATTTCTATGATTATCTGGAGATTCAGCCGCTTGGCAACAATGCGTTTATGATAGAAAGTGAACGCGTCAGCATGGTACAGTCCATGGAGGATATCAAAGACCTGAACCGACGGATCGTGAAGCTTGGAGAGGAATTCAAAAAGCCGGTGGTTGCTACGTGCGACGTACATTTTCTGGATCCGAAGGATGAGATGTATCGAAGAATTATCATGGCCGGGAAGGGATTTGCAGATGCGGATACCCAACCTCCGCTGTATCTTAGGACTACGGAGGAAATGTTAGAGGAATTTGCATATCTTGGCTCTAAAAAGGCGCATGAAGTCGTGATTGATAATCCGAATCTTATCGCAGACATGGTGGAGAAGATTGCTCCGGTCCGTCCGGATAAATGTCCGCCGGTCATTGAGAATTCCGATCAGACCTTGCGTAAGATTTGTTATGATAAGGCGCATAGTATGTATGGAGAAAAGCTGCCGTCGATTGTAACGGAGCGTTTGGAGAGAGAGCTGAATTCCATTATATCAAATGGGTTTGCGGTTATGTATATCATAGCGCAGAAGCTGGTGTGGAAATCAAATGATGATGGATATTTGGTAGGATCTCGTGGTTCTGTAGGATCGTCGTTCGTGGCGACGATGGCCGGGATTACAGAAGTAAATCCTTTGAGTCCCCATTATTATTGTAAGAAATGCTTTTACAGTGATTTTGAGTCGGAGGAAGTGCGTAAGTTTGCGGGAGGCTGTGGATGGGATATGCCAGATAAGGTGTGCCCGGTGTGTGGAGAGCCACTTGTCAAAGATGGATTTGACATTCCTTTCGAGACATTCCTTGGATTCAAAGGGAATAAGGAGCCGGATATCGACCTTAATTTCTCCGGTGATTATCAGAGTAATGCGCACAAATATACGGAAGTTATTTTTGGTGACGGGCAGACGTATCGTGCCGGAACGATTGGAACGCTTGCCGATAAGACGGCATTTGGATATGTAAAGAATTATTATGAGGAACGCAATAATAAAAAGCGAAACTGTGAGATTGACCGTATCGTACAGGGCTGTACGGGGATTCGCAGAAGTACCGGGCAGCATCCGGGTGGAATTATTGTACTTCCGTTAGGAGAGGATATTAACTCTTTTACGCCGGTACAGCATCCGGCAAATGATATGAATACGGATATTGTGACGACCCATTTTGATTATCATTCTATTGACCATAACTTGTTAAAGCTTGATATTCTCGGTCACGATGATCCGACCATCATCAAGATGTTAGAAGAACTGGTAGAGCAGCTTACCGGGGAGCCGTTTGATGCGAAAAAAATACGCTTGGATGACCCGGGAGTGATGTCTTTGTTTGCAGATACGAGTTCTCTTGGGATTAAGCCGGAAGATATCGATGGATGTCCGGTAGGATGTCTTGGAATTCCGGAGTTTGGAACCGAGTTTGTTATCCAGATGGTGGTCGATACAAAACCAAAGACATTATCAGACCTGATACGTATTTCCGGTCTGTCTCACGGAACAGATGTATGGCTTGGCAATGCACAGGCTTTGATCGAGAGCGGAAAGGCAACGATTTCCACTGCGATCTGTACCCGTGATGATATTATGACTTATCTTATCAATACCGGAATGGACAGTGAGCTTTCCTTTACGATCATGGAGAGTGTGCGTAAGGGAAAGGGCCTGAAACCGGAGTGGGAAGAGGCAATGCTCGCAGCAGGAGTGCCGGATTGGTATATCTGGTCTTGTAAGAAGATTAAATACATGTTCCCGAAAGCACATGCGGCAGCTTACGTTATGATGGCTTACCGTATTGCTTACTGTAAAGTGAATTATCCGCTTGCTTATTATGCAGCCTATTTCAGTATCCGTGCTACGGCATTTTCTTATGAGTTGATGTGTCAGGGAAAAGAAAAACTGAATTATTATATGAAAGACTATAAACGTCGTGCGGACAGCCTGACACAAAAAGATCAGGCTACTTTAAAAGATATGAAGATCGTGCAGGAAATGTACGCCAGGGGATATGAATTTTTGCCGCTTGATATTTATCGCGCTAAGGCAACGAAGTTCCAGATCATTGATGGAAAATTAATGCCTCCGTTATCCAGTATCGAAGGTATGGGAGATAAAGCGGCTGATGCGGTGGAACTTGCGGCATTGGATGGGCCGTATCTGTCGAAAGATGATTTCAGACAGAGAACAAAGGTGAGTAAGACCGTTATTGATTTGATGGCGGATCTTGGAATGTTTGGAGATTTGCCGGATTCTAATCAGCTGTCTTTGTTTGATTTGTGATTTTTCAAATTAATGCTTTAAATTGGAAAAGTAATGTGGTATGATAAAACAAGTGCTAGTAAATTTTGAGAGTAACAAGGAGGAGACGTTTATGATCTGGGCAAAAGAGGAAACACTGCCAAGAGAAGAATTGGAAAAGATACAGCTTACGCGCCTGAAGGAGACAGCGGCTTATATTTATGAGAAGGTTGCTCCGTATCGTGCGAAGATGGACGAAGCAGGTGTGAAGCCGGAAGACATACAAAGTCTTGATGATTTGAAGAAATTACCGTTTACATATAAAGCAGATTTTAGAGATAATTATCCGATGGGATTATTTGCAGTTGATAAAAAAGAGTTAGTAAGATTTCATGCAAGTTCCGGAACCACGGGAAAACCGACCTTGGTTGGCTATACAAGGAATGACCTCGAGATGTGGCTTAACAACGTAGCAAGAATCGCATGCATGGGAGGGGCAACGGCAGATGATGTTGTACAGATTTCTTTTGGATATGGAACGTTTACCGGAGCGTTAGGATTGCACGGAGGTCTTGAGAAGGTTGGAGCGAGTGTGATTCCGATGTCTTCCGGCAATACGAATAAACAGATTATGTTCTTGCAGGATATGGGGGTAACCCTTTTGGTAGCGACCCCGTCTTATGCATTGCATCTGGGCGAGGAGATCAGAAGAAGAGGACTCGATCCGCAGAAAGACTTAAAAGTTCGTATCGGCTTATTTGGAGGCGAGGGTATGACAGAACCGATGCGCGATGAGATGCATCGTGTATGGGGAGACAGCTTTTTCTGTACTCAGAACTATGGTATGAGCGAACTTTGCGGACCAGGCGTAGCAGGAGAATGCGAGGCATTACAGGGAATGCACATCAATGAAGACTGGTTCATTCCGGAAATCATTGATCCAAAGACCGGGGAAGTGCTTCCATCTGGAGAACGAGGGGAGCTTGTAATCACTTGTCTTGGAAAAGAAGCGATCCCGTTGATTCGTTACCGTACCGGAGATATGACAAGATTATTCTATGAGCCATGTTCTTGCGGAAGAACGACTTGCAGAATGGAAAATCTATCCGGACGTGCGGATGATATGCTCGTTGTCCGCGGTGTTAATGTATTCCCGACGCAGATCGAGGAAGTATTGCTGAAGATTGAAGAAATCGGACCTCATTATGAGATTTTGGTAGAACGTAAGAACCGTCTTGATGTCATGACGATTACCGTAGAACTTGTAGATGACAGATTGCTTGACAGTTATACAAAATTAAGTGCTTTAGAGCAGAAGATTAAGGCAGGGCTGAAATCACAGCTTGGTTTGGCAACACAGATTAAGCTGGTAGCGCCGAATTCTCTGCAGCGTTTCGAAGGAAAAGCAAAGAGAGTGACAGATTTACGAAAGGATGGACTATAAAATATGAGTGAAAAAGTGATTATGCTTGGTAATGCGGCTATCGCCAGAGGCGCATATGAAGCAGGCGTAAAAGTGTCGGCTGCGTATCCGGGAACACCAAGTACCGAGATCAGTGAGAATCTGGTACAGTATAAAGACGCTTTGTATTGTGAATGGGCACCGAACGAAAAGGTAGCGACAGAGGTTGCAATCGGAGCAAGTATCTCCGGTGTGCGTTCTATGGCGTGTATGAAGCATGTTGGATTAAATGTAGCATCCGACCCTTTGTATACGGTATCCTATATGGGCGTAAACGGCGGTCTGGTACTTGTGGTGGCAGATGATCCGGGACTTTACAGTTCTCAGAATGAACAAGATACAAGAATGGTAGCACATGCTGCAGGCGTTCCGGTATTAGAACCGTCTGACAGTGCAGAAGCAAAAGAATACATGAAGCTTGCATTTGATTTGAGCGAACAGTTTGACCGTCCATTCATTCTTAGAACAACGACAAGACTCGCACATTCTCAAGGGTTGGTAGAGTTGTGTGAACGTACGGAAATGCCAGATAAAACATATGAAAAAAACATAGCAAAGAATGTAATGATGCCGGCTAATGCACAGGCTCGCCATATCGAGATAGAAAAGCGCATGCATGAACTTGCCGAAGCGGCAAATACACTCTCTGTAAATACGGTAGAGATGAACGACACAAAAATCGGTGTGATTACAAGTGGTATTCCGTATCAGTATGTCAAAGAAGCGATGCCGGAAGCGTCCGTACTAAAGCTTGGTATGGTACATCCGCTGCCGAAGAAATTAATCGAAGACTTTGCAGCGAAGGTAGATACATTATATATTGTGGAAGAGCTGGAGCCGGTGATTGAAGAACAAGTAAGGTCATGGGGAATCAAAGCGGTTGGAAAAGAAATTTTAACAATTCAAGGCGAATACAGTGCCAATATGTTAAGAAAAGCGATCTTGGGTGAGACAGTGGAAGTAAAAGCTGCGGCAAGCGTGCCGATGCGTCCGCCGATTCTCTGTCCTGGATGTCCGCATAGAAGTGTATATCATGTGCTGAAAAAATTAGGTATTCATGCAGCAGGAGATATCGGCTGTTATACACTTGGAGCCGTTGCACCGCTTAGCGTGGTGGACAGCTGTATCTGTATGGGGGCAAGTATTTCAAGTCTTCACGGAATGGAAAAAGCAAAAGGCAAAGATTATGTGAAGAATTGGGTAGCAGTGATCGGTGATTCTACATTTTTACATACGGGTGTGAATTCACTTATGAATATGGTATATAATCACGGCACAGGAACCGTTATGATTCTCGATAATTCTACAACAGGAATGACAGGTCATCAGGATCATGCAGCAACAGGAAAGACCTTGCAGGGAGATCCGACGTATGCGATTGATATTCCTGCACTTTGCAGAACGATCGGTGTGAAGAATGTTATTGAGATCAACGCATTTGATATCGCAGAATTAGAGAAAGTGGTCAAAGAAGAGACGGCGAAAGATGAGGTTTCCGTTATCATTACGAAGACGCCATGCGTACTTCTTGACAAATCGAAGAAACCAGTGTATATCGCACATGCAGACAAATGTAAGAAATGCGGTATGTGTATGAAACCGGGATGCCCGGCTATGACAAAGAATGAAGATGGAACAATCCATATTGATGATACAATGTGTACCGGATGCGGACTTTGTGAGACACTTTGCAAATTTGGTGCAATCGAGATAGTAAAGGCGGGTGATAGGTGATGACAAAAAATATTATGATTGTTGGTGTAGGAGGTCAGGGAACCTTACTTACGAGTAGAATTTTAGGCGGACTTGCCATCGCCGGAGGATATGATGTAAAGCTTTCTGAAGTACATGGAATGGCGCAAAGAGGAGGCAGCGTTGTAACATTCGTGCGTTATGGCGATAAAGTTGCAGAGCCAATCGTAGAAGAAGGTCAGGCCGACGTAATCATTGCATTTGAACGTCTTGAAGCGCTGCGTTACGTTCATTATCTGAAAAAAGACGGTGCACTCATTGCAAATGACTGGAGAATCGATCCAATGCCGGTTGTGATTGGAGCGGCAAAATACCCGGAAGGTATTTTGGAAGAGCTTGCAAAGGAATACCGCGTATATACGGTAGATGCAACCGAGGAAGCAAAAAAACTGGGAAATTCCAGAGTGTTTAATATGATTGTACTTGGAATTGCAGCACAGCACATGGATTTTTCAAAGGAACTTTGGTATGAAGTGATTGAAAGAACTGTGCCGCCAAAAACAATTGAAATCAATAAAAAAGCATTTGAAGTTGGCTATCAGCTCTAGGAGGTGCATTCGATGAAACAATTATCTGTATTTGTAGAAAACCGTGCAGGAAGTCTTATGAGTGTGACAACTGCGATCAATGAAGCGCGCGTTAACATTCGTGCGGTTGCATCTTTTGATACGCCGGATTTTGCGATCATGCGTCTTGTGGTAGATGAGCCGGAAGCAGCGAAAGATTATCTGACAAGCAAAGGATTTGTTGTAAGGATTCAGAATATTATTGGTGTGGAGCTTGAAGACAAACAAGGTAATCTAAACCATATGCTTGCAGTGATTGCAGAAAAAGGAATCAATGTTAATTATATTTATTCGTTTGTGATCCGAAATGGTCTTGCGCCGGTTATGGTATTTCATGCAGAAGACTATGAAGAGACCGTAAGACTTCTAAAAGAAGCGGGACTGAAAATTGTGGATGAATTATAAGAATCAAAGTATGCAAAAAGGGAAACCATAATCTGGTTTCCCTTTTATGCGCAATTTGTGCTTACGTTCATAATCATGTCATTCTAGTATAGCTTTCATATAAATGATGGAGCTTATATAAACATATATTAAAATTCTGATTATAATTTTACAACATTCGTTGCCTGCGGACCTTTGGTGCCTTCTGTGATATCGAATTCAACCGTCTGTCCTTCTTCAAGAGTTTTGAATCCATCCATGTTCAAACCGGAATAATGAACAAATACATCATTACCAGCGTCATCACAAATGAAACCATAACCCTTCTGGTTGTTAAACCATTTTACAGTTCCTCTGCTCATGATACACTACCTCCGTAAATCAAAATAATTACATGAACCGCAGTTAGATGGAGATATAACTATGCGATAATGATACAACATAAAAATAGCATGTTTTGTCAGAAAAGTCAACGGTTTGTAAAGTGGGAATCATGAGAAATCAGAATTTTCAGAAATTGCCTTTTTATGAATTCTTGGAGTTTACTTATCTGTTAGAGTTTGTTAAAATTTATGGTATGTAGTAAGAAAACTTATAGAAATTTTCTACTATGGAAACCATAAGGAGAGAGACAAAGGAGGTACGAGATGTTAGAAAAGATTTTTAAACTCAAAGAGAATAAGACAGATGTCAGAACAGAAATTATCGCAGGAATTACAACGTTTATGACAATGGCATATATTCTCGCGGTTAATCCGAGTATACTTGCCGAGGCAGGTATGGATCAGGGAGCCGTATTCACAGCAACTGCACTGGCGGCATTTCTTGGAACATTATTGATGGCATTTTTAGCAAATTATCCGTTTGCGCTGGCGCCTGGAATGGGATTGAATGCGTATTTTGCTTATACAGTCGTAATCGGGATGGGATATAGCTGGGAATTTGCATTGGCGGCAGTATTTGTAGAAGGAATCGTTTTTATAGTCTTATCTTTATTCAATATCAGGGAAGCAATCTTTAATGCGATCCCTTTGAACTTAAAATCGGCGGTTAGTGTTGGAATCGGTCTTTTTATTGCATTTATCGGTTTACAAAATGCCAATATCGTAATCGGCGGCTCTACGTTAGTCAGTCTGTTTTCATTGGATGGATACAATATGGCAAAAGGTGTAGAAGGTGCTATGAGCGATGTAGGAATCACGGTATTGCTTGCCATTGCAGGCGTGATTATTACTGCGATCCTTGTAGTAAAAAATATTAAAGGCAATATTTTATGGGGGATTCTGATTACATGGATTCTTGGAATTATTTGTCAGGTGTCAGGTGTTTATGTACCAAATCCAGAGATCGGTTTTTATAGCCTGCTTCCGGATTTTAGTAATGGCCTTAGTATTCCAAGTCTTGCACCGGTATTTGGCAAACTGGACCTAAAGGGAATTTTTTCAGGAGAATTTTTGATCATTGTATTTGCGTTCTTATTTGTAGATTTGTTTGATACGCTTGGAACGCTGATCGGGGTATCTGCCAAGGCAAATATGTTGGATGCAGATGGAAAGCTTCCTCGGATCAAAGGTGCACTTCTTGCGGATGCGGTAGCGACGACGGCAGGCGCGGTACTTGGAACTTCTACAACAACGACTTTTGTAGAAAGTGCATCCGGAGTATCCGAGGGCGGACGTACCGGGCTTACGGCAGTGACAACAGCAATTTTATTTGGACTTGCTTTGTTTTTGTCACCGATTTTCCTCGCAATTCCTTCTTTTGCGACAGCGCCGGCTCTTATCGTAGTAGGATTCTATATGCTGACAAATGTTGTTCATATTGATTTCAGTAATTATGCAGAATCAATTCCTTGCTTTATCTGTATCGCGGCAATGCCATTTTTCTATAGCATTTCCGAAGGAATAGCAATGGGAGTTATCTCTTATGTGATAATTAATGTGGCAGCAGGAAAAGAAAATCGTAAGAAAATCAGTGCACTGATGTATGTGCTTGCGATTTTATTCGTATTAAAATATATTTTACTTTAAGGAAGGAGTGGTTCAAAATGAACCACTCCTTTTTGCACTAGAAGTGTCTTCTTTTTAGCATTATACGAATTCTTCATGTCTTAAAAATGAAATTTGGGAAAATATCGGAAAATAAGCTATCAGAGTTTTGAGGAATTTTCATAAGCTCAAAAAGCATATGTGCATCAAGTATGGGAAAATTTTTCAAAAATGTATAAACGAGTTGGTAGAAATCAGATAAGAAATGACGAAATTCTTTTTGGGGGATAACGAGATGCAAACAACATAATACGGTAACAAGGCAATTGTTATGTGTTGAACGAAATGCAGGAAGACATTGCTGTTTTTGACAGTAAATGTGAAACTCTAAAAGAAAACGAACAATGTGGCAAAATTCTCTTTGGTCAGCAAGGTTATAGTGTTTCATAATGAGTGTTTGTATGGTGGACTTAGAACAGTAAAAAATATCGGAAGTAATATCAAAAGGAAGCGTATGTGTAAAATGCCAGGTGGAGTTGTAAGAGGGAGAAAGATGATACATCTCTGTGAAGACTTGATATGAAGTGGAAATTTTATGGATAAGCTGCATAATATGCTTGGGATGTATTTGTTCGACAGCGTAGTGTTCAATATCAAGATAGGATTCTGGGGAGTGATCGAAGCGTATACAAAAATAATGGGCAATCAGGGAGTTTAAGCTAGTTTGAAAAGACAGAAGAATTTCTGAAAAAAGCGCATGGAGTTGTTTGTTAAAGTGATAAAAAGTAATGAGTTCAGTATGGGAGATAGGAAATACATGGTCTTTATATATGAGCTTTTGAAGAATTTTAGCGTATTGAATCATAGACGGCGGAAGGCCTTGAACGGCAAGGGCAGATGGTTGCAATGAGAAAGAAAGTTCATTTTGATTAGATGTATAAATCATAATTATCCTCCGGTAAGTTCTAAAAGTTGTCTGTTGTATTAATTTATAAATATTATAAACTGAAAGTTGAGATATCGTCAATGAAGAAGAATGGTGAAAAAAGACAAAATGTGAAGAGAAATCAAGGAATTTGTAAGAAGAGGTGTGCCTTGCCAAGAAGACACACCTCGATGTTTCATTTTGCTGCTTCTTTTGCAAATTCAGTTGTTACAAGATCTTCGTAAGGCGCACGTTTTTCCAGTTCCTGTGCATCTTCTAAAATGTCTTGTAAAAGTTCAAAACTTTCCTTTTCGAAAATAAGATCACCTTTCCAAGTATCCTGATCATAGTAACGTTTTACGATTGTGGTAATGGTTTCTAAGTCATTTTCTTTGAATTGCGGTGCGATTATTTTTGCAATTTCTTCTGGTGTGTGCGCACCTACATAGTTCATGCCTTTCTGTAAGGCGTTCGTAAATCCTTGAATGACATCTTTATTTTTATCTATATAGCTTTTCTTCGCGGAGAAGGCAGTATAAGGTACATAACCGCTATCTTCGCCTAAAGATGCTACAACGTAGCCTTTGCCGGCAGATTCCAATGTTGTTGCGCCTGGCTCAAACTCAACAGTAAAATTACCCTGATCTTCAGAGAAAGCAGCTGCAGTAGAACCAAAGTCAATACTTTGATCGATATCTACATCTTTTGCTGGATCAATCCCTTGTTGTCTTAAAATATACTCAAAAACCATTTGCGGCATACCACCTTTTCTTCCTCCAAGTACTTTCTTGCCTTTTAAATCTTCCCATTTAAAGTCAGGCATTTCTTCTCTTGCTACAAGAAAGTTTCCGGCACGCTGTGTAAGCTGAGCAAAGTTTACTACATAGTCATTGGCACCTTCGTTATAAGTGTAGATAGATGCCTCTGAACCCATAAATCCGATATCTGCCTCTCCAGAGAGTACAGCCGTCATAGTTTTATCAGCCCCGAATCCAGTTACGAGTGTAAGGTCAATGCCTTCTTCTTCAAAATAGCCTTCTTCAATGGCTACATACATTGGGGCATAGAAAATGGAGTGGGCTACTTCATTTAAAGTTACTTTTTTCAATTCTTTTTTTGTTTCTTCGTTGGTTTCTGTTTTAACAGCGGGTTTTGCAGATGTTTCTTTTTCTTCTTTTCCACAAGCAAGTAAGGATGTGCATACTAATACAATCACGAGAGCAAAAGCGAATATACGTTTTTTCATAATAACCTCCAAATTTTATTTAACACATGACAATGATTTTGTGTGGCGTTGTCTGCGGCGGAAGACTAAATGTCGTTACAGAATAATAAACGATAAGTAGTTTTCCGGCAGGAGAACAAGCATAAGTCTGACCGTTGCAAGTAGTGATGCTGGTTGTGATGCCGAGATTAAGCTGCAATGAATTGTCTGCGGCAGTGAGATTTTCATCAAAATAACCAAATGCCATGAATTCGTTTGGACGGTGCTGACCGATGACAACCGCCTCATACTGAGCCGGATAGATAAGAGGAACCGGCACGCTGGAATCATAGAAAGCAGTGACATACAGACCGCGTCTTAGACGTATTTCTTTGATGACGTAAGTATCTGCGGTAATAATGATGTTCGTGATGATATCCTGGCTGCGGAGTGTCACTGTAAAACGGCAGCAATCGGAAGGATCCGATGTGACGTTTTCAATGACTCCACTTACAGGAATAAAAACAGGATTTGCCATAAGACCTCCAGGGCTTTTTATGCCAGTATATGCAAGAAGTGCAGAGGAGGTTCATCTTAGCTAGTCATCACCTAATATTTTTCCGCGTCCGATTGGTGAGCCATGCTGATAAATTTCTTGATAGGATTGCAATTCGTCAGAAGATTTCGGTGCGCTTGGAATTAGCCCTGTGCAATCCATAGATGTGGCAGCATTCGCAAGATAATCATATTCGTCGATAATTTTTTCGTTTTCTTTTAGGTTTTTGGCTTTTTTATTCATAAGTGAAATTCCTCCCGATTTTACAGCCTTTTTAGCTTTTGTATTATATTCTCTATAAAATGATGCTATAATATACATATCTTTGGAAAAACGCAGAAAGAGGGAATCAAAAATGAATGCGGTATATGAAAAATTAGAAATGTGTTACAGAAGCGTAAGAGAGAAAGTCCAATTTATACCTAAAGTGGCATTGGTGCTTGGCTCAGGACTTGGTGATTATGCAGAGACGATGCAGATAGAACAGGTTTTAGATTATGCAGATATCCAAGGTTTTCCGATATCTACGGTCCCGGGACATAAAGGCAGATTTGTTTTCGGATATGTGGCAGAGGTTCCGGTTGTAGCGATGCAGGGACGCGTGCATTATTACGAAGGATATCCGATGGAGGATGTGGTGCTTCCGATTCGGCTTATGAAGAAGTTGGGAGCAGAAATACTATTTTTGACGAATGCGGCAGGCGGGGTTAATTATGAGTTTGCAGCGGGAGATTTTATGTTGATCACCGACCAGATTGCAAGCTTCGTACCCTCGCCTTTGATTGGGGAAAATATCGAAGAACTGGGAGTGCGTTTTCCGGATATGAGTGCGATTTATGATAAGGATTTACAGCAGTTAATTAAAATGACGGCAAAAGAACAGAATATTATATTGAAAGAGGGAGTTTATCTGCAATTTACAGGTCCGGCATATGAATCTCCCCAGGAAGTGAAGATGGCAAGGATTTTGGGGGCAGATGCAGTCGGCATGAGCACAGCATGCGAAGCGATAGCCGCAAATCATATGGGAATGCGTATCTGTGGGATTTCTTGTATCTCTAATCTTGCCTGCGGTATGACAGATGCGCCATTGTCTCATAAAGAGGTGCAGGAGACGGCAGATGCGAAAGCACCGCTATTTCAGAAGCTTGTGACAGAGATTATTCGCAAAGTGGGAGTGTAAAAGGAAATGAGAATTCGTTTTTATCATGCCAGAATTTTAACGATGGAAGAACCACTCACCATTATTGAGGGGGAAATCTGGATAAAAGATGAAAAAATAGTGTATGTAGGCAGCTTGGAGGAAGATCTGAAATTGTCAGAAATGATTGAGTGGGACAGAGAAATTGACGTTTGCGGCAATCTTTTGATGCCAGGATTTAAGAATGCCCATACGCATTCGGGAATGACGTTTTTACGCTCCTTTGCAGATGATTTTCCATTAAAAGAATGGCTCGAAGAGAAGGTGTTTCCGGCAGAGGCTCTTCTTGGTGAAGAAGACATTTATCAATGTGCAAGACTGGCGATTTTAGAATATCTGACAAGTGGGATCACAGCCGCAGCGGATATGTATCTTGCGCCGGATGCTATGGCAAAAGCGGCAAAAGAGACGGGATTTAAGACGGTACTCATAGGTGCGGTCAATGATTTCACTCATAGTGTAAATCAGATGGAAGAGTGGTATCAGAATTATCGGGATTCGGAAGAATTAGTACAGTTTCAGCTTGGATTTCATGCAGAATATACCACGTCAGAAGAGATTTTGAAAGAAATAGCCATATTAGCGGAGGAGTATCATGCGCCGGTGTTCACACATAATGCGGAGACAGAGAATGAAGTGGAGACCTGTGTTGCGAAAACAGGATATACTCCGCTTGCCTATCTTGTAAAGCTTGGACTTTTTAAACATGGCGGTGGTATTTATCACGGTGTATATTTAAGTGAGGAAGACAGAAGATTATGTAAGGAGAAAAATATTGCGGTTATTGTCAATGCAGCTTCTAACTTAAAGCTGGCAAGCGGAATCATTCCGGTGAGGACGTTCTTAAAAGATGGCCTTACACTTGCGATTGGAACAGACGGTGCGGCGAGTAATAACTGTCTGGATATGTTCCGGGAAATGTTCTTAGTAAGCGGGCTTGGCAAGGCGGTATCTAAGGATGCGGCAGCGGTTGGAGCAAAGGACGTACTTCGTATGGCCACGGTAAACGGAGCGAAGGTACTTAGGCTTTTTGACAGTGATGTGCTTGCAGCGGGAAAGGATGCAGATTTAATTATGTTTGATTTGCACCAGCCGAATATGCAGCCGCTGAATGATATTATAAAGAATATTGTTTACAGCGGAAGCAAGCAGAACGTAAAGATGACGATGATACGCGGAAAGATTCTATATGAAGATGGAAAATTTTTTGTAGGCGAAGAGCCCGAAAAAATATATAACATGGTCAATCAAGTGGTGACTCGGATAAAAAGAGATTTGGAGGAGAAGACAGAGTGAGGATTGTAACAGATACACATGCGCATACGCTGGCAAGCGGTCATGCGTATAATACGATAAAAGAGATGGCACAGACGGCGAAAGAAAATGGGTTGGAGATTTTGGCATTGACGGAACATGCACCGAATATGCCGGGCAGCTGTCATGAGTTTTATTTTCACAATCTTAGAGTAGTGCCAAGAAAGCAATGCGGTATAGAACTTTTGCTTGGAACGGAAGCGAATATCATGGATGAAAACGGAACGCTGGACCTTGATTCACACACACTGAAACAGATGGATATCGTGATTGCCAGTATCCATGGGCCATGCTACGGTGCAAGTAAATCAAAAGAAGAAAACACAAAAGCATATATCAAAGCGATGGAAAACCCCTATGTCAATATCATTGGGCATCCGGATGATGGAAGATTTCCGGTGGATTATGAGGTACTAGCCAAAGCAGCCAAAGAAAAAGGGGTGCTTTTGGAAGTGAATAATTCTTCTCTGCGACCGGGAGGATTCCGGCAGGATACAAGAAAAAATGCACTTGAGATGTTAAAATACTGCAAAATGTATGAAACAATGATCACGCTGGGAAGCGATGCGCACATAGATGTGGATGCCGGGAATTTTTCTTATGCCTTGGAAGTATTGAAGGAGGCAGATTTTCCGGAGACTTTGATAGCCGGAACTTCGGTAGAAAAATTGAAACAATGTCTGCGGCGTAAATAATAGCCGTGGTGAAATAACCGAGGTGGAAAATAGTAGTAGACTTTAAGAATTTACTGTGTTAAAATAATAGAGTAGTCAAATTTATGGCAACGAAGGAGAAATGGGGTATGAGTAAAAATATTAGAACAGAGGCGGTAGACTATCTGTTTGATGCGATTTTAAGTCTGAAAGATAAAGAAGAGTGCTACACTTTTTTTGAAGATATATGTACCATCAACGAACTTCTTTCCTTGTCACAGCGTTTTGAAGTGGCAAAGATGTTGCGTGAACAGCGTACATATCTGGAAATTGCGGAAAAGACAGGAGCCTCTACAGCGACGATAAGTCGTGTGAATCGTTCGCTCAATTATGGGAATGACGGATACGACATGGTATTTAAAAGAATTAATAAGTAGGACAAAAGACGGGCAGGAGATTTTCATCTCTTGCCCATTATGCTTGTGTGTTATTTTTTCTTCTTTGGTGTCTCCGGTTTTGGAAATGTATCAATAATTTTTTCAATCAGTTGTTTCTTGATATACACATCAAAGCTTAATGTGCAGATAAATGAAAACAATTGGAGAAATTCTCTGTCAGGAGATTCCTGATTTTCAAATGTTTTTCCGGCGCTTTGATATGATGCGACAATATCTTCCGTGAGTGCAGAAAGACGTTCCTTTTCCAGGCTAAATACTTCTTCATACACTTTTGTCATATCAAGACCGGCGCTGCCTTCGAAATATTTTTTTGTAAGCGGCGTAAGTAAGGTTTCAATGTCTTTGATAGATAAAAGATTTTTGAAATAATAAATAAAAATTAGCAACAACACATGCTCTTTCGAATATTTTTTCTTATCCGGCGGCGGAAGAAGATTATTCTTGGCATAGTTATTGATCATTGTTTTTGTGAGAATCTTATCTTCTTCGTAGCGTTTGGACGTCTTCAACTGCGTGTCCATAAATGTGGTAACCTGATCCATGTACAAGTCAATGTCAGGTATCTGGGAAGGTTTTACATAATCAATTCTTGCTAAGCTTTCTAGTATACTGTTTAACATATCTTCTGTATTAATTGTCATTCTATCACCTCAATGCAATTATTATATAGTATTGAAAACCAGATGGCAAGGATATTTCTTTTTCCAATGCATAAAATTTCCTGTATACATGAGTGACAATCTTTTGGGTTTATACTATAATGATAAGTACATTTCACTTGTGAATTTATAAAGTCAGGAGTAAAAATATGAGTATATATGATACATTGAATGATATGCAAAAAGAAGCGGTACTCCATACGGAAGGACCGCTTCTTATATTAGCCGGGGCAGGGAGCGGAAAGACGCGTGTGCTGACGCATCGCATTGCTTATCTGATTGAAGAAAAGGGAGTGAATCCTTGGAATATCCTTGCTATTACATTTACGAATAAGGCAGCTGGAGAGATGCGCGAACGTGTCGATAAGCTGGTGGGGTTTGGGTCAGAAAGCGTATGGGTGAGTACGTTTCATTCAACCTGTGTGCGGATATTAAGAAGATATATTGACCGGTTAGGATATGATACGAATTTTACTATTTATGATGCCGATGACCAGAAGACGCTTATGAAAGATATCTGCAAATACTTGCAGATCGATACGAAGATTTATAAAGAACGTGCACTTCTTGGGATGATTTCTTCTGCAAAGGATGAGATGATCACGCCGGAAGAATACGAACTTCAGGCAGAAGGTGATTTTGGCAGAAAAAAGGTTGCTGCGGTATATAAGGAATATGAAAAGCAGCTTCGAGCGAATAACGCGCTGGATTTTGATGATTTGTTATTGAAGACAGTACAGCTTCTTAAGACTCAGCCGGATGTATTGGAAAATTATCAACAGCGGTTTCGGTATATTATGGTGGATGAATACCAGGATACAAATACAGTGCAGTTTGAATTTGTACATTTGCTTGCAAAAAAATACCGTAATCTCTGTGTGGTAGGTGATGATGATCAGTCCATTTACAAATTCCGAGGGGCAAATATTAAGAATATTTTGAGTTTTGAAGAAGTATTTGAGGATGCAAGAGTGATCAAGTTGGAGCAGAATTATCGTTCTACCAGTATGATTTTGAATGCGGCAAACGCGGTAATACGCAATAATTACGGTAGAAAGGATAAAACACTTTGGACTGCCAATGGAGAAGGGGAAAAGATTTTGATGCGGGAGTTTGATACCGCATATGATGAAGCAGATTATATTGTCAGCGATATAAAAAGCCGCGTAAATAATGCAGAAGGTGACTATAATAGGTTTGCAGTCTTATATCGTACCAATGCACAATCTCGTATGTTTGAAGAAAAACTTGTTGTTTCGAATGTGCCGTATAAGATTATCGGCGGTGTGAACTTCTATGCAAGAAGAGAAATCAAAGATTTGTTATGCTATCTTAAGACGATTGATAATGGAAAGGATGATCTGGCGGTACGGCGCATCATCAATGTACCGAAACGAGGCATCGGTCTTACGACAATTAATCGTGTGCAGGAGTATGCGCTCGCACATGAAGTGAGTTTCTACGAGGCGCTTCTTGGCGCGGATCTGATACCGGGAATCGGAAGAGGTTTATCCAAGATTGAATCATTTGCTGCGCTTATTGAACATTTCAAAGCAGAGGCTGGACAGAAGTCGATTAGTCAGCTTTTGGAGGAGATCATAGAGGTAACGGGCTATGTAAAGGAGTTAGAAGACGAAGGCGGCGAAGAGGCGGAAGGAAGAATTGAGAATATCGAAGAGCTGCAAAATAAAGTGATTGCATATGAGGAAGCTTGTGAAGGTACACCGAAGTTGAGTGAATTCTTAGAAGAGGTGGCGCTTGTGGCGGATATTGACAGTCTGGATGAGAGCAGAGATTATGTGGTTTTGATGACGTTACATAGTGCGAAGGGATTGGAGTTTCCGCATGTATACCTGGCAGGGATGGAAGATGGTTTATTCCCAAGCTATATGACGATTATGGCAGACAGTCCGGAAGATTTGGAAGAAGAGCGAAGACTTTGCTATGTGGGAATCACAAGAGCTATGGAGCAGCTCACGATGACGTATGCGAAACGGCGTATGGTGCGCGGAGAGACGCAGTATAATAAGATGTCCAGGTTTTTAAAAGAAGTTCCGGTGGAGTTAGTAAGTACCGGGAAGAAATTTTCTTTTGAAGAGAAAGGACAGGCAGAAACAAAACAAAATCTATCTGTACAGGCAAAACAGAATTTTAAAGCGCAGCCATTTGGCAAAATGAGTTCTTATGGGAGCGCAAGACCGGTGCAGCAATTTGCAGTCACCAAAGGCAAGGGACCTGGTTACGATGTGGGCGATTATGTAACCCATGTAAAATTTGGCAAGGGATTGGTAACGGCAATTACAGAAGGCGGAAGAGACTATGAAGTAACAGTAGAGTTTGAGCGCTTTGGTGTGAAAAAAATGTTTGCTGCATTTGCCAAATTGCGTAAAGTGGACGAATAGACGATAAAAAGATTAGAGGAAACACCGAAGATTTTTGGAATAAATATGTAGTAATATACAAATGATAGTGATATAATGAACTAAATAATTAGTTTTGCATGGCAAAATGAGAAAGGACGTGGCAGCATGGGTAAAATTGAAGATATGATTACTGCAAGCAAAATAAGTGATATTTTACGTAAGAAAGAAGATGAGAAAGCATCCAAGACAGTGCTCTGGGTACTCGCAATTGTAGGAGCTGTTGCAGCAGTGGCAGCGATTGCATATGCAGTATACTGTTTCTTTACACCGGATTACCTGGAAGACTTTGAAGATGATTTTGAAGATGACTTCGATGATGAATTCTTCAGCGAGGAAGACGAAGTATAGAGTGTAGTAAAGAAATGAAGGGGAATAACAGGACATGTCTACTGAACAGATAAAGTGGAAAACATGTCCTGTTTTGCTGTCTTTGAAAATCGGAGTTGCTATGGCTGAACTGATATAGATTTTCTTTTAAATGAAGGATAGAAGGGGAGCAGATTTCGTGGAAGCGAATGTTTATGATAAAAAGTATAAAATGATGATGGAGACGCCGGTGAATAAGCTGATTCCTAGGCTGGCAGTTCCAACCATCATCAGTATGTTGATCACATCCATCTATAATATGGCAGATACATTTTTTGTAAGTCAGATTAGTACGAGTGCTTCCGGCGCTGTGGGAGTAAACTTTTCGTTGATGGCAATGATTCAGGCAATCGGATTTACTCTGGGAATGGGAAGCGGAAATTACATATCGCGAATGCTTGGAGCGAAGGAACGTGAAAGAGCGCAGAGGGCGTGTTCTACTGCTGTATACGCAGCTGTTTTTTGCGGAAGTCTGCTTGCAATCTTCGGGCTTACCAATATTGATGCGTTGGTGCGGGTGCTTGGAGCAACGAAGACGATTGCACCGCATGCGGTTGCCTATGGAAAATATATTCTGATAGCGGCGCCATATATGACCGTATCCTTTGTATTTAACAATCATCTGCGTTCTCAAGGGAATGCATCACTATCCATGGTTGGAATTACGGTAGGGGGAGTCTTAAATGTGATTTTGGATCCGATTCTGATATTTGGATTTCATATGGGAATCTCAGGAGCGGCGATTGCGACAATCATCAGCCAGTTTGTTAGCTTTTTGATTTTGCTTATTTTGGTCATCCATTCCCCAAATGTATTAAAACCGAATCCGAAGTATTTCACATGGAAACCTTGGGTGTATAAAGAAATTATTAGTGCAGGGCTTCCAACGCTTGGAAGGCAGGGGCTTGCGAGCGCAGCGTCGGTATTTTTGAATGTAGCATCATCAGGTTTTGGTGATGCGGCGGTAGCAGCGATGTCTATCGTGACAAGAATCATGATGTTTGTCAACTCGGCATTGATTGGATTTGGTCAGGGGTTCCAGCCGGTGTGCGGATTCAGTTTTGGGGCGAAACGTTACGATCGTGTGCTGGAAGCTTATGATTTTTGTAAAAAAGTAGCTGTGGTATTTTTGTCCATCATGGGTATTATCATGTTTTGTATTGCGACGCCGCTTATGAAAATGTTCCGGAAAGAAGATTTGGAAGTCATTCGAATTGGTGCGCTTGCCCTGAAAATGCAATGTGTGATGCTGCCATTTCAGGCATATATCATTATGGGAAATATGCTGACACAGTCTATCGGCTATAGTTTCCGTGCTACGATTACGGCAACTGCAAGGCAGGGATTGTTTTTCATCCCCGCAATTTTGATTTTACCAAGAATATTTGATTTGGTTGGGGTACAGCTGGCACAGCCGGTGGCAGATGGATTTACATTTATTTTGACCCAGGTGATTATCGTATATATTGTGAAAGAATTGAAAGAAAAGATGAAACAAAAAGAATGTGCATCAGAACAAAAAATAGATGTCGAAGAGTAAATGGAGAAGAAAAATGAAAAAAGGACAGATAGTAGAAGGATTCATTGAAAAGGTAGAATTTCCAAACAAGGGAATCTTACATATCGAAGGAGAAGAAAAAACGGTCGTGGTGAAAAATGCGCTCCCGGGGCAGAAGGTTAGTGTAATGCTGCAAAAGGTGCGAAAAGGAAAGGCAGAGGGACGCATCGTTGAAGTGTTGCAACCAGCACCGGCAGAGATTCCGTCGTCCTGTCCGCATTTTGCAATGTGCGGCGGATGTACGTATCAGAATCTTCCCTATGAAGAACAGTTAAAGCTAAAAGAAGCGCAAGTGAAAGAATTATTGGACGAAGCTTGCATTACCGATTACGAATGGGAAGGCATTAAGGCAAGCCCGGTACAATTTGCCTATCGCAATAAAATGGAATTTTCTTTTGGGGATGAATACAAAGATGGACCACTTTCTCTTGGTATGCATAAACGCGGAAGCTTTCATGATATCGTCAATGTAGAACAGTGCCAGATTGTAGATGAAGATTTTCGAATGATTTTGAAGGCAACGCTTGAATTTTTCAAGAAAGAGAAGGTTCCATATTATCATAGAATGCGTCACACAGGCGTCCTGCGCCATTTACTCGTAAGAAAAGCAGTGAGAACCGGAGAAATCCTTGTAGATCTGGTGACAACAAGAGAGTCGGAAGTTGCCGATAAACAGTGGGCAGAAGTATTGCTTTCATTGCCTTTGGAAGGGGAAATTGCAGGTATCCTGCATACATATAACGACAGTGTTGCGGATGTTGTGAAAGATGAAGGAACAGAAATTTTATACGGTCAGGATTATTTTTATGAAGAATTACTTGGACTCAAATTCAAGATTTCGCCATTTTCATTTTTCCAAACCAATTCTTTAGGCGCAGAAGTATTGTATGAAACAGCAAGAAGTTATATCGGAGATACGAAAGATAAAGTTATTTTTGATTTGTACAGTGGAACTGGGACTATTGCACAGATTCTCGCACCGGTGGCAAAAAAAGTAGTCGGTGTGGAAATTGTGGAAGAAGCTGTGGAAGCGGCGAAAGTAAATACGGGACTTAATGGACTCACAAACTGCACATTCTGGGCAGGCGATGTACTTAAAGTCATAGATGAACTCGGTGAAGTGCCGGATCTTATCGTGCTGGATCCGCCAAGAGATGGTATCAATCCGAAGGCACTGGAGAAGATTACGAACTTCGGCGTGGAAAGAATGGTGTATATTTCCTGTAAGCCAACAAGCCTTGCGAGGGATTTGGAGATGCTGCAGGGAAGAGGATATAAGGTAGAAAAAGCGGTATGTGTGGATATGTTTCCGGCGACGAGTCATGTAGAGACTATTGTGTTGATACAAAAGAAAACCTCGTAGAAATCCTTTATTTTAGGCACTTTGCGAAGCATTTCACGTTCACTTCGGAGGGTGAAAAAATCCGAAATAAGCACCTCAAAAACTACTTTGACGTTTCGGTGGTAGTTGATATCGGGTGTGGGAACACAAACGGAAAATAAAGGGTTTGGGCAATTAACGTGTCTATGTAGTGTCCACCTTGCTGATAAAAAGCGGACAACAGGCTCTTAGAAATTGAACGGGATAGGTGTATCATTAGAGATAGTGGTACGCTTATTTTTTTGATCCAATTTGCAGCTTTGAACATTCTGCTATCCGTCTATATAATGAAATCAAAAAAGGATGGTGGACTTTATGAGAGAAAAGAAAAATCATTTGTATGTGGATAGTGGGGAACGGAGCATTTTGTTACATAGCCTTGTGGAACTGAAAAATCAGCTCATACAGCAAGGCAGATATACAGACTGCGTTGACGAACTTATTTTTAAGGTTATCCATGCACCTATAAAAAAATTAAGAGTAGAGCTTGTAGGGGGAAGTGATGTACGATAAGGAATTTAAAGAACTGGTGAAAATAGCAGTAGAGAAATTAAAAGACGAATCCGTATTGAAACTGTTACAAGCCGATGTAAGTTATCAAAAAGACAGTAAGGACGAGGGATATGCGGAGGATGCCTTTAACCAGCTTGATTTGACGGAGAAACAGAGGGAAGTTTGCCAACATCTTATAGATTGCAGGGAAAAGCAGGATTTTGAATACGGAACTCATGCGTATATTGCAGGACTGATGGATGCGTTTCATATTATGGCGGTATTGTTTCCAGAAAAATGGGATACAGAGAGAATAAGGGAAGCCATATCATGTAAGAGCAGATAAGGCAGAGAATAAAACAGAATAGACTTTTACATAGCCGATTGGTGTGGTTTAGCAAATAAAACAGCCAGTCGGCTTTTTTTATTGCCATAAATCCTTTACATAGCCACCTTGACAAAGTGGCTAAATCTATGCGAAAGGAGGACGCACCCTATGTCAAATTGCAAAGTAATCGCTTTAACCAACCAGAAAGGCGGCGTTGGAAAGACCACCACGGCGGTCAATCTGGGCGTGGCTCTGGCACAGCAGGGCAGGAAAGTTTTGCTCATTGACGCCGACGCACAGGCAAACCTAACCATGTCGCTCGGTTACAGCCGACCAGATGACTTGCCCGACACGCTATCCACCATCATGCAGGACATCATTGACGATAAACCCGTCGATGTTGCCAGAAGCATCCTGCACCATGACGAGGGCGTTGACCTGCTCCCGTCCAACATTGAACTGTCGGGGCTGGAAGTAAGGCTGATTAACGCCATAAGCCGTGAAAGCGTACTCAAAACCTGCATCAATGAGGTAAAAAAGAATTACGATACTGTCCTCATTGACTGTATGCCGAGCTTGGGGATGCTGACAATCAATGCGCTTGCGGCTGCTGACAGCGTGGCTATCCCGACACAGCCCCATTATCTTTCCGCCAAAGGCTTAGAGCTGTTGCTTCGCTCCGTGTCGAAAGTCAAACGGCAAATCAACCCGCATTTGCGGATTGACGGCATTCTTATGACAATGGTAATGCCACGCACAAATATCTCTAAGGAAATTATGGCGACGGTTAAAAGTGCCTACGGGCAGAGAATCAAGGTATTTGACACGCAGATACCCCACTCCATCCGTGCCGTGGAAGCCACCGCAGAGGGCAAAAGCATTTTTGCCTACGACAAAGGCGGCAAGGTAGCCGCCGCTTACGAGCAGTTCGGAAAGGAGGTGGCAGAGCTTGGCGAGAAACAGAGGAAGCAAAATCGAGCTGACCGCATACGATGACCTCTTTGAAACGGACGAGAGCCGTGCGGAAGCGAACCTAAGCAAAATAAGGGAAATCCCGATTGCGGAGATTGACGAGTTTCCAGACCACCCGTTCAAGGTCTTAATGGACGAGGACATGGAGCAGCTTGTGGACAGCGTAAGGCGGAGCGGCGTAATGACCCCTGCCACTGTCCGCCCAAAAGAGGACGGGCGGTATGAGCTTATCAGCGGTCACAGGAGAAAAAAGGCTTGCGAGGTTGCAGGGCTTGAAACGCTCAAATGCGAGGTTAAGGAGCTGACCCGTGACGAAGCGATTATTGTCATGGTTGAGAGTAATCTCCAAAGGACTACTATCTTGCCGAGTGAGAAAGCCTTTGCGTATAAGATGCGGCTTGAAGCTATGAACAGGCAGGGGCAAAGAAGTGATTTAACTTCCTGCCCAATGGGCAATAAGTTGACAAGTGCTTCAGAAGTATCAAAAGAGGTTGGAGATAGTGAAAGGCAAATTTTTCGCTTTATCCGTCTGACAGAGCTTGTACCCGAAATCCTGCAAATGGTTGATGAACGCCAGATTGCGTTCCGCCCTGCGGTGGAAATCTCCTATCTTTCAGAGGAACAGCAGTACACCCTGCTTGAAGCGATGGGCTATAACGATGCCACGCCCTCTCTTGCACAGGCTATCAAGATGAAGAAGTTCATGCAGGAGGGAAAGCTCACGGATGAGGTTATCCAGAGCATCATGCAGGAGGAAAAGCCGAACCAGAAAGAGAAACCCGCCTTTAAGGACGAGCGGATAACCAAGCTCATACCGAAATCCATCCCCAGAGGGCAGGAAACGGATTTTGTCGTAAAGGCGTTGGAGTTCTACAACCGCCACTTGCAGCGGAGCAAGGCTCACGAGAGGTAAGGCAGGAAAAATAGGGATTTTGGAGATGGACGCCGAGGGGAAAGTCTGCCCTTTGGGAAACAGAAAAAATTTTTTGACTTCCCCCTCTCCACACCTCTCCCCCTAGATACTGCCAGTAACTATCCGAGAAAAGAAATATTAAAAGCTGTCCAGATGGGCGGCTTTTTTTCTGCCAGAAAGTCAGCTATCAACATGAGAACGAACAGGAGGTAATGAATGAAGATATGTAAATTATTGAGGAGGGCTGTGGCGTTTGCTTTAGCTGCGGTCACGGCACTGTCCGCCGTCCCTGCCACGACAGCGTTTGCGGCAGGCGACATCGGCACGATTTCCTTTACCCACACTTACGACGGCGCAGGGAACGCAATCAGATATAATTCCAGTGCGAACATCGGCGGTCATACCGCAGGAGGGACGGGCGAATATAAGTACCGCATGTATGTGGACGGGGAAACGGCGTTCTGCCTTCAGCCAGGAGTGCCGCTGAAAACAGGAAATACGCTTGCAAAAGCATCTTCCAACGCTTGGAACTCCCTTTCCGCAGAACAGAAAAAGGCGGTGGGGCTTGCCCTGCTTTACGGCTATCAGGGCAACAGCGGGAATCTGTCTGGAAGCGATGACGAGAAATGGCTTGCCACCCAGACCCTTGTATGGGAGTTCGTCACGGGATGCCGCAATTCTGCAAGCCCGTACAGCCAGACAAGCACGACCGTTTACAGCCTGCACTTTGGCTCGAACTATGCCAACAGCGGGGCGAGGGCGGCTTACGACCAGATTGTGTCGTTTATGACAAGGCACAGCACAATTCCGAGTTTTATGTCAGCAGGCAAGAAAGACATTACAAAGGAGCTTGCCTATAAGGACGGGAAATACAGCCTGACGCTGACGGATAAAAACAATTCCCTCTCCGAGTATTCCTTTACCAGCTCCGACAGCAATGTGAAAGTTTCCAAGTCTGGGAACAAGCTCACCATCACGTCAAAGAAAGCCATTGACGGCAAGGCGAGGATTACGGCGACAAGAAATAATACGCCGACGGTCAGCAGCGGGGCGATGATGATTGCCTATGGCGACCCGAACTTGCAGGATGTCATTACAGGCGTGGAGAACGTGGACACCATGACGGCGTATATCAACGTGGAAACGCCGACAGGGACGGTCGCACTGAAAAAGACTTCCGAGGACGGCGTTGTCAGCGGGATTTCCTTTACCATCAAAGGCGACGGCTTCAACAAGACCGTAAAGACAGATAAAGACGGAAATACCACGGTGGAGGGCTTATTCCCCGGCACTTACACCGTTACGGAGCAGTCCATCGACCGCTATGAGCCGCAGAAAACCCAGACCGTGACGATTATAGGGGGAAAGACTTCTACGGTCACATTCAGCAATACTTTGAAGCGTGGCAGTCTGGAAGTCGTCAAAACATCCGAGGACAATCTTGTGGAGGGCGTGAAGTTCCACCTTTACGGCACTTCTTTAAGCGGATTGGCGGTGGATGAATACGCCGTGACCGATAAGAATGGATTGGCGAAGTTTGAGAATGTCCTTATCAGCGGCAGCACGCCGTACACCCTTGAGGAAGTGGACACGGCAATCCGCTATGTCGTCCCTGCATCCCAGACCGCCCCGATAGAGTGGAAAAAGGTTACGAAACGTAACTTTACCAACATCTTAAAGAAATTCAATGTCACGGTATTAAAGACCGATGTGGAAACGGGGAAGAAGCCGCAGGGCGACGCTTCCCTTGCAGGTGCGGTTTACGGCATCTATAAAGGCGAGGAACTGGTTGACACCTACACCACCGATGAAAACGGGCAGTTCACAACGAAGTATTATATCTGCGGGAACGATTGGAGCGTCCGTGAGATTACCCCGTCCGAGGGCTATCTTTTAGATACTACAATCCACCATGTAGGGGCAGAGCCAGAGCTTTACACCGTGGAATATAACTCTGCCAAGAACGACGTAAACGAGCAGGTCATCAAGGGGAACATCGCCATCATCAAGCACACCGACAACGGCGAAACCCAGATTGAAACGCCAGAGGAGGGGGCTGTCTTTGAGGTGTATCTAAAATCCGCAGGCAGCTTCGATGCGGCGGAGGAAACCGAACGTGACACATTGATATGTGACGAAAACGGATTTGCCCAGACAAAGGATATGCCATACGGCATTTATACCGTACACCAGACCTCTGGATGGGACGGGCGGGAACTGATGAAAGACTTTGACGTGTTCATCTGCAAGGACAGCCAGACCTACCGCTACCTTATCAACAACGCCAACTTTGAGAGCTATATCAAAATCGTTAAGAAAGACGTGGAAACGGGCAAGGTCATCCCCTATGCAGGCGCAGGCTTCCAGATTTACGACCCGAACGGCGAGCTTGTGACGATGACGTTCACTTATCCAGAAGTAACGGAGATTGACACGTTCTACACCACGGCGGACGGCGGGCTTATCACGCCGCAGACCTTAGAGTACGGCAAGGGATATTCGCTTGTGGAAGTGCAAGCCCCATACGGCTATGTTTTAGACTCCGAGCCAGTCTATTTTGACGTGGAGCAGGAAAACTCCGAGGAAGAAAGCGGCGTCACCATTGTAAAGGTGGAACGCTCCAACATGGCGCAGAAAGGGAAAATCACGGTAGCTAAGTCTGGCGAGGTGTTCAGCAGGGTATCGGGAAACAAGGGATTATACCAGCCAATTTTTGCCGTTGATAATTTAGAGGGTGCGGTCTATGAGATTACCGCAGCCGAGGACATCATCACAACCGATGGAACAGTTAGAGCAGAGAAAGACGAAGTCGTAGATACGCTTACCACTGGCGAGGATGGAACGGCAGAATCTAAGGAGCTTTATCTCGGAAAGTATGAGGTAAAGGAAGTGACTGCCCCGTATGGCATGGTATTAAACGGTGAAATCCATGCCGTGGAGCTTGTGTATGCAGGGCAGGAAATCGAAGTGACGGAAACAGGCACGGAGTTTTACAATGAGCGTCAGCGTGTGGAAATTGACCTCAATAAAATCCTTGAGGTGGATGAAGCATACGGCGTAGGAAACAACGGGGAAATTAAAGACGTTACGTTCGGTCTGTATGCAGCCGAGGAGATTACCGCAGCCGACGGCTCTGTTATCCCTGCCGACGGACTGATTGAGGTTATTTTTCTTGACGAGAACGGTCACGGAAAGGCAATCAGTGATTTGCCGATGGGCAGCTATTATGTGCAGGAAATATCAACAAACGCCGCTTACCTTGTCAGCGACGAGAAATACCCTGTTGACTTTGAGTACGCAGGGCAGGAAACCGCCGTTGTGAATATCACGGCAAATGAGGGCGGAGCCATTGAAAACGAACTGATTTACGGCTCTGTCAGCGGCAAAAAGTCCAATGAGGACGGCGAGGACTTGGGCGGTGCTTTAATCGGCATCTTCCAGACGGGGACAACGGAATATACAAAGGAAAATGCGATTGCAACTGCCACATCCGAGGATGACGGCAGTTTTTCTTTTGAGGAAGTTCCGTATGGCACATGGGTAATCCGTGAAATCGAAAGCCCGAAAGGATATGTACTCTCCGAGGAAGAAATCAGCGTGACAATCGGCGAAGTAGACGAAGTTGTGGAAATCGAGCTTGTAAATTATTTCATCAAAGGCAATCTCTCTCTGACTAAGGTAGACAAGGACTATCCAGACAACAAGCTCACAGGTGCGGTATTCGAGGTCTACTCTGATGCCAACGGCGACGGGAAACTGGACAAGAAAGACGAGCTGCTCGGCGAGATGGGTGAGGTGGAGAAAGGCGTATACCAGATGAACGACCTCAGATACGGCAAGTACCTTGTCCGTGAGAAAACCGCCCCGACAGGCTTTGTTCTGGACGAGAATGTTTATTCTGTATCCATTGAGGAAAACGGCAAGACCTACAATGTGGAGAATGAAGCGGGCAAAGGCTTCTTAAATGAAGCACAGAAAGGCTCATTAAAAATCGTCAAGACTTCCTCTGACGGCAAGGTGGAGGGCTTCTCTTTCCGTGTTATCGGCAAGGATTACGACCAGACATTCAAGACGGACAAAAACGGCGAAATCGTGATTGACGGCTTGCGTATCGGCGAGTACACCGTGTCCGAGGTCAGCGACAAGGTATCCTCTGGCTATATCCTGCCCGCCGACCAGAAAGTGACAATCAAGACAGATGAAACAGCAACCGTAACCATGCACAACGAGCTGCGTGACACCCCGAAAACGGGCGACGACTTCAACCTCGGCTTGTGGGTGAGCCTTGCGGCGGCATTTACAGTCGGTGCGGGAATCTTCGGGTTTGCAGGCTACCAGTGCGGAAGAAAGAAAAAGGAGGACTAAGCAGGATGAGGGGAAAAACTATCATCGCCATTGTGCTTGTGGCGTTTATCGGTAGTGCGGCTGCGTGGCTGCATTTCCGCAGGAAGAAATAAATTAAAGCAGGTATTATGTGGATTGGGGCGGTTCAGATTGACCGCCCTCTTTCCATTTATAAAGGATGTTTGTGCGGAGAAACGCACGGAACGGAGGAATTTATGGACAGTCTGAAAACCATTGAGGGCAAAGTCAGAGCCGTCCTGCAAGAGAATGAGGATGCCAGAAATGACGACATGGTGCTGTACCTTGCCCTCTGCAACCTTTATCTGAAAGATGCGGGAGCTATGCCGCTTGCCCAGATACTTTTGAACCATAAGGAGCTTGGCTTGCCGAGCTTTGAGAGCGTGGGCAGGACACGCCGCAAATTGCAGGAGAAATGCCCAGAGCTTTTGGGGAGTGTGCGGATGCAGAAAATCAGAGCCAAAGGGGAAAAGGCATACCGCAGATATGCGAAAGAATCGTAAGATATGTAAAAAATTCAAAGAGAGGAGGAACGCCTATGGACGGAGGAACACGCTCCAATCAGGGCTATGAAATCATAGAGAGCTGCACTATCGGGAACACGGAGCTTGTCATCGGGCATCACCCGAAAGCCCCAAACCCTTATGTATGCTGGTACTGCAAGGGCGGTGACAACTACTATTGGGGGTGCTACTGCAATACCCTTGAAGCAGCGAGGGAAAAGCTGAATGAACGCTACCAGTCGGAGTGTCAGATGCCATATAATCAGCAGCCCGATAAAAAGGCGAAGCATCACGATGACCGTGAGCGGTAGCATGGGCAGTAATGAAAACCATAAGAAATATGACTGCACGATTTGTCCTTACCCCCGATATAAGGACAGCCGTGTTATCTTCTGCGACGTCTGCATCCGAAAGGTTTTAGACTGGCAGAGGGAGAAAAAACAGGGAAAGGAGAAGCCAGATGGAGAATGAAGAAAAACGGATGATTAGCTCCTATGAGGTCACGCAGAGCATCCACATCGGCAAAAAGGAAGTCGTGTTCGGCATAGATGAGAAGGAGGAATACCCGTATCTTGTCTGTTACTGCACTTACGACAACCCGCTGTCCGCAGAATGGGTGACGGATGCGGTCGGCTCTGACGACTATCTGGAAGCCATGCAGATGTTTACCAACAGGGTGCGGGAACAGATAGAAAGCGTAAGAGCCGAGCAGGAACAGTTTAAGTTTGACATGACCCCGTTTACCATAGACGACTGCATCCCAGACGATAAGTGCGGCAGCATTGTAGGCAAGGTCGTCGTCATCAATGCCGAGGTCAACCGCCATGAATATCGGCATTCTGCCTACCAGCTTGTACTGGCGGACGGCGGTCACGGTGCGTTGGGCGGCAGGGGGCAGGCGGTGTTCGGCACTTCCCTTGCGGACGGCAAACACGCCCGATGGGAACGGTGCGACGTGCTTGGGGAAATCAAGCCAGAGAAGATGCCCGTCTGGGCAAAGGAAGCACTTGCAAAAATCAAGTCGCAGGAAAAGGCGAAGAAATCAAAGAGCAGGGAGGAACGCTGATGAAGATACGGGCTTTGATGCAGCCAGAACAGAAATACACCTACGCCCAGAGTATGCAGCTTGAGGGGCAGACGGGATGTATTGGACATCTCCGAGGTGATTTTGCCCCCTCTGGATATGGCTTTTATACTTCTTGGACGGATACGAGGGAACAATGGAAAACCGATGAATTTAAGGCAGGACTGGATGAAGTTATCAATGCCCTGCGTGAAGATAAGGGGCTTCTGCACAACCGCTATGACATGACGGTATTTGCGAGGGAGAATCCCGAAAGCGCATTTCAGGGCAGCTACTGTACCGAGTACGGCTTCCGTGCGGATACCGACAAGCACGCTTTCCTGCTCCGCTGCAACCCGACAAAGGGCGACTACAACTTTTACTGCTACTGCTATGTGAAAGAATGGCTCGATAGGCATATGGCAAAAGCGGAACAGGGAATCCGTTTTATTGACCCCCATTACAAAGAGCTGTTCCGCATACCAGACGGAGGGAAAATTATTATCACTTATGATTGGGGAGAAAAGGCGGAAAAGAGCTGCCGTTTCATTGACGAATACCATACCGAAGTGGGTAGTAATCTTTACCATATCTGCGAGTTTGCCGAGCGTATGGAAAGGAACGGGCATAGCTGCGAGCCGAAGCCGCAAGAGCCGCAGGCGGCGCAGAAAGCTCCGAAGCACAAAGACCATGAGCGATAGGAGGAAAGGAACATGGCAGTCAACCAGAAAGCCGTTAAGGTTTTAAATAAGATATTTGAAGCGGGCTTTACCGAGGAAAAAGCCATTGCCGCCATGACGATGGACGACATTCTCTCCATGCAGGGAATCACGGTGGCGGACATCACGCTCATCAACGAGCTGCAAAAAAGTATCAAGGGGAACAAGGTCATCTCTTTTCTGGGAGGTGGCACGGAGTGAGCGCAGCAAGGCAGGTCTGCATGACGGACAGCAAAGGCAGGACGCTTTTTTCTGTCCCCGATGGCGGCATCATCCGTATGCTTTACGGGAACGGGGAGGATTATTTTGCTGTCTGCCGCTATCTGGACGAAGCCCATGCAGAGATTGACGGCGTAAGGTACGCCGTTCGGGAGTTTGCAGGGAGGATGGAACAAAACAGAATCAGCTATGCCCCTGCCTAAAGGCAGGCATGGACAACAGGAGGATTGATAATTTTATGAAACAGACTGTTTTATCGGGCGGTGGTAAGAAATGAGTACCGAGCTTATCAACCGCATCACGGTAAAGAAAGACGGCGTGTATGTATCTTCCCACAGCTCCAACGACACTTCTCCGTACCACTCATGGAGATGTAAGGGACTGTCGGAAATCTACGATGCCGAGGGGCAGAAAGGGCTTGACCGTGAGGTCATCCGTATGCTCTACGAGTATGCCGAGCTTCGTGGGACGCATAAGAGCCTTGCCCGTTACCGCTACGCAAAGGACGCCCCCGCCGCCCATGCCATCTATCAGAAATATATGGATAAGATAGACGACCGCTATGGGCAGATGGACGAAGCCGACCAGAACAGCGTCTGGTACAAGCCCACGGAAAAGGCAAGGGAATACCGAGCCTATGAGCGGGACATGCGGGAAAAGATGTATTCCGAAATCGCCGAACGGTGCGGGGAATACGACAGGAAGCAGAAAAACAAAGAAATGGAACGATAAGGAGGTGTGAGCCTATGGCTGCAAAGTACCAGCTTATTACGGAGCTGTACCGCCGCACGGGGATGGCGGTCGCAAAGAACCCGCAGGCTTGGCAGGGCTTTTTATCCTCTGCCTGCCACAATTACAAGTGCCGCTTTGACGAGCAGCTCTTGATTTACGCCCAACGCCCCGACGCTACGGCAGTCGCCGAGATTGGCACATGGAACAGGCTCTTTAAAAGGTGGGTAAATAAAGACAGCAAAGGCATAGCGGTCTTTGACCCGAAAGGGCGCAGGAACACGCTGAAATATTATTTTGACGTTTCCGACACCCATGAGGGCTACTACGGCAGCCGAGCCGTCCCGATATGGCAGATGGATAAGCGGTACGAGCAGCCCGTCATGGAGCGGCTTGCGGACAGGTTCGGCGGCACGGAGGGCGGCGACCTTGCCACGTTTTTAATAGGGACGGCGGAGAACGCCGTGGAGGATAATCTGCCCGATTACCTCTCACAGCTAAAGGGCTGCACGAAAGACAGCTTTTTAGAGGAACTGGACGACTATAATATAGAAGTGATTTATAAGCGGCTTGCCGCAAACAGCGTCGCATATATGCTATTAAGCCGCTGCGGTCTGGATGCGGACGGGTATTTTGAGCGTGAGGACTTTGCGGAAATTACAAATTTCAACACGCCCCAGACGCTGAACGCCATCGGCATCGCCACGAGCGACATTTCTGAGATGGCGTTGTGGGAAATCTCGGCGGCAGTCCGAAATGTGCAAATCGAAGCGAAACGGCAAAACCGCACATTTGCAAGGGACATCGCAAGCCAGTATGATAAAGGCAGGAAACAACCCGAAAGGAGCGAAAATAATGAGCGAAATCACTTACACGAAGCAGGCGGACTACCTTATACCCGACCTGACATTACCGACAGAGCCAGAGCTTCCGCTTGGCAGGTACGCTTTGATGCACAGGGATTATCTGGAAAACCACAAAAGGGTGACGTACCTCAACCTGCTGACAGCGGGCAGGCTGAACGAACACTTACACCAGACCGAGCAGACGGCGTTGCAGAGGTTAGAGCTTCTGACGAAGCAGTTAGCCAAAGAGCAGGGAGTGACGGAGGAGCTGAAAGAGAAAGCCCCGATGCAGTGGCTCGGCATGATGAACAACATCCGCAGCCAAGCGGAGGAAGTGATACTGGACGAACTGATTTTCAGTTAGAAACACCAGAGCCGCAATCAGACGGCGGCAGGCAGGAAGAAAAAACAGATAAGGAACAGACGACAGAGCCAGAGGGACAGACAGAAAAAGGCAGCGTTGCCAATGAGGAAGAAGTTGCCGCCAATCTCCCGACCATAGACGAACAGATTGAAATGATTGCTGAAGCAGAGGACGAAAAAGCCTCTGCTTTTGCCGTTTCACAGGAGGATATTGACAGCGTACTCACAAAAGGCAGCGGTTATCAAAACGGCAAGTACCGCATCTACCGCCAGTTCCAGAAGCGGGAGGATAAAAGGAGCAATATTGACTTCCTCAGAAACGAATACGGCACGGGCGGCGGCACACACACCTACCCAGACGGAACGGACGGTCACGAATGGCATGACGGAAAAGGAATCGCCATTGAAAAGCAAGGCTCATATACCAACCCAGATTTACTTCTTAGCTGGTCTAAGGTAGAAAAAAGGCTGCGTGAGCTGATTAAAGATAACCGTTATCTCAATGCAAAAGAAAAAGACCACTACGCCGACTATCTGGATGGTATATCTGCCCCGCAGTATGAAATCGACACCCAGAGGAAACTGGCAAGGCAGCGTTTTATTGAGGAAAAAAGGGAGCTGCCCCCTGCGGACAAGCGGGACACGCTCGCCCTGCGGCTCTCCGATTTTATCCGTGACTTGGACGGCTATGAAAAATCCCTGCTTGAAAATGTAGGGCGTGGCGACCTTGCCGACGTGAACGAGGGGCAGATGGAGCAGCTTTTCTCCGAGCCTGCCACCGTGCAGCAGCTCCTTGACTTCCTTAAACTTGTGCAAGGCAGGACAGGCGACGTTTACAGCCGCAGCAATGCGTGGCGTTTTTCGCAGGAACTGACAGAGTTATATCCTCTCCGCTACCTCTACCACGAGGGCGACGTGGTGTATATCGGGGCGGACAAATATGAGGTCACCGTCTTTGATGAGAACGCCGTTTCCCTGCGAAATGCGGAGTTCCCGTTGTTCGGAAAAGAGTTCAGCAGGGAGGATTTTGAGCAGAAATTAAAGGAGAACCCTGCGAACGACCATTTAAAAACGGTCATCACCGAGAGCCAGAAAACAGAAACACTTGCCGAGGAAAAGCCCGACAGCATCACACTCGCTATCGGATTTTCCGAGCATCCCGCCTTTTATGACAGGGAGCTGAACGACCGATTTACGGATTTAAGTTTCGCTCTGGGAAATAAGCTGCTCGGCGTTCTGGACGAAAAGCAGCATCGGGAAAGGGGGAATGAGGATAACCATGTCGGCTGGTATCATAAGACCGATTTTGAAATCCATGCCGTCATCGGCGGCGAGGAATTTAACTATGAGGGGCGGTTTGACATCGGCGACGGCGAGGGGGATTTAATCGCCCATATCCGAAATTTCTATGAATATTCCCTCTCCCCCGACTGCCCGTTTATCCCAGAATGGAAACGGCAGGGCGAAGATTACTACCGAGAGAAAATGGAATCCCTGCGTCTGGGGCATGACGTGTTTATCCCGTTCTTGGAACAGAACACCGAGCTGACCCCAGAGGACGAAAAGCGGCTTGGCGAGATAATGGCTACCGAGGAGGACTGGTTTCACAGGAGGAAAGAACCTACTGAGGAAGAATTACTGGAACAGGCGAAAGGCTGCATCGACGCATACTGCGATGCGGAGTTTGGGAGCGACGCCGAAGTGGACTATACGGATTTATCCAACGTCAAGATTGCATTTCGGAATACCGAGGACGGTTTGCACGGGATACAGGCATCCGTCAACCTCTTGCAGTACCGCATGGAAACGTATGTGGACGGCGTTCTTGCAGAATATACGCAGTATAACGACCTTGCCGACCTTATCCAGAACGCACTTTCCAATCTGTATTACCACGATTTAGTGTCCTTGACGGAGGAACAGCTTGAGCCGTTCTATCGGGAGGAAAACACAAAGGCGGCTGAAAAACCAAGCCCAGACATTAGTTCTGATGCCACAGAGCAAATCCCGCACTACACGGTAGAGCAGACTTCCGATGCTTTTGCCGACCCGTTTATCATACGGAATAATGAAGCCCCAGAGGACAGTGCCGACCAATATTACGACGTAGGCGGCATCTACCAGACGTTTGAAACCGAGGAAGAAGCGCAGGAATACGCCGACACTTTAAATCATGCGGAGCGTGAGGAACAGCAGAAATTAGAGCCTGCCCCGTCTGGGACAGACAGAACGCAGGATAATTCTGACCTTATCGGCAAAGAGCTTATGATTGACAACCGCCGTTATCTTATCGAGAGCGTCGGGAAAATCAGCGGCGACGTTTCCATGCGTGACATCACGTTTCAGAACAACGTGGGCTTCCCGATAAACCGTGTGGAGAAAGTCGGCTATGTCCGCAGGCTCTTGGAGCAGGAACAGAAAGAAACACAATCCGAAGAAAAGGCGGATATTTCTGCAAAACCGACCACGGAAACCGTGGCGGAATACCCCGCCGTGGAGAACGGGCTTCCCTATGACATTGTGGTGGAGAAGATACGCTTTGACGAGCCAGAGCAGAAACCGCAGAGCCAGAATCTGGCAGACACGCTCCGCTCCAGACTGGAAAAGGCAAAAGACAGTGCGGGATATACCGCATTGCAAGAAGATATAGACACCCTTTTCATGGATAAGAACGGCGACAGCCTTGTGGGGATTGCTTCGGATGAGTGGCTGAAACAGCTTGCGACAATGCCCGATGATGAGTTCCGTAAATATGCAGACAGTTACCAGAAAGGCACTCTGAACGCCTATAAGCTGCTCCCCCTCTACGCTGAACGCCATAACTACCACATTACGGACGATGCGTTAGGCGTTGGCGGCGCAAAAGAAAAGTTCCGCAACAACATGTCCGCAATAAGGCTTCTCCATGACCTTCAGATAGAAAACCGCCTTGCCACGCCCGAAGAACAGGAAACCCTTGCAAAATATGTCGGGTGGGGCGGTCTGTCGATGGCATTTGACAGCAACAATGCGGCATGGGCAGATGAATATAAGGAATTAAAAGCGGCACTCTCCGATGAGGAATACCATGCCGCTATGGAATCCACGCTGACCGCTTTTTATACGCCGCCCATCGTCATTAAGGCAATGTATGAAGCACTTGACCGTCTGGGATTTTCGCAGGGGAACATTTTAGAGCCGTCCTGCGGCACGGGGAATTTTTTAGGATTGCTGCCCGACAGCATGGGAAAATCAAAGCTGCACGGCATTGAGATTGACCCGTTATCGGGCAGGATTGCAAAGCAGCTCTACCAGAAAGCCAGCATCGCCATTGAGGGGTTTGAGGAAACGAAGCTCCCAGACAACCATTTTGACGTGGTGCTTGGCAACATCCCGTTCGGGGAGTTCAAGGTCAACGACAGCCGCTACAACGCCCAGAAGTTCCTAATCCACGACTATTTTATCGCAAAGGCTCTGGATAAAGTGCGGGCAGGCGGCGTTGTGATGTTCATCACCTCTAAGGGGACGATGGACAAGGCAAGCCCAGAGGTGCGGAAATATATCGCACGGAGAGCCGAGCTTTTGGGTGCGGTAAGGCTTCCCGACAACACGTTTCGTGCAAACGCAGGCACGGAGGTCACGAGCGACATCCTTATCCTGCAAAAGCGTGACCGTATCATAGATATTGAGCCAGAGTGGATAAATCTTGACACGGATGAAAACGGCGTCACGATGAACAGCTATTTTGTATCCCACCCAGAGATGGTGCTTGGCGAGATGAGGATGGAAAGCACAAGGTTCGGCATGGACAGTGCCTGCAAAGCCTACCCCGATGTGCCGCTTGCGGGGCTTCTCCATGAAGCCATGCAGCGGATAGACGGCGAAATCCCAGAAATTGAAAACGAGGTTGACCGTATCTCCGATGAGCAGGAGAAAGCCATCCCCGCCGACCCGAACGTGCGGAACTTCTCGTTTGCCCTCGTGGGCGGCAAGGTCTACTTCCGAGAGAATAACGAGATGACCCCCGCCAACGTGTCCATGACGGCGGAGAACCGCATTAAGGGATTATTGGAAATCCGTGATTGTGTCCGAAAGCTCATCCAGTACCAGACCGACGACTGCCCAGAGGAAATGATACAGACCGAGCAGGAAAACCTAAACCGATTATACGATGCCTTTACCAAAAAGTACGGCTTAATCAACAGCAGGGGGAACTACCTCGCTTTTGCGGCAGACGAAAGCTATTTCCTGTTATGTTCTTTGGAAGTGCTTGACGACGAGGGGAAATTCAAACGCAAGGCGGATATGTTCACGAAGCGGACGATAAAGCCCCACCGAGAAGTGACCTTTGTGGAAACCGCCAGCGAAGCCCTCGCCCTCTCCATCGGGGAGAAAGCCCGTGTCGATTTATCTTATATGGCACGGCTTACCTGCAGGTCGGAGGAAGAAATCATCAAGGAATTGCAGGGTGTTATCTATAAAGTTCCATCTTCCGAGCCTGCAAGGTATGTGACCGCAGACGAGTATTTATCGGGCAACGTGCGGGCAAAGCTCATCACGGCGAAAGCCGCCGCACACGGCAGCCCCGAATATGAAACAAACGTGGTGGCTCTGGAAAAGGTCATCCCAAAGGATTTGCCTGCAAGTGAAATCTCCGTCCGTCTGGGTACGACGTGGATACCGCAGGAGGATATACAGCAGTTTATGATGGAACTTTTAACGCCGTCAAGCTATGCGGCGGGCAGGCTGCAAGTACGCTACACGGCATATAACGGCGACTGGTTCATCGAGAATAAGAGTTCCGACATTGGGAATGTCAAGGCGGACAGCACTTACGGCACGAAGCGGGCAAGTGCCTACCGTATTATAGAGGACACATTAAATTTAAGGGATACCCGCATCTTTGACTATGTTTATGACGAACACAACAATAAAAAAGCGGTGCTGAACCATAAGGAAACCACGGCGGCGCAGGCAAAGCAGGAGGTGATAAAGCAGGCGTTTCAGGACTGGATATGGAAAGACCCAGAACGCAGGAACAGGCTTGTACGCTACTACAATGACACATTTAACTCTATCCGACCCCGTGAATATGACGGAAGCCATATCACGTTCGGCGGCATCAGCCCAGAAATCCAGCTAAGACCGCATCAAGTGAACGCCATCGCCCATATCCTATACGGCGGCAACACGCTCCTTGCCCATAAAGTAGGGGCGGGAAAAACTTTTGAAATGGTCGCCGCCGCACAGGAAAGCAAGCGGCTCGGTTTATGCCAGAAATCTATGTTTGTCGTGCCGAACCACCTTGTCGGGCAGTGGGCGTCGGAGTATTTACGGCTCTACCCATCTGCCAACATCCTTGTGACGACCAAGCGGGATTTTGAAACGGGAAACCGCAAGAAATTCTGCGGCAGGATTGCGACGGGGGCGTATGATGCGGTGATTATCGGGCATAGTCAATTTGAAAAAATCCCCATCAGCGAGGAACGCCAGAGGGAACAGCTCATGCGCCAGCTTGACGATATTGAGCGTGGCATTGACGACGTGCAGGCATCCCACGGGGAGCAGTTCACGGTCAAGCAGCTCATGAAAACGAGGAAAGCGATTAAGGCAAAGCTCGATAAATTAAACGACACCAAACGGAAAGACAGCGTGATAAACTTCGAGGAACTGGGCATAGACAGGCTCTTTATAGACGAAAGTCATTTTTACAAAAATCTTTACCTGTTTACAAAGATGCGGAACGTCGGCGGCATCGCCCAGACCGAAGCCCAGAAAAGCTCCGACCTCTTTATGAAATGCCGCTATCTGGACGAAATCACGGGCAACCGTGGCGTGGTTTTTGCAACGGGGACGCCCATCAGCAACTCGATGGTCGAGATGTATTCCGTGCAGAGGTACTTGCAGTATGACACCCTTGCAAGGAACGGGTTGCAGCATTTTGACAGTTGGGCTTCCACGTTCGGCGAAACGGTCACGGCTCTGGAACTCGCCCCAGAGGGGACGAATTACCGAGCCAAGACGAGGTTTGCGAAGTTCTACAACCTGCCAGAACTGATGCAGATGTTCCGTGAGGTTGCGGACATCCAGACCGCCGATATGCTAAAGCTGCCCGTGCCAAAGGTCAATTACCACAACATCAAGACCAAGCCGAGCCAAATCCAGACGGAAATGGTGGCGGGGCTTGCGAAACGGGCAGAAAAAATCCGTGCAAGGCTTGTAAAACCACAATTTGACAATATGCTCAAAGTGACAAACGACGGGCGGCAGCTTGCCCTAGACCAGAGGCTGATTGACCCGATGCTGCCAGACGACCCGAACAGCAAAGTCAACGCCTGCGTGGACAATATCTACCGCATCTGGGAGGGACACGCCGACACAAAGGCGGCACAATTATTGTTCTGCGACCTCAGCACACCGAAAAATGACGGCATGTTCAACGTCTACGACGACATGAGGGAGAAGCTGATACGGCGTGGAATCCCTGCGGAGCAGGTGCGTTTCATCCATGAAGCGAATACAGACGCACAGAAAAAGGAGCTGTTCGCAAAGGTAAGGAGCGGCGAGGTGCGTGTATTGTTCGGCTCTACCCAGAAGATGGGTGCGGGTACAAACGTGCAGGACAGGCTGATTGCCATCCATAACCTCGACTGCCCGTGGAAACCCTCGTGCTTGGAACAACGCCAAGGTCGTCTGGAACGTCAGGGAAATATGTTTCCCGAAGTGGAAGTTTACCGCTATGTGACGGAACAAACTTTTGATGCGTACCTCTATCAGCTCGTGGAGGGAAAGCAGAAATTCATCTCCCAGATAATGACGAGCAAAAGCCCCGTGCGTTCTGCCGAGGACGTGGACGAGGTCGCCCTCTCCTTTGCGGAGGTAAAAATGCTTGCCACGGGCGATGAGCGTTTCAAGGAAAAAATGGATTTGGATATGCAGGTGGCGAAGCTGAAAGTCTTGAAACAGAGCTACCTTTCCGAGCATTACGACCTTGAGGACAGGATACTGAAGCACTACCCGCAGGAGATTAAGGAGTATGAGGAACGCATTATAGGATATGAAAATGATGCTAAGATTGCAAGTCAGCATATGCCGCAGGGTGAGGACAAGTTCTGCCCGATGACCTTAAACGGCATGACCTACAAAGAGAAAGCAGACGCAGGCGGTATGCTCCTTGCCATCTGCAAGGAAAACCCGCTGTCACAGCCGATACAAATCGGCAGCTACCGTGGCTTTCAGATGGAGGTTTTCTATGATACCGTCAATGCACACTATTGTCTGAACCTTTGCGGAATGAGGAAATATAAGGTGGACTTAGGAACGGATGCCCTCGGCAATCTGACCCGAATCGAGAATGAGATTGCCAAGCTCCCCGCAAGACTGGAAGCCGCCAAAACGAGAAAAGAGGAAACCACCGCACAGCTTGAAACCGCAAAAGAGGAAGTGAAGAAGCCGTTTGCCTTTGAGAACGAGCTGAAAGAAAAGACGGAACGGCTCAACGCACTCAATATCGAACTGAATCTGAATGAAAAAGACAACTCCGTGATTGATGATGAGCCAGAGCAGGACGGCGGGCAGCCAGAGAAAAAATGCACGGACAGGGAGCGTTAAATCCAGTTTGCACATTTGTACTGCGGATTTTGGGGTATTATAATAAAGGACGATTAGAAAAAATCGGAGGTGAGGAAGAATGTCTGATGCGTTCAGATTTGAAACCTTTGTAGATGCCCACAGCAATGTTTTTAATGAATACCTCGGCTCTGTCGTGGCAAAGCTGTCCAGAGAAAACGAGGAATACCGTGCCGTGCGAGTCGAGATTGAGGGATTGTATGAGAAATATCCGAAAGTCTTAGGCGTGTTTGACACAGAAACAGCGGAGGAACTGACCGAGGAAGAATGTGCCGCACTGATTAAAGTGATGGAACTTAGGAACAAACTTACGGACATGGAGATGCAGTCGGTCTACTTCCGTGGCTGCTATGACAGCGTGGGGTATCTGAAAAAGGCAGGGATTTTATAGCGGACTGACTGAGGGAAAGGCGGTGTCGGCGTGAGTGCTGATGCCGTCTTTTACATAGCCGAGAGGTTTTCATTTGCGAAAATCCCTCGGCTTATTTTATTTTCAAGGAGGTGTGTGATTGAGTTACCAAGAGTACAGACAGTCCCTTAACCAAAGGCTGACCGACAAGGTACAGCGGGAGCTTTCCTCTTTTCGGGAAGAAATGCAGGCAAAAACGCCGCAGGAAATTTACGATGCCGCATATCAGATTGCCATGAAGAATGAGATTGCCGATTGCTTTTCCAATGCGGATTATTCCCCGCAGGCGGCAAAAGCCCTTATGAAATCCCCGAATCTTTTGCAGGATATTTATGAGGAATGGCTTGGACGGGAGGATTCCCATATGGATGAACTGCGCCAGACCATTGCAGATTTTAAATCCTATATGGTTAAGACGGAAAAGATTTTGTCTGGGAAAGAGAGGTAATTGTGTTTGGATGAGAAGTAACAGACCCTATGTGCAGATTGACCCAGACGTGCTTGAGCAGGCAAGGCAGATAGATTTACTCTCCTATCTTAGAGCCTATGAGCCGAGCAACCTTGTCAAAGTCAAAGGCACGACGAACGTCTACTGTACCGCCGAGCATGACAGCCTAAAGATTTCCAACGGCAAATGGTACTGGTGGTCGAGGGGCTTCGGCGGCTATTCTGCCCTTGATTATATGATGAAAGTCAAGGAATACGGCTTTGTGGAAGCCGTGGAAACCCTCACGGGGCAGACGATGGCGGACTGGAAGCCGCCGCCCCCTGCCGTGAAAAAAGACGAGCCAAAGGTGCTGCTCCTGCCGCCAAAGAATAAGGACTGCGGCAGAGTGACCGAGTATCTTTTCGGGCGTGGCATTGACTATCAGCTTATCCAAGAGTGCATTGCCGAGGGGATTATTTTCGAGAGTGCCGACTACCACAACGCTGTTTTTATCGGAAAGGATGAAAACGGAACGCCAAAGTACGCCGCCTGCCGTGGCACGATGGGGAGCTTCAAGCGTGACGCATCGGGCAGCGACAAGCGGTATTCGTTTCGGCTTCTGGCAAAAGAGCCGACCGACGCCGTGCATTTATTTGAAGCCGCCATTGACTTACTTTCCTATGCCACCTATTTAAAATGCGAGGGCAGGGATTATAAAATAGAGAGTCTTCTTTCCCTGTCGGGCGTGTACCAGCCGAAGAAAGAGCTGAAAGAAAGTAAAATCCCCGTTGCCCTCACGACTTTTTTGAAAGCAAACCCACAAATTAAAACTATATTTCTGCATCTGGATAAGGACAAAGCAGGTCGTTTATGTACCACCGCTTTGAAAGAATTGTTGCAGAAAGACTACCGAATCGTTGATGAACCGCCGCCAGTCGGCAAGGACTTCAACGATTTTTTAATGTCCTATCTGGGGATTGCAAGACAGAAACCGAGCCGTGAAAGGAGGGATGCCCGCTGACTGCATGAAGATTTTTCAGTAAGAAATGACCGTAACCATAACAAAATTTCAGACAGAAGGGGGAAAGAACGATTGAAAAAATATGATGTTACCATGACGGCGCATTATGAAAAAAGAATTTCTGTCTTTGCTGACAGCCCAGAAGATGCCCGAAGAAAGATGGAAACTATACTGCGGGATACAGACCTTATTGTTTTTGAGGACGATGATTTTGTCGGAGGGGAATCAGATATTAAGGAATCCCCAGACGATTTTTGGAGTGAGCCAAAGCGGGAAAAGGACAGACGTAAAAAAATAAATGATATGTACTGTCCCTATTTTCAGCCCAATGACAGCGGGTATTTATCTGATGGAGATGGTTCAAAGGATGGTTTTTTTTCAGACAGTTCCTCCAGCGACCAAAGGAAAGAAGAATGTGTGCATAAGGGCGGGGATTAAAGACACGTCTTACCAAGCACTGAATTTGGTTATCCATCTGCCGATGGAAACAAAATTCGCTTGTTAGGGGAAAGCTCCCCTAATACCCCGTAAAAAGAACAATGCCAAAGTATACCGCCATGCCGTGTGCGGCACGGCGGTCACAGAAAGGAATCCAAGAATGAGTGAATTTATATATTTTATCCTCGGCACGACGCTCGGAGGGATGTGCGGCGTGGCGTGTATGTGCGTGCTGCAGATTAACAGGCTTTCCGAGGGAAAGGGGGATTTGGATGCGGAAACGAAACGTGCAGATACTGTTCCGACTGACCGAGGAAGAAGCTGAATACCTCTGCTCCCTTGCGGAGAGGTCGGGACACTCCAGACAAGCCCTGCTCCAGTCGATGGTCATGGGCTACCGCCTGTGCGAGAAGCCAGACCCAGAGTTTTATAAAATCATGCGGGAATTATCCGCCATCGGCAACCGCATCAACCAGCTTGCGGCAAAGGCGAACGCCTTAAACTTTGTGGACACGCCGATGCTCTACGACGAAGCGAAGCGGTGGCGGGACTTCCGTCTGGACGTGGGCAGGTGCTACCTTGTTCCGAGGAAGATGTCTGGCTGATGGCGGTCTGCGAGATATGGGACGTAAAGGGCAGGCTCGACCACCCCATCGACTATGCGGAGAACCCAGAAAAGACCGCCAACCCGAAATACACGGATGCGGATTTGCAGGCGATGGGCGACGTGATGAAGTATGCCACCAATGGGGACAAGACCGAGCATCAGTTTTTCGTCACGGGCGTAAACTGCGACCCTGCCACCGCAAGGGACGAGATGATGATGGCAAAAGCCCAATGGAACGACCAGAGCGAGATTGTCTGCTATCACGGCTTCCAGAGTTTTAAAGCGGGCGAGGTCACGCCAGAGCAGGCACATGAGGTCGGCGTGAAGCTGGCGGAGAAGATGTGGGGCGGCAGGTTCCAAGTGATTGTGGCAACCCACTTAAATACGGACTGCCTGCACAACCACTTTGTCGTCAACTCCATTTCTTATATTGACGGCAGGCACTACCACGACAACAAGAAGAATCTGCGTCTGCTCCGCCAGCGTTCGGATGAATTGTGTCGTGAGTATTCCTTATCGGTCATCGAACACCCAAGCGGCAGGAAGAAGCCCTATGTCCTATGCCAAGCCGAGAAGCAGGGCTTACCCACAAGGGATACCGTGGCACGGCAGGCGGTGGACGAAGCCATCTCAAAATCGTTCACGCTGAAAGACTTTGACCGCCAGTTGTCGGAAATGGGATACCGCATCAATTTTGACCCCAACCGAAAATATTGGACGATAATCGGAAAAGGATGGCAAAGACCGAAGCGGCTCTATAAGCTCGGCGATGACTACACCAATGAGCGGATAACGGAACGCATCAAGGAAAATTCCTATGCGGTGAAGTTCCAGAGTTTTTCTAAAGAACAGCCGCAGGTCAGAGTGATAAGGGTAAAAGGCACATTAAAGGACGCCAAGAAAATCGGCGGCTTGCGTGGGCTGTATCTCCACTACTGCTACAAGCTCGGCATCCTGCCAAAAAAGAAACAACAGAATTACGCACGGCTTCACTATCTCCTAAAGGACGACCTTATGAAGATGGAAGCCATCACCAACGAAACAAGGCTGCTCTGCCGCAACCATATCGACACGGCGGAGCAGCTTTTGTCCTATAAAGGCTCTCTGGAATCCGAGATAAGTGAGCTGACCGAACAGCGTAAGGGGCTTTACTCCCAATCCCGAAAATCTGTCGGGGAAGAAAAAGAAGCGGTCAAGGCTCGGCTGTCGGAAATCACGGGGCGCATGAAAACAATCCGAAAGGAGGTCAGATTGTGCGAGGGAATCGAAGCCCGCAGCGACACCCTCAAGGAAAAATTAAATGTCATACGGGCAGATGAGAACAAAGAAAAAGGAAAGGAGCTGATGAAGCATGAACACAGGCGGCGAAGCGGCGGAGCAAATCGTAAGGATGAGCTTGGAGGGATTTGAGGTTGCTGCCAAAATCACGGGGGCGGGTGCGAAGAATATCGCCATCCTCTTATATTCCATCTTAAAGGAAGAACAGAAAACCAAAGGCAAAGCAAGGCTCACAAACATGCTCCGCTCTGGGAAAGAGTTAAAAGTCTTTACTGTCAAGAGCGGCGACTTGAAGAAGTTCACGCAGGAAGCGAAGAAATACGGCGTACTCTACTGCGTTTTGGCAGACCGCAAGAACAAAGACCCCAATGCGGAGGTGGATGTGATTGCCCGTGCCGAGGACGCATCGAAAATCAGCCGCATCGTGGAGAGGTTCAGCCTTGCGTCGGTAGATACTGCTTCCATCGTGACCGAAGCGGAAAAATCGAAAGGGGAAAAAGGAAAGGCGAGAGATACCAAGACCGCAGATGCAAAGGACGGTCAGCCAGAGCCAGACGTCGGCGTGGAGGAAAAGGCGGAGAAAGACAAACTCATGGACGCCCTTATGGGAAAGCCCGTGCAGAAAGAGGAAAACGCCCCAAACCCCTCGGTGGCAAAGACAGAAAAATCCCCTCTGTCCGAGCCTACCTCAAAGCAGCAAAGGAAGCCCGCAGAGGGGGCTACTATGGCTAAGGCGGAGAAGCCGTCAGTCAGGGAGGAACTGCGGAAAATCAAGGAGAGCCGCAAGGAGCAGGAAGCGGACGCTTCCCCGAACCTTGACAAAGAGAAATCTTCTTGCAGGGCGAAGAAGCCGCCCGCAGGAAAGACGGAGCATAAGCAGCCGCAGAAGCGGAAGCGGAAACCAAAATCGAAAGGAGCAAGATAAGCATGAGCATTTATGACGTATTCAGTGGCGGCGGCAGACCTTTTAACAAAGAGGAATGGGCGGCGCAGAAACAGGAGCAGCGGAAAGCAGCCTATGAGCTGATAGACACGACCTGCGGACAGATGATGATGGACGGCGGTGCATTTCAGCAGTACCTTGACGTGCAGGGGCATTTTGACCGCTACTCCGTCAACAACGCAATCTTAGTTTCGGCGCAGATGCCCGAAGCGACGCAGCTTAAGGATTACGGCAGTTGGAAACAGAGCCGTGCCTATATGGACAAGGACGCACAGAAAATCACCATCCTTGAGCCGGGGAAAGAGTACGAGCGGGAGGACGGCTCAAAGGCGGTCGGCTATAATGCAAAAGTGGTCTACGACATTTCCCAGACCTCGGCAAAGGACAGGCAGCAGCCACAGGAGCAGAAAACCATGCGGGAGCTTGTGTCGGCGATGATTGACGCAAGCCCCGTTTCCTTTGTGCCAGTGGACGACCTTGAGCTGCCTGCGTTCTACGACAGCGCACAGCAGACCATCTTCATCAAGACGGGATTGAACGAAGAACAGCTCTTTGTCAGCATGGCAAAGGAAGTGTCGGCAGCAGTCTTTGACTTCAAGCACAAGGAGAGCCGTGACGTTTCAGAGTTCAAGTCGTTCTGCGTCGCCTATATGGTAAGCTCCCGCTACGGCGTGGACACAAAGGGCTTCCGCTTCGACAATATCCCGAAAGAGTTTGCGGGCATGGAAACGCAGGAATTTAAAGGCGAGCTTGGCTCGATGCGTGACGTACTCGGCGAAATCCAGTCGGACATGTATAAAAGCCTTGAGAGGAACAAGCCGCCCAAGCATAAGGAGCAGGAACGCTAATCGGAGGTGCAGCCCATGAAAGAAGAACGATACCATCTGGCATTGGACAAATACGATAAGAACATCGTCCTCAATGCCCTCAACACCCTGCGGACGCAGCAGATACAGGAGGAACGCCCCACCGAGCCTGTTGACGAGCTGATAAGCAGGGTGGCATTCGCCCCGACCAAGAAAGTAAAGGTCGCCCCGTGCAAGTGCCATGAAGAACGGTGACGATTACAAAGTGAGCCTAATCCTTTCTCTGTTTGGCATCATCCCTGTCGTGTGGCTTGCCCTGCTGACTGCCCCTTATGTCAGCGGCGGCATCGTGGAGATAATTCAGAATTTATCCGTGGCAATGGAGAACCCGTTTTCCATAACGGTATGTGAGGATACTCCCAGAATTGTCCTTATTTTTCTGCTTGCCTACGGCATGGGAATCGGCGTTTATTTCTCCACACGCAGGAATTACCGCAAGGGGGAGGAACACGGCTCTGCCAAATGGGGCAGCGCAGGTACTTTGAATAAAAAGTACCGAGATAAAAACGCATCGGAAAACAAGCTGCTGACCCAGAACGTCCGCATCGGGCTTGACGGGAAGAAACACCGCAGGAATCTGAATATCCTCGTGGTGGGCGGCTCTGGCGCAGGAAAGACCAGATTTTTTTGTAAACCGAACGTCATGCAGTGCAACACGTCAATGGTAATCTTAGACCCGAAAGGCGAGATTGTCCGTGACACAGGCGGGCTTCTGGAAAAGAAAGGCTATGAGGTGCGTGTGCTTGATTTAATCAATATGCACAAGAGCCACTGTTACAACCCGTTTGTCTATCTTCGGAACGACAACGACGTGCAGCGGCTTGTGACGAATCTCTTTAAGGCAACCACGCCAAAAGGAAGCCAGTCGCAAGACCCGTTCTGGGACACGGCGGCTAGTATGCTGCTTTTATCCCTCGTGTTCTATCTGAAATACGAAGCCCCGCCAGACGAGCAGAATTTCCCGATGGTGATGGAGCTGTTAAGGGCGGGCGAGGTACGGGAGGACGACGACGGCTATGTAAGCCCCCTTGACGAACTGTTTGACCGTTTGGAGATGGTGAACCCAGAGCATATCGCATTAAAGTATTACAGAGATTATCATTCTGGTTCAGCCAAAACGCTAAAGAGCATCCAGATAACCCTTGCCGCAAGGCTTGAGAAGTTCAATTTGGAAAGTCTTGCATCCTTGACCGCTACGGACGAACTGGATTTGCCGTCTTTGGGGGAGAAGAAAGTCGCACTGTTTGCACTGATACCAGACAACGACACCAGTTTTAATTTCCTTGTGTCGCTGTTATACACGCAGCTATTCCAACAGTTATTCTACCTTGCCGACCACAAGTACGGCGGGAGCCTGCCCGTCCACTGCCAGTTTATAATGGATGAATTTGCGAACGTCAGTTTGCCAGATGACTTTGACAAGATACTGTCAGTTATGAGGTCAAGGGGCGTGTCCGTTTCGATTATCCTGCAAAATCTGGCACAGCTTAAAGCCCTGTTTGAGAAACAGTGGGAAAGCATCGTCGGGAACGCCGATGAGTTCCTCTATCTCGGCGGCAACGAGCAGAGTACCCATAAGTTTGTAAGTGAGCTTCTTGGAAAAGCGACGATAGACACAAACACCTACGGGAAAAGCTCTGGACGGAGCGGCAACTATTCCACTAACTACCAGATTTCGGGGCGTGAGCTTTTAACCCCAGACGAGGTGCGTATGCTTGACAACCGCTACGCACTTCTTTTTGTGCGTGGGGAACGCCCCGTCATGGATTTGAAGTACGACATCCTGAAACACCCGAACGTGAAACTGACCGCCGATGGTGGGAAGCCGCCGTATATCCACGGCGAGCCGACGCAGGCGGTCGCAACCCTTGTGTTTGACGATGCTTTGCTGATGGACGCAAAGAGCATGGAAACGGTCAGCACATCCTACGAGCTTCTGTCCGACGAGGACTTGGAAGAAATATTCAATTTATAAGGAGGATTTACCCTATGAAACTTTTTCAGAAAAACGAGAAGAAAGCAACCCAGAAACTGCCGATGGGCAGAAAGGCAAAAAAGGCGTTCGCCGTATATGCAGCCCTTGTACTCTGCATGGTTTTCGGAACGACTACCGCCTTTGCCGCCAATGACCCGATTGCCGTTGTCAACAACCTCTCCAATTTCATCTTCGGTCTGATACGGGCGGTCGGCATGATTATGCTCGGCTTCGGCATCGTGCAGGTCGGCTTGTCGCTGAAATCCCACGACCCGTCCCAGAGGGCAAACGGCTTCCTCACACTGGCGGGCGGCGTTGTGATTACCTTTGCGAAAGAGATTTTAACCCTCATCACGGGCTAATCCAAAACAGACTGAAATAACAGACTGACACAAGACAAGATAACGGGGCAGATCCGCTCTGCGGACTTGCCCCGCTATCAAATTTTAAGAACGGAGGTGGTCGAATGTCAGACAACTGGGTAGTCCAGAACTTGGAGAACGCCCTTGACACATGGAATGAAAAGTTAGCCGAGATATGGCAGCTCATCACCCAATCCCCAGAAACCTTTAAGGGCGGTACGATATGGAAAGTCATCGTTGACATCCACGGGGCGTTGCAGGCTATCGGGCTTGCCCTGCTCGTGCTGTTCTTTGTGGTGGGCGTGATGCGTACCTGCGGCGACTTCGCACAGGTCAAAAAGCCCGAACACGCCTTGAAGCTGTTCATCCGCTTCGTCCTTGCGAAAGGTGCGGTCACTTACGGCTTGGAGCTGATGATGGCTCTGTTTAAAATCGTGCAGGGCGTGATTTCCGCCATTATGAAAGCCGCAGGCTTCGGCTCGGCGCAAAAGACCGTGCTGCCGACAGAGATTGTGACAGCCGTGGAGGACTGCGGCTTTTTCGAGAGCATCCCCTTATGGGCGGTCACGCTGATAGGCGGGCTGTTCATCACGGTATTGTCGTTCATTATGATAATGTCGGTGTATGGGAGATTTTTCAAGCTATATTTATATACCGCCATAGCCCCCGTGCCGCTGTCCTCGTTTGCGGGAGAGCCGAGCCAGAGCGTGGGCAAGAGCTTCATCAAGAGCTACTCCGCCGTTTGCTTAGAGGGTGCGATTATCGTGCTTGCCTGCATCATCTTCTCGGTGTTTGCGGCGTCGCCGCCCGCAGTCAACCCCGATGCGGCGGCGGTCACGATGGTGTGGGGCTATATCGGGGAACTGGTTTTCAATATGCTCGTCCTTGTCGGTGCGGTCAAGATGGCAGACCGTGTGGTAAGGGAAATGATGGGCTTGTAATTATCCAACAGGAAAGGAAAATCGAAATGAAAAAAGAAACGAAATATTACCAGAATTATAATATCCATCTGTTAAATGGAGAAGTCATTGAGGCTTCCGAAGCCTATGACCTGCCTGCTGAAAAAGGGCTGGTCGGAAAATTTGGAAAAGCGGACGATAACGAGATATTTGAAATCGGGGATGCCATTTCTGGGTTTGCATATATCCCGAAACGTAGCATCCTCTTTATTTCGACGGGAGACGTCCGAGAGGGGCGGTGCTGATATGGAAGTCAAGATAAATAAGGAAATCCGCAACTACACGGAATCCATGTTCTTCGGGCTGTCAATGCGGCAGTTCCTGTTTTCCGTGCTTGCCTGCGGCGTGGCGGTCGGCTTGTTCTTCCTGCTCCGTGGCAGGTTTGGGACGGAAACAGTAAGCTGGATGTGCATCTTGGGGGCTTCCCCTTTTGCGGTCATGGGATTTGTAAGGTACAACGGCATGACCGCCGAGCAGTTTGTTTGGGCATGGGTAAAGTCGCAGTTTCTGATGCCGAAGAAGATTTTATTTGTCCCAGAGAATTTATATTACGAAGCGATGAAGCAGGCACTGGACGCACATGAGAGAGGCTTGCCCGTCGTGCAGGATAAGAAAAGGAGAAAGAGGAAACGCAGGAAAAAAAGAACAAAGACAGACAGGCGAAAGCAGCCTAAGAAATCAAGAAAGCGTAAGGAGGTAGACCATGATTAAGACGCTGAAAACGCTGTTTAAGCAGGACAGGGAGAAATTCATTGTGCCGAGGTCGGTGCAGGCGGTCATCCCGTTAAAGACCATGTGGGAGGACGGCATTTTCCTTGTGGGCAGGAACAAATACGCAAAGACATTTAAGTTTGAGGACATCAACTACGCCGTGGCGAGCCGTGAGGACAAGGAAGCGATGTTCCTTGAATACTCGGAGCTTTTAAACGCCCTCGATAGCGGGGCGACCACGAAAATCACGATAAACAATCGCAGGCTCAATAAAGCGGACTTTGAGCAGACCATCTTAATCCCGATGGTGGAGGACGATTTGGATAAATACCGCAAAGAGTATAACAAGATGCTGCTCGATAAAGCAACGGGGGCAAACTCCACCGTGCAGGATAAATATGTGACGGTTTCCGTCTGCAAGAAGAACATTGAGGAAGCGAGGAATTATTTTGCCCGTGTCGGTGCTGACCTTATCGGGCATTTTAACCGTTTAGGCTCGAAGTGTACGGAACTGGACGCTAACGACAAGCTGCGTATCTTCCATGATTTTTACCGCACGGGCGAGGAAACGGCGTTCTCCTTTGACATGGTGCAGACCATGCGGAAAGGACACGACTTCAAGGACTATATCTGCCCCGACTCCTTTGAGTTTGAGAAAGATTATTTTAAGATGGGGAATCGGTACGGGCGTGTGATATTCCTCAGAGAGTACGCAGCCTATATCAAGGACAGCATGGTGGCGGAGCTTTGTGAATTAAACCGTAACATGATGCTCTCCGTGGATGTTGTTCCTGTTCCCACAGACGAAGCCGTGCGGGAGGTGGAAAACCGCCTGCTTGGCGTGGAAACCAACATCACGAACTGGCAGAGGAAACAGAACCAGAACAACAACTTTTCCGCCGTCATCCCCTACGACTTGGAGCAGCAGAGAAAAGAGAGCAAAGAGTTCCTCGACGATTTGACGACCCGTGACCAGAGGATGATGTTTGCCGTTCTTACGATGGTGCATACCGCAGATACCAAAGAGCAGCTTGACAACGACACGGAAGCCCTGCTCACGACGGCAAGGAAGCATCTCTGCCAGTTTGCCGTGCTGAAGTACCAGCAGATGGACGGGCTGAACACAGCCCTGCCGTTCGGCGTGAGGAAGATTGATGCGTTGAGGACGCTGACGACGGAAAGCCTTGCGGTGTTTATCCCTTTCCGTGTGCAGGAAATCTACCATAAGGACGGCGTGTATTACGGGCAGAACGTCATTTCAAAGAACATGATAATCGCCAACCGCCGCCATCTTTTGAACGGCAATTCCTTTATCCTCGGCGTGTCGGGTGCGGGAAAATCCTTTACGGCAAAGGAGGAAATGACAAACATTATTCTGACCGACCCTAACGCCGATGTCTTGGTCATAGACCCCGAACGAGAGTACGCCCCTCTTGTGAAAGCCATGCAGGGCGAGGTTATCCACATCTCAGCGACGAGCGACAACCACATCAACGCAATGGACATGAACTCTGATTACGGCGACGGAGCGAACCCCGTCATCTTGAAATCAGAGTTTATTTTGTCTTTGTGCGAGCAACTTATCGGCGGTGCAAGCCTTGGGGCAAAGCAGAAGTCCATCATCGACCGCTGCACGGCGAGCGTCTACCGCTACTACCAGCAGGGCAACTATATGGGTACGCCGCCGACCTTGCAGGACTTCCGTGAGGAGCTGTTAAAGCAGGATGAGCCAGAAGCGCAGGAAATCGCCCTTGCGATTGAGCTTTTCACGGACGGCTCACTCAACACCTTTGCCAAGCATACGAACGTGGATACCCACAGCCGCCTTATCTGCTACGACATTCTGGATTTGGGCAAGCAGTTACAGCCTATTGGTATGCTCGTCGTCCTCGACAGCATTTTAAACCGCATCACCCAGAACAGGGCGAAAGGCAGGAACACCTTTATTTTCATTGACGAGATTTACCTGCTCTTTCAGCACGAATACTCGGCAAACTTCCTTTTTACCCTCTGGAAGCGTGTGCGTAAGTATGGGGCGTACTGCACAGGAATCACGCAGAACGTGGACGACCTCTTGCAGAGCCATACGGCGAGGACGATGCTTGCCAACAGCGAGTTCATTATCATGCTGAACCAAGCGTCCACGGACAGAATCGAGCTTGCGAAGCTCCTTAACATTTCCGACCTTCAGATGAGCTATATCACGAATGTCGGTGCGGGGCAGGGATTATTGAAAGTCGGCAGCTCCCTTGTGCCTTTCGTCAATAAATTCCCACGCAATACGGAACTGTATAAACTGATGACGACGAAATTTGGGGAGTGCTAAAAGGAGGGATTTTTATGTCAGAGATAAGGTTTCGCAACGCAGCCCACCGTGATTTTTTTCTGGAAAGCATGATGAAATGCAAGGTCAACGACTGCTACCACAGGGCATTTTTCTATGTGATGGGGATTGCGGGGGAAACAAGGCAGAACATCAACGCCATGTTCGATTTTAAGACGGACTGCATCAAGCCAGAGGGGATGCACGCAGGCTGGCAGACGAGCGGCACGGTCAAAGTCTGCCACCTTGCCTTTAACCTCTGGAACGGTTACGCCGAGGAGGGGCGTGAGAAACTATTCACGCCAGAGGAATTGTTCTGCTGCGAGTTCGCCCCGTATTTCATGGAGGGCATCAAGGCACGGTATCCCGAATATTGCAGGGATTTACCAACGCCCAAGAAGCAGGCAGAGCATACACGGTAGCTGAAAACAAGAAAAAAGGAAATACCCTGCGGGCATACCTCTATGCCCAAAAGCAGGGCAAGAACAAAGAAACACCCTGCGGGCATACCTTTATGCCCAGAAAGCAGGACAGAATAAAGAAAGGAATATTTTATGAATCTGAAAAACTATAAATGTATTCTCTGTATTACCGCCGCTGTTACCTTTTTAGGAGCAGCGGTTTTTTGTGGCTTTAAGATTTATAGCCATTACCAGCAGATAGACGAGCAGACGGAAGCCTTTGCGGAGATTGCAAAGGTCGTGGAGAACGCCGAGCCAGAGGAAGAACTGCCCAGAGATAAGGATACGCCCGTCAGCGAGGGAGAGGATATTCTTGCAAAGTACAAGGAACTGTATTTGCAGAATGAGGATATGGTCGGGTGGATTGCCATAGACGGAACAAGCATCAACTACCCCGTCATGCAGAGCAGGAACAGCCCGAATTTCTATCTGAAGCACAGCTTTGAAAAGGAATACAGCGATTTGGGAGTGCCGTATATCCAAGAGGACTGCGACCTTGCGGCAAGTGATAATCTGGTTATCTACGGACACCACATCAAAGGCGGCAGGATGTTCGGGGCGTTGGAAGATTATAAATCCAAGAGCTTTTATGAGAAACACAGGAATATCCAGTTTGACACCCTCACGGAGCAGGCAGAGTATGAAATCATCGCCGTATTTAAGACGGTTGCATACAGTTCGGAGGGCTACCGCTACTATGATTTTGTCCATGCGGAGAATGAAAAAGAATTTGATGCCTTTGTCGGGAAGTGCAGGGAGCTTGCCTTGTATGATACGGGCGTGACCGCTGAATATGGGGATAAGCTCATTACCCTGTCCACCTGCGAATACTCCGCACAGAACGGCAGGCTTGTCGTGGTGGCGAAAAAAGCAGACTGACATGACCGCAAATCTTCTGGGAAAGGAGGTCGGATTTTATGGCTGATATAAAGACCAGAGATGCGGTCAAAGGGACGATTAAAACTTTAGACAAAGCCGCCATAGCAGGCAGTCGAATGAAATCCGCTTACGCTAAGACAAAGGACAAGGCGGAGCAGGGATATTATGCAGAGGAAAATTCCCCCACGGAATATGCCGCCGACAAGGTTTCCCATGCTTCGGGATGTATCAAGGACGAGGGCATCCACCAATTTAATAAGCAGGGACAGAAAAACGCCGAAGCCACAAGAGAGAATATCGGTAAAGTAAAGGATAAAATCGCCGACTTTAAGGCAAAGCGGACGAAGAAAGCCGCAGAGCAGAAAACAATGCGGAATAAGGCAGGACAAAACGCCATGCGTACAATGGGACAGGACGGCTTGCAGGAGGTTCAATGGACTGCAAGCCGTCCCGCTGTTTCTGCTACTCATTCTACTCCTGCCAAGACCGAAATGCCCCAGACGGCGGCAAACTCACTGATAAAGACCAGACAGCAGGGAAAGCGGACGATAAAGACAACTGCCAGAAATGCGGAAAAGACCGTCAAGACCACAGCCAAAGGCACGGTCAAGGCGACGGAAAAAGGCGTGAAAACCGCAAAGGCGACATCCAAGACAGCGATTAAGACCACGGAGCAGACTGCAAAGGCGGCGCAAAAAACGGCGAAAGCGTCTGCCAAAGCCGCACAGAAAGCGGCGCAGACGGCAAAAGCCACCGCAAAGGCGACAGCCGAAGCGACGAAAGCCACGGTCAAGGCGACCATTGCGGCGGTCAGGGCGATTATCGCAGGGACTAAGGCGTTGATTTCCGCCCTTATCGCAGGCGGCTGGATTGCCATTGTGATAATCCTCATTGTTGTCCTGCTTGGGTGCGCCGTTTCCCTGTTCGGGGGCGGCAGCGACAGCACATCCTATACCCCTGTCAGTGCGGAGGTCGAAGCTTACACGCCATTGATACAGAAGTATGCGAAGCAGTACGGCATCCCCGAATATGTGGAGCTTATCAAGGCGGTGATGATGCAGGAATCTGGCGGCAAAGGCAGCGACCCGATGCAGGCGGCGGAGGGGAGCTTCAACAAAAAATACCCCCATGAGCCGAACGGCATCAAAGACCCCGAATATTCCATCGAGTGCGGCGTGCAGGAATTAAAAGCTGCCCTTGTTTCTGCAGAGGTGGAGAACCCGATTGACATGGAGCGCATCAAGCTCGCCTTGCAGGGCTACAACTTCGGCAATGGGTATATCTCATGGGCAAAGACTAATTATGGCGGCTATTCCTATGCAAATGCGGTGGAGTTCTCCGCAATGCAGGCGCAGCGGCTCGGTTGGGAGAAATACGGCGACACGCAGTACCCCGCTCATGTATTACGCTACTACCCATACGGGCGGGCGTTTACAAGCGGAGGAAACCATGCCATTGTGGAGGTTGCTTTGACGCAGCTCGGCAACGAGGGCGGACAGCCTTATTGGAGCTGGTACGGCTTTGGTGGGCGTGTGGAATGGTGCGCCTGCTTCGCATCGTGGTGTGCCGACCAGTGCGGCTATCTGGAAAGCGGCATCATCCCCAAATTTTCTTTATGCTCGGACGGCGTGAACTGGTTTAAGGGCAAAGGGCAATGGCAGGATAAGAACTATGAGCCGCAGGCAGGCGACCTTATTTTCTTTGATTGGGGGAGCGACGGCTCAATCGACCATGTGGGAATCGTGGAGAAATGCGAGAATGGGACGGTCTACACCGTGGAGGGCAACTCTGGGGATGCCTGCAAACAGCAGAGCTATCCAGTCGGAAGCAACTCTATCTACGGTTACGGATGCCCTGCCTATTGATGGCAGAACGGGTGAAAGAAAACCAGAGGTTAATCCTCTGGCTGCTCTTTTGCCTTACATATTCCCTGCACCGTCCCTGCTATGATAGTCAGCTCTGAATCATCGAATGTGTCAAAGAGTGAGTCCAACTGTCGGCGGAGTGAAGATTTTTGTATGTGTTTATCGGAAAATATGTATTGGTCAGCCGAGATGTCAAACATTGTGATAAGTTGGATGAATAGCATAAATCTTGTCTGCTGTCCCTCTTTTTCGATAGACTGGAGGTATCTTGGCGTAATGTCAAGCTGTTCGGCTAATTCCTCTCTTGTCAAACCATTTTTTTCACGGGCATCCTTGATTGCTTCTCCAAAAGGCATAAAGTCAAAAGTTTCTGGTACTTCATTCATAAAGCATCACCTCATTTTTCGTAAAAGTTCATACAGATATTTTACGGAAATCAAAGTTCTTATGAAACGAGGTGACATTTCTACATATAGGATATATGATTTCCTATGTATAGAAGCGAAAGAACTATCCCCTCTTTTTTATCCCCTTGCATAGAGTTGTTATTATTCTTTATAGCGTATATAATAATAATCGCAATCAAAATATGATACGGAAATTGCAGAGATACCTTGAATCTATACGGCGATTAGGAAAATCTTAACAATTTCTTATTGGAAAGTGCAGGATTGCTTATGTGCAATTTAGTAAAATAGAACAAAAGGAAAGGAATGGACTGATATGGAGAATAAAATACTGATTGTAGATGATGAACAGGAAATAGCAGACCTTGTTTCCCTTTATCTTGAAAATGAGAATTTTACTGTATATAAATTTTATAATGCCAAAGATGCAATGGCTTGTATTGAAAGTGAAACCCTTGATTTGGCAATTTTGGATGTTATGCTGCCTGATATGAACGGTTTCCAAATATGCAAAAAGATAAGGGAGAAATATCGCTATCCAGTGATAATGCTCACGGCAAAGGGAGAGGAAATTGATAAAATAACGGGATTAACATTAGGGGCAGACGATTATATTACGAAACCGTTTTTGCCTTTAGAATTGGTCGCCCGTGTAAAAGCCCAACTAAGGAGATATAAAAAATACAATGTGGGAAATGAGCCAGAGGAAGATATTTTGATTCATTCTGGTTTAGTTCTAAATGTGAAAACGCATGAGTGTACTTTAAATGAAAAGCCTCTTTCATTAACGCCTACGGAGTTTTCTATATTACGGATTTTGTGTCAGCAGAAAGGAAATGTAGTCAGTTCGGAGGAACTTTTTCATCAAATATGGGGGGATGAATATTTCAGTAAAAGCAATAACACCATTACTGTTCATATTCGGCATCTTCGTGAGAAAATGGGAGATTCATTTGAAGAGCCACAATATATAAAAACAGTCTGGGGGTGTGGATACAAAATTGAAAATTAAGATTTCAAAGACAACTACACTAATTGGCACTTGTATCCTCGGCATTGCTGCATGTTTTGGATTGTATTATCTGGTAGATAAGGTTTGGAACGGCTTTTTTGTGGACTGGTTCACGGCTAAGTACATGAACACGCATGAGGTTTATTCTGCTGATGTGGGAAAAGATATTCTTGTTACAGAGCCTTTGTGGTCGGAGCTGAAAGTATTTATCTTGACGGTTCTGATTATAATCGTACTTATCTGCATTGCAATTACTTTTGCGGTTGCAAATTTACATGCAAAGGCAGAAGTAAGAAAATCCATCACTGCGACTTCGGTGATGCTGCATGACTTTATGATAGAAGAAAAAGGAAATATAGATATTTTTCCAAAAGAGTATGCCGAAATTTCAGCCCAGATGTCCGAAATAAAATCCACGATGCAGCGGCATGAACAAATGTTAAAGGAAGAAGCAAGCAGAAAAAATGATTTGATTGCTTACCTTGCACATGATTTAAAGACACCGCTTACCTCTGTTATCGGATATTTAGCATTATTGGATGAAGCGCAGGATATGCCGATAGAACAAAAAACAAAATATGTAAATATTGCATTAAGCAAAGCACTTCGTTTAGAAAAGCTTATCAACGAATTTTTTGATATAACAAGATATAATCTGCAACAAATTGATTTGGAAAAAGAATCTATAAACCTCTGTCATATGTTGGTTCAAATGACAGATGAATTTTACCCGCTGTTAAATGCTCATGGTAATCAAACAGAGGTATGTGTTGATGAAGAAGTAACGGTTTATGGGGATTCTATGAAGTTAGCCAGAGTTTTCAATAACATTTTAAAAAATGCGATTTATTACAGTTACCCAGATACGATAATTAAAATATGGGCTGAAAGCACAGATACGGATGTTTGGATTTATTTTTGCAATAAAGGAAAGACAATTCCCGCAGGTAAGTTAAATTCTATTTTTGAGAAGTTTTTCCGTATGGATGAAGCACGTTCGACGAATACGGGAGGTGCAGGATTGGGGCTGGCGATTGCAAAAGAAATCATAACACTGCATGGAGGTAAAATTACTGCCGAAAGTGAAAACGAATCAACAACTTTCCGTATCTCTTTACCTATAACACATTAGTAAAATATATAGGCTCTCTTAGCATTTTCTTAGGAATTAGAAAATTGAATATTAAAGTATGGATAGCTTCTGTTCAGTAGAATGAATACTGAATAGAAGCTATTTGCTTTGTATGAAAAAGGAGGATTTCATAATGAATCAACAAAAGAAAGTTGCTGTTTTTTTTGGCGGCTGCTCCACGGAATATGCAGTTTCGTTACAGTCGGCATATGCGGTAATTAAGTGTATTGACACAAAGAAATATGTACCAATCTTAATAGGCATTGCCCCTCACTCTGGCAAATGGTACTGGTATCAAGGGGAACTGGAAAAGATAAAGGAGGATAATTGGCAGTCAGAAGAAAACTGTACGCCAGTATTTCCGTCTTTTGACAGAACAGTTCACGGGTTGTGTTATTTGGACAATCATCATTTAGAGATAATTTCATTCGATGCTGCATTGCCAGTTTTACATGGAAAGAACGGAGAAGATGGAACAATTCAAGGGGTTCTGGATTTGATGGGGATTCCTGTTATCGGATGTGGTTTATTATCTTCCGCTTTATGTATGGATAAAGAACTGGCTCACCGTATCGTACAAGTGAACGGAATAAAAGCCGCACGTTCTTTTGCTATTAAGAAAAATTATTCAGAGGAAATGGTTCAGCAAAGAGCCTTAGAGCTTGGCTATCCATTATTCGTAAAGCCTGTAAGGTCTGGCTCATCGTTTGGGATTTCAAAAGTGTTATACGAACGGGATTTGATTTTAGCAATCGAAAATGCTTTCCTGCATGATTCTACCGTTATTCTGGAAGAAATGGTTGATGGATTTGAGGTTGGATGTGCAATTTTGGGGAATAAGGATTCCGATTTGATAGTGGGTGAGGTTGATGAAATTGAATTGTCGGATGGATTTTTTGATTACACAGAGAAATATACATTGAAAACTTCCAGTATTCATGTGCCTGCTCGTATTTCCCCCAAAAAGGCAAAGGAAATTAAAGGAACAGCTCTTGAAATTTACAAAGCATTAAATTGTTGCTGTTTTGCAAGGGTGGATATGTTTTTGACTCCCGCAGGGGAAATTTATTTTAATGAAGTAAACACAATCCCTGGATTTACGGAGCATAGCCGTTATCCCAATATGTTAAAAGAAGCAGGTCTGCCTTTTGATGAAGTAATCAACCGCTTGATTGAAATGGGGGTATCGAAGTGACACAGATTGAATTAACAAAAGACGACACATATCACGGGAACTTAATACTTGTAACGCCAGATTATCCGCTTATGAAAATTCCATGTATGGAAGATATGCTGCCGGCAATTAAGGAACAGCCAGAAATACGGATGAATGAGCAGGCGGCTAATTTATTGCAGCTAACATTGGCAAAAATTCATTGCAGAAATGAAATTGTAGCTGTAAGCGGTTTCCGCACACAGGAAGAACAGGAAAAAATATGGAATGACACATTGGCTGAAAGTGGTCTTGACTTCACAAAAAAATATGTGGCAGTACCCAGACATAGTGAGCATCAGACAGGACTTGCAATAGACCTTGCAGAGAACAAGGAACAGATTGACTTTATTTGCCCGCATTTTCCATATACGGGAATTTGGGGGGAGTTCAGAATGACCGCTCCACGATTCGGCTTTGTTGAAAGGTATGTATCTGGGAAAGAGCAGATAACAGGCATTGGAGCAGAACCGTGGCATTTCCGTTATGTGGGTTATCCCCATTCTGTCATTATGACAGAAAAGGATATGGCTTTAGAAGAATATATTTGCTTTTTAAAGGAAAATACCGATTTAAGGCATCCTTATATTTATAACAGTTCTAAAGCGGATAAAATAGAAATTTCGTATGTTTTTTTAGATGGCGGTCATTCTATAAAACTTGATGTATCAGAGATGTCGCCGTATATGGTTTCGGGTACAAACGAGGGGGGAGCTATTTTAAGTAGATGGAGGGAATATTATGCGTAATAAAACATTTGCAGGAATAGATTATTTCCGCTTAGTGGCTGCTTTCATGGTAATTGCAATTCATATATCGCCATTGTCAGTCTGGAGTGAGGGAATTGATTATTTAATTACCTATTGTATTGGGAGAATTGCTGTTCCATTTTTCTTTATGACGACAGGATATTTTGTATTAGCTCCCTATGTGCTTAGCAATTTTAAAAAGAAATATCCTCTCCGTAAATACCTTGTTAAAAATATAAGGCTGTACCTCATTGTGACCGCTGTTTATATACCTATTTCAATATATTCTGGGAATATGCCAAAATCTATCTTGGAGTTTATAAAGCAGCTTCTTTTTGACGGCACGTTCTATCATTTGTGGTATTTTCCCGCCGCAATTATCGGGTGTGTACTTCTTGCGTGTCTGACAAAAAAATCAGTTCAGGCAGCAGTTTACTTTTCGCTCATTGCTTATGTGATAGGAGTATTTGGTGATTCTTATTATGGTCTTATAGAAAACGTGCCTTTACTACGCACGTTATATACTGGCATTTTCTATGTCAGCAGTTATACAAGAAACGGTATTTTCTTTGCGCCAATTTATATCCTGTTCGGTATGCTGCTGGCTGTTCCCGAATTTCATTGTGGGGAACAGGTATGTAAATGGGGACTTGCATTAGCATTGTTACTTATGCTTTTAGAGGGATGGATTACTTATTCTTTCCATATCCAAAAGCATAATAGTATGTATTTCTTTTTGCTGCCAGTGATGTATTTTTTGTTTCAATTACTGCTTAAAGTTTCTGGGAAAGCCCCCGCTTGGATACGGAATGGCTCAATGGTGCTGTATATTATTCATCCTGCGGTAATTGTTGTTGTACGGTTAATCGCTAAAGTGACAGGACTTACAAAAATACTTGTGGACAATTCTTTTTTCCAATATATTTCGGTCTGTCTATTGTCATTGGCAGCCATGTTTATGATTCAAATGTTTTTTGAAAGGGAAGGTAGAAATGTATCAAAAAGGTAGGGCGTGGATTGAACTGGATATAGACAATCTGGCTTACAATATAAGGCAATTCAGAAAAATACTTTCTCCTAAGTGTGCGATTATGCCCGCCGTTAAAGCAAATGCCTATGGACATGGTGCTGTCCTCATTGCAAAAGCATTGCAGGATTTGGAAATTAAAGATTTTTGTGTGGCATCAGTAAATGAAGCGGTTGAGCTTAGAAAAGCAGGGATTTTAGGGCAGATTTTGATTTTGGGATATACCTCGCCAAATCAGTTTTCTGATTTGGTGAAGTACAATCTTACACAAACGGTAGTGGATTACCCCTACGCAAAATTGCTAAATGACTTTGGACAAGTCATCTTTGTCCATATTGGAATAGATACGGGTATGCATCGTTTAGGGGAAAGAAGCGAAAACATAAAGGAGATTTGTAAAATATGGGAGTTTGATAATCTGAAGATAACAGGTGTATATTCCCACTTGTGTATGTCCGATGGGGCTAGTGATGCGGAACGGGATATTACTCTAAAACAAATTGAGGAATTTAATATGGTAATAAACTTTCTGCATAGAAAGGGAATACATCATTTTAAAGCGCACATACAAGGAAGTTATGGCGTACTGAATTACCCCGCTTTAAAGTTTGACTATGCACGATTAGGAATCGCACTTTATGGTGTATTAAGCTCTCCGAAAGATAGAATTATTTCTAAAACAAAATTGAAACCAGTTTTATCATTAAAAGCCAGAATTGCGTGTGTAAAGCAGTTACATAAAGGTGAAGCACTCGGTTATGGTCTGACTTATAAGGCTGGAAAAGAAATGCAGATTGCTACTATTGCAGTCGGATATGCAGATGGGATTCCCCGTGAATTGTCAAATAAGGGATTTGTTTTGATAAACGGGCAGAAAGCCGCCATTGTCGGTCGTGTTTGTATGGACCAGTTAATGGTAGATGTGACAGATATTAAAGGCGTGTCTTGCGGGGATGAAGCCATATTTATTGGGAAAAGCGGAAACAGTGAAATCATGGCTGCCGACCTTGCAGATAGTATAAACACTATATCAAATGAGATTTTAAGCCAATTAGGAAGTCGTTTAGGCAGAGTATCAATAAAAAAGTAATAGCAGAAGATAGCATTTTCTTATAGGCATAGCAGGAAGTTTAGAATAAGATTTTTGATTGGATTTATAACTCGTCAAATAAAAAAAACAGCGTTTTGGCGGGTTGTATTTTCATGCAAAAATAGTTTTTCTCTCCAAATCTGTTTCAAGTTTGGAGGGATTTTTATGCCAAAGTATGTAAGAAAAGCTGCCAGTGGCAGGTTTTCTGTATTGCCTGCAAATAGCAAGTTCTATTTACATATATCATATCGGGGATGGGTGGACAGCCTGTTAAAAAAATCCTTGTCAGTGCAAGGGGGATTTCTACCCAAGAAGTAGAAGTCAAATTTCTACATATAAGAACTAAAATATCTATAAACCGTAAAGGTGTGACAGCCCTTACGGTTTTTCTTTTGTCGTTTTTTGTAATATCATGCCGCAAGGCTTTTCTGGGCGTTGGATGCCGTTCTCCGCCTTTCAATCTGGATTATTCAAAAAAATTCAGATTGGAGGTAACGGATTATGGCGTACAACAAAGCCAGAGAAGAAAGAAAATGGCGGATATGGAAAGAAGCTGAGGAAAAGCAGCTTAGGAGCTTGGGTGTCAGCGAGGGCGATATTGAAAAGCTCCGTGTCCATGATTGGTCGATATTCAATTCCGACAGACGGTACTATGAGAAATTGCAGGATGCGGGTACATATCTTGAGGAAATCGCAGAGGACACGGCACAGCCCGAAGTGAAAACGGTTGAGGAATTTTTGGACGGCATTGAAAATGCAGTGCTGTACCAAGAGCTGCATCAGTTGGACAAGCTCACGCTCCAAGCGTTGCTGATGAGGACACAGGGCTTTTCAATCACTGAAATTTCAGTGGAATTGAGTTTAAACAAGGAAGTCATTTACAAGCGTTTGAACAGGTTTAAGAAAAAAATTAAAAAACTTTTGGGATAGTGTCCAAAATCGCACTCTCCCATCGGCTACTGGGTGAGAGGGCAAAAACCTCTTGCCCAGTTTTCTTTTATATCGAAAACGGGACGGCTCTTTGACAACCGAATACCCATTCACCAAATACATTCTCTTTGTGGCTGTAATAAGCGTAAGCGTGTGCAGCGGTACGCCATGACCCGCCGAAAGACGGCAAGCGAAAAATACCGACTGAAAATATCGGGCAGCTCCCGATTCCGCCAAGACCCACAAAGAGGACAATGATACTCCCGTCCAGCCACAGTCCGAGCGGTAACCAATCCGCCGCAGGCAATGGGGGCGGCTCTGTCAGACCGACAGTTGGGGTGTAATTCCCGTGGCGTCAGTTCGCTGCTGACCGTTTGGTGACTTCCCTTGCGTTATCACGCATCAGCATTTTCGGGGTGTCGGGGACAAATAGAAAATGCCTTTTATCATAAAGCCAGATGCAGGGCGGTCTATTGGAACAGGGCTTGTTTTATGCTCTCCAGACCTTAAATACTTCCTTGCGTCTGGCTGTTACATAGGCAGGGTATTCCTGCCTAAATCCAGATGGAGGTTATAAAGAATATGGAAAGAACAATCAGGCGTGGCGACATCTACTACGCAGAGCTTAATCCCGTTGTCGGTTCGGAGCAGGGCGGCACACGACCCGTACTTATCATTTCCAATAATATAGGAAACAGGCACAGCCCGACGGTCATTATCGCAGCCATTACGAGCCGAGTGCAGACAAAAGCGAAACTGCCGACACATACCGCCGTGAAAGATTACAAAGGGCTTGATAAGGACTCCATTATCCTGCTTGAGCAGATAAGGACGATTGACAAACAGCGGTTAAAACAGCATATGGGGACAATGCCTACGGACATAATGGCAAGGGTTGACAAGGCTCTTGCCATTAGCTTATCCATGAAGCAGCAGAAAGCGGGGTGTGGCGATGGAGCAGAATAGGGAGCAGGATTTTGTACATTACAGCATCCAATTCGCATGTTTGCAGAAGCTGAAAAAAAGAAGTTTAATTACGGTAGATGAATACGAAGCCATAAAGAAGCGGCTTATGAGAGATTACAATGTCGTTACGAACCTTGCGGCTTGACATTCATCAATAAATATTTTGGAGGTAAATCATATGAGCGATGTGCAGGTAATCAAAGCAAACCGTAGTGAAAACCGTATCCGTGGCAGAAAGGTCGAAGTGTTAAGGGTAGCCGCCTATTGCCGTGTCAGCACGGACAGTGAAGACCAGCTCAACAGCTATAAGTCACAGGTCACATATTACACGGATTTGATTAAGAAGAAACACGAATGGACACTGGCGGACATATACGCTGACGAAGCCATAACAGGCACGCAGGTAGCGAAGCGTGAGGATTTCCAGAGAATGATTAACGACTGTATGAATGGGGATATTGATATGGTGATTACAAAATCCATTTCAAGATTTGCCAGAAACACACTGGACACTCTGAAATATGTCCGTATGCTGAAAGAGAAAGGCATTGCCGTTTTCTTTGAAGATGAAAATATCAATACCTTAACAATGGACGGCGAGCTGCTGTTGGTGGTACTCAGCTCCGTCGCACAGCAGGAAGTGGAGAATATATCTTCCAATGTCAAAAAGGGATTGAAAATGAAGATGCAGAGGGGCGAGCTTGTAGGGTTTCAAGGCTGTCTGGGATATGACTACCATAAGGATACAAAAAGCATATCCGTAAATGAAAAGGAAGCTGAAATAGTACGGTATATTTTTAATCGTTATATTGAGGGCGCAGGCTGCACGGTCATCGGGAACGAATTGGAAAACTTGGGATACAAGACAAAGTACGGCAGTTCAAAATGGGTACAGTCCACAGTCATCGGAATTATCAAAAATGAGAAATACAAAGGCGACCTGCTTTTAGGAAAGACATTCACGGTTGACCCGATTTCAAAAAGGCGGCTGGAAAACTTCGGGGAAGAAGATAAGTTTTATATCCGTGACCATCACGAACCGATAATCAGCGAGGAAATTTTTGAGGAAGCGCAGAAGATACTGGCGAAGCGGAACACAAACCGCAACGTGCATCAAGAGGGGCAGAAAAGGAACAAGTTCAGCAGGAAATATGCGTTTAGCTGCATGATAAAATGTGGATTTTGCGGCGGCACTCTGACACGGAGGAACTGGCACAGCAGTTCCGCATACACTAAGACAATCTGGCAGTGCGTCACCGCCACAAAAAACGGGAAAAGGCATTGCCCACATTGTAAGGGAATCCCCGAAGAAGTAATTGAAAAAGCCTTTGTAAAGAGCTACCAGCTTTTATGTACAGACCAGCAGGAGATTGTCGATGAGTTCCTGCAAAAAGTTGAGGGAATCCTTAATGACGATACTTCTCTGAAGCGTCTGCCTAAGATTGAAAAGGAAATGGCTGACCTGCACAGGCGTAAGGAGAAGCTGCTTGATTTAAGGCTTGATAATAATATCGACAGGGACATTTACGAAAAGAAGAACCAAGAGCTGTCCGAGCAGTTAAAGAAGCTCCAAGAGGAACAGGAGCGGTTGATGGAATTGAGCAGGAATCAGGATAACACCAGAACAAGGTTGAGGGAGTTTAGAAAAGTGTTAGGTTCTGGGGAGATACTGGAGAGTTTCGACAGGGTGGTTTTTGAAAGCATGGTTGAAAAAATAGTCATCGGAGGTTATAATGATGAGGGAGTGGAAGAGCCTTTGAAGATAACCTTTGAGTATAAAACTGGTATCCACTCCAATTTTAATGGAAAGGATTTTAAGCCAAAGCGTAAAAACGCTGCGGCTGTACATAATGACGCAGAATTGTGTTCCTATACGAGTGACGAGGCTGAAAAATTGTGTTTACATAGTAGTTCCGACACATGTGGAGACGGTGTGCCTTCTGTCAAGAAAAGCCCAATAAATCAAAGGATTTCGCCATTTTTGGAGTAAAATAGATGTGTGTTTCTGTTTTCGTAGAGTGATGATATAATCGGAGATTTACCCCAGGGGATAGGCTTTGGAGAACTGGAAGTATACATTTTGGCGAAAGGATACTTTTTGACAGAAGAAAAATATAAAAGATAAATTTTATAGGGGAACTCAGGGATGATTACAATAAAGAATTATATTTCAATGATATATGATGATTTCAGAGAGTATATAGACCAAAACGTTAATTTATGTATGCTGAAAACATTAAATTATCAAGCTGGACAAAAGCCGGATTATTCAGACATACATATTCAACAATTATATTTGTTACGGTATGTTTTTTCATATGCCTTTGAATATAAAAGTATGTTTGATACATTATTTGCACGAGAAAAATTTAAAGATAGCATAGAGGTGGCATCCATCGGATGTGGAAATATGATAGATTATTGGGGATTGGTTGAAGCACTTGGTGAGATTGGAAGTGGAGAATGTTATATTAAATATAGGGGCATTGATACTATTGATTGGAATTATAAAATAGAAGCAAGAGAAAAAGATGAAGTCAAGTTTACAAAAGTCAATGCTGCAACTATTTTTCAAAAAACAAGTACGCTAATATCCAATGTATATATTTTCCCTAAATCTATTAGTGAATTTTCAAATGAAGAGTTTCAAGATATTTGTGAGAGTTTTAGAAAAAAAGAAATTCAAAGAGATAGAATTCATATATTAATATCTCTTCGTTCTGATCAGGGAAGTATGGATAGAGATATGGAAAGAAGTGAAAAAATCATATCAGCCATAAAACAGAATGGATTTATTACAGAAGATAATGCAACGACATTTATTCACTATAAAGATGAAGATAGAGGAATCAAAAAGATTGATTACAAGTTCGAATATCCGAATGAGGCTATTGAATTATTAACTTCTTTAAATACAGAATGTAGTACATATGTTAGTAATAGAGAAAATTGTACAAGTGATTGCAAAAATTTAAATAGATGGCCGGTGTTGAAAGCGAGAAATATTCGTTATCAAGTATTGACTTTCGATAGGAAGGATTCATTATGATATTAAGTGTGAGTAGAAGAACAGATGTGCCAAATTACTATTCAGATTGGTTTGTTAACAGAATTAAAGAGGGATTCTTATATGTGCGAAATCCTATGAATGCACATCAAATAAGTAGAATAGATTTATCGCCAGATGTAGTGGACTGCATTGTATTTTGGACCAAAAACCCTGCGAATATGATGGAAAAGCTGGAATGTTTGAAAGATTATGTATACTATTTTCAGTTTACTCTTACGGGATATGGTAAGGATATTGAACCGAACCTTCCAAATAAGAGAGAGGAACTTATTTCAACGTTTAAGGCATTGTCTAAAAAAATAGGAAAAGAAAAAGTAATATGGAGATATGATCCTATTTTGATAAGCAAGCGATATACAATGGATTACCATTTAAAAGCGTTTGAGGAAATAGCGAGTAGTCTTGCGGATTACACGGAAAAGGTAGTTATCAGTTTTGTTGATTTATATGCAAAAACACAACGAAACACTAAGGAACTTGGCATTAGGCAAATGACAAATGATGAGATGATTAGTTTGGCGGCGCAAATGGTACAAATTGCTTCAAAATATAATTTAGTAATTGAATCTTGTGCAGAGCAAATCAATCTTCACAATGTTGGTGTTCAGCATGGAAGCTGTATAGATAAAAAACTAATTGAGAAGATATTAGGGTGTAAGTTGATTGGTGAAAAGGACAAAAATCAGAGAGAAGAGTGTGGATGTTTTGAAAGTGTGGAAGTAGGAGCGTATAATACTTGTCTCAATGGTTGCAAATATTGCTATGCAAATTTTAATGATGAGAAAGTAAAAGAGAATGTAAGATTGTACAATCAAGCGTCCCCATTATTATGTGGAAATATCACTTCGGATGATAAAATTACTGATAGAAAAGTAAAGTCATTAAAAGACGCTCAACTTAGTTTTTTTGAATAATTAACATTTGGACGAGAGGGAGGGAATGGTTTCATGGGGTAAATTTTTTACCCCAGCCTAAAGTGAATTATCTACTTTCGCTATGCAGTATAAAATCAAAGTTCAGGGGAATATTGAAACCATTTGTCTGCTTTCAAAGAAACCTTGATTTCCTGCGGTTTGTTGGACATTAAGGAAAGAAAATGGACGTGTGTTTTGTAGTTCTTTGAATGAAACATTTGTATAATGAATCAGTGGGGTGGTGAGAGACTCTGCTGAATAATTGGCTTTTGCTAAAAGGTATCACTTTTGCGAAAATGTATGATACCCTCCGGCAGAAGCCTTTTTATATAAAGATAACTTGACTTCTAAATCTTACTGATGTAATATTTGCATGGATGTAACAGGCGCTCAAAAGGAAAATTTTTTTGTGTTGAAATCTTACGCATGTAATAAAAGGAGGGTTGAGAAGATGGTTGTATTTAGAATGTTGATGTAAAAATTGTTCGTGGATTAGGAAGTAAAAGTTAAAAGAAGTTACAGAAGAAAGGAAGATTTTGGGATGAAACTAAAACGATGTATGATAATGGGTATAACTGCTTGCTTGATTATAGGAAGTATGTCAGGATGCAGTTCAAAAGGGAATGAAAACAGCCAATCAAATCAAAAGGAACAGACAATACAGATTAATCAAACCGAAGAAGAAATAAGTGAAAACGAGGATGTGAAGAATGAAGAGGAACTGCAGCCGACAACAGTCACTGTAGATTATGCGGAAGCGTTTCAATCAATCCAAGGGTGTGCAGTTATTTTGAATTCAGAAAATAATACATATACTTTTTATAATGAAGACAAATGCAGAACGAGGGTATCTCCTAATTCTACGTTCAAAGTAATCTCAGCTTTAATAGGAATTCATAATCAAGTGGTAACGTCAGAGGATAGTAAAATGGAGTATGATGGAATGAATTACCCAGTTGATGCATGGAATGCCGATTTAAGACTGGAAGATGCATTTCGAAGTTCTTGCATTTGGTACTTTAGAAAAGTAATAGAAGAGGTGGGACAAGAGACAATCCAAGAGGAATTAAACAAATTGGATTATGGAAATTGTGACATATCTGAATGGAGTGGAAGTGGTGTGAACTCTTTTCCAGAACTTAATGGTTTTTGGATTGAATCATCTTTGCTGATTTCTCCGATAGAGCAGGTGGAAGTTTTGCATAAGATTATGGAAGGGGAAACTATATATACAGAATCAGAGATAGAAATTCTAAAAAGCATTATGTTACTTGAGGCTAGTGATTCAAAAAAAATATATGGAAAAACAGGAACGGGAACAGACGGTACAGCATGGTTCATCGGTTTTGTCGAAAAAGAAAATACTAATATATATTTTGTTATATATTTAGATGATAATTCTTCGAATGAAATTAGTGGGACAAAGGCACAGGAAATAGCATTTAATATCCTAGAGGAGTAATCAAGAGAAGTTAAGATTTTACTATGTGTTGCTGGTATATTTATTGCAATGATAGCTGCACTTTGGCTTTGCTTCGTTTATGAGACGGATTATAAAAAGACAATATGCGATACAGCAATCTCGCCAGATAAAAAATATGAACTGATACTGGAAGCCGTTGGAGAAGCTGAGTAGCCATTTGGATCAGCTAGTGGTCGATTGATTCTTAAAGAAGGAAAAAACAAAATATCATAAGTGGGTTTTGAGTTACGGAATGATGGTAAAAGCATAAGCAGCAATTGTTGGAAAGTGACTTGGTATGAGGATTATGTAGAAGGCATTCTTTCTGGAGAGGAACAAGCTGATGAACAGATTCTCTTATATTTCAATGGAGAGAATGAGAGACAGCAGTTAACAGATGAAGAATAATAAAGAAGGTAAAGGGTCAAAGTGTTTCATTTGGAGACCCTTTACCTTTTTTCAATACCAGATATTCATGTCTGATAATATAGATAAAGCAATATCAGATGCTTTGCTTCCGGTAGCATTTTCAGTGGCTCCGATATTTAAGGCAAAGAAATATGTATTATCTGAAGTTTCGACATAGCCAATGAACCATCCGCTTATGTTCTCTCCATTAATATTTCCTGTTCCGGTTTTGCCGTATAGGTTACCGTTAGCAGTGGAAGAAAGTAATAAGGCATTCTTTACAGTCTGAATATTATCTGCATCAAAATTAAATTCATTGATGTACAGTCGTTGGAGCATTTCGACCTGCTCAATAGGAGAAATTTTGAGGGAAGATTCTGCCCAAAAGGAAGAAACACCACCTGACAGGTCATGATTGCCATAATTAATATATGTATAGAAGTCTTCTAAAGTTTCTAATCCGGCAGTTTGGTCTAATGATTGAAAGTACCAATTGACAGAGTTTTGAAATGCTGTAGTAAGGTTTTGATTGGCATTCCACTCTGCAATAGGGTATTCTTGCCCATTCCATGTCATTTCGTTTGAAGCCGAAGTTATATATCTGTTTTCCAAACCTAACAGGGCACTGTATATTTTATATGTCGAATCCGGCGAAATTCGTTTTTGTGCCATTGCTTTGTTATAAATTTGCCAACTGTCGGTAGTTGCATCAAACAGGACAAAACAACCTTGATAATCGTTAAAATATGATGATAAATCAATATAAGAAATATTGCTGTCGTTTTTATTTATTTGATAGGTGTTTTCTATTTCTATTGCAGCATTGACAGAAAGCATGGGCATAAATGTTAACAAAAGGCAGGCAATCAGAAAATAGGAGCAAACGCCCTTTACTCTTTTTATAAATGTTGGCTTTTCATAAGAGGCAATGTTGATAATTCTTCGTTTCATCTGCTCCATGTTTCCACCAAGGCCGGCAGCAAACGGAAAAGGAGTAAGTGAAACCTTCTCTGCAAAGTTAATCAGTGTATTGCCATAATCTTCGTAAGCATCCTCTTCAAGCATTTTCAAAACGGAAGTGTCACAGGCAACCTCTCTGTCATTACGCATTTCCTTCAGTGCGTACCAGACAAGAGGATTGAACCAATATATTACTCCGGCAAGGTTCATCAGATAACTGGCAACAGCATCTTTGTGTTTATAGTGCTGCAGTTCGTGCAACAGCATATAGCGCATATCAGATTCGTTGTAATCAGAGATTAGATGAATCGGCAGATAAATACACGGTTTCAAAAGTCCCACAATAATCGGGGATTTCAAAAATGCGGTACTGTAAACAGGGATATTTCTGTGAATTCCCATTTCCTCCAAACATCGATGGTATAGTCTGCGTACCTCCGGGTGCTGGAGGGGAAGTGCAGATTTCTCCAAAGTGCGTAGGCGGAGCGAGGATTTGATTACTAATATAATCATTGCTAAAATGCCTACAATCCATATCCCCAATAATATGTATCCGGTAATGGATGGAGTCTCGCTATTTACCGAAAGAGTAAAGTCATTCATCCAATCTGCATTTCCAGTCGGATTGATTCCAACGGTTTCTCCCATAGCGGTTCCGGCGCCGGAGGCAGAAGGGCTTCCCAGACAGCTGAGCCACGAGAGGATTTGTGGAAACCCGATTAGACGGAACGGTATAAAGGGAACTGCCAGCAACCCAAGCAGCAGAAACCACAGATTATACTGCATCCGGCTGGACAGGTTGTTTTTGAATATCCGCTTGGCTATCAAAAGAATTCCGATGATACCGCTGATAAACACATTGCATATTAAAAAGCGTATCATAAAATTAGCCACGTTAATTGCCTCCTTTTTTATCCAATAAGCCGTCCTGACGGCGTTTGGTCCTCTTGGAAAGAAGGGAGCGGAGAGTATCTATTTCTGTTTCAGACAGTCTGTCATTTTCTATATATGCGGACAGCATCGCAGTGATATCACCGTCATAATAACGTTCCAGAAAAGAATTGCTTTCCTGACCGATGTATTCGCTTTCTTTCACGACTGGGGTATAAACGAACACTCGGCTCTGTTTTTCATAAGTCAGAACACCTTTGGTCACAAGACGTTTGATTAAAGTCTGTATCGTTTTCGGACTCCAGCTTGTGGTCTGTAATAGTTTATCTGTTATTTCATTGGTACTGATCGGCGCATGTTTCCATACGATTTTCATAACTTCAAATTCAGCTTCAGAAATCTGTGGTAAATCGCTCATTTCAAATCCCTCCTTAAATCTTACGGATGTAATAAAAATATTATAGACGTTATTGGTATGATTGTCAATTTCATAAAATAGATATTGACTTGAAATCTTACTTGTGTAATAATTAAATATTACAAGAGTAAGATTTAGAAAAGGCAACAAAAAGAAAAGAACCAGAATCACAATGGATTAGCTGGTTCCTTTACTCGTTTGAATTACCTCTTTTATGTATGAGTGCTAAGAGGTATTCAATTGCTGGAAGAATCTCGGCTGCCTCTTGCTCATCACATTCCTGTAGCATCAATAGCAGTTTTTGCTTTTTCAACCCGTCCGTAGCAGTGTCAGGGTGGAAAATCTGATCTGCAGGAATGTGTAAATAAGCGATGATCTGGCACAATATTTCGAACTTGGGATTACCACGGTCGTTTTCGATATTCAATATTGTACGTTCATCACAACCTATTTGTTCAGCTAATGCTGCTTGAGATAGATGGGCTTCTTCTCTGGCAGCCCGAACTACCTTTGCAAGATTTTTTACATAGTCATGCATTACAATTCACCTCAGTGCTAGTTTACACTACAGGATAAATATTATGAACTACAATAGATTACCTTGAGTTTCCGCAAACTGTAATTCCAAAATGAATATAATCTCCCAAAGTACCAATCTGCCACTTTTTTGAAAAATG
>ERZ808029.95-NODE-95-length-93747-cov-8.333074_pt1 | contig 93747 bp, 77 predicted proteins | sample MGYA00380185_ERZ808029 | MGnify/ENA primary metagenome ERZ808029 (study PRJEB31490, sample SAMN06133404) | mouse gut metagenome | isolation source: M2_3 | host: mice | place: China: Chengdu | collected 2015-05 ... | reverse complement strand
ATTTGTGGTAAAATAATATAACAACTAAAAGGCCATGTTCGCCTTCTCTCTATTTGACCCTTAAGTAAACAGCATTGGGGCGCGATATATCGCGCCCGCATCCACAGAAGTCGCTGAAAATCTGACAATAAACACGAACGTCGTGCAACCCGCCATGCGGCGGGTTGATACGTTTGTGGCGCTTCTTCCGCGAGTATGTCGCTCCCAGCGGTCGCTCCTTAACTCGCGGCTAACCGGATTCAACCCGCGACGAGCGCGGGTTGTTCCCGTTTTATCGGATAGTAATTTTATATATAAGGAAAAGGTAAGAGGGGGGTACTTCGCATGATGAGAAATGACATAAAATCATAAGGTAAAAAAATCTTTTTGCTGAGCATTACGGGCCATGCCCACATCCCCCCTCTTACCTATACACTCTATAAACTACTGCTCAGGCGCCTTGTAGCCGGGATTGCCAATAAAACTTTTGTGGTGTTCCTTCCAGAACTCGGTATTCAGCACATCCTCCGGGATGTTGATTTGGTTGTGCTGAAGATTGGGCATAGACCTGACATCAGGGGCTTTGTCTGACGCAATCCAATAATCCCAATTGCCATCCAGACTCGTATACTTGTTGTAACTCAGATTTGCCGGATTTTTCAGGTATCTGAGCGAATTTGGCGCTTCTCCTTCAAGAGTGTTGTGTGATATGTCGAAAATGTCGGCGTCGAGAGAGAACTTACAATCGAAACCTTTCATATCCACTCCATGAATTATCAGTTTGCTGAATACAGCTTTCATCTGGCCTAATATCACTGTGCCATTATTGCCGTTAGGAACGCCGATTATATAGCCGGGGTCATCGGGATTCAGGCGGTCTACAAGCAGGGATTCTACAGAAGCAGGAATCATACGGCCATTGAAGTATGAGCCAGTACAGCCATAGACCTTCAATTCTTTCAGATTATTGAGGTAAAGGAGAGCATCCGTAAGGTAACCGTCTTTTCGAGGCAGATACAAAGTAATGGAAGCAACGGCAAGATATCTCTGCCCGCTTTCCTCGTCAGTAATGGTGTCGAGGGTGATTCCGGCTTTCTTCCACGTACTCATGTCCTCCGGATTCCAGTGCGCGGGATAGTCCTCGCTATCCATATCAAGCGACTTATAGATTTCCTTGAGAGCCAAAACATTGGCAGGCAATACCTCCAGCGGAGTCTCCGGCTTCGGCTCATCCTCGTTGCAGCCCCAGAAGCTAAGCGCTGCAACGAAGATCAATATGCTTTTTGACAGTAGTTTCATCTTGATGCGTATTTACAAATCAACGTCCTGTAGGCAAGTCAAAGCCAATCAAATTGTAGCGGTCTCTATCATTTAAAACGATAGAATATGGCGGATAATTCAAATCTTGTTCCTGTCCCGACGGTTTATAGACCACATCGTAAACACGCGATTCAGTAAAACTCATTTTCTTTCCTTTGTAATCTATGTCCATCGTAAGTGTTACCACTGCCGCGCGATTGCCACCCACGTTTTCGCCCCAGTCGAAATAGAACTGAGTATCATTGTTGAAAAGATCAAGCGGATAGTCGTAAATTGAACCGGAAATGCTGAAATACAATGAGTCAACACCATAGACGCTAATATGCCTGTCCCTATCGGTTTTGATGTTGTTTTGGGTATCGGGATATATAATATGTTTTCCGCTGTTGTGGAGATTTCTGTTTCCGCCCTCCACATCAATTAAACCGACATTTACGGAGTACGATGTCACATAATCCTTTATGGCCGGATTGAATACGATTTTAATTTCTGATGGATTAATACGTGTGGTAGGAAAGTATGTTGTCCCGTTGAAATCGAATATGCCGCCTTTCATTTCATATTCTGTAAATTCGAAGCCGTTTTCGAACTTAGTATACCGGTCATAATACACGACTGGCTTTTCCTTAAGATTCCACACTCCTAATTCCGTTTTGGGATTATAACGTATAGCCGGATATGTTGTGGCAAAGTAATGCGGAATTATGGGGAAAGATATTGTATCATGCCTTCCGGGACGATGAATATTAAGGGAATCAACAAATATTTTTCTATCGTTTGACAATATTTTTTCAAGGTCAAATGATAATGTCCGCACCTTTGAAGTGACAGAAATATCGCCATTGCCACTAAGAGTAACTGTTCCGTTGGTTTGAAGTTTCACTTCCGATACAGTCGGTTCCTTTCTGAATAAACCCTTGAAAATGAAACCAAGGCCGCTTTTGAAGGCGGATACATAATTACCGGTAGCCACACTTGTGACAATGTTTGCAATATCGAATCCTAAAAACTTTTTATTCAAATGCTTTGAAGCATACGAATCCACTACATCTTTGGCTGCCTGTCCTCCTACGTTGGCTATGGCACCAACTGCTTTTCCGCCTGAAGTTGGCACTGTGTTTGTTGTCGTAATTGTTCCATTAGTAGTGGATTCGGTTACACCATCAATTTTTATGTTCATATAGGCTGTATTCAAAGCGTCAATGCTCAGTTTCCCGGAGGAGACTGACTCATGGTATTCTCCAATTCTAAACTCGAATCCGTTCCAGCCGTTTGCGAGACCTGAATGACCACCGGGAATCATATTGTCAGCTGTCGCAGACAATACCGTATAGTCCTTGTCTCCCTCAATAGGTTGAGAGAAGTATTCAAGATCTGCAAACAATGGCTGTGGCGTCTGATAGTCGCCTGAAGAAAGCAGCCAGACCGTCGAAGTGCCAAAATCTGTGTCTTTTGAATAATAGAATACTTTCAGGTACCCTGTGAACTTGTTGTAGAAGCACATATACGACAGATTCACATCTTCATTCGATTTGCAGAATGTATGGAAAATCATGGACCAGCCGTCGGCCGCCTTTATGTCATGACAGAAGTTGCTGTTGAGTGCGGTGTTTGTGCCATTTTGCCACGGCAGCGTGACTTCTAAGTTCTGTCCGTTGGGGCCAAGTTCGTTTAGCTTGACGGTCTTGCAATTTTCCCAATCGGTCAGCAGAGTCGGATTTGTTTCCGATTTATCAACCGGAGCTATGCCGCGACCCAATGGGCCGTCGGGTTCCATAGTTTCTATGACGTTGTCGCTGCACTGCACGGATGCGAGTGCCAAAGTCAATAGCAGGAGAAGGGAAAGAATGCGGTTCATGATTGATTAGATTTATTATGTTGGTTAGGATTTGTTTTGCTTTTATAGTTCGATACTTCCGGCGAAGAGCTGGTTGCCGTCGGTGCGGCAGAGTATTTCGTACTCGCCCCGCAGTCCTGCAACGTCGAGCGAGGCATCCTCGTGGTCCACCATGCCGGTGAGCACCACCGCGTCGTCCTGCTTTAGCTCTGCCGTCATGTACTCGACATTCTCCGGGAGGTCGAAAATGAGAGTGTCGCCATCAATATAGAGGTTTATTACCTCATTCGACGGAGCAGAGGGGCGCCCATTGGGTGTCTTGATTTTTTGTATGGTGGTATGCTTTTTGGCATCCGAAGCATTTACCTGACATGGGATCGCACAAGCGGCAATCAGTACGCAAAATGTGATGATGAATTTTTTCATTTCGTTCAATTTTTGACGCAAATTTACAAGGTAACATTATGGAAACCAAATTTTGCATCAAAAATCAGTTGGCATGTTACATTTGTATATATCTGTAAATCAATAAATTGCCGACGTGCCAAATTGTAAAATTTGGCATATGTTGTAATCTTTTGAAATATAGGGCGTTGTAACGAGCGTAATTATACGTTTTGCCAACAAAAATTCAGTCTATCAGACTTAAATAACGTACAGCAAGGGTAGGTTCAAGCTCTTTAATCTTATCTCTCAGGTGGCGTTTACGATTATAGACATTGGTTAATCGGGATTCTGACATAAATAAGGCTATTACATTTGGCGAAAATCGAAGCGCGGAAAGTACATAAAGATGGTACTCCTTTTCCGTGGCTGATGGCAAATCACGTCTGAAATCCGAGAAAATATTTCCGCAATATTGATTTGCAATCCTCTCTAATTCTTCGAATCCCTCGGAGCTATCAACGAATGATTTTATAATCCTCGATATTTTCTTACTCAGTACCTTTTCATGGGCCTCACTCTCATTTTTGGATGTTATTGACTGGCACATCTCGTCAATCAACTCGTATCGGCGCCGGAGCAAGTCAAACAAAACTGTCTGGACTTTATTCCCCTCTTTTTCTCTTTCGGAATAAAGTCGCTTCAACTCCTGCGTCATCATAAAGCTGTGCTCTTCCTGTCGGTTACGAAGATTTCTATAATACATATATAATATTACAACAAACGCACAACAAAGGACTATCAGTATTATAAATACATTCAATAGTTTGTTGGATGTTTTCAATGCTTCACCCTTAAGTTTTTGCTGTTGGTCGTAATATCCTATTATATCAAAAGAAAGGTCATGTTTGTATCTGTTGAAATATTCGTCGTAATTATTTTCGTTGATCTTCTCCAGAGCCTTCATTGCGTTATTTAATTGATTCTCAGCTTTGAAGATTTTATAATTTAAAGATTGTTGATATGCCGGTATTCTGCCGTCAAGAAGAACCGATAATTTTTTTGCCGACTCCAGATCGCCAATCTGTGCAAGACTCATGGCATAGAAGACCGAATCTTGCGTTTGGGCCATGTTGTTATTAATCAGTTCTTTTGCTGATTTTATAGCTAATCCGTATCTATCCGACAAATACAATATTTTTATTTTATAACCGACTGCTTCTGCCCATAAAATGCTGTCATTTATACTCAGACTCTGACGTTCTATATCGTCAAAAACTTTTAATGCCTCATCTTCATTCCCGCAATTAAATAACGATGCTCCCAGATCCAATTGGGCGTAGAGCGTATGCATTTTCTTTGAAGTTATCCTGAAATTGTCATAAGATAGCTCGGCATATTCCAGTTCCTGACTTCCATTGTCGGTGCGGTTGAAATTCTGCATCACGCCGCGTGCATTCATGCCGGCCCAGAAGAAAAGGGAGTCGTTCTTTGCCGTTTCGAGACCTTCAAGGTAGGCGATGATGCTGTTGCCGTAGTCTCCGGCATGGAATAGGGTGCGGCCGAGGTAATACTGCGTCATGGTGTGGCGCAGCGGGTCGCGGTCGGGGCGGAAGTGGCCTACGGCGGGAGCGATGATGCTGTCGGAGGCCACGAAGATGTCGTTACGGTCCAGTGCGCGGCTAATTGTCAGGGCGTACAAGGCCCGGGCCTCCGAGCCGTGCAGGCTGCGGGGGTCGATGCCGCGCATGACGGCGAGGGCCGAGTCAGGCAGCGAATCCATGAGCGCTTCGGCGCGCTCCATCTCGGCGATGGCTGCGCCGCTGCGGGAGCAGGATACGGGAAGTAGCGTCCCGAACAGCATCATTATGTAGAGAAATCTGTGCATTCCTGTGGTAGTCAGAAGCCGCTTCGCGGCAGTGTGGAGTGAGGAGTGAGGAGTTAGGAGTGTGGAGTGTGGAGTGAGGAGTTAACCTGCTACTCTCTAAACCTTAAACCATAAACCCTAAACCAAGAGCTATTATCTAAGCCTAAGACCCTAAACCTAAGACCAAAAGCTATTATCTAAACCTTAAACCATAAACCCTAAACTTCCTCGCCCTCGCCGAAGCGCTCGTAGGCCTCGACTATGCGCTGCACCAGTGCGTGGCGCACGATGTCCTTCTTGCCGAACTCCACGCGGCCTATGCCCGGCACATCGCGCAGCACGCGCAGAGCCGTCACGAGGCCGCTGGCCGTGCTCCGCGGCAGGTCGATCTGCGTTACGTCGCCCGTGACTATCATCTTGGCGTTCATGCCCAGACGCGTGAGGAACATCTTTATCTGATGGTTGGTGGTGTTCTGCGCCTCGTCGAGCACGATGACGGCATCGTTGAGCGTGCGGCCGCGCATGAAGGCCAGGGGCGCGATCTGGATGACGTTGCTCTCCATGTACTCGCGCAGCTTGGCGGCCGGTATCATGTCCTCCAGGGCGTCGTAGAGGGGCTGGAGGTAGGGGTCGATCTTGTCCTTCATGTCGCCGGGCAGGAAGCCGAGCTTCTCGCCGGCCTCGACAGCGGGGCGGGATAGGATGATCTTGCGCACCTCGCGGTTCTTGAGCGCGCGCACGGCCAGCGCTATCGCCACATAGGTCTTGCCGGTGCCGGCCGGGCCGAGGGCGAAGGTGAGGTCGCTGGAGAGGAATGCTTCGACGAGGCGCTGCTGATTGGCGTTGCGGGCGCTGATGGGCTTGCCGTTGATGCCGTAGATGATGACGTCGTCGCGCTTCAGCTCCTTGGGCGCGTCGCCCTTGACGATGTCGAGGATTACCTCCTCCGAGAGGGAGTTGCGCTGGGCGGCGTAGGCCTCCAGCTCCTTGATTTTGCGCTCGAACTCGGCGGTCTCGCTCTCCTCGCCTATCACTTTGATGACGGAGCCGCGGGCGGCCACGCGCAGCTTGGGAAAGAGGTTGCGTATCAGCTGCATGTTGCAGTTGTTCACGCCGTAGAAGCTGACCGGGTCGGCCGAATCGATGATGATTATTCTTTCTATCATTCCGTAGGGGTTATGTTATCCGGCGGTGAGGCCGCCGTCGATTTTCATTAGCGAGCCGGTGCAGAACGAGGCGCGGGCGCCGAGGAAGAAGATGGCCTCGGCCACCTCGTCCGGGGTGCCGGTGCGTCCCAGCGGAAAGAGGGCGCGCTCCTCGGCCCACATTTCCGCCACCTCGCCCCCGCCGGCGGCATGCGCGTCGGAGAAGATGCGGTCGACCATCGGCGTCTCTATGGTGGCGGGGCATACTGCGTTTACGCGTATGCCCTTCGGGGCCAGCTCGAGGGCGGCGGTGCGCGTCATCTGCGCTATGGCGCCCTTGGTGAGCCCGTAGCCGAAGTTGCCCGGCTTGCCGATGAAGGCCTGGTCGCTGCACGTGAGCACGATGGAGCCGTGGCCGCGGGCGGCGAGCAGCGGCGCCGTGGCGCGCAGGGTGTTGACGGTGCCGACCACGTTGACGCGCAGCAGACGTTCGAGCTGCTCGTCGGTGATGGTGAGCAGCGTGTTGCGTATGTGGATTCCGGCGTTGGCTACGACGCACTCCAGGCCTCCCGTGCGTTCCTCGGCCTGGGCCACGGTGGCGGCCAGGGCGTCGGCGTCGGTGATGTCGCACTGGGCCGTGAGCACTATGCCCTCGAGGCCGGCGAGATTGTGAAGCAGAGCCTCGCCGTCAATATCGGCGGCGGCCACGAGCCACCCTTCCGAGGCGAAGCGGCGCGCGGCTGCAAGGCCTATGCCGGAAGCCGCACCTGTGATGAATACTCCTTTTTGCATAACTTTTTTTATTTTTTAACAACGGCGCCCCGTCTTTTGTTTGTCATTATATGGCGCCACGCGGCGGGCACCACGGCGGGCAGCAGAAGCAGCGGCGCCCACCAGCCTAAAAGCACCTTCAGCGCCAGCGCGGCAGCTCCCGTGGCGGTGGAACCCCAGAGCAGTCCGAAGACGCCCCGCGGCGCCGGCAGACGGTAGCGGCGCCGGTAAACGGTCCACACTATGGCGGCGTAGATGGCCTGTTCCGCCACGTATGCCACACCCAGGCCGGCGAAGCCCATCCAGCGGAAGCCGGCTATCTTCAGCACCAGGCCCGCGAGCACGCCGAGGCTCTCGGTGACGACGAAGGTGCGGCCGTCGCCGCGGGCCAGTATCACGAAGGCCGTGCAGAACGAAAAGGCGCGGAACATCACGCCGCAGATGGCTATGCTGATGAAGGGCAGCATAGCCAGGAACCCCCGCGAATAGAGCACCCGCACGATGAGCTCGTCGGCGGCGATGAACAGCACCACGACCACCGTCAGCACCCAGGCCGAGATGCGGAACTCTTGCCCCACGTAGGCGCGCGTGCGCAGCGCCGAGGCGCTCACGGAGGCCAGGCGCGGATAGTATTCGGTGGTGATGGCCGTGAAGATTATGCCTATGTAGCTGCTCGTCATCGTGAAGCCGGCCTGGTAGATGCCCAGGTCGCCCGCGCTGGCCTCGCGGTTCATGTAGACGATGAAGATGTAGCTGCCGAGGCGCTCGGCCACGGCGGCCAGCGTGAGGTACATGCCCAGCCGCAGCATGGGGCGCGCGAGCCTGACGGCCTCTCGCAGTCGTGTGCGCTCGGGCGGGGCACAGCGCCTGCGGCGCTCGCGGCGCGCCCACACGGCGAAGCTGACGCTCATAAGCAGATACACCGGCAGCACGGCCTGCAGCCGCAGGAAGTAGTACAGAGGCACGGCGACGACCGTTATCAGCGCGGCCGAGGCCAGTGTCACTCTGGCTATGCTGCCGAGCTGCCCGGCGGCCTGAAGGGCGGCGATGTCGGCGTCGCAGCGTATCGAGGCGCCCACGCCGATGCCGAGCAGTGCGAACCACCACCAGCAGCCGGCCGTGCCCATGCTCACCTGGCTCAGCAGGGGCGAGAGCAGCGCCGTGAGCACGGCGCCGGCCGCCGACAGTGCCAGCCCTACGCGAAGCAGGGCGCCGGCCACGCGGGCGCGCTCCGCCGGCGCGCATGCCGACAGCTCGCGCACGCCGCTGGTGCGCAGGTTCAGCCCCAGGGCGGCGCCTATCAGGTCCTGCGTGGATATGAAGATGGCGTTCAGGGCCACGCCCACGGGGCCGAGCCACACGGCGACGAACTTGTTGCGGACCACGCTCAGGGCGATGACGGCGACCTGCATGCCGCCGAACATTCCCATTGCCTTAAGTATCCTGGTGGAAAGCGACGAAGATGCCATGCGTCAGGGTTTCACCCACTCCGAGGGGTTCAGTTTCTCTTTCTCGCGCCGCAGCTCGAAGTGCAGCACCGACCGGGCGCCGTCGTCGGGGTCGGCGAAGATATGGCCTATGGCCTGCCCGGTGCGCAGCTTGTCGCCCTTGCGCACGTAGATGCGGTCGAGCCCGGCGTACACGGTGAGGTACTCGCCGTGGCGCACGATGACGATGTTGTGGTAGCCGTCGATGCGGAACACCGTGGTGACGGTGCCCTCGAACACCGCCCGGGCGTCGCCTCCGGCCGTGGCCTCGATGTCGATGCCGCTGTTCTGTATCTGCACGCCCGGGATGCGCGGATGCTGCGTGCGCCCGAAGTTGCTGACTATGCGGTAGCCTCCGGCCACGGGGAAGAGCAGGCGGCCGCGGTTGGCGGCGAAGCTGCCCGTCAGGGCTCTCTCGGCGGCCGCGTTCCGTTCGGGCGCAGGCGCCGGGGTTTCAGGCTTCGGCGTGGGCTTGGGTGCGGGCTTGGGTGCCGTAGTCTCGGGTTTCGGCGCCGGCTTGGGCTTGCTGTCGGCCTTGCCTTTCTTATCTTTCTTGTCCTTCGCGGCCTCTTTGCGGGCGCCCTCGGCGCGCTCGCGCTCCTCGGCCTTGCGGCGTTCTTCGGCCAGCCTTGCCTCCTCCTCGGCCTTGCGGCGTCGCTCCTCGGCGAGGCGCCGTTCCTCGGCCTTGCGTGCCTCTTCAGCTTTGCGTGCTTCCTCGGCTATAATGCGGTCGAGCTCGCGGTCGAGCGCGGCCGCCTGGCTGCGCTTGTCGTTGAGCACGCGCTGCAGCGAGGCTCCCTCGCTGCGTAGCGACGCCACGAGCGTGTCGGCGCTCTGCTGCTTGCGCCGCAGGTCGTCGCGCGCGGCGGCTATGCGTCCCAGTTCGGCCTCGCGCTTGTCGCGCAGGGTCTTCAGCTCGTCGCGGCGCGCACGCAGCGTGTCGGCCGCGGCCTGCACGCGCCGGGCCTTGCGCGCGTGAGCCGCCGAGAGCTCGCGCATGTAGCGCGCGCGGCGCCATGCCTGGCTGAGGTTGCCGGAGCCGAGTACGAACATCACGGGGCTGACCTGCTGCCGGCGCATGCGCATGGCGCGCAGGCTGCGGCCGTAGGCGGCGCGCATGGTCTTCAGCTGCGTCTCCGACCGGGCCACGCTGTCGGCCAGGGCCGCGATGCCGGCGTCCAGCGAGTCGATGCGGCGCCCCATGGCGGCCATCTGCTGCTCGCTGCGGCCTATCTCGGCGTCGAGCGACGCCAGGCGGTTGAGCTGGCGACGCGTCTCTCGTTTGTTGGAATTAATCTGCTGCTGCGTCTTCTCTATCTCGCCGGCCGTCAGCTTCTGCTGGCGGCGCACCTCTCCGGCGCTGCGTGGCCTGGCCGGTGCCTTCTGCTCGGTGCGCGCCTTGCGGCGCGGGCGTTTGCCGGCAGCCTCCGCGGCCGGCGCGGAAGCGAGCATCAGCAAAGCAAGAAACAGGGCGAGGAGGCTGCGCATACGTTATTTCCTCTCCACCTTGCGCACGAGGAGCACCTCGGTGGGGAAGTGGTCGGAGTAGCCGTTGAGATAGCTTCCGGCAGAGAATGTGCGCTTGGGGTAGCCCACACGGTTGCCCTCGGTGTCCTTCAGGAAGTCGTGGTTGTGGACTATGGCGCGCATGAAGTGCCAGCGGTTTTCGGGAGCCGTGGCGAGGTTGCCGGAGAGGATTATCTGGTCGAAGAGGTTCCAGGAACTCTTGTAGGCGAGAGTGCCGATGCCCTTGTCGAGCATCTCCCAGAACGGATTGTAGAACCCGTGGGGCGCGGCGTCCTTGATGTTGCGCTTGCCGCCCAGCACCTGGGCGCACGAGGCGTCCTGCGGGTCGTCGTTGAGGTCGCCCATCACGATTACGCCGATTTCGGGGTCTATGCTCCACAGCGAGTCGGCTATCTGCTTGCTCAGTGCAGCGGCGGCCTTACGGTTGGGCTCCGAGCGCTCCTGACCTCCCAGGCGCGACGGCCAGTGGTTGACGATGACGGCGATGCGCTGGCCCAGCAGCGAGCCTACCACGCACATCTGGTCGCGCGTGCGGAAGGGCACGGCGTGCAGGCGGTGGTTCGTCACGTTCTCAAGGCGGAAGTAGCGCGGGTTGTAGAGCAGACCTACGTCCACGCCGCGGGCGTCCGGCGAGTCATGATGCACCACCTGGAGCTTCCAGTCGCGGATGGCGGGAGCCGCCACGAGGTCGTCGAGCACGCTGCGGTTCTCGATCTCGCTCACGCCTATGATGGCGGGGCCGTAGGGCGTTGTCTTCGTGGTGAACTGCGAGATGGCATAGGAGAGGTTGTCGATTTTGTTGCGGTACTTGCGTCCGTCCCACTGCTTCGAGCCTGCGGGAGTGTACTCCACGTCGCGTCCCTCGGGATTGTTGGGGATGGTGTCGAAAAGGTTCTCAAGGTTGTAGAACGCGATGCCGGCGGTCTGTACGGCTGTGCGCTTTTCCTGTGCTGATACATTGCAGGACAGCGCGATAGCAAGCGCGAGAAGGAGCAGGAGTCGTTTCATGTGTATGATGCTGGGGTTATGTTGCATGTTTGTTGTCTGCAAAGATAACAAATATTTTCATAACATGACCCAAAAGGCCGCCCAATATGTCGGTTAGCCCTCTGTGCAAAATTTTTTTTGCCAATGTGACAAAAACTACATTCAAAGGGGTATTTCGTGTTGTAGAGGCTGTTTAAAAACAGATGTTAGCACAGGGGTTGCAGATTTTGGAGGGTATTTCATTCTGCGGGAGCAGGAGCGTACTGGATGTATGCGACTGTGACAAAGGATGAAAGACACCCAAAAGCTGCAAAGCCGAAGTAACTTTTCATGATAAGATCAGCCTCCGGACAAAACGAAAGAAATATTAAAATAACAGTATGATAAACAAACAGATGATAAAAATCAGCTCGCCTCGGTACCTCTCCGGCGCTTTCCGCCGTCTTCTTCGGTCGAGTGGCTACGGCCACACTCCCTCATCAGACGACAAAAATCGCTCGAAGATTGACCGCCCCTGCGTTAACATCTGTTTTTAAACAGCCTCTAACTTTGCAGCGTCATCAGACATTCGACAGGTCGTAGAAGTGCTTGTGAGGAGGAGTGTCACGGAGGAAGGATGCGATAGCCGATGTCATGATGGAGAGTGTATCAGGCTTGTAGTAGGGGTTGACGCGCTGTGCGGCTATGGCCTGCATGCGGGGTGAGAGGGCCTCGGCAATGGCGGTGGCGATGGACTCGCGGCCCTCGGCGCAGTGGAGCACGGAGGGACCGCACAGACGGCCTTGCTGGCGTATGCCTACGTCGACGGTGACGGTGCCGGTGGAGGGCACCTCGACGATGCCGCTGCTGGAGTTGCCTACGACGATCTGTGCGTCGCGCAGGGCGGCGAGGTAGCGGCGTGCGCCCAGCGACGGCACGGCCAGGACGCGGCCGGGGCGCGCGTCGGCGTGGCTGCGGATGAGAGGGATGATGCCGTCGGCTCCGGCGTCGTTGTTGGGGTAGGTGATGATGTAGCGCAGGCCGGGGGTGGCGTCGAGTGCGTCGAGCAGGTCGGCGAAACAGCTGGCGGGGTCGGCGTCGCCGAGCGTGGCGGGATGGTAGGTGACGACGGCCAGGGGGCCGCGGAGGCTGAAGCCGAGGTCGCGTTCCAGATCCTCGCGCGAGGGCAGGGGGCGGTTGAGGATGTTCCAGACGCCGATGGCGCCGGTGTTGATGACGCGGGCGGGGTCTTCGCCCATCTGGATGACGCGGAGGCGGTAGGGCTCGGTGGCCGTGAGGTGGAGGGCGGAGAGCTTCGTGATGGCGTGACGGATGTCGTCGTCGACGGCGCCCTGGCTGACCTCGCCGCCGGCTATGTGGATGACCGGCACGCGCATGACGGCCGCCGCCGAGGCCACGGCCAGCATCTCGTAGCGGTCGCCGAGTATGACGAGCGCGTCGGGGCGCATGCGCTCGAGCGCGTCGGCGGTGCCTTCCATGCACTGGGCCATGGCGCGGACGCGGGCGGCCTCGCCGTCGCCCCGCAGGGTCATGGGCACGGCGGCGTCGATGTCGAAGCCGTCGGCGCGTATCTCGTCGGCGCTGTTGCCGTACTGAGGCATGAGGTGCATGTTGGTGGCGAGGATGCGCACCTGCGTGCCGGAGGTGTCGCGCATGGCGCGTGCCACGGGGCTGAGGAGTCCCCAGTCGGCGCGTGTGCTTGTGGCGAAGCAGAGCTGTTTCATTTCAGGTAGCGTAAGATGGTGAGCGAGCGCGGAGGCAGCATGGTCTCTCCTCCGGCGCCGATGCTGAACTGCTGCTCGTCGATGCCGAGCGTGGGTTCCAGGCGGCTGAAGCGTACCACGCCCTGAGGCAGACCGCTGATGTGGACGCTGGCGGGCAGGATGTTCACCAGTTTTATGATTATGTCGCCGTTGTCGGCCTCCACTACCGATGCGGCGATGCGGGCCTTCACGCCCTCGTCGTCGCTCTCTACGGAGAGCCCGGCCGGGATGTAGCGGGTGCCGCTGTTCTCTCCGAAGAGGCGCTGCACGGCGTAGTTGGGCGTGGGGTATGCGTCCCACCCCGAGAAGTATATGAGGTCGGGGTTCCAGTTGGTGGCGCCTATGCGGGCGAGTAGCGGGGCGTAGGACGTCATGGCTACCACGTCGCCGTTGCGCTCCACGTCGCAGAGGTAGGCAGCCTCGGCCAGAGCGTTGTAGAGGCCGTTGCTTTTCGATGCGTATTCGCCGAGGTAGACACGGGGGCCGCGGCGGTCGTAGCCGTCGTAGAAGTGCCGGTTGTTGATGAACCATCCCGGCTGTTCGTAGTAGTGCTCGTCGACCATGGCTACGCCTTCCTGCCGGGCGAAGCGCCAGCCTTCGTCGTAGTCGCTGCCGCTGTGGAAGGGGCCGGCGGTGCCTATGACGGTGATGTCGGGATACTTGCTGCGCAGGGCGTCGTGGATCATCTTGAAGCGTTCCTCGAACACTACGGAGATGAGGTCCTCGTTGCCCACGCCGATGTATTTCAGACGGAAGGGCTGCGGGTGGCCGTTGGCGGCTCGGCGGCGTCCCCACTCGGTGGACGTGGCGTCGCCGTTGGCGTACTCCACGAGGTCGAGCACGTCCTGCACGTACTGCGGCATCTGCTCCATGGGTATGCCTCCCTGCTGACCCGCGCCGCCGCGCGACGAGTTCTGGCACGGCACGCCGGCGGCGACCACAGGCACGGGCTCGGCGCCGAGGTCCTCGCAGAACTGGAAATACTCGTGGAATCCGAGGCCGGCCGTCTGATGGTATCCCCAGATGTTGCGCTGCGGCACGCGGGCCTCCAGCGGCCCTATGGTGTTCTTCCAGCGGTAGATGTTGCCGAGGCCGTCGCCGTGGGCCACGCAGCCGCCGGGGAAGCGCACGAAGCGCGGCCGCAGGGCCGCGATGTACTCGGCCAGGTCGCGCCGCAGGCCGTTGGGACGGTCGCGGAACGTCGCCACGGGAAAGAGCGACACCATGTCGAGGTCGGCGGCGCCGTCACCCATGGGTTCTATGAGCAGCCAGCCGTCCAGGCAGTTGACCTTCGGGCTCAGGACGGCGTGCAGTTTCTGCCAGTCGCCGGGGCGGGCGCGCAGGGTGGCCTCGGCCAGGCGCGTGCCGTTCTGCGCGATCAGCTCCACGTGCAGTCGCACGGCCTTCTTGCCGCGTGCGCGGGCGAACATTGACAGTTCGTATCGCTCGCCGTCGCGCACGGCTATGCCGTCGAAGCCGGGATTGCGCAGCGTTCCGCTGCCCCGGATGGTGGCGTAGTGCGGGTTGTTGGGGTGTATGGGCGCCACGGTGTCGATAGTCATCGTCAGCGTGCCGGTGGTCGTCCACGCGTAGGAGGGACCCCATCCGGGTGTCTCCGGTTTCTCGTCGGGGCTGTACTCAAAATCGCGGTTCTGAATCAGTTCGGCGTAGAGGCCGCCGTCGGCGGCGTGGCTGATGTCCTCGAAGAAGATGCCCATGAGCATGGGCGAGATGTCGTAGGCCGCGCCGCGGTCGATGGAAAGGGATGCGTTGACGGTAGGCAGTCCGGCGAATCGCTCGGCGTCACTTGCCTCGTTCTCGCAGCTGAGGGCGTACTCGCGCTGTTCGCGTGCGGCGTTGGCGAGGAGGGCGTCCAGCTCGGCGCGTGGTATGCGCCGGGTGCATCCGGTGGATGTCCTGAGCACCTGCGGCACGCATTGCCGCAGCCCCCGGGGCTGCGAGCCGTCGCACGGCTCGGGGCGGGTGTAGTGGCGGAAATCGGTGGTGGCGAGCTGCATGGCTCGTCCGGATGTGTCGGTCCAGGTGATGTGCCATGCTCCGGTGGTCGTGTCGCAGTACAGCGCGGGGTCGGCGCATGTGCCCGCCGTGGCTATGTACTGCTGCGGCTTCCAGTGTATCAGGTCGGGCGAGGACGCATAGGCCACTACCGAGTCGCGGCTGTTGACGCTCCATACGGCGTGCCATGTGCCGTCGGCTCCGCGCTCCACGTAGGGCTTTATCATGCGCTTCTGCGAGCCCCATGCGCCGTAGTCGCTGCTGACGAGCTTCTGCCAGGCCACGTCGTTGTGCCACGTGCCGCCGTCATCCTGCCATGCCCAGTGCAGCCCGTCGTGGCCTGCTGTGATTGAGTCGGTGTAGAGATAGACCTGAACCGAATCCGTGGCGACGGCATTGCAACACAGGTACGGGGCGAGCGCGATGGCTGCCGGGAGCATAATGCGTTTCATATGTGCAAATATACGGATAAGTCGGGCATAGTAGCAAATATAATTCGCTTTTTGTTGAGGACAATTTTCAAGACGCATGTGGATGTTTCGGTAAATATATTGGAATTTTTGTCGTATTGTAATAATTTTTTTAAAATTGTGGCTAAAAAATTTGCAGGAATGAAAAACTCGCCTTAACTTTGCACTCGCAAAAGCGACAAAGCTATTGCCTCTCCACCGAGAGCCAAGCGAGGCTAATGCTAAACGGTGCGGTAGTTCAGCTGGTTAGAATGCCGGCCTGTCACGCCGGAGGTCGCGGGTTCGAGTCCCGTCCGCACCGCCAGAGGAGAGAGGAGAATGAGAAATTGCAACGCCTTCGGGCCGCTGTTTCTCATTCTTTTTTGTATATGTCTGTGGATGAAGCGAAAATATTCATATATTTGCAGAATAAATTTGCAGAATAAATCAGTAACCCCATGTCTATATACCGACTCCTCCTCCTGCTGCCGCTGCTGCTCTGCTCGTTCGTCGTGTCGGACGCCGGGACGAATGCACCGGCCGCAGAGCCGGTCAGCGAGGCCGAAGTGCGTCCCGGCCCCGGCCAGCATTACACCACAGTTACCCCCGAAGACTTTTGGTGGCAGTTCTCCACCAACCGCATCATGGAACGCATCCCCGACATAGGCCTCCTGCGCGGACGCGCCGGCAACCCCGACGTGTGGTTCTGGCTGTCCCTCGGCCTTTTCGCGGCGTGCTTTGTGCTGAACTTCATTTCGGACGAAAGCGACGAATACATCACCGACTGGATATTCTGGTCGGTGCTGGGATGCTTTGTGGCGGGGTCGGTCAGCCAGGCGTTGTACATCCTCTCGTCGGAGGAACCGCTGTCGTTTTTCAGCCCCGACATACACTCCGTGTGGCGCTGCGCCGCCATTCTTGTGGCGATGATAATAGTGGTGCAGGCGCAGTTCAACCTCCTTGTCAAGCTGCTGAACAGCATCGAGTACCGCACCCGCAAGGGCTTTAAGTCGTCGTGGACGAGTTTCTTCGTGTGGGGGACGGTGGTCGGCCTGTTGGGCTATTTCGTGACGCGCGTATTCAACGACAAGCCCGAATGGTGGTGGTGGGCCGGCACGGCGGTGCTCTACGCCGTGCCTCCGGTGCTCATGCTGCTGTCCTCGTGCATAGCGCGCGACGTGAGGCCGCTGCTTATAGGTGTTCCCCTCTACGTCGTCGGCACGCTGCCGCTGATTTTCGTCGTGTCGGTGGTGTCTGTGGTCGTGCTCACCATCATCATTGTCTGCCTTATAGTCAGGCTGGCGATGTTTATCCTCGGAGAAGGTACGCTGGAGTACGACAAGTCCGGCGGCCGCTACCTCTACGTCTTCCCCGACGGCTCAAAATCCCTGTTCGACCGCCACGTATGGTGAGGAACAGAAAGCGGGCGGGAGGGTGTTATCGAAACAAAAATACAGAAATATCAAAAATAACAGAATTAAAATTTTAGTTGGCGTGGGCGGCAGGAGTTAGCCGCCAGCAAGTCCTCGAAGAGGACGCATCTGTGGTTAACCCCATGATAAGCAGCGCAATGCGCTGCGTTCATGGGGTGGGGACATCTCCCGATACGGCAAGCTCGGAGAGCTTGCGTCTGTGGACTTCGCCTACATCTCCATTATTATTTGTATCTTTGTGCCAAACGCAGAGCCATGAGTAACACCACGAACTTATTTCACATCGTATTCTGTACATATAATCGGGCCAACACCATACCTCTCTCCTGCCGTGAGGAATTATTCAGATACATATGGTCGCTCATCGACAAGAAAGGTTGTCGGCTCTTGCGGATTAACGGGATGTCCAACCATATACACATCTTTGTGGATATACATCCCACAGTCGCGCTATCCCAACTCGTAGCGGACATAAAGCGGGAGTCGAGCCGATGGATGAAAAGCTGCGGAGAGTATCCGAACTTCGACAAGTGGGCCAAGGAGTATTTTGCCGCTTCCAAATCAGTCGCAGACAAGCAGACGGTTATTGAATACATAAAGAACCAGGAGAAACACCACATGAGGATGCCTTTAGAGGATGAACTTCGTGAGATGTTTGCCGAAAACGGGTGGGAGTGGAACGATTTCGCCCTTAGCTGATTGATTTCACGGACGCAAGCTCTCCTCTCCCCATGAACGCAGCGCGCAAGGCGCTGCTTATCATGGAGTTAACAACAGACACGTCCTCTTCGAGGACTTGATTTACACGCCTGTCGAGATACAGAGGGACAGAAGATAGTGGGGAGTCAGGAGTGAGGGCGTTATCGAAACAAAAATACAGAGATGACAGAAATAACATATTTATTTTTTTTGTTGCTTATGACCTTATGCCTTTCTTGCTCCCGTGGCGACCAGGGCAACTAAAAAATTTGCAGATATGAAAATAAAGCCCTAACTTTGCGGCATGAAACGACAGGACTATAATAAACACTTCGCTGCGGCTCTCGGCCCGGCCGTGCCTGCGTTTACCCCCCCCCATTTAATTCGCTGATTAGTAATCAATTTCACTCTACTGCGGTAGAGGAATGCCATATCACACGCTCCGATTGTGCGCTCCGCACAGCCGGAGCGTGCTTTTTTATGCACATACACTAACCAATCATAAACCACATTTACTTATGAAAAAACTTCTACTCACACTCCTGCTGCTCTTCACCCTCGGGCTGGCAGCAAAGGCACAAACAACAGAGAACATCTCGGAGGATTTTAAAAATGCCTCCTGGATGACTATAACGGCTAAGGCTAGCGTGAAAGACAATGTCACAACAGATAAGTCAACTGTCACGAACATTTCATACAGCTATGTGCAAGCCTATGAATCCAAAGGAAATGGTATAATATTAATCGGCAGTTCCTCTAAAAAAGGATGGGTATCCTTTTCTCTTTCGGAAAACACAACAAAAATAACTCTTAAGACCGGAGCTAATGCTTCCACAGCAGCCATAGTTGATGTCTACGCAAATGATGTTGCTATAAAATCTAATCTTGCACTTGATAAGAAAGCTACCGACTTTGTGATAGATGTTCCGGCTGAGTATCAGGCTGCTGGCACCATATATAAAATTAACAACATTTCTGCAAGAAATGCCCAATTCCAGAGTTTTGCTTATACTGTTGTAAAAGGCGGTCCCCAGAATTTTACTTTCGATGGCTTCACCGACCGTACAGTGGATCTTGACGACAAGGTGGAACTGAATCTCCCTGCTGATGCTCCTTCCATTACATATACTACTACAAACAAAAATGTGGCATATATCGAAAATAATGCAATCTGTGCCATAGGCGTTGGTTCGGCTGACATCACCGCAACATGGGGCGAAAGCGAGGCATGGAAAGCCGGCAGCAAGACATTCACAATCACCGTAGTAAATCCCAATCTCAAGGATGCCGGTCTTTCGTTTGAAAGCGCAACCTACGATGCAGAAGTTGGTGTGGAGTTCAGTTCAGCTCGGCTGAACAACCCCTACAATCTGGCAGTAGTCTACAGTTCTGAAAATCCTGAAATTGCCACCGTTGATGCTGCAACAGGCGTAGTTACACCTCTTGCTGCCGGCACAGTAAAGATTACCGCCAAGTCTGAAGCAACAACCGAATACAATGCCGGCGAAGCTTCTTATACGCTCAACGTTGTCAAGGTGAACCGCGCCAACAGCCTTGCTGAGTTCATCGCAATGGGCAAGGAACTCGGCGACAATGCCGAAATTGTCATCAACTTCGACATGACTGTGACCTACGCCAATGCAGCCAATACCTACGTCACCGACGGCGAGACGTTTGGTCTGATATTCAAAAACAAAGCAACTGAAAACCTCGCCGAAGCCGGTCAGGTTCTGAAAGCCGGCTGGGTGGGCAAACTGACTGTCTACCAGGAGGTACTTCCCGAAATCATTCCTGTAAGTGACCCGACCATTGACGGCACAGCCGAGTTTACCCCTCAAACCTACACACTCGCCGACATCACGGACGAAATGGTAAATGAGGTCGTTCTCATCAAGGGTGTTGAATTCGCAATTGCTACCCCTGGGTCAAGTGCAACTGGTACAGCACTCAATTTCACCGGCACACAGAACGGAACAGAGGGTGCATTCTACAATAAGTTCAAAATCGCATCAGTAGATGCCGGTACTTATGATGTTATTGCTGTAGTAAATCTGTTCAACCTGACAGGTAAGGTTCTCCAAATCTATCCCATCGAGTATATGCCCGTCAACAAGCTGGTAGATGATTATGTGCTGGTAGAAACGACCCTGCATCCCAAGGCCGGCCGCGTGACTGTGGAATACATGTTCGATATCGAGAACTGGGACGGCAGCGAGCCTCAGTACGATGTACAGGTATTCGTGAACGGCACTAATGTGAATGCAACCGAAGTAGAGCCAAAAACCACGGCCAAGGCGGCAGCAGAAAATGCCAAAGCGTTCGAGGGTAAGCTGATATATGAGGCAGATGCACTCAAAAATGCAGCCAAAGAGGATGTGAAAGTTGAGTTCAAGGCTACTGTAGGCAAAACTGTGGTAGCAGGCGAAAGTGCACCATCCACCACCACCGGCATCGAGGATGTAACGGTTGAGGGCGAAGGCGAGGCCGAGTACTTCAACCTGCAGGGTCTGCGCGTGGCTCAGCCTGAGGCCGGTCAGCTCTACATCAAACGTCAGGGCGGCAAGGCCGTGAAGGTCCGCTTCTGATGTTCGTTGTAAATTGTAGGGACGCACGGCTCGTGCGTCCGACGATAAAAGCCTGAATATCAACGTGAACGCACGAGCCGTGCGTCCCTACAAGCGGGGGAAGTCCCCAGTGCTGAAAGAAAAAATCTTGCCCGAAAGGGTTAAGAATGTTGTTTATTGAAAAGCATCGCCGAGCACGTGAGTGTCCGGCGATGCGGTTTTTTTATTGGAGAGTGTGTAGGTAAGAGGGAAAGTTAGTGCGCCTGGAGAGAAACATTACGACAAAAGGTCAGAAGGAACGGAAGTTTTTATTATGGTGGAAGTGAGGGTGTTATTGAAACAAAAACACACAAATGACAAAAATAACATATTTATATTTTTTGTCGCTTCTGACCTTATGTCATTGTGTTTCTCTCCATCCGCACCATCTAAAATTTCAACTTTGTTATTTTTGGCGTTTCTGTATTTTTGTTTTGATAACACACTTCTGTTGCTTATGACTTTTTGTCGTAATGTTTCTCGCCGGGCGTACTAACTTTGTATCGATAACGCTATCAGGCTATCGCTTGCATAAACGCCCGAAAGTGCGTAAATTTGCAGACAAAAACCTACACTATGGCTGGAATCAAGAATCTGATGTTCGACCTGGGGGGTGTCATCATGGACATCGACCGCGAGCGCTCGGTGCGCTCGTTCCGCAGGCTGGGCATGAAGGAACCCGAAAAGTTTCTCGGCGATTATGGACAGACCGGTCCTTTCGGCGCACTGGAGGAAGGGCTGATTACGCCTGCTGAGTTTCATGAGCAGCTGCGCGCCATCATAGGCCCCGTAGCGACGGACGACCGCATAGACCGTGCGTTCGATGCCTTCCTCGTCGGCATTCCCGTGCGGCGCCTGACGGCTTTGCGCGAGCTGCGGCAGCGCTACGGAGTGTATCTGCTGAGCAACACCAACGCCATAATGTGGGATATGCGCATACGCACGTCGTTCATGGGCGAGGGGCGGTGCCGCGAGGACTATTTCGACGGCATAGCCACGTCGTTCGAGGCGCGTGCGCTGAAGCCCGGCGCCGCTATCTTCGACTACGCCTCGCGCCGCTTCGGCATCAGGCCGGACGAGACGGTGTTTCTCGACGACAGCGCCGCCAACGTGGAGGCCGCCCGCGGGCTGGGCTTCCACGCGCTGCAGGTGCCTCCCGGCCGCGAGTTTACTGATATTCTCAACGAAGCCGGCCTATGACGGGAGAGATGCGCAACGCGGCGGCGGTAGGCATGTTCGACGGTGTGCATCGCGGCCATCTTGACATACTTGCCACTGTCGACCGCCAGGCGCGCTGCCTCGGCGGCCACCCGGTGATACTGAGCTTCGCGCAGCATCCCGTGTCGCTGCTGCGTCCGGCCGAGGCGCCGCGGCTGCTCACCCTCGCCGCGGAGAAAGAGGCGCTGATACACCGCTTCCTGCCCGGCGCCGAGGTGCATATGCTTGACTTCGGAGCCATGCGCCGGGAGTCGGCGCGCGACTTCCTCGCCGGCCTGCGCGACCGCCTCGGCGTTGGCGTCATGGTGATGGGCTACGACAACCGCTTCGGCTGCGACGGTCCGCGCGAGCGCGGGGCCTACGACGAGCTGGGCCGCGAGCTGGGCGTGGGCGTGGTGCATGTGCCGCCGCTTGTGGCCGGGTGCGACACCGTGTCCAGCACGGCGGTGCGGCGCCTTGTGTGCGCCGGCGATGTCCGCGGCGCCGCTTCGCTGCTCGGGCGTGAGTACAGCCTCGCCGGCACAGTGGTGGCGGGACGCCGCCTGGGGCGCCGTCTGGGCTTCCCGACGGCCAATGTGGAGGCAGACCCCATGAAGCTGCTGCCTGCCCGTGGCGTATACGCCTGCAGGGCTTCCGTGCGCGGCAGCGTGTATCCCGCGATGGTAAATATAGGCGTGCGTCCCACCGTGGAGGACGACACGGCGGCGCAGATAAGCGTCGAGGCGCACCTCATAGGCATGTCGGGCGACATCTACGGCGAGCGCCTGACGCTGCTCTTCGCCGACCGCCTGCGCGACGAATGCCGATTCGGTTCGCTCGACGAGCTGACGCACCGCCTCGCCGCCGACCGCGACGCCACCCTACGACTGCTCAATTCCTGATTTATGGAAATATCTTTTTCTGACGAAATACGCGCTGCGGCTCCGGCCCTGCAGGTGCTCATAGTGGAGGCCGACGTACACAACGGCCCCACCGGCGACGCCCTGTGGGAGGAGATACAGCAGGCCTGCGCCCGCATAGGCGCGCTGCCTATGGAGGCCGTGAACAAGCGTCCGGCCATAGCGGCCACGCGCGCTGCCTACAAGGCGCTGGGCAAGGAACCCAACCGCTACCGCCCCTCGGCCGAGGCCCTGTGCCGCCGCGCCGTAAAAGGGCTGGAACTGTACCGCACAACGGCGCTGGTGGACCTCGTGAACCTGCTCTCGCTGCTCTCGGGCCACAGCATCGGCGCCTTCGACGCGGACGCCATTGCCGGCGACTCCATCCGGCTGGGGCGCGGCGAGGCCGGAGAGCCCTACGAGGCCATAGGCCGCGGCATGCTCAACATCGAGGGTCTGCCCGTGTGGCGCGACGCCACGGGTGGCTTCGGCACTCCCACCAGCGACAACGAGCGCACGAAGCTCTCGGACGACACCTCGCGCCTGCTGATGACGGTCAACATCTACGGCCCCTCGGAGATGGCTCCGGATGACTTCGAGAGCCTTATGAGCCGCCTGCTCACGGAGTATGCCGGCGCCACTGACATCAGAATAAGCTCCTACCGGCCATGAAAATACTGAAAGCATACAACGAGCGCCACATAGCCGAGGCGGCCGAAACGCTGCGCGACGGCGGCGTGGTGGTGTTCCCCACCGACACGATCTACGCCCTCGGTGTCGACGCCCGCAACCACCGCGCCATCGAGCGCCTCTGCCGCATCAAGGGCATAGACCCTGCCGAGCAGCAGCTCTCGCTGCTGTGCGCCGACCTGAGCCAGGCGGCCGAATACGTGCGCATCGACAACGGCGCCTTCCGCACCCTGCGCCACCATCTGCCCGGCCCGTTCACCTTCGTGCTGCCCGCCGCCCTGCGGCTGCCGAAATCGTTCAAGAACCGTCACACCATAGGCCTGCGTGTGCCCGACTGCGACGCCGCGCGCGCTCTGGCCGAGGCCCTGGGCGGCCCGCTGCTGTGCGGCTCGGCCGTGGTCGACGACCCCGACGAGCTGGCCGAGCCCGAGAGCATAGCCATGCACTACGCCTCGCAGGCCGACGTGCTGCTGGACGGCGGCACGGGCGGCACTGTGGGCTCCACCATCGTAGACCTTTCGGACAGCTCCTCTCCCGAGGTGCTGCGCGAGGGCATAAGAGAATTTGAGGGATGAGGATAGAGCGCTACACACCGGCCATGCGGCAGACCTGGGACGAGTTCGTGCGCGGCTCGCGCAACGGCACCTTCCTGCATGAGCGCGCCTATATGGACTACCATGCCGACCGCTTCGCCGACCATTCGCTCGTGGCCCTTGACGACGACGGCGCGCCGCTGGCCCTGCTGCCGGCCAACGAGGAGGACGACACGCTCGTGAGCCACCGCGGCCTCACATACGGCGGCTGGATTACGCCTCCGCGCCACTTCACGGCCTCCACGATGCTGCGGCTCTTCGACGAGAGTCTCGCCGCGCTGCGAGAGGAAGGTTTCAGCCGGCTCGTCTACCGCCCCGTGCCGCACATCTACCACCGCTATCCGGCCGAGGACGACCTTTACGCGCTGTGGCGCCTCGGGGCCGTGCAGGACCGCGTGATGCCGTCCTCCACCGTGGACCTGCGCCTGCCGCGCCTCCTGGACCACGGCACGAAAAACGCCATCAACCGTGCGCGGCGCAGCGGCGCCGTGTTCGGCGAGTCGGAGGATTATGCCGGCTTCTGGACGCTCCTGGAGGACGTGCTCCGCGAGCATCACGACGCCACGCCGGTGCATACCCTCGACGAGATGCTGCTGCTGCGCAGCCGTTTCCCGGACAATATACGCCTGCACACTGCCACGCTCGACGGCGCCCTGCTGGCCGGCGTGCTCACCTACCGCTGCGGCCCCGTTGTGCACGCGCAGTACACCGCCTCCGGCGACGAAGGCCGGCGCCTGCGCATGCTTCCGGCGCTCTATGCGGCCATCGCCGACGCTTACAGCGACTCGTGCTCATGGCTCGACATCGGCACGTCGTGCGAGGATGCCGGCCGCACCCTAAACGCGGGCCTCGACTCGCAGAAGGCCGGCCTTGGCGGCCGCTGCACGGTCTATGCTTCCTATACGATTAGTTTATAGTTTATAGGGAATAGGTAAGAGGGGGAAGTTACTTCAGATAACGAGATACAGAGAGACGTAAGGTCAGAAGAAACAGAAGTTTTTTATTGTAGCGGGCCTGAGGGCGTTATCGATACATAAAATACAGAAAACAACAAAAATAACAGAATTTATTGCTGTCCGATAAAACGGGAGCAACCCGCGCTCGTCGCGGGTTGAATGTGGTTAGCTGCGAGTTAAGGAGCGACCGTAGGGAGCGACATACTCGCGGAAGAGGTGTGACAAACGCATCAACCTGCCGGATGGCGGGTTGCACAGCGTCCGGGTTTATTATCAGATTTTCAGAAGGGTGCGCGGCCGTAAGTCGTGCAACCCGCCATGCGGCAGGTTGATGCCCCTTACTGAGCTTACCGCGGATACGGCGCTGTGCGCCTAAATCCGCGGAAACCGTATTTTACCCGCCATTCGGCGGGTAACCACCGATGAGTAGGGCTTGTATGGAGGTTAATACCTAATATATTGTATTTTATGATGTTTTACCGGACAACAATAATAAAAAGTATCTTCTTTATTGAACAGTCTGAGAATTGTTCAGCTGTCGATGCGCATGATGTCGCGCTCGAAGGTATCGCGGCTTATGGCGCGGGCTTTCAGGCGGTTGCGGTAGGCATAGATGGTGTTGAGTGAGTAGTTGAGCACCTGCGCTATGCTCGACGAGTCCTCGATGCCCAGGCGCATGAATGCCAGTATGCGCAGGTCGGTGTTGAGTCCTTCGCCGTCCTTGATTTCAATCTGTTTGTCGGGCTGAAGCAGGGCGTTGACCTGTGCCACGAAGTCAGGGTAGATATGCAGGAACGCGTTGTCGAAGACCTCGTAGAACTCCCGGCTCTCGTCTTCGACGAATTTGCCGTTTTTCGCCATGCGGTAGAGGTCATCGACTTGTCCGGCGCCTATCTTTCGTGTGACAAGTTTGCTGAACTGCTTCAGTTTGTCCATATACACAGAGCACAGCGTCAGGAACTGGCTGATGTATACTTCCTTGGACCGGTTGGCCTCGCTGAGCCTTTGCTGCATGCGCTGCATGCGGCGCATCTCGTGGCGCAGGGTGAGCAGGGTGAGAAAGAGGATGACGAGGAGGACAGCCATCGCAATAAGGGCCCACATGGTGCGCCGCTGCGATTCGGCCGTCTTGCCTGCGTACGCTTTCTCAATATAGGGCAGGGCGCGTGCGCTCTCAAGCATGCGCACGTCGGCTCCGCACTCCACGGCGTTGGCAAGCGCCAGCGACAGGCATGAGTAGGCGCGGTTGATGTCGCCCTGGGAGTATAGCAGTGTGCCGAGTTCCTGGAGCGAGGCCATTTCGCGCGTGGCCGAATGAATATCGGCTATTGCAGATTCGGCCAGATAGTAGGTGCGCGCGGTCTCGTCGCCTTCCGCGCTGGCTATCGCTGCGAGATGGTGGGCCGAGCGTGCGCGCAGCTTGTCGCTCAGTCCTTTTCGGCCCATCAGTCCGCGAAGCAGCACACCTGCCTTGTCGTAGTTGCCGCGCACGAATTCAAGTTCGCCGGCGTTGAAGATATACTCGTCGCTTTCCTTCGGGAGCAGTTGGAGCAGGCGTTCCTGCATGGAAGCCGCAAGGGCGCCGTAGCGCTTTTCCAGTTCGGGATAGCGCGAGAAGAATGCCGCGAAATAGCTGTACATCTGACGCGTATGGTCGTAGTATTTTATCAGTCCTTCGGGGCTGAGCATGGTGGTGTCGACTTGTGCGAGCTTCGCTTCCGCGCTGTCGAAGAGACCAGCGAGAGGCAGGAGGGCGGCGAGATGGAAGCGTGTTTCCTGAAGGTCGGGTCCGGAGGCACGTTCTTCGGCGCGGCGCAGGTAGGCCAGTGCGGAGTCGTTGTTGAATCCGGCATAGGCGTGTGCCACCTCGATGTATGGCGCTGCGTCCGGTCCTGTGGCTTTTGATGCGAGACTGTCGATGTGGCGTCGGCGCAGACCGGTATATATGTCGCCGCGTGCGATAGCGCCGTCAAGGCGTTCGATGGCTTCGTCGACATCGGCCTGCGTGACCTGCGCTTTTGGGGCTGCGTCGGCGGTAGTGCAGGATAACAGAATCGCCGCGAGGACGGGAATCAGTCGTGGGATTGTCATTGGAAGAGATTGTCAACGGTGTCATTGTCGATGACCGCCATCACGCGCAGTCCGTCGGGTGTATATGCCGGAGCCGGAAGCCGCATCAGGTCGGCGGTGAGGGTCTCCATTTCGTCGTCGGAGAGTAAGCGTCCGGCGCGGATGGCTGCGCTGCGCGCGAGCGCGAGCGCGGCCGCCGAGCGCAGTCCCGGTCCGTCGCTCCCGCCTGTGGAGGCAAGTTCCTCAGCCATGGCAACGAGCAGTTCGGCCGGGGCGTTCTTGCCGAGGTCGGCCGGTACGCCGTTTACAGCCCAGGTGGTGCCCTCGCCGCGGGAGATGTCGAATCCCATGTCGGCGGCTACGTCGGCGGCTGCCGCGAGTGCGGCCGACTGTGCCGGAGTGAGCTGCACCATGTCCGGGAAGATGAGAGCCTGTGTGGCCGACGAGCCTTCGCGGCGTGCGGCAAGCAGCTGCGAGTACAGCACGTTGATGTGGGCGCGGTGCTGGTCGATAATCATCAGTCCGGAGGCACCGGGTACGGCGATGTAGCGTCCTCGCAGTTGCAGACATGCCGCTGCGCCGGGAGCCGCGGCCATGCCCGGCAGGACGTCGTCAGGCTTATCGGCCGGAGCATCCGGCACATTGTTTAGGGCGCTTCCGCGCACCTCCTCCAGTCCGGCGGCACGTTCGCCGGCGAATTGTTCGTAGAGTTTCTGCCAGTCGGTTGGCGCACGATGCGAGGCCGTGGCGGGAGGCATGGCGCCGTTTATGCGGCTGCCGCGTGTGGCCGCCGGAGTGTCGGCCGCGGGAGTGGTGAAAGGGTTATAGCCGTCGTCGGTCGATGCTTCCGGCGTAGCCACGTGCAGGCGCGGGTCAATAGCCGGGATGAAGGGCGCGTCGTCCATGTCGAAATCCATGGCTCCGCTGACATTGAAGCGCCCAAGACTCTCCTTGACGGCAGCCACAAGCACCTCGCGGATAGCCATCTCGTCCTCGAACTTGATTTCGTTCTTCTGCGGATGCACGTTGACGTCGATGTTGGCCGGGTCCACCTCAAAGCTTATGAAATAGCTCGGGCGCGCGTCGGCGGCGATAAGAGGCGTGTAGCAGTCGAGGATGGCGCGGTGGAAGAACGGATGGAGCATGTTGCGGCCGTTGACGAAGAAAAACTGCTGATAGCCGCGCTTCTTGGCCGCCGAGGGCAGCCCGATGAATCCGGAGATACGCACGAATGGCGATGCCGTGGCAACCGGCAACAGCGAACGGTCCAGCGCCTTGCCGAAGAGGTCGATGATGCGCTGTTTCTCCGAGGCATGCAGCAGCTGGTGGAGGGTGGTTCCGTCGCTTATCAGGGTAAAGTCGATGCCGGGATTCACCAGGGCCAGTCGTTCGAACTCGCGCAGTATCTGCGCCAGCTCCACGTTGTCCTTCTTGAGGAATTTGCGTCGTGCCGGCACGTTGTAGAAGAGGTTGCGTACCATGATGTTGGTGCCAGGTACGCCAGTGACGGCCTCGCTGCTGACGAATTTCGAATCGGCCATGCACAGGCGGGTAGCCATCTCGTCGCCCTTGCGCATGGTGCGAAGCTCCACCTGAGCCATCGATACTATGGAAGGCAGCGCCTCGCCGCGGAATCCCATGGTGTGGAGCGTGTACATGTCGGCCGCGGTGGCTATCTTGCTGGTGGCGTGATGCTCGAAAGCCATGCGTGCGTCGGCCGGCGACATGCCGGAGCCGTTGTCGATGACCTGGATGAGCGTGCGTCCGGCGTCCTTCACCACGATGCTTATGGACGTAGCTCCGGCATCCACGGCATTCTCTACCAGTTCCTTCACCACCGAGGCCGGCCGCTGCACCACCTCGCCGGCCTTTATCTGGTTTGCCACGGAATCGGGCAATACTTTAATTATATCGGGATCCATGCTTCAAAATTTTCACAAAATTACGAAAAAATCCGTGGCTACGGCCGGAGGAAACACTTTTTTAAATATCTATGTGTTCTGTTTCCGATATGTCGGGAATTCTCCGTATATTTGCATGAAATTAGCACATTTCTATCGATGAAAAGATTTACCATATTGTCTGCCGCGGCGATGGTCTCCGCCGTCATGGCAACGGCACAGATAAACTCCACGACGACAGACGGCTACATGGCTCGCGGGCTGGCGATGCTGTCGTCGGGCAACTACAACGGCTGCATAGACCAGCTGGGGCGCGTGGACCGTTCGACACTCTCCGCCGCCGAGCTGGAGCAAGTGGACTGGGCTCTTGCCGAGGCCGCTTTCGGCAACGGAGGCGCGTCGGCGCTGCCGCATTTCAAGCGTTTCCTCGCCGTATATCCTTACTCGCAGCTGCGGGCACAAGCACAGATGAGGGTAGGTGACTGCCTCTTCACGCGCAGTTATCCCGAGGCGCTGAAAGCCTATCTGGAAGTGCCCGGCGGAGCGCTGAACGCCGACCTGCGCGAGGACCTGGACTACCGCACGGCCTACTGCATGCTTCAGACCGCCGACTTTGACGGCGCCGCCGCGCGCTTCGCCGCGCTGGGGCACACACGACGCTACGGCCCTGCCGCCCGCTTCTATACCGCCTACATAGCTTATGCCCGCGGCAACTACGCCGAGGCAGCGCGCCTCTTCGCCGCCGCCGACAGCAATACCGAGCCCGGCTGCATGAGTCCGTACTATCTGGCACAGATCTACTACAGGCAGGAGGACTTCGGAAAGTCGCTGGCCGAGGCTCAGCGTCTGCTCAAACGCCGCACGGCGCCCGAGGCCTTCAAGGCTGAAGCCGAACGCATAGCAGGCGAGTCGCTGTACCGTCTGGGCCGTCCCGGCGAGGCCGTGCCTTATCTGCGCAAATATGTGGCATCCACAGCCGAGCCGCTGCCGTCGTCGCTCTACATTCTCGGACTCTCGGAATACGCCGACGGGGACTATTCAGCAGCTGTGAGCCATCTCGAGAGCGTCACCGGCGAGAGCGACGCCATGGCCCAGAGCGCCTACCTCTACATCGGTCAGGCCTTGATGCACAGCGGTGACGTGCAGCCCGCACTGCTGGCCTTCGACAAGGCCGTGAAGATGGACTTCGACCCCGAGGTGCAGGAGACGGCATACTACAATTATGCCGTGGCCCGCATGCAGGGCGGCCGCGTACCTTTCGGCAGCTCTGTGGAGACGCTGGAGGACTTCCTTCGTCGCTATCCCGCAAGCCGCCACGCCGCAGAGGTGCAGGAATACATCGTGGCCGGATACATGACCGACAACAACTACGAGAAAGCCCTCGCAAGCATAGAGAGAATGAAGCGTCCCGCCGACCGCGTGCTGTCGGCCAAGCAGACCATACTCTATACGCTCGGTTCTCGGAAACTGGCTGCCGGCCAGGCCGCCGAGGCGCTGCCACTGCTGCGTGAAGCCGACGGGCTCGCCTCAAAGGGCGATGCCGCCACCGTGCTCGAGAACAAGCTCGCACTGGGCGAAGCTCTGTACAATATAGGCGACTATGCCGGCGCCGCCGATGCTCTGCTACAGTATGTGCGCCGTGCGCCTGCAAGCGGAGCCAACACCGCCGTGGCGCGTTACGACCTCGGCTATACACGCTTCGCGCAGAAACGCTACGACGACGCCGCGACCAACTTCCGCCATGCCGTAGAGAACTCCGGCAGCCTCTCTCCCGAGGCCGTGGCCGACGCCTATAATCGTCTTGGTGATACCCGCTACTATGCCACCGACTTCGACGAAGCCGAGAAATATTACGACAAGGCCTTCGCCACAAATCCCTCGGCCGGCGACTACGCGCTGTTTCAGAAAGGCGTGATGCAGGGCTACCGTCGCAACCACAGGGCCAAGCTGGCGACGCTCGACGACATGATGCGCCGCTTCCCCTCGTCGAGCCTCGTGCCCGACGCCCTGCTCGAAAGCACAGAGAGCCATATACAGCTCGGCGACAACCGCGGCGCCATAGCGCTGTACCGCCGCCTGGTGAGCGAATATCCCGGCACCGCGCAGGGTCGTAAAGGCCACCTGCAGATGGCTCAGACCATGCTCAACACCGGCGACCGTGCCGAGGCCATAGACACATATAAGGACATCATACGGTCGTACCCCACAAGCGGCGAGGCCGCCGAGGCGGTAGAGGCCCTGAAGCGCGTGAGCGCCGAGGACGGCACGCTCCAGCAGTACATACAGTTCCTCAACAGCGTGGACAACGCGCCAAAGATGGATGTGGCCGAGGCCGACCGCCTGAGCTATGAAGCAGCCGACAAAGCGCTCGTGACACGCGGCGACGTGGAGCGAATGCGGCGCTACGCCAACGAATATCCCGACGGCGCCTACCGCGCGCGGGCCGTGGAGAGCATGATGGCCTATTACAGTGAACACGGACAGGACGCCGAAGCCCTGCAGTGCGCCGAGGAGATTCTGCGCCGCTATCCCGACAACGCCGCCGCAGAGCAGGCACTCGTGGTGAAGGCCGAGACTGACTACGCCGCCGGTCGCGGCGAGGCCGCGCTGCGCTCGTGGCGCCAGCTGGAGCAGCGCGCATCGTCGCCCTCGAAGCTGAACGCTGCGCGCCTCGGCATAATGCGCACGGGACGCGACACCGGCGATTATGAACTGGCAGGCCGCGCCGCCGACGCGCTGCTGGCATCGTCGACACTCGGCTCCGGCAACCGCACCGAGGCAACCTACACCAAGGCCGCGGCGCTCTCGGCGCAGAGCGACGAGGCCGGCGCCCGCAAGCTGTGGAAAAGCATAGCCGACGCCACCGACGAGCTGTACGGCGCCATCGCCGCATGTTCGCTGGCCCAGAGCTATCTGGACAGTGGCGACACCGACAGCGCCCGCCGCGAGGCCGAGGCACTGACGGGCAGCGGTACGCCGCATGCCTACTGGCTGGCCCGCGGATTCATAGTGCTCAGCGACGTATATGCCCGCGAGGGCAAGACTTTCGAAGCCCGCGAATACCTGACAGCACTGAAAGCCAATTATCCCGGCACCGAAACCGATATTTTCGACATGATTGACACCCGTCTCAGCAAGCTCAAGAAATGAAACACAATATAACACTCGCCCTCGCGCTCACAGTCGCCCTCGCGGCGCAGGCGCAGAATCTCAGCACCGAAGTGAAGGTGGACCGCACGGTAGTGCCGGCCGAACGTCCGGCCGAACGTCTTGGCTCGGTACATCCCGGGATAGTGTCGGTGCCGGTGTCGGCACGACGCCTCGACATCGCGGAATACGGCGGCGACGGCACCATCACGCGCTCGGCGCGCCTGCTTGCCCCCGCAGCGTGGGGCGACACCTTCGACATATCGCGCTACCGCGGCTACGTGAGCGCCGGCTATTTCCCGGCATATAACGCCGCCGTGTCGGCCGGCTACCGCATTATACAGAACGCCACTACGCGCCTGGGTGTCTGGGCGCAGTTCGACGGCTACAGCTTCAAGCGCGAGCTGCCGCATCTGCTCAAGGATCGCTTCAGCAACAACACGTTCGCCATAGGTGTGGACTTCGACCACCGCGTGCGCAACACCGGTGTGCTGAATCTGAAATTCGCCACGAACTATGGCTGCCTTGAAGCACCTACGGGCTACAGCGCCGGCAAGCATGACATAGGCATGACCGACCTCTCGGCCGCGTGGTGGGCCCGCGCAGGCCGTGTGGGCTATCACGTCGGCGCGTCGTTCCACCGCTTCGGCTTCGACGAGGACAAGAACAACGACCTGCTGTGGGACGGCCCCGCGCCATCCCGCATCCTGCATACCGACGGCGCTGAAATACTTTTCGGTGCGGCAGCGGGTCTGACTTTCCGCACCGGTAATGACCGGGGAAGAGCCGGCCTGGAGGTGAAAGCCGACTTCCTGTCGCGTCCCGACGCGTCGACGCTCGCCGCCACCGATGCTGACAATCCCGGACACCTTGATGTGGTGTCGGCAGAGGGCAGCACGCTGGGCGTGGTGTCGCTGACGCCGTACTACGCCTTTGGCCGCGGCCGCGGCGTGGACCTGCGTCTTGGCGCACGCGTAGACATCAGCACCGGAGGCACGGGCAAGAAATTCCACATCGCTCCCGACGTGACGCTGACCTACAGCGCCGACGCCGCTACCGTGTATGTGCGCGCCACCGGCGGCGAGGTGCTGAACACACAGCGGTCGCTCTATGCCTACACGCCGTTCTTCCCCGTGGGCTGGCAGTACGAGCGCTCGCACATGCCGCTGAACGTGGAGGGCGGCTTCAATCTCGGTCCGTGGTCGGGATTCAGCGCCGAGGTGTTCGGCGGCTGGGCCAGGGCCAACGACTGGCTGATGCCGACGCTCACGGCCGTAGGAACGGGTACGGAGCTGACCGTGATGCGTCCTGTTGACCTTAAGGGCGCGCATGCCGGCCTGCGCCTCAGCTATGCCTGGCGCAGCATGGTGGACGTTCGCGCTTCCGTGGAGATGGCTCCGCAGAAGGAAGGCTCCGGCTACTACCTGTGGCGCGACCGAGCCAAACTCGTTGTCAAGGCCGACGCCACGGTGCGTCCCATCAAGGCGCTGGAGCTGACCGCAGGTTATGAATTCCGGCAGAGCCGCGCCGCCTACGCTTATGCGCCCGACGGCACTGCATCGCTGCTCTCGCTCGGCTGCAAGAGCGACCTGACGTTCGGCGCGCGCTACGACATCACACCCGCCATCAGCGTCTTCACCCGCGGCGAGAATCTGCTGGGCCGCAAATGCCTGGCTCTTCCCGGCGTGCCCGAGCAGGGCATTCATGGTCTTGTCGGTGCAAGCTTCAAGTTCTGACAGCCATGTTCAATTTTTTCAATAAGAGCAAGCAGACAGAGCGCCTGTGGTTCGCCACGGACATCCACTGCCACATATTCCCGGGCATAGACGACGGCTCGCCGTCGGTGGAGCGCTCGGTAGAGCTGACGGAGCGCATGGCCGGGTGGGGACTGGAACGTATCTTCGCATCGCCGCACGTGACACGCGGCAGCTTTGAGAATACTCCGGCCACCATAGGCGCCGCACGCGAGGCACTGCATGCGGCTCTTGCCGCCGCGGGTTCGGACATACGTCCCGGCAACAGCGCGGAGTACCGGCTCGACGACCTCTTCGACGAGCAGAGGGCGGCGAAGATGCTGCTGACGCTGCCCGGCGACAGGCTGTTGGTTGAGAATCCGTTCGTGCAGGAGCCTCTGGGTCTGGACGAGCTGCTGTTCGGACTCCAGGTGGAGGGCTTCAGGCCCATACTGGTGCATCCTGAACGTTACACATATTATTATAGTCATCCCGAACGCTACCGGGCCATCCACGACAGCGGTGTGCAGTTTCAGGTGAATCTGCTCAGTCTCTCCGGCTTCTACGGCAAGGAGGAACGACGTATGGCCGAATGGCTGATGGGGCATGATCTGATTGACTTCGTAGGTACCGACCTGCACGGGTTGCGCCATGCCGAGAGCATAGAGGCCTATCTGGGCAGCCGCGAGTACCGCAACGACCGCAAGATGCTGGAGGGCAAGATTAAAAACGACCGAATATGACACTGGAGCAGACCTACAGGATAATAACCAGCAGTCAGGCCGCCGCCGTGCTTGAGGAGGGAGGCGTGATAGCATATCCCACCGAGACAGTGTGGGGCATAGGCTGCGACGCCACCAACAGCGCCGCCGTGCGCCGTATATTCGCCATCAAGCGGCGCGCCGAGGCCAAGGCGCTTATAACGCTGGTGAGCAGTGTCGGGATGTTGGAGCGCTGGGTCGACGATATACCCGATGTGGGCTATCAGCTGCTTGATGCGGCAACCGACCCTCTGACGATAGTTTATGACCATCCCCACGGACTCGCTCCCGAGCTGTTGGCCGAGGACGGTTCGGCAGGTGTGCGCATCGTCAACCTACCTCTGTTTCGCCGCTGGCACAAGCCGCTGGTGTCGACATCGGCCAATATCAGCGGCATGCCGGCGCCCCGCACTCTCGAGGAAGTGTCGCCCGAGATACTTGAACAGGTGGACGCCGTAGTGAGTCCGTACGATGCGCCTCCGGCTGCCGGGCGTCCGTCCGCCGTGATAAAGCTGAGCGACGGCGGCGTGTTCAAAATCCTGCGAAAATGAGAGAATGAGTCACGCAAAGCTACAACGACAACGGCTGTGCTACCTCGTCGGCGACTATCTGATGCTGAACCTGGGGTGGCTGCTCTTCAATGTTGTGCGCTTCAACTCGCTGCCAAACACCTGGACCGGCAGCTTCGGCGACTTCCTGCTCTCCACGCCTGTGCTCGCCGGGCAGTGCGTGATACCGCTGCTTGTGGTGGGTCTGTACGCCGTATCGGGCTATTACAATCATCCGTATGCCAAATCTCGTGTTGACGATGTTCTCAACACGTTCGGCGTGTCGGCTCTTTCGGCACTGCTGATATTCTTTGCCGTACTCATCAACGACAACATCCCGGAACGATTGCTCAACTATCAGCTGCTGGGTATACTGTGGCTGCTGCTTGCGTTGCCCGTATATGCCTGCCGTTATGTGCTCACATCGCATGGCAAGAGATTGCTGAAGTCGGGCAGGCTGCGCCTGCCGGCCGTGGTGATAGGCGCGTGGCGCGGACGCAGGGCTGACGTGCCTGCCGAGTTCGACATCCGTGCCGTTATTGACCATGAGGATGCCGGGGCGATAGCCCGCGCCGAGGAGGACGTGCGCGCCGGCCGCATCGGTGTTGTCATTCTGGCATGCGACAAGGCCGACGGCCAGCGCACGGCCGAACTGCTGGGCCGCTTTCTTATGCTGGATTGCTCCGTGTACATGATGCCCGACATCTACGACATGCTGACGATGCGCACACACATAAGTTCCGTGTCGCACGAGCCGTTGCTGAACATAACCGCCGGTCTGTCTCCGGCTACCGCAAACCTTAAACGCCTCGGCGACATAGTGGTGTCGGCTTTCGCCCTTGTGCTGCTCGCGCCGGTGCTTGCGGCCATAGCTGTGGCCGTGAAGTGCGACTCGCGCGGCCCCGTGCTGTACTTTCAGGAGAGGATAGGGTACAGGCGGCGTCCTTTCAATATCATAAAGTTCCGTACCATGCGTCCCGATGCCGAGAGCGACGGACCGCAGCTCAGCAGTGAGTCGGACCCGCGTATCACTCACGTTGGCGCGTTTCTGCGCAAGTACAGGCTGGACGAGCTGCCGCAGTTCTGGAACGTGCTCGTTGGCGATATGAGTCTGGTGGGACCTCGCCCCGAGCGCGAGTATTACCTGAAACGGATAGCCGAGCGCGCGCCTTATGTAGGTCTCACGCACCTTGTTCGTCCGGGACTTTCCTCATGGGGCATGGTGCGCTACGGTTATGCCAGGAATGTGGACGAGATGCTTGAGCGTCTGCCCTACGATCTGCTGTATATAGAGAATGTGTCGCTGGGTGTAGACCTGCGCATAATGCTCCATACCATCAATACTATCTTTACGGGCAAAGGCCTGTGATACAAGCTTAAAAAGAAATATGTCAGACAACAATACAGATACCGTCGACGGAGTGTACGGCCTCAGCGACGACGACGAGGAACTCGGAGCCGAAAGCTGTAGCGATGCCGAGGCGTCGGCCGGCCGGCGCAGCCTGCATGCCGCGCTGATGCGTTTCATACTGTGGCGCGAACGCCATGTCAAGGAGAAAAATTTCGTGCTGGTGCTCGCTCTGTTTGTGGGCGTATTCGCCGGTCTGGCGGCTATGGTACTGAAATGGCTTATCCATACCATCAGCGGTGTGCTCACGACCCACATCAATGTGGCGCAGGGCAACTATCTGTACATCCTGCTGCCGTCGGTGGGCGTCGTGCTCGTGGCTTGCTACGTGCGTTATATAGTTAAGGACAACATCTCGCACGGCGTCACGCGCGTGCTGTATGCCATATCGCAGAACAAGAGCCGACTGAAACGGCACAACATATACACATCGGTGCTGGCGTCGAGTGTCACCATCGGTTTCGGCGGTTCGGTCGGTGCCGAGGGTCCTATCGTGTATACAGGCGCGGCCATAGGTTCGAATCTCGGACAGATGTTCCGCCTTTCGCCACGCATTCTTATGATACTTGTTGGCTGTGGTGCCGCGGCCGGTATCGCCGGAATATTCAAGGCTCCCATAGCCGGCATGCTGTTCACGCTGGAAGTGCTGATGCTCGACCTCACCACCGTAAGCGTGATGCCTCTGCTCATAGCCTCCATCACCTCGGCCACCATTGCCTACGCCTATACGGGCTATGACTTCGAGTTCTTCTTCGTGCAGAGCGATGACTTCTATATGTCGAAGATTCCGTTTGCCATAGTGCTCGGCCTGGTGTGTGGTCTTGTGTCGCTGTACTTCACGCGCGCCATGAACATGATGGAGAATTTCTTCGGCCGCTTCCGCAATCCGTGGATCCGCACAGCCATAGGCTGCCTGATACTGTCGACGCTCGTGTTCCTGCTGCCGCCACTGTACGGCGAGGGCTACGGCTCGATAAACAGTCTGCTGAACGGTGACCCGTCGAGTATCGTGGACGGTTCGCTGTTCTACGGCGAGGGCTCGCGCACATGGTTCATAGTGCTGTTTATCGGCGTGATAATCCTTGCAAAAAGTTTTGCCACCTCAGCCACCAACGGCGCCGGAGGCGTGGGCGGCACATTCGCGCCGTCGCTATATGTGGGCTGCATGACAGGTTTCCTTTTCGCGTTTGTGGCGAACATGATGGGATTTGATACCGTACTGAGCACCAAGAATTTTGCGCTGATAGGCATGGCCGGCGTGATGAGTGGCGTGATGCATGCCCCGCTGATGGGCATCTTCCTTACCGCTGAACTCACCGGCGGCTACGACCTGTTTCTGCCGCTGCTGATAGTCAGCACCATAGCCTACGGCACCATCAAGGTATTCGAGCCGTACAGCATATACACCATGCGTCTTGCAAAACGAGGCGAACTTATGACTCACCACAAGGACAAGACCGTGCTGACGATGCTCAAGATAGACAATGTGATAGAAACCGATTTCCTGCCGGTGCATCCCGATATGTCGCTTAAGGACATGGTTGACACCATAGCGCGCAGCAGCCGTAACCTATTCCCGGTGGTGGACGAGGCCGGTAAGCTGAAAGGTGTGGTTGTGCTCGACGAGATACGCAACATCATGTTCCGCCCCGACCTATACCGCAAGATGTTCGTGCGCAAATTTATGTCGGTGCCTCCTGCCCGCATCGAGGAGGGCATGAGCATGGACAAGGTGATGAAGATATTCGACGATACCGGCGCCTGGAATCTGCCCGTAGTGCGCGACGGCGTGTATGTGGGCTTCGTCAGCAAGAGCAAAATCTTCACCTCCTACCGCCGCGTGCTGCGCCACTACAGCGACGACTGAGGTGTATGTAATACTCTTAAGATTACGTATATATTTGCAATGATAAGGTGTTTTTTTAAAATTTTTGCTTGTCATTGAAAATTTATTATTAACTTTGCTGCGCAGACCGAAACGCAGAAGCCGGGTCACGGGCCATGCGGGAGGGAGCTGCAACATACATAATGAAAAGCGTTTATCCGCGCTGATTCTTGACGTTCAGAAATTCTCGCAAAATTTCAGGTCTAAGTCAAGGGTTGAGCAACGGTAGATGCCCGCGGATATGTGATTATCTTGCTTTCGGCATGATATTTCGAGAGAAATATAGGCCGGATGCAATGATTGCATATACAGGCGTAGGGCTTCTGCGTTGCCGTCCGACTTAGACTGGGCAATGCGAGAAGCCTCTGAATGTAGGACGGTAACAGGTACAGATTCCTACGCTTTTTTCACATAAACCAATCAATCGCCAACGAGAGGATGACCGCGGCACCCTTTTAAACAATGAAACATAAAGCTCTATTCCTTAACCTGCTCATTGTGCAAATGGCAGCATTGTGCGCATTGCTGTTCGCATCATGCGGCAATAACGATGAACCAGACCAAAATAAAGAAGAAAAAACTCAGGGAGAATGGTATATCGCTCCGTATGCAGCATCTTCCGATTTCAAAGAGGTCAATTACGCTATAGATTGTGAGGAACTGTTGTCGGACTATGGAAGCTATGGCAAACATTATGCCGAGCCGGATTTCTTTTTTGAGAACTACGGAAGGTACGACAGCTCCGCAGCCAATTTCGGCCGACTGAGGGGTATTCCAAGCAATACTTGGACTACGGTTGTTCATGTGGTCGATGAATCCACAATGGAAATATACTATAATTGTTGTCTATATAGAATCAACGATGTACCGGGAAAGAAATTCAAGGTAATTGACGCCGGAAACCTCGGGATATTATGCTATTCAAGCAGCGACAGTCCTATCATATACACATACGTGAAGACTCAGAATAAGTATATCCTCAGTAATGGCACGATATACACCAAGTTTGGTGATTCGTTGGCGGAAGACGGGACAAGTACGTCTCTGACACGTTTTACTCCTGATTTTTCATATGAGCCGGAAGACAATCCTTCAAAACCCGACTCATCCAACGATGCCATTCCTCAGAAAGGCGCTCTTGATCTTGATGGTTATGTGTTGTCAGCTGTACGATTCGGGAATGAGGAATACACATTTGAATATGACTCCAAGGGACGACTGATAAAGACTTCAAACCGTTACGGCCGCGAAGAGGATGTGTATAAAATAAATTATGAAAAGAAAACTATCACGTATACAAGCGATGGAGATGTGACAAAATATCAGGTCAAGTTTAAACCTACAGGACAAATAACATATATGAAGGATGTTGACAGCAGTGAGTCCTGGTCGATGGAATATGACAGGGACAAGCACCTGCAAAAAGTTATATACATCGATTCATACGCTGATAAAACCGAAATTGATTTTAAGTGGGACAAATATGGAACGTTGCCGTCAATCAGCTTCAGTTATAATGATTCGTATAGCGGCACAGCCAATATCGTATACGGAAAGGTGAAGAATGATAACGGACAGTTCTCATATTCGTTAAGTTGTGCTATGGGCAAGGATTTTGACTGTATGACAGAACTGATCCTTGCCGGGTTGTTTGGAAAGGCTCCGGTAAGAGAGGTCAAAGAGATTGATGGGTATAGCGGAGTATTTTTCCATTCTGTAAATCAATACTACAATGGTATACTATTGTGGAACGAATATCTTGATGACTCTATGGTAGAATACGAGTATCAATAGACAGCAGAACATACTCAAAAGGGATTAGTGCTATAGTCGGATTATTGCGGAGGTAACCATTTTCGCAACAAAAAGCCACCCCGCCGGATTATGACGGCGGGGTGGCTTTTGTTTGTGGATTGAGGAATCAGTCGGCGAGGCCGCGGTTGCGGATGAGGGCTTCTACGCCGGGTTTATGGCCGCGGAAGCGTACGTAGAGGTCCATGGGGTCGGCGCTGCCGCCCATTTCCAGGATGTTCTCCTTGAAGGATTTTGCGGTTTCGGGATCGAAAATGCCTTTTTCCTTGAACAGCTCGAAGCCGTCGGTGTCGAGTACTTCTGCCCAGAGGTAGGTGTAGTAGCCGGAGGCGTAGCCGTCGCTGCCGAAGATGTGCTTGAAGTAGGGCGAACGGTAGCGGAAGGTGAGCTCGGCGGGCATGCCGAGGTCGTCGGCTACCTTCTTCTCGAAGGCAAGGACGTCGATGTCGCCCTCGGGGTTGAGCTTACCGAACTGCAGGTCGAGGAGCGCGGCACCGGCCAGCTCGGCGGTGGCGAAGCCCTGGTTGTGGGTGGCTGCGGCCTGAAGTTTGGCGATCAGTTCGTCGGGAATCACTTCGCCGGTCTTGTAGTGGTGGGCGTATGTGCGGAGCACTTCAGGCTCCATGGCCCAGTGCTCGTGGATCTGCGAGGGGAGTTCGACGAAGTCGCGGTCGACGTTGGTGCCGGCCTGCGATTTGTAGCGTGCGCGGGTGAGCATTCCGTGGAGTCCGTGGCCGAACTCGTGGAACATGGTCTCGACCTCGTCGATGGTCAGCAGCGAGGGCATCTCGGCGGTGGGACGCGTGAAGTTGCCGACGTTGAAGATGACGGGGCGCGAGGAAGTTCCGTCCTCGTTGGTCCATGAGCCTTTGAATTCGCTCATCCATGCTCCCTGGCGCTTGCTGGGACGGGTGAAGTAGTCGGTCATGAACACGGCCACGTGCTCGCCGGTGGCGGCGTCGGTGACGTCGTAGACGTTGACTTCATCGTAGTATTTGGGGGCGTCCTTCATCTCGGTGAACTTCACGCCATAGAGACGCTCGGCCATGCCGAAGATGCCGAGGCGCACGCTGTCGACGGGGAAGTAGGCGCTGACCTGCGATTCGTCGAAGTCGTACTTCTTCTGGCGTACTTTCTCGGCATAGTAGTAATAGTCGTAGGGCTGAATCTTGAAGTCGCCGCCCTCGGCGTCGACGATGGCCTGCATTTCTGCTACTTCTTCCTTCACCTTGGCAACGGCGGGTTTCCAGATCTGCATGAGCAGGTCCTCGGCTGCCTGAGTGGTGCCGGCCATCACGTTGTCGGTCATGTAGGAGCCGAAATCCTTGAAGCCGAGTAGGGCGGCTTTCTGAGAACGGGCCTTGAGAATCTTGTTTATGACGGGCAGGTTGTTGTTCTCGCCTTCGGTGGCCTGTGTGGTGTAGCCCTCATAGATGCGACGGCGCAGGTCGCGGTTCTGGGCGAACTGAAGCACCGGCAGACGGCTGGGAGCATGGAGGGTGAATACCCACTTGCCTTCCATGCCGCGGGAGGCGGCTTCCTCGGCTGCGACGGCCACGGTGCCTGCGGGCAGACCAGCGAGGTCTTCCTTATTGTCTATGACGACGGCGAAGGCGTTGGTAGCCTTGAGCAGATTCTTGTTGAATGCGTTGTAGAGGTCGGTGAGCTCGGCGTTTACGGCCTTGAGCTTCTCCTTATCGGCATCGCTGAGCAGGGCGCCGTTGCGGACGAAATCCTTATAGGTCTTTTCCACGAGCAGGCGCTGGTCGGGTGCGAGACCGAGGCTGTCGCGGTTGTCATACAGATGCTTGACGCGGCCGAAGAGGGCGTCGTTCATCATGAGCTCGTCGGCATGTGCCTGGTAGAGCTGATGGAACTGCTCGCCTATCTCCACCATCTCGTCGGAACTGTTGCTTTCCTCCAGGGCGTAGAAGACGGGGAGGACGCGGTCGAGGATGGCACCGCTGTGTTCGAGGGCCAGAATGGTGTTGTCGAACGTGGGCGTGGAGTCGTTCTCGGTGATGGTCTTGATTTCCTCGTTCTGCTGTTCGATGCCGGCCTTGAGTGCGGGCAGATAGTCGTCGTAGGTGATCTGGTCGAATGGCGGAATGCCGTATTCGGTGGTGTATTCCGCGAGGAATGGATTCTCGTGCATTTTCTCTTTGTGGCAGCCCGTGGCTACGGTCATGGCCGCGGCGGCGAGCAGGGTGATGCTTAAACTGTGTTTCATATTTTATCGTTTATTTTCGGTTTTGCTGTCTTCGTCCCATACGAATGTGGCTATAAGCGGTGCGTGGTCGCTGTAGCGGACATTGCCGCGGCGTATGCCGGCCGGACGCAGGCGTCCGCGCCACAGCATGTGGTCGATGCGGAAGTAGAAACGGTTGTCGAAGTAGGTGTAGGTGGGACCGAAAGCCACTTCGGGCCAGACTTCCTTCATGCCGCAGTCGGCCAGGCAGTGCAGCGTGTAGCAGCCAGGCACGTCGTTGAAATCGCCGCATACGATGACATTCTCGCCGCCGTAGTACTCGATGTAGCGGCTGAGCATCTGTGCCTGGTCGGCACGGTGTACAGCGGCCGTCTCCAGTTTTCCGATCAGGGAGCCGCGCAGTTCGCCGAGATTTTCTTTCTTCTCAAGGCGAGTGAGACTAAGGTATTCCGCCTTATCTTCTTTTGTGAAGCTGAAGGATTGCAGATGCAGGCTGAACAGGGCCAGTCTGCGGCCTTCTACATCCACTTCCCATGCGCCCATGTCGCACCAGCCGCCGCGCCGGCGGGAATTAATGTCGAGATGAATGTTTCGCAGGGGATAGCGCGACAGGGTGACTACGCCGTGAGCCCCGAGCATGATGTAAGGGTATTTGCTCTGGAGACTGTCAAGCTGCGCCTGCGTGAAGTGGAACTGCTCTACCGGTTCGAAATAGTTCATTTCCTGCAGGCACACAATATCGGCGTCCTGGCTGAGGATATAGCTTACGGTGGGGTTGACGCCGCCTAGGTATCCGCCTCGGAAGTTCTTCATCTGGCACACATTGTAGCTCATGACGGTGAAGACCCGGTCAGGCGACGTGCCGCGTGGAATTCCTGAGGATATGTTGAACGGGCATGTGTTCCATACCATAGGCCATGCAGCAAGTATGCAGCCGATGGCTATGAGCGACGTCTTGCGCCACCAGATGAGGTCGGCGACGAGCATAACGGCCGTTGCGGCGAGCCATCCGGGAAATGTCAGCGGCAGGACGCCCATGAGTGGGCGTTCCAGAGGATTGACGTACCCGGAATAGGCCGTGACCAAGAGTGCGGCACCGAGCAGGACGTTCAGTGCCAGGACGCATGTGTTGAGTGTGTTGCGTATGGCTCTGTTCATCTTTTTGTCTTGTAGGATAATTCAAACAGGCGGTGCCTGTCGCGCGCTGAAAGCGCTTCGTAGCCGGATGTCCTGACTTTATGCAGCAGGGTGTCCAGTTCGGAGTGCATGGCTTCGGCAGAGAGTTGTGTGCGGCGTCTGCGGCGCGCCAATCCGGCGAGGATGCCGAATGCGGCGCCTCCGGCATGTGCGGCGGTGGATGCTGCGCTGCCTGTGAGCCCGATGCAGAACAGGGCTACCAGCGCCGTAACTATCCATTTGAGCCTGACTTCGCCGAGCACCCACATGCGCAGCGGCAGGTCGGGGACGTCGACAGCCGTGGCAGTGGCTACGGACAGCACGGCGGCTGAAGAGCCCAGCAGCGATGCCGGTCCGAGGCCGGGACACAGCGTATAGACGGTAAGGAAACATACCGCACCGCATAGGGCTCCTCCGGCGAGCACAGCGGCCAGACGGCGCTGCGTGGCGTAGCCGAACATTATGCGGCCGAAGGCATAGAGCCACAGCATGTTGAGCAGCAGGTGCATGAGATCGGAGTGGACAAAGGCATAGGTCAGCGGAGTCCAGGGCAGGGCCGCAAGTTCCGATGCCTGCGAGTGGAGCACAAGCGCCGCCATCCATGAGTCGCCTATTCCGGCCGCCGACGTGACAAGTCCGGCGACGGTGACGAGCGCACAGGCGGTCATGACGGCGTAAAGCACGTTGCCGGATATGGCTTTAAAAGAACCAGTGCCCATTGAAGGTGCCTTTCTTTTTCCAGTACAGAATCATGACGAGGCCGATGAGCATTCCTCCGAGGTGGGCGAAGTGTGCTACATTGTCGGCTACGCCGCCGAGACCGTAGGCCAGCTCAAGTACGCCATAACCTACTACGAGCCATTTGGCCTTGACGGGAATAGGGATGAACCAGATGTAGACCGGCTGGTTGGGGAAAAGCATTCCGAAAGCGAGCAGTACGCCGTAGATGGCACCGGATGCTCCCACAAGCGGAGAGTTTACCAGCGCGTTAAGCGTGGCGGCTGTAGGGTCGGAGAACGTCATGTTGGTCTGTAACAGATTCCATCCCTGCTCGATGACCTGCTGTGCGGCCATGGGCGGAAGCATTGCTTCGTAGCGGCTGACGAAGATGGCGCTCACGCCTTCCTGAATGAGTCCGGCTCCTATGCCGCAGGCCATATAGTATAGGAGGAAACGCTGCGAACCCAGAGCGCGCTCGATGATGCCGCCGAACATCAGCAGGGCGAACATGTTGAAGAACAGATGGGTGAAACCACCGTGCAGGAACATATATGTCACCAGCTGAAACGGCTGATAGCCCGGCGACGAGAAGTAGTACATGGCGCAGTAGCGCGTGAGCGCACGGTCAATTCCGGGAATAAGAGCCATGAGTACCCATACGAAGAAGCACAGGCCGGCTATGTTTTTGGTGACAGGCGGAAGCCGCTTGAAAAAATCGGATAAGAAATTCATAGAACAGGTATTTCCATCGGGGACGCCCCGGGAGTGGATGTATGAATGTATTCTTGCTGCTGCAAAATTACAAAAAATAGCCTAAATGAAACCTGAAAACACCTGTAAAAGAAGAAAAACAACATATTACTGCATTTTTTAAGCATTTTTTTATTGCAGTTTCAATTTTATGGCTATATTTGCAGCATAATAAACAAACCAACCTATTATAAGTTATTTTTATGAACAAGACTGAGCTCATCAATGCCATCGCCGAGAAGGCCAATCTGACCAAGGCTGATGCAAAGGCTGCGCTTGACGCAACCGTAGCCGCTATCTCCGAGGCCCTCGCTGCCAACGACAAAGTAGCCCTCATCGGCTTCGGCACTTTCTCTGTAAACGAGAAGGGCGAGCGTACGGGCATCAACCCCCGCACTAAAGAGACCATCACCATCGCCGCCCGCAAGACTGTCAAATTCAAGGCAGGCAGCGAGCTCAACGAGGCCGTGAAGTAAGCGTCCCGGAACGAATAAAAAATCCGCAGTCTCTCAGCGAGATTGCGGATTTTTTGATACTTGATACTTAATACTTAATACCTCAGACTTATTTCACCTGCCAGGTGCTGCCGGCGAGGATCATGTCGCGGAGCGAGCCGTAGTTTTTGCGCGAACGCACTTCGGCTACCTGTTCGTCGAGGGTGTCGTTGTATACGGGAGCCTCGACGTCGCGGATGACGCCAACGGCCAAAGGCAGTTCGGTGCCGTCCATCATCGCCAGCTGCTGGTGCAGGAAATTGGACGGGGTATGGGCGTCGTGCACGAGCACATCGTCGAGCGTGTATCCGTCCTGACCGATTGTGACGGCCTTGAGAAGGAATCCGTCCTGCACGAGTCCGCGCTCGCCGTTGGCTCCGAAGAGCATCTTCTCGCCGTGGCGCAGATGGATTGTGCGCTCGGCTCGGTGCTCGCGGTCGGTGACGGAAGCGTGGATGCCGTTGTTGAAGATCATGCAGTTCTGAAGAATCTCTACTACAGAAGTGCCTTTATGGCGCGCGGCGGCGACGAGGACTTCCTGTGAGGTGGCAAGCTCGACGTCGATGCTGCGGGCGAAGAATGTGCCACGGGCGCCGAAACATAGCTCGGCCGGAATGAAGGGGTCCTCGACGGTGCCGTAGGGAGATGATTTGCTGACGAAGCCTCGCGGGCTGGTGGGAGAGTACTGACCTTTGGTGAGGCCGTAGATCTTGTTGTTGAACAGCAGTATGTTTATGTCGATGTTGCGTCGTACGGCATGGATGAAGTGGTTGCCGCCGATAGCGAGTCCGTCGCCGTCGCCGGAAATCTGCCATACGGTCATCTCCGGATTGGCGATCTTGAAGCCTGTGGCGATGGCGGCCGCACGGCCGTGGATGGTGTGGAATCCGTAGGTGGCCATGTAGTAGGGCAGACGCGAGGAGCAACCGATGCCGGAAATGACGGCGGTGCGGTGCGGGGGCACGCCCAAGGTTGCCATAGCCTTGTGGAGAGTGTTGAGGATGGCGTGGTCGCCGCAGCCGGGGCACCAGCGCACGCTCTGTCCGTTTTTATAGTCGGCGGCTGTATATTGTGTTTCTTCCATGACGTTACTGGTTTATGATGTTTTTGACTCCTTCCACGAGCTCGCTGACGAGGAAAGGCTGTCCCTGCACTTTGTTGATGCGGCGGATGTCGATGCCCGGTACGTGGCACTGGAGCCAGTCGGCCATCATGCCCGTGTTGAGTTCGGCCACGATTACGTGTTTGTAGCGGCGGAGCACTTCGGCGGTGTTGGCCGGCAGAGGATTGATGTAGCGGAAGTGGGCGAATGCGGTGGGAATGCCCTGAGCGCAGAGTTCTTCGGCTGCGGAATGCAGATGGCCGCATGTGCCGCCCCAGCCTACGAGCAGCGTATCGGCATCCTTATCGCAGAGAACTTCGAGTTCGGGAATATCGTGTGCTATGCGCTGTATCTTCTCGTGGCGCAGACGCACCATTTTCTCGTGGTTGGCGGGGTCGGTGGATATGGCGCCAGTAGCGCAGTCTTTTTCGAGGCCTCCTATGCGGTGAGCCAGACCCTCTGTACCCGGCACGGCCCAATAGCGTGCGAGGGTCTCTTCCTCACGCATGTACGGTTGCCAATTGCCGGCGAGCTGAATGTCCTCGGGTACGCGACGAGGGTGTATTTCGGGATATTCGTCAAGTTCGGGGACACGCCAGGCCGAGGCTCCGTTGCCTATGAAAGCGTCGCTCAGCAGAATGACGGGGGTCATGTGTTCCACGGCTATGCGGCATGCTTCGAAAGCCATGTCGAAGCAGTCGGTGGGAGTGGACGGGGCGACAACAGCCACGGGGCTCTCGCCGTTGCGGCCGTAAAGGGCCTGCATAAGGTCGGTCTGTTCTGTCTTTGTGGGCAGACCTGTGGAGGGTCCGCCGCGCTGTACGTCGATGACAACCAGAGGCAATTCGGCCATGACGGCAAGTCCGATGCCTTCGCTCTTGAGCGCGAGGCCCGGGCCGGAGGTGCTGGTGACGGCCAGATTGCCGGCGAAACTGGCTCCGATGGCGGAGCAGACGCCTGCAATCTCGTCTTCCATCTGCACGGCCTTTACCCCGAGGTCTTTGCGCTTGGCAAGTTCATGGAGGATGTCGGTAGCCGGTGTGATGGGATAGCTTCCGAGGAACAGAGGCAGGCCGCTTTTCTCCGAGGCCATGATCAGTCCCCAGGCTGTGGCTGTGTTGCCGTTGATGTCGGTGTATAGTCCGGGCTGCTGGTCCTCGGTCTCTATACGATATGTGGGGACGGATGCATGCACGTTGTGTCCATAGTCGAATCCCGCGCGGAGCACAAGCTTGTTGGCTTCGAAAATCTGCGGCTTTTTGGCGAATTTGCCGGCTAGATGGTTCTCGGCCTCGGCGAGAGGACGGTCGAAGAGCCAGCACACAAGTCCGAGGGCGAAAATGTTGCGGCACTTGAGCATGCTCTTGTTGTCGAGTCCGCTGTCTTTCAGTGCTTCGCGTGTAAGCTGTGTTACGGGCACCTGAAGCAGATATTTTTCATCGATACCGAGTTCAGCGAAGGGGTCTTCGGTCTTGTAGAGGGCTTTCTGGAGGTCGGCGGGACGGAATGCGTCTATATCGACGATGATTGTGCCGCCGGGACGGAGGAAGCGGATGTTCTGTTTCAGTGCGGCGGCGTTCATTGCTACCAGCACGTCGCATTTGTCGCCCGGAGTGTGAACGCCGGCGCCAACGCTTACCTGAAAGCCGCTGACACCGCTGAGGGAACCCTGCGGGGCGCGTATTTCGGCCGGATAGTCGGGGAAAGTAGATACTCGGCAACCCATTGCGGCCGATACGTTTGTGAATATATTGCCGGCCAGCTGCATGCCGTCGCCGGAGTCGCCGGAGAAGCGTACGACCACTTTTTCCAGCGTTTTTACCTGATGTTTTTCAGACATAAGATTGGTTTGTTCAATTGCTCGGCAAAGCTACAAAAAATGTATGGAATGCGCAACTTTCCACTTCTCAAATATCGTTTCAGGGCGTACTCAGGCGACAAAATGCTTCAGACTCCTTTCTTCGGCAGCTGAAGATAGGAGCCAAGGTCGAGGTCGGCGCTTGGCGGGTCGAAGAGATAACTTCCTGCTCCATGATAGCAAGTGAGTTCCCCGACGTAGATGTGTCCGTCGGCATTGTAGAAGTCGACACGCAGGAAGGTGAAATCTTTTGCGAACATGCGGGCTATTTCCAGCATACGATCGAAGCCTTCGGGTTTTTGCTCTATATGGCCTTCGGGGGCTTTAAGACCCGGATCATCATATGGCAGGCGGTTCCAGTTCATGTCAAGATAAATGGAACGGTGGTCAGAGCTACGGTTGTAGTCAATGCTCATGAATTTTGGCTCGCCGTTGCAACAGAATAGTTTGTAGTCTTTTAGGTCGCCATGGCTGTCCTGAACGAACTTTTCCGCTATGATGCGTTTATGCATTCCTTTATATGCCCATTCACGGCCTAAAATGTACAGGTCTTCCTTGAGCGCCTTGTTTAGCCTGATGCGTGCGGCGTCGCGGTCGAATGTCTCTTTATCTGTGCAAATCACTACTCCTGTGCAGGCGCCTGCGTTTGTGGCCTTGAGTACAAACTGGTTCGGCAGTGTATCGAAATCTATCTCATCGAAACTATCCCAGGCACCGTAAAGGGGAATAACGTAGTCGTTTCCAAGGATCTTGGCTACGTGTTGCTTGACTGCATATTTGTCGGCAAAGACCTTCATAAGCGGATTGCGCTCATAAAGTTTTATCCAGGTGATTTTATCGTTAAAGCTTTGGGGATTCTTGATGTTGAGTCTCTTGCCTAATGTCCTTTTGAATTCATGTCTGACATACCAGGAATTCGGAAGGAATGTCGCATGCTTAAATGCAGCGTGCAGCAGAGCTCCCGGTGTGGGGATTTTTGAGAGTATACCCATTATATTAGATATATGTAAACGACAGCCGGAGCATTTGCTTGATGCTCCGGCTGCCGTAAGGATGCATTTACTTGTTGTTCTCGGGGATGAGGTAGTGTATCTTGACTTTCACACTGCGGCCCAGCTTGGCGTCAAGACCTCGGGTGGAGGGATCGTTGACAGGCTTGATACCGTTGGCGAAGAAAGGCTCGTTGGACGTGAGGTGATGAACCTCGGCCATGTTCGGGTGTTTCTGGAGCCATGTGAGCACGGTGCGGGCACGGTTTTCACTGAGGGCATTGTTACGGTCTTTGCCTATCTGCTCGGCGTTCTCTCCGGTATAGTTGTCCTGACTGGTGGCGAGACCCTCGAACTGGATGAGAGCTATCGTGCCGTTGTCGAGGATGTCCTTGATTCGGGCCACGGTGGCTGCGTCAGTGTACTGCTTAATGTAGCCGGTGTTGCCGTTGAGGGCGGCATAGACGTCGGCGAAGCTGACAATCTCGTCGTTGTTGACCGGCTTGCCGTCCTTGCTCTCCATACGCTCTATGACGATGGGTAGACCTGCGTGAGCGTTGAGACCGAAGGTGTTGGTTTCCTTGTAGTTGGCGTCGCTGATGAGCTGCTGACCCTTGGTGGCGTCGTCGATGCGGTAGTGCCACTGGTGCTTGCCGTCCCAGATGGGTGCGTAGTAGTAGCCGGATTCGAGAGCGAAGTGAGTCATGTCGGCTGGCTTGAGGCTGAGGCTCATCGGCTCGGTCGTGCTCATCTCGTAGCCGCGGGGAACGTCGGTTACTTCAAAATCCTTGCTGGCGACTTCGGTCTTCACGTCGTCGTAGGGCAGGGAGTTGGTGCTTATGCCTGCACCGATGCGTCCCTCGGCGTCGCTGCTGCTGCGGAAGCGCTTCTGTGTGTAGATGCCGCCGGCAAGATAGTCGAGTGCGTTGACAGGTGCGTCGGCAATCTGAGGCGCGTCGTTGCGTCCCGAGTAGTTGTTGGGGTAGAAGACATAGAAAGAGAGTGTCTTGTACTGTACGGGCTTGGCTTCGGCATCGCGTTCACGCACCACTACCACTTTCTCCTCTCGGTAGTCGCGCTGGTATAGCTTGGTGGTGCCGTGTCCCCATCCGTGTGCGCGTTTCTTGCCGAGATACCATGTGAAGCCTACGTCTACGCCAACATTGGCGTCGAATTTTGATGCTGCGTGGTTGGCCTGGCCGTATTCGAGGTCGAAGTTGGTCTGGTAGAACAGACCGCGTACTTTGAAATCGAGACTGAATCGTTTTGCAGGGGTGAAGAAGCGGCTGTATTGTAGCTCGGCGTGGAAGCTTAGCTCGTTGTCGGAGCCGTGGCTTTTTCCGTAACCCATGTGGTGCACGCCGCCGATGCCCAGGTTGAGCAGGAACTGGTTCATGGCCTTGCGGCTTCCATATCCCTCATAGCCGTGGTAGAGGCGCGTGAGGTTGAGGATGACGTCGAGACTGATATCCCACCAGCGTGTCTTCATCTTGCGGTACGGCGTGCCGTCGGCGCGGAAGAGGATGTCGCCGTAGCCGTAGTGTCCGGTAAGGTATTCGGTGTATCCTTTGGAATCGGATTTGATGAATTCCACTTTCAGACCTACGCCGGGAGTAAACCATTTGCCGATACCTACGCTCCAGTCGGGCGACAGCGTGCCGCTGAATTTGCCGCAGCCCATATAGTCACCGATGAAGGTGTGTGCGCCGCCTGTTGCGAATACGAACCAGTTCTTGCTGAATTTGTTTGTTACCACGCGGGTAGGGTCGAAGACGCTGTCGCGTACAACTTCCGTGACCGTCGGAGCCACGTACTGGTGTGTGCCACGGTATACTTCGGTGTAGGTGGTGTCGGCGAGGGCATCATCAATATTGTTGTATTTCTGAGCTGCCGATTCCGCAGGCGCGAGCCACACCGCGGCTGTGACCGCGGCGGCAAAGAGCCTTCTGTAGAATTTGTGGAAATGCATCGTATGTGTATTGATTGTTTTGTTATTCATTGACGGGTAGAGGACTGTTGCTGAAAGTTGTCGCGGCAGATATACTCCGGCACTATACTGTGCATGAGCATAAGCGTGGCGTCCTCGTCGTAGCTTTTTGCGGTTTCAATCAACCGGCTTATCTGTGCCTCCGCCTTTTCAAAATCGACAGGGCGCATCTTCGCTATTTTGATTTTGGGATGTCGGGTGGGTAGGACTTTTTCTTCGTCGGCCAGCAGCTCCTCGTATAGCTTTTCGCCCGGACGCAGGCCGGTATACTCAATCTTAACATCGGAACGCCCGCTCAGGCGAATCATGTTTTTGGCAAGGTCGGCTATGCGTACCGGCTTGCCCATGTCGAAGCTCATAACTTCGCCGCCGTGTCCCAGAATGGCTGCTTCCAGCACAAGGCTGCATGCTTCGGGTATGAGCATGAAGTAGCGTATTACGTCGGGATGGGTTACCGTGACCGGACCGCCGCGGCGTATCTGCTCGCGGAATGTAGGGATAACGGAACCGTTGCTTCCCAGTACATTTCCGAAGCGTGTGGTGATGAATTGGGTGGAATTTTCGGGCAATGTCTGTGCCAGTCCCTGACAGTAGATCTCGCATATACGTTTGCTGCAACCCATGACGTTGGTCGGATTTACGGCCTTGTCGGTGGAGATCATGATGAATTTCCGCGCTTTGTGGCGCACAGCCAGGCGAGCGAGCTTTACGGTGCCGTCGATGTTGTTGAGCACGCTTTCCACGGGGTTGTTCTCCATCATGGGCACATGCTTGTAGGCCGCTGCGTGGAATATTATTTCGGGACGGCTTTGTGCCATGATGGCGTCCATGCGCCCGCTGTGGCAGATGCTGGTGACTATGGTGCGGAAGTTCAGGGCCGGGTATTCGCGTTTCAGATGCACACGAAGGTCGTGAAGCGGCGTCTCGGCCTGATCGATCAACACCAGTTCCGCCGGTTCGAAAGCGGCCAGCATCCGGCTCAGCTCGCTGCCTATGCTTCCTGCGGCACCGGTCACCATCAGCCTGCGGCCACGCATCGCGCCGGCAATAGCCTGAATGTCGACGAGAATAGGATTGCGCGGAAGCAGTTCGGAAAGTTCCATATCGAGCAGGGCACCCGAGCTAAAGCCGTAGGCGCCTCCGGGAATGCGCTCCCGCAGATAGTAGTCGTAGAACCATTTTGCGAGCATGCGTATGCCGCACATGGCGGCTGCCGCCAGAAGGGTCAGCAGCACGAGGTCGCGCAGACGCATGGGCAGAAACACGCGGTCAAGATGAACGAACACCCGCAGAAGCATGATGATGCATACGCCGAGCGTGAGGGCGGCCGACACGCGCAGCAGATCGGAGATGGTGGTGTTGCGTATTATGCCGCTGTATGTGTGGAATACTCTGAAGCCTATGCAAAAGCAGGCGGTGCAGAGCAACAGTGTCCGGATCAAAGGACCGAAATTGGCCGCTACCGCCGCCGGACCATGATCAAGAGTGTAAGCGAGCCAGCCTGAAAGGAGCACGATGATACAATCGCATAGCAGTATACACCAATATGGCATGCAATTACGCGACAGATACCAGTCGAGCAGCTTTTTACGCATTATAAGGTCAGATTAAGGACTTGATGGTTCGTAATATGAGAAATGTGCTTGATATAGTATCATGAGCATGTGATGCTCACAATTTGTGCAAAATTACAAAAAATATTTGTAAATATATTTGTTTGGCAATAATAAAGGTGATACTTTTTTGTTTTAATATGATAAAAAACAGTTTAGAGGTGTGTTTTTTTGTGTAGGATGGCTTCTGTCGCAGCCTTGTAGAAGTCCAGCTGCCGGCGACGCAGCTCTTCCTGTTCCCAATGCGCCCGGATGTGCGGACGTGCGGCGGCCGCCATTAGGCTGCGCGCTGCCTGGTCTGTAGCCATGCGCATCATTGCATGGTAGAGGGCATCGGCGTCGTGTGGCGGCACGACGAAACCGTTCACGCCGTCGCTGATGATTTCGCGTGAGCCGTTTATGTCGGTCACTATGGATGGGAGCCCCATCGCTCCGGCTTCGAGCACTACGTTGGGGAATCCCTCGCGATAGCTTGGGAATACGAGAGCGTCGGACGCCGCCATCCATGGCCGCACGTCGGATTGCTCGCCGGCGCAATGTATTGCCGGGCAGCTCATTAGTGCGGTTTCAGTTTCGTTGTCGACAGGGTCGATGGTATCCTCTCTTCGGCCGACAATCAGCAGGCGCACACCGGGCATCCGGGCGTATAGCCTACTGAATGCAGCGGCCAGTTCGCGCATGCCTTTGTCGGCCACGATGCGTCCCGCGAATATGAATATGAAAGAGCCTCCTATGCGTCGTCGTATGTCTTCAGCTTCCATTTCGATGGCCTGCGTGCGCGCATAGTGGAGCATGTCAATTCCGCGCATGTTGCCGTAGCCGATGACGCGCAACGGCTTTCGGGTTATTCCGTTCTTCAGGAGGTCGGCGCGCACGCCCTCTCCTTCCGGGATGATGTAAGTGGCGCATGCGCAGGTGAGTGTGTCGGTGAGTTTGAGTAGCTGTCGTTTCATCCCCCTGGCGGTGGGAAACACAAGTCCTGTGAAGGTGTGGATGCGTACCGGTACTCCTGCCATGCGTGCGGCAGCCATGACGAGGAGGCCGGCTTTAGGCGTCATGCTGTGCACGACGTCGGGGCGCTCGCGGCGCATGATGCGCCACAGACGCCATAGCGCGCGCAGATCGGCCAGCGGGGAGATGCGCCGGGCCATCGCCACCGGCAGTGTGCGGGTTTGTGTCTCCTCAGCCAGTGCGTCAAGGTCGGAATCCGGAGAGGCAAGCGCCACGACATCGTGGCCCAGGGAGCGAAGCCTCCGGGGCATGTCGGCATAAAACGTGCGCAGCGACAGGGCGACCGTCGAGGCCAGAAGAAACTTCATCAGCGGCGTTTCAGAAGGTGTAGCGCAATCCCATGGCGGCTCCGCCCGGCAGAGCTACCGCGCTGACGCTGAGGTTCTCTCCCTTAGCTTTCTTGACAACAACGTGGCGCGGACCCTTGCTGACGGCTGCGTCGATAAGGTTATAGATGTAAAGTGCGGCAGCGGCTCCGAATGCTATGGTGCGAACGTTGCGATAGCTGGTGCGTTTGCTGTCGAACTCAGGGGCGTCCGACATGTCATTAAGCTTGCACTGAAAGGCAATGCCGGTGGCGAGCAGCACGGCCTCGGCACCCATGATTGTGAAACCTTTGGCCTTCTGATTTTTGTAAATCTGCCCCAGACCGGGGACTATAGACAGCAGGGTAGCCTTGCCGTTGTATTCGTTGTTGATTTCAAACTCGTCGAACTGTGGCTCGACATCGGGGCGTCCGATTGCGAAGAGCTGATAAAGATCCCATTCGTAATCGTTGCTTTCAAAGTCATCGAAAGTGCAGTATTCGTCTATGCGCTGTGCTTTTACGCTGTGGCGCGAGCCGTTGTTCTTGTCGGTGTAGCCCACGGTATAGACGGTGCCGCGAGGAGTGGCGATGCTGTCGAGGGTGATGCCCTCGGGCTGCGCGCTGTAGTTCTCGCGCACGTACATGAACAACGGATTGAAACGCTCGGCACGGAGTACCTTGTGATCGGCATTGTACGTGTTGAACATTTTCAGCTCGTAGCTGTCGTTGGTGCGTTCTTTGTTGAGTGCATCAGCGCTTTTGCCGGCCCAAAGCGGCTTGTCCTGGGCCTGTGAGTACAAAGCTGCCGCGGCCATCATGGCGCATACGGCAAAACGTAAAATCTTTTGCATCTGTGTGTTTATAGTTTGTTGTTTTTATATGAAATCAGGAGTAGTTCCTTTGTATGTTTTTATGGCGTGATATAGCCTGACAATTGTCTTGAAGTAACGGGTAAATAATCTCGGTAATGCTTCGTCTTTTTTTAGCCTGCTGACATAGGACAGATGGGCGTTGTGCAGGATAAACGTCAATTGGGAAATCAACCTTTTTTTGTCGATATGCCGCATGTGGTCGGCGTTAATCCAATCCATTGACTTGAAATTTCTTGAACTTATAGCTGTAGTGATGCTCCCCTCCCTGATATTATAGTAGTAAGTTACCTTCTCACATATTGCGAATGCTCTGGTGTACTTGGCAAGGAAAAATATCAAGTGCGTGTCCTCATAAACAATTCCGGGCTGGAAATGTAAATTATGTTTTATCAACCAATCACGTTTTAATAAACGATTACAAAAAATATGGGTAAGATAATTACGTCTTAGAATAATTGACTTTGATTCTGTCTCTCCTTCGGTGTATTCAGGCAGACCGGATTTTTTATAATCCAGCCCATCCTTTTTAGAGTAATTTCCTACATAAGAATAATTACCAAGAATAAAGTCAGCCTTGGGGTATTTAATGCTCATATTAAGAAGAGACTCCAGACAATCGTTGGAGATGTAATCATCGCTGTCCACGAACAGAATGTAATCTCCGTTAGCATTATCCAAACCTAAATTGCGGGAAACTGATGCGCCGGAGTTACGTGGTGTACGAAGTTTAATAACTGGGATATCCGGTGCCTCATTCAATAAATTGCATGCAATATCCATTGAATAATCCGGAGAACAGTCATCGACCAAGATTAATTCAAAATCGCGGAATGTCTGATTAATCACAGACCTTATACAAGTTACAATATATTGTTCGGTCTTGTATATCGGTATAATTATGGAAACGGTTGGTTTCATCGTATATTATCAGGTGGTACCGTTTGATTTCGCAACATAGCACGTAGCAACGTCCAAAGTGTAGCAGAGTATCTTATAAGGGATGGTGGAACTCTTTTTCCTTCGTATTTACGCAGATATAGGTATTGTGTCCAGTAAAAAATCAGTTTTAATTGCATGAGCAGTCCCTGACGGGATAGATGTCGCATCCAATCACAGACACACCATTCCACACATCTGTCCTGAATACTTTTTTTCTGTATAGATACACTTTCTGAATGTATGCGATAAAAATATGTTATAGATGTGCATATGGCAATGGCTTTAGCATGCTTTGCGAGGAAAAAGTCTAAATGTAGATCTTGTGCAAGTATACCGGGCTGAAAGTGAAAATTATGTGATTCAAACCAATTATGTCTAAATAGTCGATTCCAAATGCAAATAGGTAAAATTTCTGTGTTAAGCATCATCTTGCTTAAGATCCGCAAATCGTTGACATACAATGGCCTGTTTTTGAACTCCAACTGAAAGTATTCATTCTTGCCTAACAATTGTCCGTCTTTGGTTTCTTCTGATGAGCCATAGATTATATCAGCATCCGGATGATTTTTTGCTACTTTAGAAAGATGTTCCAAGCAGTCTAAAGATAGAAAATCATCGCTGTCCGCAAAAAAAAGGTATTTGCCTTTAGCGCAATCAATACCCATATTACGGGCTACAGACAATCCTGAATTTTTAATGGTTTGTAGATATGTTATGCATATATCATCCGTTTTGCCAACTGTTTCTTTTGCTATTTCCATTGAATGATCAGGGGTACAATCATCAACCAGGATTAATTCGAAGTCGCGGAATGTTTGGTTAATAATAGAGCTGATACATTGTTCAATGTATTTCTCAACATTATATATGGGCAGTATGACAGAAATAAATGGCATGAATATGATGATAATGCTACAAAGTTACAAATTATAATTGATAATGCTAATATTTATTTCATTTTGTAAACCTTTTGTAAATATCGTTGTAACCTTGTGCGGTGTTCTCAATGTCGAAATCTGCGGCGCGTCGACGGCATGCGTCGGCCGTGTCTTGCCAAAGTTGACGGTTGGAGCATAGCATATGCATTTTATCAGCCAAAGCTTCGGGGTCGCCATCGGGAAAAAGCATAGCCCCGGGCACTACAGTATTGCGCAGTCCGTCGACATCGCTTGCTACGAGAGGCCGCCCGGAAGCCATCGCCTCTACTGCGGCAAGGCTAAGTCCTTCATGGTGTGTGGACAGTACGGCGACATCGGACGCCGCATATATAGATGCTATGTCGGAACGCGTGCCGGCAAACATCACGCGTTCGTGGATTCCAAGAGTTTTAGCCATACTGATATGTTCCTCAAGGGTGTCGCCGGTACCTGCGAACACAAGAGCATAATCATCAGGAAGGAGAGAAAGTGCTTGAAGCACCGTTGCATGATCTTTCTGTGGACGGAATGCCGCCACCATAACTATGATTTTTTGTGTCGGAAATCTCTGTCTGATGTCTGCGGCGGGTATAGTTCCGGCAAAGGCGCTGAGGTCAATACCATTGGAGACTATGCTGATTTTATGTGACAGCTCCGGCATATAGGCGGACAGGCTGGATGCCGTTTCTTCTCCGCAGGCTATAATGGAACGGTAGCGGCTGTACATCATGCGGTCTATGGGGCACCACAGCTTGTTGTTTCTCCGCCGATTATCGGTATTGTGCTCGGTTGTGACGAGAACTATGTTGCGAGGAGCGACTGCTGCCGTGAGCATTTGGCAAGGTGTGTTGTGCGTATGAACTATATCGTAATGCCCTTTGATAAGAAAGCGGCGAAGACGCCCGGCCAGCAATGGATTGTGCATGGCAGTTGCTCCGATTCCGAGTGAGTTTACCTTTATTCCACGTTCAGAGGCCAGACTGGTAAAGATACAATCCGTGCCGTCCATCACGAGCAGATCCACCTCATGTCCTATGGCGCGAAGACGCGGAATAAGGTCCAGAACAAGCCGTTCGGCACCCCCGGTGCGCAAGGAAGTTATGAAATGCAGGATTTTCATTTTTGCTTCAGGATATAAGGTGGAATACGCCGATACGCTTCGGACCGCACGAAATGAATGCCATCGCGCAAACCGCGGAAATAATTCTTGATGAGAGTAGGTCGCAGTGATGCCATTGCAATGGTTGCATTCCATACCGAACGAAGGGCGAAGCATACGGCAGTCAGAGGTGACGGTGCCGGTTCGTAGATACTGCGGTACCAGATACAGAATGTGTTTTTAGTGCGCACGTACATCCTTCGGGCCATGTTGCGGCGAAATACACTGCTGCTGTTGCGGCTGTCAAGATGTACGGCGCCGGAACCAAATAGTACAAACAGCGTTCCTCCATTGGCATAGAGCTTGTAGTAGCATAATTGATCCTCGCCATAAGCATAGCCGTTGTCCTCAATCCATCTCTCGTCGGCATAGTTCATTGAGATAAAGCTGTCTTTTCTCCACATTGCCGCAGGACCGGCGGCCGATTGAGAGGGATAAGCCTCACCATCTTTCGGATTGCTGAGATAAGAGAATGCTCCGCAGCGGCGTATGCGGAAAGCCTCTTTTTGTTTCTTCGATGGTAGTACAAGTCCTACCGCAGCAGCGAACAACTTTCTTTTCGCCGGCATCAGATGGTTGGCAAAAGTGTCGGCGGCCACGCAGTCTGCATTATTGTCTTCCAGTGCATTTAGCATGCGCAGGGCCGTGTCCGGATGAAGTTCCACGTCGTCATCAAGCATAAGAATGCAGTCCGACGAAATCTCACTGTAAGGCAGCGCACGCTGGGCCACCATTCCTTTCGGCACGGCCACATATTCTTCACGGCCCACTCTGAAATGCGGTATTTCATAGCCTTCCGCGATATATACCAATACTCGCTGCGGCTGCACGCTCTGGCGTGTTATACTTTCGAGTTGACGGCGATAGGCATCTCCGCCAGTTCCGAGGGTTCGTATGGCTATGGAGTAGTTAAGCATTATTTTTGTATGCTGTTGAATAGGTTCATCCACATGCCCGCTACTTTCTGAGGGGTAAAGCGTTCACATGATTTTATGGCGGCCTCGCCCATCTGTTTCCGAAGCGATTCGTCTTCGATGAGGCGACAAATACGGTCGGCCATGGTGGCCTCGTCACCTGTTTCCACGAGATAGCCGTCCACGCCGTCTGTAATGATGTCGTTGGGGCCGCATGGACATTTATAGCTAACTGTCGGGATGCCTGCCGCATACGCTTCCGGAATCACAAGAGGGAATCCTTCGTACCTTGATGTCAGTACAAATATGGAACTTTGTGCCAATAGTTCTGATGCGTTGCGGACAGCACCGGGTGCGAATACGTTTTCGGTCAAGCCCATAGACGTGATTTGGGCTTTAAGATTGGGGTATAGCTCCCCGTCGCCATAGATATATAGTTTCCAGTCGGGATGACGTTTAGTTACTATAGACCATACTCTTATCAGTGATTCGTGGTTTTTCTGATATGCGACGCGTCCTACTGTGACAACTGTTTTTGACGATAGATCGGAGGGCAAGCTTCCTTTTCCTCCTGTCAGAGGATTAGGTATTACGTGTACTTTATTTCCGATTTTCGATTTAGACCAGTTGCGGTTGAAGTCTTCATGAGTAAGAACTGCTATAGTATCATATCGGCGAATTTTCCACCCGTAATCATACAAGTCGGTAAGCCAAGCCTTTATACGTCCGATAAAACTTGCTGACACATATTTGCGATAATCTTTCGCATAGTGGAATTCTCTTACGAGTGCCGGGTTGCACGGCAGTTTCAATGACGGTACGAGATATTTTTCAGACTGGCCTACTGAAATGATGACATCTGGTTTTATCGGAGCAAGAGCCTTCTCCAGTGCTTTCTTATGGCGGTGGCGAAGACGGGTTGCACTTTCTATGCGGTAATATAGTCCAAGCTGGTCCTTCGCATAGTATCTTATCATAAGATCAATTGTGCGCACACGTTTGTCAAGTGGGGATACCGGCTCTGGATGCTTCTCATCGACATCGGTGTAGGCAATCCATACCTCATTGCCTTCAATAGCGGCAAGCGCATTGGCTTTTTCCACGACTACCCGCGCGATGCCACCCATATGACTGATGCTATTTATGCAATAGACGATTTTCATTTTTCGGTGAGTGTATTAAAAAGCATAAGCCATTGATTCATTATGATGTTGCGCGAGAAATTTCCCGCTTTCAATATCGCCTCCTTTGACATGCGCGTACGCATGTTTCGGTCTTCAATCATGCTGCATAGCGCCTCGGCAAAAGCCGCAGAGAGTTCCGCATCGGTAAGTCCACGATTGGGAACAAGGAGCCCGTCGCGTCCATCGGTAATGATTTCGCGCGGACCGTCGGGGCAGTCGAAACTGATGCACGGCAATCCGCATGTCATGGCTTCTATAAGTACCAGCCCGAAGCCTTCATACCGAGAACTTAAGGCGTATATAGAGTGTCCGGCGTAGGCTTGGGACATATCACGGCATACACCTTTATAGTGAACATTTTGTCTTAGATCGTCTTTGTTGATGCGGTTCAGCAGGCATTGCAAAGCATTGCTACCTGACGGACAATCGCCATAGATGTCAAGATGCCAGTCGGGATGTTTACGTATTACGATGCTCCATGCGTCCGTCAGCAGGTCGAAGCCTTTTTCTGGGGATATGCGGGCTGCGGCGATTATGTGTCTGGAGTCAGCATCGTAGGCTGAGAATGGCTTTATTTCGGTGAAATTAGGTATGGATGCTACCTTTTTCGCTCTGGGCCATTGTGACGCTGCCGTCTGTGTCAGTGTCACAACACATGCTGCACGACGTTCGGCAACGGCCACTTTCAAGCGTTTGTAGCTATGACGCTTCTCGGAACTGAACATGTGGCGGCGCGATGAATGCGACTCCACGACGAGCCGACCGGGCGCGAACAGCATGGACAGGGTGAGCCAGGTAGGCACAACAACCACAATGTCGGGGTGGAACTGTCGCAGGACGCGGCGAATCGTCAGATTCTGCATCAGCTTGAATTTCATACTGCCGAACACTGATTTGGGTTCGGACAGCGCTATGTCGTACAACTGTACTGCTGGGTCGATGTCATACGCTGTTTTTTGTCCTGGCGGATTGTTCACGATAAGGCATACATCATGTCCGGCCTGTGCCATAGCATTGGCCTTTTCTACGATGATCCTTTCAAGGCCGCCGTGAATGCAGATATGTTGACATGTGTATACTATACGCATAAAGCTATTTTTTAGTTAAATCATTGAACAGTTCTATCCAGCGATCAATAATTGTATCGCGTGAGAAGGTCGCCGCCTTGGCTATGGCTTCCTGCGACATGCGCAGGCGCATGTCGCGGTTCTCAATCATCCGGCATATGTTTTCTGCAAGAGCCTCGGCGCGTTGCGAGTCGGAGAGTCCTCGGAATGGCACAAGAATACCGTCACGTCCGTCAGCTATTATTTCCGAAGGTCCTTCCGGACAGTCGAAACTGACGCACGGCACTCCGCAGGTCATAGCTTCAAGAAGTACCAGCCCGAACCCCTCAAATCGCGAGCTTAAGACAAATATGGAGCCTGATGCATAGACTTGAGGCATGTCATTGGATACTCCGCATAAGGTTACCTTATCCGTAAGACCAGATTTGTCAATCATATTCTGCAACATCTCTTTGTCTCTACCAGTTCCGTAAATGTCGAGTTTCCAGTCGGGATGGCTGCGAGCTACGCTTTCCCATGCTTTGATAAGTATGTCAAAGCCTTTCTGTTCGTCAAGCCTACCAACAGCTACCGCCTTTTTATTGTCAGGATCGTATGGTGAAGATTGTTTTATGGTCGTGAAGTTGCCAAGACATATGGTTCTTTTCGCTTCTCGCCAAAGTTTACGATCATTTTCGGTTAGAGCCACGAGTATATCTGCTTGTCTCGTAACAAGGGTTGTCTTAAAGAAACCTTTTATAGGAGATTGCGGTATAGAGATTGTTTGGTTTTTAGAACAATGCGATTCTAAAATATGATGGCAGCCGCTTTTGTGGTATGGGAGTGATATGTCGTAGGTTGACGATATTGTAATGTCTATATCATATTCTTCCACAGAATCCCTAATGGCTTTTTTGAGATTTTGTCTCCAGTGGAGCCATTTCAGTAAAAATGATATGGGTCTTTTTTTGATGGACAAAGCAGGTTGGAATGAGGATTCAAGATTGATTATACGTACATTAGGGTTTACATGGAATGCGGCTTTATCGCCCTTTTTGCCGTTGGAACATAATATGAATACTTCTATGCCCGGTCGTTCGGCCAAAGCATTTGCTTTATCAATAATAATACGTTCAATGCCGCCTTTATTGATAATGCTATTTAATATATAGGCGATTTTCATTATTCTCTTATTTTAGCGTATTAATGGCATTGTTTTTTACTATGTCTTTGAAAAAAAGCATCTGATTTTCCAAATAAGAATCTTCTGTGAAATCCATAGCGCGCTTTATGGCTTCAGTGGACATCTGTTTGCGAAGATTTATATCGCCCATTATAACCATAAGGCTATTGGCAAGTGTTAGTGCACGTTGATTATCTGTTAAATCTTTATATTTTGTTAATATTCCGTTAAGCCCATCTGTAACAATTTCTCCCGGACCATATGGGCAGTCAAAACTTACTATCGGTAATCCGCAAGAAAACGCTTCAATAAGAACCAATCCGAAACTTTCATTTCTTGAACTGGATACAAATATGGAAGCATTGGATAATACTTCCGGTACATTATTAGTATTACCCTTAAGAGTGATGCTGTCAGTAAGGCCGTGAGAACAAATGAGTTCTTGTAACATAAAATGCTCTTTCCCTTCCCCATAGATTTCAAGAGTCCAGTCAGGATAATTTACTTTTATTAATTTCCAGGCATTAATGAGAATGTCATATCCTTTTTCATGCTCAAGGCGTCCAATTGCAACAACTCTCTTTATTTCAGGATTATATGTTGCTACCGGTTTGATGTTTGTGAAATTCGGTATTATGCGGATATTATGTGCTTCGGGCCAATTACAAGCATCCCCATCCGTCAGACATACAAATACATCTGCTTTAGAAGCGTATTTCACATTTTTCCTTCGTCTGAACCAAGGAATAAGGCAATTATTTTCATATGCTGTTCTTAAGAAATGGGATTCGTATACACTAACGCAATTCTTTATGCCAATTAAATTTGTGGGGTCATGCATCGGAACAACAACGATATCGTATTTGTTATCAATAACAACTTTTCGACATGTTTTTGTATGACGTTTAAGCCACAAAAAATATTGAATGGCTATAATTGGGAATCCTAAGCCATATAGTTGCTTGACAGGGTGAAATTGCTGATTAATACTGCGGATGTTTACCCTCGGGTCAATTTTAAATACTGAGTTATTATCGTAATTTGTATGTGTGCATATGATTTCAACCTCTATGTCTTTTTGTTTACATAGAGTATTGGCTTTGTCTACTACAATTCTTTCATAGCCGCCCTTTATATTTAGCCCACCTATAAAAAATGCTATTTTCATAAATTATATGATAATTACATGTGTTATTTTTTTGCGATTTCTCTGAATAAATTTATCCATTTGCCGATTATTGCGTCGCGGCAGAATGATGATATTTTATCAGTAGTATTTTGGGAGACGCGTAAGCGCATGTCTCGGTGCTCGATAATATGGCAAATGCTTTTAGCAAGCATATTGACACGCTGGGCATCATTAAGACTGGCGTATGGAACGAGCAACCCGTTATAATTATTTTCGATAATGTCGGAAGGTCCGTAAGGGCAATCAAATGCCACACAAGCCATTCCGCAGCTTGCCGCCTCAAGCAAAACCAGTGGCTGACCTTCGTAACGTGAACTGAGCACAAACACGGAATGATTGGCAAACTCGCGGGCGGGATTGTCGGTGGTGCCGCACAGCGTTACCTTATCTGAGAGATTGTAACGGTCAATCATGCCTTGCAACATGTCTTTTTCAGCTCCTTTTCCGTAGATGTCGAGTTTCCAGTCGGGATGGCTTTGGGCGACTTCACGCCATGCTTCTACCAGTAAATCGAATCCTTTTTGGGAGTCAAGACGTCCCATTGCCATAGCTCTTTTTATGTCAGGATTGTAGGGCGCTATAGGCGTGATATTTGTAAAATTGCTTATTATCTCACATCGTTTGGCCTCCGGCCACATACGTGCTTCTCCCTCGTTTAGCACAGCCACAACATCTGCTTTTCGAGCCATACGCGATGTCTGCATATGGCGAAAGCGTGGTATGAGGGCTGTCGCTTCCGTGTCGTGACGACTTGAATGAGACTCAAGTATAAGACTACACTCGCTTTTAGGTAATGGTAGTACATTGGCATCGTAGCTTGTGGAAAGCATTATGTCAGGATTGTTCTCGTGCAAGAACTTTTTTATAGCCTTTCGCATACTTATGCGCCATCGGTTCCAGCGAATTGCGAATGTGATCGGGCTACGGAATGGGGAAACACCGGGCTCGAATCCGAGTCCCATACGAACTATATGTACTTTATCGCTGATAGGGAATACCGGCATGTCATGGGCATCAGATTGGGCACTAACCAAATAGACATCCATATCGGGAATCTCAGCAAGGGCGTTCGCTTTGTCAATGATGATGCGTTCTACGCCGCCGCCACGCATGGCGTTGCAAAGGATATAGGCAATTTTCATGATTTGTGTGCTTTGTGTTTTATGTATAGTGCAAGAATAAGTCCGGCGGGAGAAGCCAGCAGGGTGAGCAGCGGGCGGGGTGATGCGGCGAGCCAGCGGCGGTCGCGTGCCAGGATGCACGATGCCACATAGTGGATGGCGCAGCGGAGTCGGTTCAGAGGTGTGCTGCGGCGCAGGGTCATCTCCAGGCGGCGCAGTTTGGCAAAGCTGCGCGGCGAGTCGACGTACTGTCGGAAGATGCCGGCCGACATACTGTCGGCGCCTGTCTGATAGTCCACCCAGCACAGGTTTTCGTTGACAACGAGCAGCGGCCGGCTGTCGCACACCTGCAGCTGCATGTAAACCGGATTGAAGTTTTTCTCTCCCGGATAGCCAATTTGAGGCGCTACACGCCGTACAAGGTCGGTGCGCAGAGCAGTCTTGGTGTCTGCCCGGTGGATGCGGCGCAGGTACAGGTCGAGAAAATAGCATTCCGTCATGTCATGCGGAAAATATCCGCCGATGGGCTCGCGGGTGTGGCAGTCGAAGTCAAGGCCGATAACCCCGGCATAGTTGTCGCCTCCTCGTTCGCGCCACGTGTTCAGAATTGTCTCCACCGCGTGCGGCGGCATGTAGTCGTCGCTGTCTACACAGCATACGAGTTCACCCCGGGCTTCGGCATAGGCTGTATTGTAACCCGTATATAGGCCGCCATTCTCCTTATATATATAGCGGATGTCTATAACTTTCTCGTCCAGCCAGCCCTGCACGAGTTCACGGGTGAAGTCGGTGCTCCCGTCGTCAACCACAATCCACTCGAAGTCACGGCACGTCTGTTCGCACATGCTGCGGTATGTGCGTTCGAGCAGGTGCGCGCGATTGTAGGTGGGAGTGAAAACGGTGAGCATACGTTTACCAGTAGAGGGTGTTCATGACAACGGTGAAACTGACGTAAGCGATGAGTATCTGTGCGGTCTTGCGGTCCTGGTCGGGCCATACTCGCATCATGATGAGGGGGTAGGCTATAATGACGGGATACATGAACCACGAGAGGTAGGCGAAGCGGTTGGAATATGCGATACGGATCACAAGCACCCAGAACGCGTTAGCCAGACAGTAGGTGCTGAACAGCACGCGATACCAGTTCTCGCGCATGCCGCGGCGAATGAGCACAATGTATCCCATAAGTACTGGCATGGCGCTGTATATAAGGAAGTCCCAGCGGAATCCGGTCCTTGAGAATCCATCGTCGATATATGCTCCGGATGCATAATTAGTCATACGGTCATCAAAGTCCATACCTCCGAGCATGACGACGAAGAGGTTTCCGGCCAGCAGCGACAATACTATGGAACCGAGCCAAATATACAGTGCGACACGCACATCGCGTATGGCCCATCGGGAAACGACCATCGCCGCTATTGGTAGTGCTATGGAACGGTGTATAGAGAATCCCGCTGCGGCAAGCACGGCAGCCGGCAGGTATTTTGAATCGAGAAAATATGACATCGCCAACAGCAGCATGTGGCAAGCCATGCCGTTACGCAACCCGTTTACGCCGAAGCTGAAGTACATCAGCGATCCGCACACGAATATCATGCCGAGCAGTGCATTCTTTGGCATCAGCCGGTAGACTGCCCACAGCGCGGTGAAGACGTAGATGAATTCAATTATTGTAAAGAATTCGGAGACGTCCATACCTCCTTCCTGACAGAGATATATCAGTAAGTTGAACAGCCATTCCTGATGGAAGTCTATACCTCCAAAAAAGACTTCGCTGTTCTCGTATGTAAGGGCGTAGTTGACGGTATCGCCGAATTCGCCGCTTACCGGCCGCATACCGAGCCATACCGTGAGCACGATGCACAGCGGGATGCAGAGCAAAATGCTGCTGTGCATGCCTTTCTCTGAGCGCGCATCGGTGGGCGATGACAGGTACATCGCCGCCATGATGGCTGCAAGCAGCGACACAACGCTCAGGAATAGGGGTTGGTATAGCGACGGTGCCATGACGTGGTCAGAGTTTAAGCAGGCGACGTATGCGGCCGGACGCATTTATGCCTATAAGCCGGTGGGCCAGGCGTGACAGGCGCACACGTCCGGGCGACGAGTTGTCGCACCACGTCTTGGCATAGTGATGGATACTGTGCGTTTCTGTTGCAACGCGCAGACGTCCCGTCAGGTCGTCAAGTGGATTGAACCATTTCTCCGGATATATGGTGAAGCCGGCGATATGCTGCTTGCCGCGCCGGCATTCATAGCCGTGTTCCTTAAGCTTTGCGGTTGTGTGGGTTACAACAGTACCTCCGATAAGTCGGCCATCGGTGTTGACGAAGTGCAGAGTAGCATAGTAACGCAGCATTTCGTCAAGGAACGGCATACCGGCTTCGGCGGCCATGCCGAGTCCGGGATTGACTTTATCAGTCTCCTGCCCCATGAAAGGACCCTCCGCGAGCACATCGTCGAAACTGCGTAGCACTTCCACATCAGTGTCCAGATAAACCCCTCCGTAGCGATGTAAAATATCGAAGCGTGCCACATCGCTGACGAATGCGTATTTGCCATGGTTGTAAGCCTCGGTAGTGTAGGGCATCACGTGCACGTCATAGTTGCTCTCGTCCCAGCGCCGTATCTCCCAGCCCGGGAAGTGGCGGCGCCACGACGCGATGCAACGCTCGGCCAAAGGTGGCAATGGCGCGCTGCCAAACCAGCAGTAATGTATGATTTTCGGAATCATCGCTCGGCTGGGGTCTCGGTCAGGCGTCCTTGTCGTCCTCGTGGCCGTAGCCATAGCCGTAGTGGCCGTAATGATAGCCGTAGCGGCTGCCGTAGCGGTGGTATCCGTAGTGGCTGAAGCCGTCGCCCGTACCGTTAAGCACCACTGTAAGGCCGTTGTACCGGCGGTCTTCGTACCATTTCTCTATGTCGGGGAGGGCGTCTCGATCAAGCAGGCCGGCACGCACTATGAAGAGTGTGCGGTCGACGTAACGGTTGATAATGGCGGTGTCGGCCACAATTTCCACCGGCGGACAATCAAGGAAGATGTAGTCATACTCTTTCTTCAGTTCGCTCATCATTGAAGCGAATCGGTCCGACATAAGCAGCTCCGTCGGGTTGGGCGGGAGTTTGCCGCATGGGAGCATGTCAATGGCGTCGAGCCGTTTTATGTAGCCGGTATATGTTGGACTGCTTCCCGACAGATATGTCGTGAGTCCCTCGCGCGGATTGCCTACGTAGCGCGACAGCGAACCCTTGCGCATGTCAAGGTCGATGGCGAGGACTTTCTTCCCGAGTGTCGACATTATGTCGGCAAGGTTGGCTGATATGAAAGTCTTGCCGCTGCCTGGATTCATCGATGTCAGCATGATTACGTGGTGCGTGTCATCGAATCCGAGTACAAGCTCCAGATTGGTGCGCATGACACGGAAAGCCTCGTTGATTACGTCGCGCGAACCGGCTTTTACAAGCAGTACCGGCGTCTCTCCCTTCTTTCGCCTGCTGCGCCGCTGGCGCAGTACCGCGCTTTCGGAGCGTGGCATCTTGCCATGTTGCGGTATCTCGCCGAGGAACGGTACGCTTATGTTCTCCAGGTCTTTACGCCCCCGGACGGCTGTGTTGGTAAACTCGCGGCCGAAGATAATCAGGCCTGGTACGGCAACGCCCAGCAGAAATGCTATCATGTATATGCCCCTGCTGTCGGGCGACACCGGAGCCGGCGAGCCGTGAGGCGGCTCGATGAGCTGGTTGTTGTAGGCTGTGAATGCCTGGGACAGTTCGTTCTCTTCGCGTTTCTGCAGGAGGAAGAGGTAAAGCGACTCCTTTACCTTTTGCTGGCGCTCGACACTAAGCAGATATTTGGCTGACCCCGGGTTGGAGGCCACTTTGGCTACGGCCTGTCCGTAGGTCGACTGTACGCTGCGTTTCTGCTGCGAGAGGCGTGCCATCTCATTGTCAAGTCCCTGGAGGATGGTGGACCGTATCACGGCGAGATCGTTGTCGAGGTCTTTTACCAGTGGATTTTGCAGCGACGAGTTGGCAAGGTGGCTGTTGCGGCGCATAAGCATTTCGTTGTAACGTGCTATCTGGCCTTCTATCGCGCCGTTGTTTATGCCGGTGTTGCTGGGCAGCAGCTCGTTCTCATGGATGCCTTGTGTGAGAAAATCGCGCACGTAGCGCACCATGTATATCTGGTTGTCGAGTGCGGTGTTTTGCTGTTCTGCGGCATTGGCCTGTCCGAGAGCCATGCTGCCGACGGCGTTGACATCGGGCATCAGATGCTCCGATTTGTAGTCGGAAATGTTTTGCTCCACGTTGCCGAGCTCCTGCTCGATGACTCCCAGTCGGTCCTTGATGAATTCGTTGGTGCTGATTGTGCGCTGGTTGCGGTCCTTTACCCAATTCTCATTGTAAACGCTGATGAGAGTATTCAGTATGTCGACAGCTCTTGCCGCCGACATGTCGGTATAAGTGAGGTCTATGATTGATGTGCCTTTGCGCACTCTTGCGACAATGCGGCTGCGCAGCCTCTCGGCGGCTTCGTTGAAGGGCGTCCGCGTCACTTCGATGTACTCGCTTGTCTGTCCCTGTACATATGCAGGCGTTGCAGAAATTGTGATTTTCCCCATCGGAGTATTGGCGGGAGTGCCTAATGCGACATCTGTTTTGGCGTCTATAGGCTTGCCGCAGTACACCATGTCGCTGATGGTGGCTTTGCCGTCTTTACGCACATGAAGGCTGAAAGAGGCCGATGCGGCGTTGTCGATGCTGTCGAACCGTACGCTCACAGGGCTGTCTATGCCGTAGAGGGTGGCATTGTGGAATGTCCCTTTTTTGAAATAGTCAATATCGAGATGCATGCGCCGCACCACTTCTTCTGCTGTGGCAACCGTGCGGAAGTTCATCACCTCGTTTGTCAGGTTCAGATTCCTTGACGTGACGATTTCCTGCATTATGAGTTCGGCATCGTTGTCGTTGTTGTCCTTGCTCTTAATCAGTATGCTTGCGCTGCGTTCGTAGGTCGGGGGAGTGCACTTGATGTACAGCCATGCGGCTCCGAGGCATACGGCGAGCGACAGCACGAACCATTTCCAGTTGGACAGCAGCAGGAAGCTGTAGTCGCGTAGGTTGAGCTTGTGTATCGAGAGCGAGTCGTTGCGGTTTTTGCGCTGCGGCTGCGCTGCAGGTGCGGCGGCAGCGTCGGAGGGTACTCTTTCCATGATTATTTCACGAATATAAGTACGATAGTAGTTACCATCGATATGAGCGAGAACCAGAATGCCGGCTGGTGCGTGGCGTTGGCGTTCCAGTCTGTCTCGTTGATGCGCTTCTGGTTAGGAAGCACATATATGAAATCGTCCTGCTGCACATAGTATGCCGGCGAGCCGTAGACGCTTTCCACTTTGGTGAGGTCCACGCGGTAGGGCACCTGCTGGCCGTCGACGGTACGCAGGACGAGCACATTCTCGCGCAGTCCGTTGATGCTGAGGTCGCCTGCTTCGGCAATGGCTTCGAGGAGATTGATCTTGTCGCGGTTGATGGTCTTTCTGCCGGGAGAGTTGACCTCACCTATGACGTAATACCCCATGTCGGCATAGTCAACGTTGACTATCGGGTCGCGAACAAGCTTGTTGGCAAGAAGTTTGTATTTGATTAGATTGGAAACTTCGGAACGAGTGAGGCCCGACACGTTGATAGGGCCGAGTACGGGGATGTCGATTATTCCCTCGTCGTTGACGGTGTACTTGCTCAGGTCGCTGGAATTTTCGCCTCCTCCGCCGGAAGTCCCGTTGAGATTGAACATCTGCACAATTTCCTTGTCGCGGCTGTGCACCATTATACTGAGCTTGTCGCCGGGCTTGAGCCGTATGGGTTTGTCTTCCTGTAGGGCTATTAGCTGGTTTGGCTGTATGTCTTCGATGTAAACTACTTTTTGTGCCGAGTTGCATGCCGCGAGAGACATCATTGCGGCTGTGCATACTGCTGCAAATAGCCGCATGGCATTGCGGCGGAGCTGTGTTTTTGTCATTTAGTGTGTGTTTTGTCGATTTGTCAATTCGAGGATTCTGGTGGCGACCGATGCTTTGATGGGTCGGTTCATAAATGCCAGAGTGCCACGCAGGCTGTGAATATCGGTACCGGCGAGTCCATAATAATTTTTCTTCAGGAGAGATTCGGCTCTGGCTGCCGCTTCCTGTCCGTAGGCTCCGGCTACCGAAGGCAGGTTGAGCTGCATCACCACTCCCATGTCGTGCAGGCGTGCGTAGTCGTCGCTGTTCATGTACATATAGCGTTCAGGGTGCGCGAGCACAATGCGGTATCCGTTGTGCATGATTTCTTCGAGCAGGCGGTACAGCCCGGCAGGAGGGTTGAAGTAGGATGTCTCTACCAGCAGCGTGTTTTTGCCGTCGAGAGTCAGCAGATCGTGTTCGCTCAGACGCCTGGCAAAGAGTGTGTCCAGCATATGTTCGGCTGCGAGGTGCAGCTGCATGGTGTCATCGCCCTCCTCGGCCCTGTAGGCAGTCAGGAGCTCGTCGAAGCGGCGCCGCAGGTCGGGCGTGGTGTTCGGATAGTCCTCCATTATGTGCGGAGTGAGCCACAGGCGGCTTACTCCCTCCTGGCGGTAACGCCGTAATGCGGCCAGAGAGTCGGCCATGGTGCGCATGCCGTCATCCACTCCGGGCAATATATGCGAGTGGTGGTCGGCGAGGCCGTCCATGACGCCGAGTTGCAGAAGAGATTTTTTATTCTTGAAGGGCCACATCGTCGTGTCTTGTTCAGGATGTGCGCTGGCGTAAGTCGCAGCGCGTGCGTGAAAATGCGTTTTGAGCTGGTCTGTTATTATATTATGCAAAGTTAGGAAAAAATTTGGGAATGTTTAACATTTTAGTCCTATTTAACATGTGCTTTTCATAAGCTTTTTCTCTTGCGTGGCCGGAATTATTTGTTGAGAAATTCCTTATTTATATTGACCGATAAATGAGAAATAATTCGTAACTTTGCGCTTGACAATAGCGTACAAGACGCACGTGTGCACTAAAACATTAATGTTCCAATACTTACGACTCCAATGAGATTCTTTTCTCTCACCAAGGAAATTGCAATCGACCTTGGCACTGCCAACACTATTATAATCCATAACGACAAGATTGTCATAAACGAACCCTCTATCGTAGCGCTTGATACACGCACCGACAAGCTCATAGCGGTCGGCAATGAGGCGCACTTGATGGAAGGCAAAGGACACCCCGGCATACGCACTGTGCGTCCGCTTCGCAAGGGCGTGATTGCCGATTTTAATGCCGCCGAGCTCATGATTCGCGGCCTTGTCAAGAAAGCGAGCACCAAAAGCAACTGGTTTTCGCCGTCGCTGCGCATGGTGGTGGGCATTCCTTCCGGCTCTACAGAAGTCGAGATTCGTGCCGTGCGCGACAGTTCCGAGCATGCCGACGGACGCGACGTATACATGCTCTACGAGCCCATGGCCGCGGCTCTCGGCATCGGCCTTGACGTTGAGGCTCCGGAAGGCAACATGATCGTCGACATAGGCGGCGGCACTACCGAGATTGCAGTAATCTCTCTCGGCGGCATATGCTCCAACAAGAGCATACCCATTGCCGGAGATGACCTTACCGAGGACATTCAGAACCATATGCGCCGAGCCCATAACGTCAAGGTGGGTGTGCGCACCGCCGAACTGATTAAGATGAACGTTGGCTCGGCTCTTACCGAACTTGAGAATCCGCCTGAGGACTATGTGGTACACGGCCCGAACCTCATGACCGCGCTTCCTATGGAGGTGCCCGTGAGCTATCAGGAGATAAGTCACTGCATAGAAAAAACCATCAGCAAGATTGAGGCGGCTGTGCTCGGCGCACTGGAGCAGACTCCTCCCGAGCTGTACGCCGACATCGTGCGCAATGGCATCTACCTTGCCGGCGGCGGCGCTCTTCTGCGTGGTCTTGACAAGCGTCTCACCGATAAGATCGGAATCCAGTTCCACGTTGCCGAAGACCCTCTGCTGGCAGTGGCGCGCGGCACAGGAGTGGCACTGAAGAATATCGACAAATTCTCCTTCCTTATCCGTTAACGGGCCGCTACAGCCGTGCATGAGCTTATAGCGTTTTTTGCGCGCAACAGCAAGTGGTTCGTCCTCGCAGTCTATGTGGCGCTCAGCGTTATGCTGCTGGCCGGAGGCGACCCGTACCACCGCCATCTCTACCTTACGTCGGCCAATGGCGTGAGTGCCGCCGTCTATGGCTTCAGTTCCAATGTCACGGGATATTTCAACCTGCGGGAACGTAACGCCGACCTCAATCGCCGAAATGCCGAACTTCAGAGCGAGGTCCTGGCGCTGCGCAGGCGTATAAGCCTTGATGCGGAGCGCTTCTGCACCGACACGATGCCTCTTGACTCCACGATGCAGCCTTTCAGCTTTATCGTCGCCAATGTCATCAACAACAGCATTGCCCGTCCGTTTAACTATCTTACCATCAATAAGGGCAGCCTCGACGGCGTAGCTCCGGAGATGGGTGTGATTGATGCGTCGGGCGTGGTGGGCATAGTCAGTGTGGTAGGGCGTCACAGTTCGCGCGTGATATCGCTGTTGAATCCCAATTTCCGCCTGTCGTGCAAGCTGCATGGCTCCGACAACTTCGGCTCGCTCGTGTGGGACGGCAACGATCCGGGCGTCGCATTGCTGGAGGAATTGCCGCGACATACCGTATATCAGCCTGGCGACACCGTGGTTACTTCGGGATATTCTTTGGTTTTCCCGGCTGGTCTGCCCGTCGGTATCGTTATGGCTGACGATTATGACGATCACGAGAATTTCTTCACGCTGAAGGTGCGTCTGCTCAGCGACTTCTCGGCCTTGGGCAATGTGCAGGTAGTGGTAAGTTCCCTGAGTGGCGAGGCCAAGGCTCTGGAGGCCGGCGAGGATATGGATGAAGAACGAGCCAAAAAGGCTTTCAACTGAATGTCATTGTAACATTAACATAATCAATACACAAGCAATTGAGTAAAACCATTGTCAACAGTCTGATGCTCCTGCTGGTGCTGATTCTCGCCCAGACCGTGATTTTCAACAATCTGGCTCTGTACGGCGTGGCGCTCCCGCTGGTGTTTATCTATGTGCTTGTGTCTCTGCCGGTAACTCTCGGAACCAACTGGGCCATGACTATCGGTTTCCTTTCGGGACTCGCCGTGGACATATTTTCCGATACTCCCGGTCTAAACGCTCTGTCGTGTACGTTGCTGGCTTTCGTGCGCAAGCCTGTGCTGCATCTTTATCTTCCGCTTGACGACGAGATTGGTCCAGTTTCCCTCGGCTTGCGTTCGCTGGGTGCGGAGGTGTATCTGAAGTACATGTTCACTCTGGTGCTTCTGTACTGCACGCTTGTTTTCACCATCGAGGCCTTTGAACTCTTCAACCTGCGCCTTTGGCTGCTGCGCATAACATGCAGTACCGTCTATACTTTCGTGTTCATCTACGCTTTCGCAAGCCTGGCCGGACGCTCCCGCAATGAGAAAAAACTATAATCTCGAGAAACGCAAGTATGTGATCGGCGGTTTCATCGTGCTGATTGCTGTCGTTTATCTTATACGGCTCTTTGACCTGCAGATAAACGATGCCCGCTATAAGGAACGTGCCGACAGCAATGCCTTTCTGAAAAAGACGGTGTATCCGTCGCGTGGCCTCATGTACGACCGTAACGGCGAGTTGGTCGTATTCAATCAGCCGGCCTACGATGTGATGCTGATTCCGCGCGATGTGCAGCCTTTCGACACTGCCGATTTCTGCGCGACACTTAACATTACGCCGGACGCGTTGCGCAAGCGTTTTGCCGATATGCGCGACAAACGGCTTAATCCGGGATATTCCTCGTATACTCCTCAGAAACTTATCACGCAGTTGTCATCGCAGGATTACGGACGCCTTCAGGAAAAACTGTATCGTTTCCCGGGCTTCTTTATTCAGAAACGAATTTTGAGGCAGTACAATTATGCAACGGCGGCCAATGTGCTCGGCAACATCCGCGAGGTCAATGCCGACGATGTAGAGCGCGACGAGTACTATGCCGCTGGCGACTATACCGGCGACCTCGGCGTGGAAAAGAGCTACGAGCCGTATTTGCGCGGTCACAAGGGTGTGGAAATACTTATAAGGGATGCGCGCGGACGCATTCAGGGCCGCTACGATGGCGGCGCGCATGATGTGGCTCCGGTCAGCGGCCGCGACCTGCGCCTAAGCCTTGACGTCAAGCTCCAGCAGTATGCCGAATCGCTTATGGTAGGCAAGCGCGGCGCAGTAGTGGCCATCGAGCCTGCCACCGGCGAAATCCTCTGCCTGGTGTCGTCGCCGACTTACGACCCGCGTCTGCTCGTAGGACGCCAGCGTGGAGAGAATTACCGGCGCCTTGTCAACGATGAAACATGGCCTCTCTTCGACCGGGCTCTGATGGGAGCCTATCCTCCGGGCTCCACTTTCAAGCCCACTCAGGGACTGATTTTCCTTCAGGAGGGCATAATCGACCTGCACACTACATATCCGTGCTATCACGGTTACATTAGCGGCGGATTGCGTGTGGGCTGTCACGGACATGCCTCGCCGCTTCCACTGAAGCCTGCGCTGCAGACCAGTTGCAATGCCTTCTTCTGCTGGGGATTCAAGGCAATGATCGACCGCCGCAGCAAGTACGGTTCGTCGGCCAACGCCTTTGAGGTGTGGAAAAAGCACCTTGTAAGCATGGGCTACGGATACCGTCTCGGTGTAGATCTTCCGAGCGAGAGCCGCGGTTTCCTGCCAAATGCAAAATTCTATGACAAATTCTATTCAGAGGGTCATTGGAGCGCCAACACTATTATATCCGTTTCCATAGGACAAGGTGAGATTCTCGCCACACCTCTGCAGATTGCCAACCTTTCGGCCACCATAGCCAACCGCGGCTGGTTTGTCACGCCGCATGTCGTAAAAGAGATACAGGACACGGTCATGCCCCCCGCATTGCTGGAGAAGCGCTATCCGACGGTCGATGCCCACTGGTACGGCGATGTGGCTGAAGGAATGCGTATGGCTGTACTTGGCGGTACCTGCCGCCGTGCTGCAATCCCCGGCATACCTACCGCCGGCAAAACCGGTACGGCGCAGAATCCTCATGGCAAGGATCATTCGGCGTTTATGGGTTTCGCTCCTTATGAGGAGCCGCGCATAGCCGTAGCGGCCTATATCGAAAACGGCGGCTGGGGTGCAACCTACGGTGTGCCTATCGGTAGTCTCGTCATGGAGAAGTATCTCACCGGCACCATCGCTCCCGAGCGCAAGGCCATGGAGGAACAGATGCTGAAATCAACATTGTATTATGCCCCTTCAGGAAAGAAATAATTTTGCAATCACGCTGCGCAACCTCGACTGGTTCACAGTAGTGGTATACCTGCTTATGGTGCTTGCGGGCGCTGTAAGCATATATGCGGCCAGTTACGATTTCGACGAGGCAAGTATCCTGAGTTTCGATGAGTTTTCCGGCAAGCAGCTGCGATGGATCGGTCTCTCGCTGGGACTTGCGTTCGTGCTTCTGCTGGTCGATTCGCGCATGTATGAGACTTACGCGTTCCCGATATATGCCCTGCTGATGGTGCTTCTGCTTGTGACGCCGTTCGTCGCCCCGGACATCAAGGGTTCACACTCGTGGATAGTATTGGGTCCCGTGAGTCTGCAACCCGCCGAGTTTGCCAAGTTTGCTACGGCGCTGGCTCTGGCGAAACTTTTCAGCGGCTACCATTTTGTGCTCAATGCGAGCCCGTATAACTATGTGCGTGCCGTTTCCATAATACTGCTGCCGGTGATATTGATTCTGCTGCAGAACGAGACAGGTTCGGCGCTCACGTTCATGGCTCTGTTTCTGGTGCTGTATCGTGAGGGCATGAGTGGACTTATTCTTTTCGCTGCATTTCTGTCGGTGCTGATATTCGTGCTGGTGGTTAAGTTTGCCGAGAGCACTGTGCTTGGTATCCCCGGCGGAGAGTTCGCCGTACTGGTGATTGTGGAGATAATAGTCGCTGTGATGGCCGTAGTCTATAGCAAGCGTTTTGAGATTGCCCGCAATCTTGTGTTGTGGTTCGGAGGCACAGGTATTGCTATATGGCTTGTCGCGGGCGTGTTCGGCGTGGAATTGCCGGGTATGGCTGTGATGCTGTCGGTTATCGGTGTCGCAGCGGTGTATGTGGCGGTTGAGTCGGTTCGTTCGCGTGCGCGTCGCCTGCTTACGGCTTCTGCCGCCGCACTTTTCAGCATTGTGTTTATGTTCAGCGTCAATGCCGCGTTCAGTCATCTTCAGCCCCACCAGCAGATGCGTATAAAGGTCGTCCTCGGCATAGAGCAGGACCTGCGCGGCGCCGGCTACAATGTGAATCAGAGCAAAATAGCGATAGGGTCGGGCGGCGTCACCGGCAAAGGTTTCCTTAACGGTACGCAGACCAAGCTGAAGTATGTGCCCGAACAGCACACCGACTTTATCTTCTGCACCATAGGCGAGGAGCAGGGCTTTGTCGGATCGCTGTTCGTGACGGCCTTGTTTCTTGCGTTGATACTGCGCACCATCGCTATCGCCGAGCGTCAGCCGGGAGTGTTCTCACGCGTGTATGCCTACTGCGTTGCCTCCTATTTCATCTTTCATTTCTGCATCAACATCGGCATGGTGATAGGCTTGTGCCCGGTCATAGGCATACCGTTGCCGTTTTTCAGCTATGGCGGCTCCTCGCTTTGGGGCTTCACCATTCTGCTGTTCATTATGCTGCGCCTCGACGCCGGCCGACGCGGCCATCGCTGAGCGTAGCCTCATTCCTCCGCGCCCATGTCGGCGAGGATTTTGCGCGCCATGCGTCGGTTGCGGTTGTAGATAGTCAGTCCTATTGCTAATCCTATTGCAAGACCAACGATGGTGCCGACGAGCAGAATGCTGTCGTCGAGGCTTGCGAAGTGTGCGAACATCGGCACCAGGACTACGGCGGCGAGTATCATACCGGCGCAGCGCAGCCGTGCCTGCCACAGGAGCACTTTGTGCACATGCCGCAGCGCCTCGTTTGTGGGCAGCGAAATGTAGTCGCAGCCGTCAATGAAGAAGGAAAAAGCTAAATTCATCACGCCCATTGCAGCGCCTATGATGGCATAAAGGATACAGATCCATTGCGGCGCGATTGCCTGCTCTGTCATCAGCATCGCCAGCAACGGCAGCAGAAAGACGGACAGGATGCCCGTAGCGCGGTAGCGTACGGCCAGACGGTGACGCCTGTTGCCGGCGCGTTCGGCTGCCAGTTTGCGCGACAGTTCGCGGTTGGTTTCGTCGAGCCGCTTATTGTCGAGTTTCATTGCCTGCCATTGGCTGCGTATGTCTTCGAATTCTTTGTCCTGCTGGTTCATATCCTAATCCTTTTCGGCGCGTTGTGCGAGTTTTTCTTTGATTCTGTGCAGACGTGTGGCTACGTTTACCACGCTGAGACCCGTTACTGCCGCAATCTCGGCGTACGACTTGTCGTCGAGCCACATCGTCACTATGGCCTTTTCCATGGGCTGCAGCGTGCTTATCATGCGGTGCAGCTGACGGTAGCGGTCCATTCGGCTGTCGGTTTCGTTGTCGGCGAGCGCTATGGCGTTCTCTATTGGCGTGTTGAGGCTCTGATTGCGGTTGCGACGCAGCCATGTGATGCATGTGTTGATGGCTGTGCGGTATATCCATGTGGATATTTTTGCCTCTCCGCGGAATTTGTCGAGTCCGGTCCATATGTTGGCGGCGACTTCCTGATACAGGTCATCCACACCGGCTGTCGGTGAGGAATACACGTAGCACACCTTGACTATCAGGTCCTTGTATTCGTCCAATAGTTGCAGAAACTGTTGCTGGCGTGCGCTTGTATCTCTCATAACACTATATAAGACGCACGCATGATTCAAAAATTACACCATGGGGCAAAAAAATGTAATCTAACGGACATGCGAAAAGGCACAAGGCCGGAATCGGCCTTATGCCTTTCTAAAGAAGCAATGGAGTTTAGAGTGTCGGTGCGGGAGCGCGATGGAATGTCAGGTCGCGCTTGCCGAGCTCACATGAGAGTATGTCGTTCGATACCTTTACATCGTCGAGTTTCGAGTATTCAAAGAACTGCTTGGCGGCGATGCTGCGCATTGAGGTGAGCCAACGTTCGGCGGTGACGGTGCTGAGCGAGTCAATCATCGGCTGCTGGGCGCCTGTGAGCAGATTGCGGGAGAAGGTGACGCCGTCGGGGTCGACGTTTATCTGGAGGCTGTTATTATCGAGGAACAGAAGAATGTCGTCATCTTCGCCGTCCTCGTAGCTCCATCGGCCGCTGATGGTTGCTGTGCCGGTTACGCTTACTTCGTAAGGCTCGGCGAATCCGACGGTCGCGCCGGAATCCACGGGCTGCGTGGCGTCAATAACCATTGTGACTGTCACCGGTCCCGACTGGGCGCCCTTGGGAGCGTCGAAATTGATGCTGAGTACGCTGAATGCATCAGCGGCATACTGCATGTTGTCTATGTGTACGGGGGTGGCGGTCCACGTGCCGTTTATATCGTTGCGCTTTGCGCATGATGCGATGGCGAAGATAAGGATGGCTACGCTGATTATAGCTTTTGTTTTCATTACTAAATTATTTTTAACTTAGTAACAAACAAAAGGCACTATTGTTCATCGATTACGCTTCGGGCAGCGCCGAGGCTATGGCTTCGCGCGACTTGGCGATAAGCGGCTGGAGGTCGTGGCCGGCTTCGCCTGCCTCAATGGGGCGGTGTATCGTTAGTGTGATATGTCCGGGGCGGGGCAGCCATGCGGTACGCGGCATCACACGGTATGCGCCGTCGATGGTAACCGGCACCACCGGCAGACCGAATTCCACGGCCAGCGTGTAGGCTCCGCGCTTGAATGCATGCAGCTTGCCGTCGGGAGTGCGCGAGCCTTCCGGGAATACTACCACGCTGCGGCCTTCCGACAGCTGGCGCTCGGCGGTCTGCATGGTGCGCCGTATGGCCGATGGAGTGGAATTGTCGACGAATATCTGACCTGACACGGCGCAACTGAAGCCTACGAGTGGTATGCGCCGGAGGCTCTGTTTCATCATCCACCGGAAGTCGTGATGCAGATAGCCGTAGATGGAGAATATATCGTAGGCACCCTGATGGTTGGCTACGAACACATAACTGGTTGATGCGTCTATGTTTGAACGTCCCCGTACGTCTACCTTCACCCCTGCCAGAATGCACCACAGACGTCCCCATAGCGATGCAGGATAAAAACCCCACCACTTGCCGCCGCCGAGGGCGCATCCTGCCACAGTTGCCGTCGCTGCCAGTATTGTAGCTACAAGCAACAGCGGCAGCATGATGAAAATCTGATATATACGATAGAGGAGCATACTTTATAAACAGATAAACAGCCTTTTAGTCAAGTTGGATGTCTTTAACCAGTTCCGGCTGCAAAATGCGCATCAGGCGCAGGTCGGGGTAGGACTCAAGCCGCACATCGCGGTCGAATATCATGGTGTGTCCCTGATGGTAATTTATTCGGCGCCAAAACGGTGTTATGCTGTTGTTAGGATTGCCTGAACGTGCGAATGACGCCCAGCAGCGGCTCATGATTCTTGCAAGACGATTGGCTTCGGTGCCGCCGACACGGGCGAACTCTGCGTTTTCCGGATTGTTGAATACGAATGGCATCTCGGAATTGCGGAAACTCATCATATGGCCGTTGTGCAGCGGTGTCACCCAGCAGAAAAGATACATGTAGATAGGGGCGTCTCCTCGTTTGAGAAGCAGATCGGCCATGCGCAGAACGTGGCTGCGCACTATCGTGTCCATCATGAGCACCTCGCATAGGGGACGGTCGGGATAGCACATGGCGAATGCCAGCTTTACGTCGTCTTTTTTGATGCCGAATTTTTTCCCCAATTCGGCATCAAGTTCTTCGTCCGACAGCATATGCACGTCGGGCATCGCCTCGCTGTCGTTGCCTGTAAGGTGATATTGTGTCGCTCCTTCTGAAAATGTAGATCCTATAATGAGAGGAATTGATGCGTCAACGTTGGCGCTGGTGTCCGTGAAAACAGGTTTAGGCAGCAGAATCCCGTCTACTACAGGCGCGAAGCGTATGCGCGACGCAATGTCGGTCTTGAATTCATGGTTCAGGCCGTCTATCGCGCGGTTTGAAGCGGCAAGAATACTGTCGTAAGGCAGAACTGCCAGATCTTCAGCCGAATTCACGCCGGCGTTTTTAATAGTATTGGCTGCAACTCGCCGCGACATTTCGGCTGTCTGAGTCATGCCCTCAAGTGTGCCGCTTTGTATGATCGCTTTGTGGAACAAGCCTTTGGCCGCCGGCATAGCCATCAGTGTCAATATTTTAACGCCGCCGCCACCGTGGCCGAAGAGGGTGATGTTGTCACGGTCACCTCCGAACGCATTGATGTTGTCGTGAATCCAGTGCAGTGCTGCCACAATATCGGCCATGCCTGCATTTCCGCTGCCGTGATACTTATCTCCATAGGCTTCCAGGTTGAGAAAACCGAGGCAGTTCAGTCGGTGGTTGACGGTGACTACCACGACATTCTCGGTATTGGCAAGCTTATAGCCGTCGAAGCATAGATGGTGGTGCGAGCTGCCATAGTCGAAAGCTCCGCCGTGCAGCCAGACCATCACCGGGCGTTTGTCGTTGTCTTTACGCAGCGGTGTCCAGATGTTGAGATTCTGGCAATTCTCGCCCATGAAGAGCGCTGTGTCGACGGGTATATAAGGATTGCTCTTTCTGGATGCGGCCTGAGGCGAAATGCATCCGAAACATGTGCAATCCATAACTGTGTCCCATCTTTCAGGCGCGTGAGGGGGCATGAAACGCTCGGCTTGCGCGTATGGTACACCTTTGAATATAAGTACACTGTCCTGAACATAGCCGCGTATTTTGCCAAATTGTGTTTCCGCGATAGTGTAGCTCTTATCGTTGGAAGAGCTGCATGCTGCTGCGGCTATGGCAAGCAGAAATATGCTGAACAGTCTGATGGGTTTTAGTAATGTCATCAAGTATAGTCCCATGCCTTTGGGGCGATGGTATTACAAAGATAGATAAAAAAAATGATTCAGCCATTTCTTTGACTGAATCATCACGCTATTGTCATAGCTTTGTAGCGGGACCGAGAATTGAACTCGGGACCTCCGGGTTATGAATCCGACGCTCTAACCAACTGAGCTATCCCGCCGTTTGCGAGTGCAAAGTTACATCCTTTTTTTGAATCGGCCAAATTTTATTCCAAGTTTTTTATGGCACACGGGAAATATTCAGTCGAGATTCAAAGACTTATCTAAACGTTTCGCGCAAATGTTTATTTATGGGTATTAAATGGAACTGTATCAAGAATGAGCACATTGCAAAGGCTGTATAGTTGACTTATATTTATAACTCATTTATGACACAGTTCCATTATATTGGTTAGCGTTACTTTCGAATCAGTATGATTGTAGTAGGTTGATTTCCTTCATCCTCTGATTCACCGGGGATCTCATCTGGATTGCTGTACCAGTGGAAGGTGTAGGTGAGTTTATTGCCGGAAATTGAGAAAGTTCCATATGTGAAATCATCCACAACTCCATCCTCAATGTTGAAGTCAATACGCAGCTTGTTGCCAGTTATATAGTATCTGTCGGTATAAGAATCCGGGTCTTCGTCATCAGCCGGACGAACAACCACATTGTTCTCTTTGAATGTTATACCGTTGAAAAGTTCTCCCTCATCGAAGTCATCATCGTTGTTTTCCAGATACCATGTGCCTAACAGGCTGTTGGTTGGTTCGTCATCATCATTGCTGCATGATGACAAGTGGAAGCACAACGCCATTGCGACGGCTGTCCACAGAAAAATTAAAAATTTTTTCATTGGTTTATGTGTTGTGCCAAAAGACTCTCCAATTTGGCGGACAATAAAAAAAGCGTGAGAGTCTGTATCAATTACTCGTCCCACAGCTCAAAGGCATCTGGCATAGCCCATCGTAGTTGAACGAGCAACGCAGAAGCCTCACGCCGTATGATAGCTAACATTGGGTTTATGTTCGCACATAAACCTATGGATATATCATACTCGTAGACATCTATCGTCTGCTCATTCTTGACTACGATTTAGAAATTGCCAGATTTCTGAGCTGTCAAGAACAAGCGTTTTGATAAACGCTTTTATGTTTAGTTTGCATCCCCTCCCACATTACCCAAACGGGCTTCTGCGGTATGGTTTGCGAGTGCAAAATTAGTAAATATCTCTTAAATTGCAAATAAATTTCACGAGCAAGTTGAATCAAATTGAATCAAAAGACAAAATCAAAAGACAAAAAAAGACAAAAGGATTCGACTGCTTTTACGCACCAGCGGATAGGACGCCGGATAGCCATACTGCAGGTATGCCGGTAGGTTTACTTATCTTTTTTTGACTGATTCTTCTTGTAATAGTAACCGCCGATTATGCCGCCGATTATTCCTGCTGCTACCGGAAGATAAGACCACAAAGGTAAATTCATGACATATCGTATTTGGGGGGTTCTCTCCGTCAGCCTATCAGCTCGACGCCGATGCCGGGACGGTCGGGAATCGTCACTTTGCCGTCAACGATCTTTATGCCGTCGAAGCGGTCGTTTGCGATAAGGAGATTGCCGTCGAGGTCGGCCCAGTCGACCATGGGCGAGAGCTGTGCGGCGGCTGTGACGGCGCAGCTTGTCTCGGTCATGCATCCGAGCATAACTTTCATGCCTAAGGCACGAGCCAGCACGGCCATTTTGTGGGCTTCGTGAAGACCGGTGCTCTTCATCAGCTTGATGTTGATGGCGTCGTAAACGCCGTGTGCGCGGGTCACGTCGGGCAGACGCTGGAGGAATTCATCGGCCACGAGTGGCATCGGCGAGCGCTCACGCAGCCATGCAGTCTCGTCTATCATCTCCTTCGGCATGGGCTGCTCAACGAAGAGGCAATTCTGCCCGGCGAGCCATTCGCACATCTCCAGAGCCTGCTCCTTGCTGTTCCAGCCCTGGTTGGCGTCAACGCAGATAGGAGTGTCGCATGTGCGCCGCAGAGTCTCCACTATTTCCTTGTCGTGGCCCGTGCCCATCTTCACTTTCACTACCTTGAAAGGGGCGCACTCCTCAATCTCCTTACGCATCTCGGCCGGGTCGCTCTGATAGCTGATGGTGTAGGATGTGTTCGGCGTGTTGTCGGGGTTGAGTCCCCAGATTTTGTACCAGGGTTGCCCCATGATTTTGCCGAGAAGGTCGTGGAGGGCGATGTCTACCGATGCCTTGGCCGCGCGGTTGTCGGGAGCCACGCTGTCCATGTAGGCATGTATGTCCTCGATGCGGAACGGGTCGGTGAACTGCGTAAGGTCAAGGCTGCCGAGGAAGCGGCATACGCTGTCGACGCTCTCGCCGAGGTAGGGAGGCATGGAGGCCTCGCCATAGCCGGTGATGCCGTCGTATTCCATCTGCACCTGCACTCCGGGTGTGGTGGTGCGCTTGTTCTTTGCGAGGTTGAAAGCATGGCGCAGCTTCAGCTCGTAAGGCTGGAATCTGAGATTTAGGCATCCTGACTTGCCTGTCTGTTTTGTCGGCGAGCCGAATGCGGAGAATGATATGGGCGACATGGCAAGTGCTGAGCCAAGGATGGATGTGCGTAGGAAGTTGCGTCGGTTCATGGATTGATGTTTGTGGAGAGTTGATGTGGTTTATCTGTCAAAGTACCATGGATGGTCGGCGGCTCGAACTATGCCGTCGGTTCCCTCGTTGCCGTGGATGCGTACGGCGTGGAGGAATGGGGTGGTGAGGTAGTCCTCGGCCGCGGGGTCGATGCTGTTTCGCTTCACCCGGCCGGAGGAGTGTACGTAGTGGCCGTCGTGGTCGTAGATGGCGACGTGGGTCACGCGGCGCGTATCGGCATTGCCGAAGAAAAGGAGGTCGCCGGCGCGGCACGTGCGCCAGTCGCCGGGCTCGATTCTCATACCTGTGAGTGCCTGCTGCGAAGCGTCGCGCCGCAGTATTATTCCGTTTGCCAGATAGGCTGTCTTTGCCAGGCCGGAGCAGTCGAGCGCCTTTACCGAGGTGCCTCCCCAGAGGTAGGGTGTGCCCTCCGTGGAGTAAGCGATGTCGAGAATCAGGTCGGCGTCGAAAGGTTGTGCGGCCCACTGCTCTACAGTGGAGAATGCTTTTGCATCGGCCCATCCGCGGCGTCCGTCGGGCAGCTTGATCTCCACGCGTCCGTGGCGTGGTTTGTCCAAAGTGCCTTCCACTATGCAGCCGTGTACGAGGTCAGTGACTACGTCGCGCGGACCCGTAGCCGTCGGTGAATTGTAGGCGCGGAGCTGATAGGGTGCGGTGACTATTAGCCTCGGCGCATGACGCCACGCATGCATTGCCGAATCTGACATAGCCGTCAGCGACGAAACGGGCGAGTAGGCGATATAGCCGTCGGGTGTCTGTACGCGCTGCCAGTCGCCTTCGCGCTCGCCTATCAGGCGCACTGGCATTCCCATAAGTGCCTGCGAGGCCATTTCGGCAGCGTGGCGCGGGCCTGTGCGCAGGCTGGTTACGGATATGCGCGGAAGCGCCCACAGCGTGTCGGCGTACACTTTTATATTATTAATGTATACCAAGCCTGTCTGTCGGAGTTCCTCGTCGATGGCTTGCGGCAGGGCTGCCTCAGTGGTCGTTCCGTTCAATTCTATGACGCCGTCGGCATTTTGTCGGGTGCTGATGTCGGCCAGAGCCTGACGCTTGTCGGGGGCATACTGCCGTATAGCCTTGTCGACTAAGCTCTGAGCCACATCGGCGGGGCGTTGGACCGGAGAACATTCCAGTATCTCCATGTGTCGGCGGAACCCCGGATAATAAATGTTGCCGCGGGAACATTCCAGCTCGCCGGCCTGCTGGTCGACGGTCTCGCTGCGTACGAAACGTTTGGCCGGAACCAACGGACCGCACACACCGCTGTTTGCGGCGAGGCGGTAATGGTCCATGCCGGTGGAGTAGAATGCACGGGTTCGCGGATCAGTTGCATTTTCCATGCGTCCGAACGACACGTCGACGGGCACCCAGCCGACACCTTCAAAATATACTTCGGCCCAGTCGTGGTAGTTGACGGCTCCGGGATGCATCATCCATCCGCTTTCCCAGCGGGCGGGTACTCCGAGCGAGCGCATCAGCGAGATATACAGCAGTGCCACCTGGCCGCAGTCGCCGTGGCCTTCCGCCAGCACATATTCGGGTATGCACTCCAGTGTGCTGTATTCGCGTGCTCCGGCCCACGGGAAGCGGCGGTAGATGTAGTCGTAGACAAGTTCGCTCTGCCGCAGGGGATTGGTCTCGTCGCCGACTATGGCGCGGGCCAGCGAATCAAGCCTTACTATGTGCGGAGCCTCCATGGCCGTGTAACGGCGGTATGTGTCGCTCTCCTTGTCGTAGGGCTGCATCGCGGCGAGTATCGCATCCGGCGAGTAGTATTCGGCGGATGCGATATATTCGACTGTTATGTCGAAATGCGTGTCCTCACCCTCCCTTACCGGCTGCTCCAGATAAACGCTGCGGTGAACGCTTGCGCTCGGGTCGGAAATGCTGTGTGCGGCTGGATGGCTCTCCACGAGGCGTATGCCCGACTGGCGCTGCGTCGGCCGCGGCATGGGCAGCCACAGACGCAGAGTGTCGCCCCGGAGCACGTCGGAGTAGGGCACGTCCACGCTATAGCGGTAGCGTATGCGGCGTGCGGCGCTGCTCCCCTCTTTTCCGTCTATGGCGCTTAGGATGCTGTCGACCTCGCTGATGCGATCTTCCGATGCCGGGGAGGTGCGGCCTGTATAGCCGCCGTTCATGTCGGGATTGACAAGCGCGAGGTTGCGCGGCGACTTTACGTGCATGCGCTTCTGCCCGTCTATGTCGCGTACCTCGAGGTATCGTTTGGCGATGAAGCGGTTGATGTCGGCGTCGGTGATGCCGGGGTGCAGCTGCCTGACACGCTTTGTGCCTTCCTTGAGTGTGAGGCTGAAGTCGGCGCGTGTGCGAGCCTCGATTGCGGCGGCTGAGTCGTTTTCAAGCCAGGCGGTTGGGGCGCCTGCGGCGGTGACAGACGAGGCGATGGCGATAATTGCGGGGAGGATGGCGTTTTTCATTCAGGTGTTAGCTTTATTGCAGTGTCATGACACCGAAATACTCCGGACGGTGGAAATCGGGCGTCGGAGTAGGTATGGGATTCCAGCTCAGGTAGTGTGGCTGCGATGTGGCCGAGGCGCATTTGTAGAAGTTGCCGCGCATCTCCACCGGTTTGCCTTCGTAGCTTACGCCTATGAGGTCAAGCGGAATGACCGTCAGCAGATTCCACGAGAATATGCCTTCCAGCTCCCGGAACGGCCGGTTGCCGCAGCTTGCTATGCGCTGCACGCGCGCGAGCTCGTCGGGCGTGAGGCGTACCGGTTCGTTGCGTGTCACGCGGTGTGAGGCATTGAGTGTGCCTATGCAGTTGAACTCGAAGTTCCAGTATTCGCCGCCCTCATGCGGCTGAACGAAAAATTCCACGCATGAGTCGCCGCATACGGGCCCTAAATCCTCGTACACCTCCGCGCGCAGGAAATTTGTGCGTGAGAAGAAATCGATGTACAGGTTTTTCCCGCTGTGCGCTATGGTGAATGACGACAGCGGATGGTACGGAAACATGCCGGGCCAGTTGTTGCAGCCTATGATGCGGCGTTCGCCTCCAGCCTCGAGGGTAGCTATTATTGTGTCCGGATTGTCGCATGCATCCAGGGCGGGCAGGAAAGGGACTGTGAGAGAGTTGATGTTATCCATGTCAGAGCGAGAAGTAGGTTTTAAGGGCCACGCCGACACCCACGAGAGCCATTCCTATGAGTATGGTGCCGATAATGCGGTTGAAGAGCCACATCGAGCGCACGTTGAAGCGGCGTCGCAGCTTGTTGACTATCCAGGTGATACCGTACCACCACGCCAACGCGCCTCCGAGGATGGAGAGATAGGCTGATATGTAGTGGTGCACGCCGAATTCCGGCAGTATGAAGTTGAAGCGGGCAAATAGGCCTATTATGAAAAAGAGTATCAGTGGATTGCTGAACGTCAGCAGGAAGCCGCTGACGAGGTCGCCCCAGTAGCTGCTCCCGGCCGCTTTCACCACGGCTTCCGTGCCGGGCGCTGCTTTCAGCGAACGCGTGGGATTTTTGCGGAACAGGTATATGCCGAATGCGGCCAGCACGAATCCGCCGACGAATTGCAGCAACAGCTGATGCTTGTCGATAAGGTCGGTGATGAAGCTCAGGCCGAAGCCGGTAAGCAGACAATAGAACAGATCGCTCACCGACGCGCCGACGCCCGTGAACATGCCCGGCCAGCGGCCTTTGCTGAGTGTCCGCTGTATTACGAGCATGCCTATGGGTCCCATCGGCGCCGAGATAAGCACTCCGATGAGAAGCCCTCGCGGCAATATGTACAATATCTGCTCCATGCAAAAAACAAAGTTAGCACAATTTTCAAGATTTTTACAGTAGTTCGTGTGCAAAAAAATGTAAAAATGTTCAATAACATAATAAGAGAGATGCGTCGTAGCGGCGCATCTCTCGTCGGATAAGTATGTAAATGCTGTATTACTTAGTGCTTGTGATTCTCATTTCGTTTTGGTGAGTGTCGACGGTGATCGAAGCAATATCGCCCGGACTCATCGCGTTCAGTTCCGATACGCCTATGGCTTTTCCGTCAAGAAAAATCTTCATGCCTTCGGGTAGGGCTGACTGTTTCCCGTTGAGCCCTATGGATATGGTCTTAGTGCCGGCCGGGGGCGTGCTAACTCGCACTGCCGGGGATTGAGCGTTATTGAAGAAGTCTTCAAGGTTGAACGGAATCTCGAACCCGTTTACCGTCAGGGTCATGGAGGTGTTCTCAAATACGCTTATGAACGGGAATGTGGCCGTGATGACGGCCTCACCGTCAGTCATGCTGCAATTCAGCCCGCTGGCCTTATATGTTTTGCCTGCTGTTGTGAATGTGCCGCCGGATACCGTAAGATTGTCACCAAGGCCCTTGCCCTTGATGGTGACGGTGGTTGCGTTTCCGTTGTTGTTGATGTTCGTGACTTTAAAAAACTGGACGGAAGTACCGGTGACTGACGGATTTTCGTTATCTTTGCTGACTGAAACATCGCAACTGCTGATTTTTGACACGGCAGCGCGCACGGCCGGCATTCCTGCCACGCCGAGTGCCAACGCGAGCATCGGCACAAGTGCGAGGGCTTTCAATTTACGCCTCGCACCACTCTTTTCTTTGTACATCATGGTGATACGTTTTTTAAGTTTACTATGATTCAGGCTGTTGGCTAAGGACGGGAATCTGGAGCCGACAGCCTTTTTTATCAATAACATCTGATACTCCTGCGGGTCGTGACCGTGGTCTATAACGGCCATGTCGGCCTGATATTCATGCACGAGCATGAGTTCGTCTCGCATAAGCCATGCCGCCGGATTGAACCAGTTGACAACGCATACGGCCTGGGCTATGAGCAGGTCGATCCAATGGCGTGACCTCACATGCTTTAACTCGTGCGTGGCTATCGCAAGGCAATGACTGTCATAGTCTTTATGGCTGAGCACTACGTAGTGCATCCAGCTGAATGGGGCGAAACGTTCGTCGTCGGTTACCACTAACGTATATCCTTCCTTTTCGATTTGTTTTCCGGAACGGATTACGTTGGTGAGCCTTACCCACGTGACAATTGTCCTGACAGTCACTACAATCATTCCCGACAGAAATATCCACACAAGCACGGTGCCCCACAGTGGTTCTGAATGCGGTGTTGCAGCCATTGCGAGAGCCTCTGCGCTTTCCGTGGCTTGTGGTTGAGCGTTTTCCGGTGCATTCAGTATGAGAAGCAGATAAATCGCAGGCAACGTCAGAAACGACACTGCGTAGATGAGCAGCAGTACGCCGCGGTTGAAGCCGTGCTGATTGTCCCTCGCCAGAAAAAGACGGTAGGCAAGGTACATCGCCAGCATCAGCAGCCCGCTTATAATCGAGTATGACAGAAATTCCCCCATCTTATTTTCCTTTGTTTTGGACGAGTTCGAGCAACTCCTTCAGTTCGTCTGCGGATATTTTGTCTTCGGCGACCAGGGCCGACACAGCGCCGTAATAGCTTCCGCCGAAATAATTACTGATAAAATTACCGAAACTGCGGCTTCTGAAGCTTTCCTTTTTTACTATTGCATAGTATTGGAAAGAACCGCCGGTCTCGTCGTGACTCACGAAACCCTTTGCCTCCAGCCGGCGCACCACTGTCGACACGGTATTGAAGTGCGGTTTGGGGTCGGGATACAGTTCTACGAGCTTGCTTATTGCTATCGGGCCGTACTCCCAGAGCAGTTGCATAAGCTCTTCCTCTTTGGGTGTAAGTTGGTCTTTCTTCTTCATAACTATTTTTGTAGTTTGCACGGCAAAGGTAGCAACTATTTTTGTAGTTGCAAGCTGCGTCCTCAACTTTTAACCTTCATTAACTACAAAAGTAGTTTTGGGTAACTATTTAGCGAAATCGCAAGATGTAAGATATTGATTATAAATGATTTTTATCGCTGAAAATCAACCATGTAATAAAATAACGGTACAACTATCCGTTAAGGGAAAAGAAAGGGTGAAATAGTTGCTTTCAGGGAGTGAAAGGATTAGAAAAGTCGTGGATTTTGAACGAAAGATTTAACCATATTTTAACAGTTGATAGATATTTTTATGATTTAGAATTAAAAGCAAAGAGGCACGAAATTTCAAGGGAATACGCTGTATGTCAGCGAAAATGTGTAACTTTGCGTATTGGCATATACGCCATATCTGAAACAATGTCTAAAATTATCGTTCAAAATACACCTATCACTGTTCTCTCGTTAGAGGAATAGGATTATATCTCCCTCACAGATATGGCAACTGCCAAAGAGGGCGATAACCGTTCTGCCGCTATAATCAAGAACTGGTTGCGAAACCGCTACACGATTGAATTTCTTGGCACTTGGGAGGTTATTCATAATCCTGATTTCAAAGTGGTCGAATTTGACCACTTTAGAATGAGTGCAGGTTTGCCGTCCTTTGTGTTGAGTGCATCGGAATGGATAGAGAGCACAAATGCAATCGGTATAATGGTGAAGAAAGGTCGCTATGGAGGCACCTATGCTCATAAGGATATAGCCTTTGAGTTTGGTTCGGCAATAAGTGTGCCGTTCAAACTTTATCTTATCGAGGAATTTCAGCGGTTAAAGACGGAGGAACAGCGGTTGTTAGGTTGGTCGGCGAAACGTGAGCTGTCGAAAATCAACTATCGCATACACACCGACGCGATAAAGCAGAACCTTATCCCAGCAGAGGTTACTCCGGCACAAGCGAGTATGATTTACGCCAATGAAGCCGATGTGCTGAATGTGGCGATGTTTGGTGTAACGGCAAAACAATGGCGCGAAGCCAATCCCAACCTCAAAGGGAACATACGCGACTACGCCACTATCAACGAACTTATCTGCCTGTCTAATATGGAAAACCTCAATGCGGTTTTCATCGAGCAGGGAATAACACAAGGCGAGCGGCTTGTGAAACTGAACCAAATAGCCATTCATCAGATGAGCGTACTGGAAAGCGGCGACAACGATAGGAAAATGCTGAAATGAAGAAGTGGCAAAAGATATTGGGTTGGATAAAGGTTAAGTTGATAAAGCCGAGAATCACGAAGGAACCCAAAACGCAAAGAGGATGTGGAATTTATCGAACAACCAAACAATATATTTTCCTAACAGGGTATGGTAAGACCGGGATTGGGTACTCTATGAGCTATCCTATAAAATTCGCTCCAATAGATTGTGATGATGTCGAATTCAACAATTTGTTTGGCGAAGTTTTTATTGCCAGTAATCGCGACAAATACGAGGAGTTAACATCCGCCCAGCTGATAAAAGCAATGAAGCAGCGTTCGTGGCGACAACTTCATAATCAATCGACGTATGTACATGTCCGACAAAACGATGCCGAAATCACGATTCTTCCAGCCCAATACAAAAAGAATGAGTGGGATTACGAACATTCTTTAACTTTTGACATTGATAAAGACTCCATATACGACATTGCAAATGAAGCCAGGAAACTCCTTGACAATATTGAAATTGACTGACAAAAAATCCAAATTATTTGAGTAACGATAGACGGAATGAGCTGTCCTTGAGGGCATAGACGATGCCTGTGAAGAGGCAAGATAGTTGTTGTCAAGGAATTGCTAATTTGTATTGAAAATCAGCGTTTTTCTCGATTCAAGAACCAATAGCGGTACAATTGACATAAATCAACTAATGGGATTGCCATAAAAATAAGTCATAAAATTATTTGGTCATGTCAACTATTGTTTGTAATTTTGCGAACATCAAACAAAGAATGATATGGCAAAATTAGAGATAACGCCTGAACAGGAGCGTCTTGCGAGGTTCGCAAAAGCGATGGGGCATCCCACCCGTATAGCAATCCTGCATTTTCTCGCTCAGAGAAACGAATGTTTCTTCGGTGATATACACGAGGTGCTTCCGATTGCGAAAGCCACTGTGTCGCAACATCTGAGCGAGTTGAAAGAGGCGGGGCTGATACAAGGTACCATCGAGCCACCAAAGGTAAAGTATTGCATCAACGCAGAGAACTGGAAACTTGCACGGCAACTGTTTTCACAGATGCTTGACGACTGCTGTCCCTCAAAAAAGAATAGTTGCTGCTCGTAAGCACTATTTTTTTGCTTATCATGTTCGTAGTTCGGCAAATAACAACTCAATTAAATACATTTAAGCATATGAAAAAGTTATTGATGTTTTTCGCCCTTATGATAGGGCTGATGTCGTGCGGAAGCGGAGATAATACCGCCACTGCAAAATCTCCTGAAAAGGATAGAGTGGAAGTGATATATTTCCACGGCAAACAACGCTGTGCCACCTGCATGGCTATCGAGAAAAACGCAAAGGAGGTCGTAAATACACTCTTTGCAAACGAGCTGAAAAACGGCACTGTCGTATTCAAGACAGTGGATATTTCTACCCCTGAGGGAGAAAAAATCGCTGACAAGTACGAAGTAACTTGGTCCTCTCTCTTTGTCAACAAATGGAAAGACGGGAAAGAGAGCCGCAACAACCTCACTGAGTTTGGTTTCGGTAATGCTCGTAACAATCCGGACGGCTTCAAAAAAGGTCTTGCTGACAAAATCTGGAAATCGTTGAAATAATGGACTGGTTACAGACTTTACTTGACAACAGCGCGGCTCCGGCTCTGACTGCCTTCCTTCTCGGATTGCTCACCGCGATCTCGCCGTGTCCGCTTGCTACCAATATAGCCGCGATCGGCTACATCAGCAAGGATATAGAGAACCGCAGACGCATTTTCCGAAATGGTGTCCTTTACACCATCGGTCGCGTAATCGCATATACCGTTCTCGGCATTATTCTTATCTCAATTCTGAAAGAGGGGGCAAGCGTGTTCGGCATACAGAAGACAATCGGGAAATGGGGTGAGCTGCTGCTCGGACCGCTCCTGCTGGTTATCGGTCTTTTCATGCTTTTCGGACACAAACTGAATATCCCGCAGTTCGGTTTCGGCGGTAATAGAGAAGGACTTGCCCGCAAAGGTGGCTGGGGTGCATTATTGCTTGGTGTTCTATTTGCGATGGCCTTCTGTCCGTCAAGCGGTGTTCTCTATTTCGGGATGCTTATACCGATGTCGGTTACTGCAAGTGCGGGATGGCTTTTACCTGTGTTGTTTGCTGTTGCCACCGCTCTCCCGGTGCTTGCAGTAGCATGGATTCTCGCGTTCAGTGTTGAAAAGGTCGGTGAGTTCTACGGCAAACTACGCACTATTCAGAAATGGCTTAACATTATTGTCGGGCTTCTGTTTATAGGTGTCGGCGCGTACTATTGCGCTATAATGTTCTTCTAAAAATTTTATAAACAATATTCGTTGAAAGGCGAAAGACAAACGATAAGACAAATGGAAAATAACAAAGAAAACAAAAAAGGATTCTGGGCTAATCTCTTCTCTTCAAAGCCCAAATGCTCGTGTGGCGACAATA
>ERZ808029.93-NODE-93-length-95229-cov-29.154448_pt1 | contig 95229 bp, 81 predicted proteins | sample MGYA00380185_ERZ808029 | MGnify/ENA primary metagenome ERZ808029 (study PRJEB31490, sample SAMN06133404) | mouse gut metagenome | isolation source: M2_3 | host: mice | place: China: Chengdu | collected 2015-05 ... | reverse complement strand
CATTTTTCAAAAAAGTGGCAGATTGGTACTTTGGGAGATTATATTCATTTTGGAATTACAGTTTGCGGAAACTCAAGTGCTTCAAGACTTGATTTGCCGATGTTTTTGTGATATACTATTTTAAATGTATCGTAATAAAAACAAGGGAGGAACGCGCTATGCATCTTCAGGAATCCGGAGAAATGTATCTGGAAACTATCTATATACTTTCAAAAAAGAGCAGAGCTGTTCGCTCTATTGATGTCTGCGAATATATGGGTTATTCCAAACCGAGTGTCAGCCGTGCAGTAGGTATTTTGAAAAAAGGCGGTTTTCTTGAAATGGATAACGACGGATACCTTACGCTTACAGAAGCAGGTCTTGAAGTTGCAAGCAAAATGTACGAACGGCACACAACACTGACCGATATGCTGATACATCTCGGTGTAAACGAAGAAACAGCTGCTGAGGACGCCTGTAAAATGGAGCATGACATCAGCGACGAGTCCTTTGCGGCAATTAAGCGACACACAGAACAAAATAATAAAGAATAAACAAACCCGCATCACGATTCAAAACGATGCGGGTTTTTGCAAAAATGTGACAGATGCTTATACCAAAGCAGCACCAAGTGCTTTACAGTCGGCAATCGCATTATCGTCCGGAGCGTCATTGCAAATCACGCTGTCGCGGACGAAAACCGCACCGTCGCCCGTACAGGTTTCCTCCCAAATGCGCATCCACTCACCATCGCCCCAGCCGTAAGAGCCGAAGAGCGCGATTTTCTTTCCTCCGAGTTTTGCCTCACAGGAGGAAAACATCGGTTCAAATTCGCTGTCCTCAAGCTACTCCGCTCCCATAGACGGGCAACCGAAGGCAATAGAAGCAAAAGAATCCATCCATCATAGAAGCGTCAAACTCAGCTGCAGTCAGCATAACTGCTTCCGCACCTTTTTCTTCCGCTCCTGATTTAACGGCCTCCGCCATCACTTTGGTGTTACCCGTTCCGCTCCAATAAACTACTGCTATTTTACTCATACCGAGCACCTGCCTTTCTTAAAATAAATATATATCAAACGGCAACAGTAAGCCGTTCAATAGACCTTCCGTCTGCAAACATGGCACAGTATACATCTGTACATTTCTTGTATTTTGCAAAAGTACGCCGTGCTGTTTTCTCGTCGCCATACACTTTCCAACAGCCTACGCATTTGCAATTTGCCGCTCTGTTTTCAATAAAACCCTGCACATCCTCCGGCGGATATCCGAGAAACAGCCCGATCTCATGAGGAAAATTCTCATCCTCCTCAAGCCGCTTTATCAGCTCGACGATGCACCGATCCGGCTTAGCCGCCTCGTATCCGCGTGAATATAAGATTTCGGACGCCGTATCATGCTGTAAATCCAAAATGAGCTTAGACGGACGATAAACATACACAAGCGCACGATCGTCTCTGAAACGCAGCGGCAGAACACGCAGCCCTTTCTTTACGAGCATACGATTCCAACATCGAATACAATCCCTCATTGATATGTTATCTGCAAATGTGCAGCTGAACATATTCCCGGTTTTCAGTCCGGCAAGAGTGGGTGAGCAATGCTGTACCAATAATTCATCCGACATATGTATCACCTCTTTATAAAGTATGTTCTTCTAAAATTGTTTTCAGCGCCGCTATGGAGCTGCTGTGCGAACGGGCGATTTTGACAGGATGACCTTTGGTTTCGCTTAGTACGCACCGAATCATTTTGTGGGATACCGTATTTGTAAAAAGCACAAGCAGATCAGGTCTCCCTATATTTTTCAGCCCGCTCTGCATTTTCGGATATACCTTTGCTTTGCATTTGTATTCCCCGCATAAATCTTTATATTGGCGAACCATACATTCATTTCCGCCTACAATCACTACGCTCATAAAATTCTCCTCACTCGGTTAGCATATACTAACTACACAACAAAAATTAGTGCCTTTAATTAAGGCTCTCAGAAAAATCAGAATATTACTATATTTTGGTTAGCATTTGCTAACTTTCGATAAGAGTATCTCATACTGCAAGGCACCTTGTCAATATGAAATCGAAAAGTTCACAAAATATATAAATGATTATTATCAAGCTTGGGAGCCATCCTTATCATGCTTGATAATAATCATACCCTTTCTATACAATATCTTTAGCTGATACATTCCATATTTGCGGGTGCTTCCCCATGCCAAAACCATGGGGAAGCATCCTAACCGTATTATAGGCATATACCATTCTGATTATTTTGTACTTGCAACAACTGTATCGCCTTTCCTGACCATTCCATATTGCATAAAATTGATCTTATCTGCCTCAAGTTCGGGAAAGATCAGCATCGTATCCAGCCGAACCCCCTGTGATTTCAGATAGGCAAGGTCTACCTCACAAAGCAGCTGTCCTTGTTTTACTTCCTGATTTGCTTTTACTTTGGCGGTAAATCCCTTTCCATTCAGATTGACCGTATCCAGTCCAATATGGATCAGAATTTCCAGACCGTCTGCCCTTGTGATCCCGTATGCATGCCCTGTATCATATACGACGGACATTTTCCCACTACATGGTGCAACAATCTTTCCGTCTTCCGGAAGAAACGCTATGCCCTCTCCCATCATTTTCTCCGAGAAGACCCCGTCTTTCACTTCTTCAATCGGAATGCTTTTCCCATCAACGACAGCTACGATATCCTGTTCTATGGATGCGGAAGCTACACTTTCGTCTTTCTCTTTTCCTGTCAATGCTGTGTCCGCACCTTCGGTCTTTTCAACTTTTTCTTCTGCTGCATCTCCGTCATACTGACTCCGGTTCCTCATACTGAAAAGATAAGTCATCGCGAATCCCGCCAACGCAGATACTGCAATCGTTATCAGGCAGAAATAGAAGTTCGTTATACTTCCGTCCGGGGAAATGTATACCGGAGAAGTTATCAGTCCAGGCCCCGCATAGACATACTGCTTCAAATCTACTAATCCTGCAAATACGCTGCCTATCGCTGCACCCGACATGGCTCCCAATAAAGGCGTCCTGTAATTCAGACAGACACCATATAACGCCGGCTCCGTAATTCCGATCAATGCTGTCACGCCTGACGACGCTGAAACGGATTTTGTGTCAATGCTCTTACTTATGTACCACACCGCCAGCGCCGCGCCGCCTATCGCCGCATTGCCCGCCAGGCCTCCCGGAAGGAAGATGTTGTCATATCCGACCATGTTCAGATGTTCCATATTGATAAAATATACCGCCTTATCCATGCCGGTAATAACACTGAGCGGAGTGCAGAATCCCCACACTGCCAATGCTCCAATCTTGAACTTCCCGGCTAAGAGATTTAAGAACCACATCAGCTTCGTTCCGGCAATATATCCAATCGGCCCAAGTACAACAAGCGTTACAGGAATAGAAATCACCAGAGTTACCAACGGCAGCAGGAAGTAACGGCATGCCTGCGGAATCTTGTTCTTGAAAAAGCGATAAACCAAAGCCAAAAAAGCAGCGCCTAAAATCATCGGCAGGAATGAACCGTTATACTGCACCTGTGTAACCGGAAGCCCTAAGAAGTCTAATCCGGCTACATTGTTGATATCTGAATATACCAATGTCATGCCAAGCAAAGCCCCCAGTGCCGGATCTGCTTTCAATTTACTGCAGGCTGACCATCCCAGTATTATCGGCATAAAGTAGAATCCTGCGTTTGCAGCCGCATTCAAAATTTTTACCGCCCCGCCTTCCGCATCCAGGCCCAAAAAGTTTGCGCATATGGTCAAAAATGCCATCAGCATTCCACAGCCAAGATAGATCGGGATTACCGGCGCAACTGTGCCGCTTAGATATTCCACGATGATAGAACCGATTCCTTTTAGGGACAGTTTTTTCTTTCCGGAGGCTTGCGCTTCTCCCCCTCCTCCTTCTTTATATCCTGTGATTTCCATAAACTCATCATAAACGGTGACCACATCTGTTCCAATGATAATCTGGATCTCATTTCCTTCCATGGTTCTGACACCCATGACCGCTTTTACTTTTTTCAAAGCATCCTCATTCATTTTGGTGATATCTTTCAGCTTAAAGCGAAGTCTTGTGGCGCAGTGGTTTGCAACTGCAAGATTATCCAGTCCGCCTATATGCTCAACAATTCCTTTCACTGTTGCTTCATATTTCATAGGCTTACTCCCCTCTTAACATCTTTTGTGCTGTCTCCATAATCTTCTTTGACGTCAGTCCATATTCTTCCAGAAGTTTATCCGGATCTCCGGATTTTCCGAATTTATCCTGCACGCCAATCCGTCTTACAGGAACAGGATATTTATCCGAAAGAACTTCGCACACCGCAGAGCCAAGACCTCCATAGACGGTTGCTTCTTCCACTGTAATTACTCTGCCTGTTTTCTTTGCGCATTCTACAACCATCTTTTCATCCAAAGGCTTGATGGTATGGATATTCACTACCTGCGCCTCGATACCATCCTCCGCCAATATTCTGGCGGCTTCAAGTGCCTTTGGCACCATGATTCCTGTCGCGATGATTGCGACATCCTTTCCGTCTTTTACAAGCTCACCTTTTCCAAACTCAAATACATAATCCTCTTTATGATAAGTCGGCGATGCAACTCTCGCCATACGCAGATACATTGGTCCTTTTATCTCTGCCGCTGCAAGGACCGCCGCACGTGCCTCCACATCATCTGACGGAACAATAACGCTCATATTAGGCAGGGAACGCATGATTGCAATATCTTCAATCGCCTCATGGCTTCCGCCGTCCGGCCCTACTGTGATCCCTGCATGGGAACCTACAATCTTCACATTCAAATTGGGATAGCAGACCGTATTCCGTACCTGGTCAAAGGCACGTCCGGTGGCAAATACCGCAAAAGTACTTGCAAAAGGTATTTTGCCGCAGGTTGCAAGCCCTGCCGCGGTGCCGATCATATCTGCCTCCGCAATGCCCATGTTAAAGAAACGCTCCGGGCATTTCTGACTGAATTTCAACGTCTTTGTCGCATGGGCAAGGTCAGCGTCAAGTACGACGACATCTTTATTTTTATCAATAAGTTCTACCAATGTATTTCCATATGCTTCACGTGTTGCTGTATTCATTTTGATCCTCCTAATCCGCTTTCTTTGCTTGCTTCCTATGATTTAAATAGCTCTTAATTCTTCCAATGCCTTCGCTGCCTGTTCCGCATTCGGTGCAGTTCCATGCCAGCCCACTTCATTCTCCATAAAGGAAACACCTTTTCCTTTTACCGTCTTGCAGATAATAATGCTGGGCTTTCCTGCCTTCTTTTTTGCTTCGTCAACGGCTGCCGAGATCGCATCGCAGTCATGCCCGTCAATTACCTGTACATCCCACCCAAAAGAGCGGAATTTTTCATCCACCGGGTTCACATTCATGACCTCTTCATTTGTCCCATCAATCTGGAGACCATTAAAATCCAGAAACGCAATCACATGGTCCAGCTTATAATGTGCAGAAGACATCGCTGCCTCCCATACCTGCCCTTCCTGAATCTCTCCGTCACCGAGGATCACATACACGTAATAATTTTTGCAGTTCATCCTTCCTGCAAGCGCCATGCCGTTTGCAATAGACAGCCCCTGCCCAAGAGAACCGGTGGACACATCAACACCCGGCGTTTTTTTCATATCCGGATGCCCCTGCAGGAAGGAATCATTTTTACGCAAGGTCTTTAAGTCTTCCCGGTCAAAATATCCTCTTTCCGCCAAAGCTGCATACAAAGCCGGAGCCACATGCCCTTTGGAAAGAACAAGACGGTCTCTGTCTTCCCACCTGGGATTTTTGGGATCAATATTCATCTTGTCGAAATACAGGGTCGCCATGATATCTGTTACTGAAAGGGAACCGCCCGGATGTCCTGAACCTGCTGCCGCCACTTCTTCAATAATATCAATCCTCATTTGTTTTGCCATTTCTTTTACATTACTCATATCTTTTTCCAGCAGTACTTTGCACTGCATACTCCTTTCTGAGATTTAAATTGATAGGTTTACTGCTCTCTTTCTATTCCAGGTTTGAATGCCTGCTGAACATCTCTTCATTATTTCCATGCTGTTCCATCATTGTAAGGATGATGGAATCCCCTACCATAAGGATACCCTGTTCGAACAAGGAAGCCATAGGCTGGACAGATGAAAACTCACTGTCCTCCTTCTTTTTGCTTGGAGCATTGATCACAATGAACCCATCCGCTATCTTTGTCAGTGTAGAACCCGGCGTTCCGGTAAAAACAAGAACCTTTCCGCCAAGCGATTTTGCTTTCTCGGCAATCTGTATGAACTGCTTTGTTTCACCAGAACCGGAACAGATAATCAGAAGATCATTTTCCCCAAAATTAGGCGTATTGGTTTCACCTACAATGTATACTTCACGGCCCATATGCATCAGCCTCATGACAAAAGATTTTCCCATAAATCCTGCGCGCCCCAGCGCATTAAAGAAAATCTTATCCGATTCCGTAATCAGCTTGATAGCATTTTCGATTTCTTCCGGCTTAACGGCATCCATCACGTTTTCCAACTCGCCAAGTACAACATGTGCATTTTGACTAAATCCCATTTTTCTACCTCCGTATATTGTTTTATATTGATATTTCCTATTTTAATCTCTGTTTCAATAATTTTCAATATGCATTTTCAATAAATATCAATATAAAAATATGTGTATTTTCTCCAAATACAGCATTTCGATAACTTTCGATATGCTTATCAATAAAAAAAGCGCATCAGGAACTCCACTCCTAATGCGCTGAATACTATTATATCAATTTTGTTATTCTATATCTTCTATTATAATCTCAATCCCTTTCTCAAAATACTTTTGAAGAATGCTCTCATCTTTCTCATTTGTCACTAACACATCAATCATGGAAAGGTCCCCAGCGTAAAAACCGGCCACCGTTCCAAGTTTCTCTTTATTGGCAATTGCAATGGTCTGCTTACAGTGCCTGATCGCTTCCTGCTTCAAGACTGACTCATCATAGGAAGGAAATGTAATTCCATTCTCGGGCGATAAAGACGAAACTCCTATCACGGCACACTCAAAATTTAATGTACTCATTTGCTGTATGGCACTGCTTCCCTCTACAATCTTTGTTGTCTTATTCAAGTTTCCTCCCAGCAGCGTCACATGAACATCGGGAAATTTACAGAGTGCAATGGAAATTGTTGGAGAATTTGTAACCACCGTTCCGTTAAAATCTACTGGCAGTGACTCTGCAAATCTCAGGTTTGTCGTTCCTCCATCTATATATAACATTTTCTTATCTTTCACAAGTTCCGCTGCACGCTGTGCAAGACGCAGTTTTACAGACGGTTTATGCGTGATACGTTCATCAAAGTTAATCAGTTCTTCTTCGACTTTCAGCACTCCTCCATGAATACGCTTTACCAGCCCTTTCGCAGACATTTCCTGAAAATCCTTCCTGATCGTATCTTCTGCCAGTCCAAGTTCCTGAACAAGCTCATTTGTTGTTGCCCTTCCCTCTTTTTTTACTTTCTCCAAAATATATATTTGACGCTCTTGCTTTAGCATAAAGCCACCCCTTTATTTATCGAATTTTATTGAATTTAATTATTTATGTTATGATACCACAATTTTCATAAGAACAAAAGAGGATTTTAAATTTTCCTAATAAAATTCTGTATGCTTTCTACTACTAATCCACTAAAACAGGTAAGATACGACACCAGGTCAAGGGGTGACTACATGGAAGGGAATTTAAATAATACAGCAGTTGATAAGTATGCGGATGAAAAAAGCCATGAGCGGGCTTGCACAAAATGATGCCCGCTATCAGGAAACAAAACTGAAATCCGGCATATATTCCGATAACCAGTTCTTTAAATTCCTTATCGCACATCACTTCCCCCTGCCATTTCTACCCTTAACTTTTTTACAGGTGCATGGATAACTTTGAAAATAAGTTCATCAACACAATCTGTATATCTGCCCCGCTGAATGAGCTGATTTTTCAGTTCCACAAGGCTATGTAACAGGAGTTTTCTTTCTTCACTATCCACATATAAATGATTTTTCTTTTCTCTCATAAATGCCACCATCCTTTCTTGGCTTCATTATACAAGAAAATGACGATAACACTCAAAGGTACAAATTGGGTCAAAAAAATAAGCGTACCACTATTTCTAATGATACGCTTATCATAATTCATTCTCTAATCAAGGTCGATATAAACGGTTACATTCGTTTTTCTCCATTGATTCTTCCTTACATACTGTCCGTTAGCCTTTCGATAAGCTGCTGCCTGCTCGAAAGATAGCGGTAATTCAAAGGAAAGAGAACTCCTACCTACTTTGTATAGCCGCCTGCGCTGCTGCCAATCTTGCTATCGGCACGCGGAATGGTGAACAAGATACATAATCCAATCCAATCTTATGACAGAATTCTACGGAACTTGGATCCCCGCCATGTTCTCCGCAGATACCAATATGAAGATCTGAATTTACCGGCTTACCTAACTTAATAGCCATTTCCATCAATTTACCAACACCGGTCTGGTCAAGTTTTGCAAATGGGTCATTCTCAAAAATCTTTGCATCATAGTAAGCATCCAGGAACTTACCGGCATCATCACGAGAAAATCCAAATGCCATCTGGGTCAAATCATTTGTACCAAAGCAGAAGAAGTCAGCTTCCTTTGCAATCTCGTCTGCTGTAAGCGCTGCTCTTGGAATCTCGATCATAGTACCTACTTCATATTTTAAATCGGAATCTGCTGCTGCAATTTCAGCATCCGCTGTCTCAACAACCATCTTTTTAATATATTTTAACTCTTTTGCATCACCAACAAGCGGAATCATGATCTCCGGTTTTACGCACCAGTCAGCATGTGCTTTTTGAACGTTGATTGCTGCACGGATAACTGCTTTCGTCTGCATCTTAACGATTTCCGGATAAGTTACCCCAAGACGGCATCCACGATGTCCCATCATCGGGTTAAATTCATGAAGAGAATCTATGATCATCTTGATCTGCTCTACTGTTTTTCCTTGGGCATCCGCTAATTTCTTGATGTCTTCTTCTGTTGTCGGTACAAACTCATGAAGCGGCGGATCCAGGAAGCGGATAGTAACCGGATTTCCTTCCAGCGCTTCGTATAATTTTTCAAAATCTCCCTGCTGTTCCGGAAGAATTTTATTAAGCGCTTCTTCTCTTTCTTCTACTGTCTCAGAACAGATCATCTCACGAAATGCATCGATTCTGTTTCCTTCAAAGAACATATGCTCTGTACGGCAAAGTCCGATACCTTCTGCACCAAGCTCACGTGCTTTTCTGGCATCTGCAGGCGTATCCGCATTGGTTCTTACTTTCAGTGTTCTGTATTTGTCAGCCCATCCCATGATCCTTCCGAATTCTCCTGCGATCGTAGCATCTACAGTAGGAATGATTCCATCGTAAATATTACCGGTAGAACCATCAAGGGAGATCGCGTCTCCTTCATGGAACTCTTTTCCTGCCAGTGTAAATTTCTTGTTTGCCTCATCCATCGCAATATCACCGCAGCCAGATACACAGCATGTTCCCATACCACGTGCAACTACAGCTGCATGAGACGTCATACCGCCGCGCACAGTAAGAATACCCTGAGCCGCTTTCATACCTTCGATGTCCTCTGGTGATGTTTCAAGACGAACAAGCACTACCTTTTCTCCTTTTGCAGCCCATGTCTTTGCATCTTCTGCCGTAAATACGATTTTACCGCAAGCTGCTCCCGGAGATGCTCCAAGTGCTTTTGCCATTGGCACAGCTGCTTTCAATGCCTCTGCGTCAAACTGTGGATGAAGTAATGTGTCTAAATTACGAGGATCGATCATGGCAACCGCCTTTTCCTCTGAAATCATTCCCTCATCTACCAAATCGCAAGCTATTTTCAAAGCAGCCTGAGCGGTTCTTTTACCGTTACGTGTCTGCAGCATATAAAGCTTTCTGTCTTCAATCGTAAACTCCATATCCTGCATATCTCTATAGTGGTCTTCTAACTTATTACAAATAGCCACGAATTGTTCGTAAACTTCCGGCATAACTTCTTTTAATTGATCAATCTTTTGCGGTGTACGAACGCCGGCAACAACATCTTCGCCCTGCGCATTCATAAGGAACTCACCCATTAAGTGTTTCTCACCGGTAGCAGGATCACGAGTAAATGCAACACCGGTGCCGGATGTTTCGCCCATGTTGCCAAATGCCATCATCTGTACATTTACAGCGGTTCCCCATGAGTATGGGATATCGTTATCACGACGGTAAACATTGGCACGAGGGTTGTCCCATGAACGGAATACGGCTTTTACAGCGCCCATTAACTGCTCTTTCGGATCCGTCGGGAACTCTTCTCCGATTTTTTCTTTATATTCAACCTTAAACTGATTCGCAAGTTTCTCTAAATCTTCTGCTGTAAGATCTACATCCTGAGTAATTCCTTTTTCTTCTTTCATTTCGTCGATAAGCTCTTCAAAATATTTCTTACCAACTTCCATAACTACATCTGAATACATCTGGATAAATCTTCTGTAACAATCCCATGCCCATCGAGGATTTCCTGATTTCTCTGCAAGTACATGTACTACTTCTTCATTTAAACCAAGATTAAGAATTGTATCCATCATACCTGGCATAGAAGCTCTCGCTCCCGAACGAACAGATACAAGGAGTGGATTCTCTTTGTCACCAAATCTCTTTCCCGTAACTTCTTCCATTTTTACGATGGCATCCATAATCTGCGTCATAATTTCATCGTTAATTTTTCTTCCATCTTCATAGTATTGTGTACAAGCATCCGTTGTGATCGTAAATCCTTGTGGTACCGGAAGACCTAACTTGGTCATCTCTGCAAGATTCGCACCTTTACCGCCGAGAGTATTTCTCATACTTGCATCACCTTCGGTGAACATATAAACCCATTTTTCCATCTCACATTCCTCCTAATTTTACTTTCCAATGTTGCATTTTGCATAATTAAATTGTATATGTTTTGCTGAAATTCGTCAAGATGTATTATTATTTTGAGCAACCTCTTAACTTCTATGTACATATATAATCAGGAAGAAGTTTTCATTGCGAATCCTCTCTATGGTTCTGTCGAAGACCATTATGACAACTCTAGCTGTAACGCAATCCGTATTATTCACCGGGAGCGATATAACCACACTCTTCCAATACTCGTTCAATTTGATTGAGAATCTCTTCGGATTCTGCACGAATAGTGTGGTAATGATATCCGCCCGTGATGTTCATCAGTTCCGAGGATTTTCCGGTTCTGACTCCTTCAATAAACTGTTTGACTTGAAGGTTCGAGAAAATATTAAGCTTTGCTTCCATTTTGCCATATACTTTATGCCATACGAAAACATCTACAACAGTTCCTCCGAGTTTAACGATCAAGGACAGTTCCTCCTCAGTCTGCTCGGTAGTATGATGTAGTTTAAGTACACGCTCCTTTAAGGGCGATTTTTGCATAATATATCCTCTATGTGTTGAAAGGATATCATAGTCTAAACCTTTCAATACAGTTATATCCTGTACAATAATCTGTCGGGATACACCAAACCGTTCCGAGAGAACACTACCGGATATAGCTTCCTGCTCTGACAGAAGCAGGTTAACAATAGCTTTTCTTCTTTCGGCTGCCTTCATGAAGTCACCTCTTTTTATATAGCGTGAAGATTTTTAAGCGAAAGATCAAGAATCGGAGAAGAATGGGTCAATGCACCACTGGAAATATAGTTTACGCCAATATCTGCCAATTCCGCAGCATTTTCTTTTGTTACGTTACCGCTGCACTCGGTTTCAGCTTTTCCGGCAGTAAGTCTCACCGCTTCTTTCATATCCTCAACACTCATATTGTCAAGCATAATGATATCGGCGCCGGCCTCAAGAGCTTCTTTTAACATATCGAGAGTTTCCACTTCAACTTCAATTTTACGAACAAAAGGAGCATATTCTTTTGCCATCATAACAGCTTCTTTAACGCCGCCGGCAGCGCCGATGTGGTTATCCTTTAAGAGAATGCCGTCGCTGAGATTATAACGGTGGTTGCAGCCGCCACCAATCTTTACTGCGTACTTTTCAAAGATACGCATATTCGGTGTGGTCTTACGAGTATCTAGAAGTTTGGTATCGGTGCCTTCAAGCAGATTGGCAATATTACGAGTATATGTTGCAATGCCACTCATACGCTGCAAGAAATTAAGCGCTGTTCTTTCCCCTGAAAGAAGAACGCGGATGTCACCACGGATAACGCCGAGTTTTTCACCGTTTTTAACAGTATCGCCATCTTTACAAGTAAATATCACTTCAGTTTTCTGATCAAGAAGTTCAAAAACTCTCTTAAATACATCAAGACCTGCAACAATACCGTCCTCTTTACAAATCAATTCAACTTCCCCAAGCTGATATTCTCTCATAACCGAGTTGGTGGTAATATCCTCGCTTGTGATATCTTCCTGTAAGGCAAGCATAATCAAGTTGTCTGCATTTAATTTCATTGAAATATTATTCATGGCTTTTTTTCTCCTTTTCAATGGCCGCCAAGACCAATTCTTTATATTTTTCTTCGTATCCTTCATACTGAGCTGCATCTACTGTGTAATTGCCCTGCGAACCGGACGGTAAATAGTTAACCGTAATATGATTTGCGGCGCGTTTTGCAAATACAAGACTTTCAAGCAATGAGTTACTTGCGAGACGGTTTCTGCCGTGAACATCATTGCAAGCCGTTTCTCCCACTGCATACAAACGCTCCATAGAGGTTTTGCTATACCCATCTACATCAATGCCACCCATAAAATAATGCTGAGAGGGAACAACAGGAATCGGCTCCTTAGTAACGTCATAACCTTCCTCTAAACATTTTTGATAAATGTTCGGAAAATGGGTTTTAATTTCTTCTTCGGAAATAGGCGCAAGGGAAAGCCACACGTGCTCACTGTCTTCTTTCTTCATTTCTTTAAAGATGGCATTTGCCACAATGTCACGAGGAAGTAATTCATTGACGAATCTTTCACCTTTAGAATTAAGCAAAACAGCGCCTTCACCGCGAACCGACTCAGAAATCAAAAACTCACGTCCGTGTTTTTTTGTATATAGGGTTGTTGGATGAATCTGTATATAATCAATATGCTGCAACTTAATATCATACTTAAGGGCAAGCGCTAAGGCGTCACCCGTTAAATGTCGGTAATTGGTAGAGTACTTAAAGAGTCCGCCAATACCACCTGTGGCAAGTACAGTGTAATCGGCAATGATAGAAATGTAATCGCCATCTGCATCGCGACCGACAATCCCATTACAGTTATTGTTATAACAGATAATATCCACCATTGCAAAGTTTTCAATTAGAGTAATATTTTTTCTGCTTCTTGCAGTCTCAAGTAAATGCGAGGTGATTTCCTTACCGGTTTCATCCTTGTGAAATAAAATTCTTGGTCTTGAATGAGCACCTTCACGGGTATATGTAAAACTTTCTCCGTTCTTTTCAAAGCATACACCAAAGGAAACAAGATCGGCGATAACATCTTGTGAAGACTGAATCATAATCCTCACTGATTCGGGATTATTCTCGTAATGTCCGGCTTTCATAGTATCCTCAAAGAAAGCCTCAAAATCATCCTCGTCACGCAATACACAAATACCACCCTGCGCTAAATAAGAATCGCTTTTACAGGCAATGTTTTTAGTAACAATGGTGACGTTTTTGTCTTCAGGCAGATTAAGTGCACAGTAAAGACCTGACACACCACAACCAACGATTAAAATATCTGTTTTCATATTATTTTCCAAGCTCCAACATCCTTTCCAATGGCTTTAAGGCGCCTTCACGAATGTCACTATCCACGGTTATTTCTTTATCTTCTTTTTCAAGAACCAACAACACACTCTCAAGAGTGTTCCGTTTCATATCTGCACAGCAAGGACGCGGATCAGGATAATAGAAATGCTTGTCCGGATTATCTGTTACAAGTTTAAAATCCACGCCATCTTCGGTGCAAATGATAAATTCTTTACATTCGCTTGCCTTCGCGAAATCAATAATCTCTGCCGTACTGCCAACGAAATCAGACATCTCAACTACTTCTGCTTCACATTCGGGATGAGTGAGTACCATAGCTTTGGGATGACTGTCTCGCTCACTTTGCAACTGCGCCGCAGTAATCTCTGCATGAATCGGGCAATATCCGTCATTGAGAATGATATTCTTTTCAGGAACTTGCTTTGCTACGAAACTTCCGAGATTTTTATCGGGAATAAAGAAGATATTTTTATTTGGTAATGCCTTCACAATCTTAGCTGCATTGGAAGATGTTACACAAACGTCGCTTTTACATTTCAACTCTGCCGTAGAGTTGATATAGCAAACCACCGCAAGATCGTCATATTTACTTTTCATTTCTTCGATGATACCATCTGCCACCATATGTGCCATTGGGCAATCAGCAGAAGGATCAGGCATCAGAACCTTTTTGTCGGGATTTAAAATCTTTGCACTCTCTCCCATAAAACCTACTCCGCAGAACACAATAATATCTGCATCGATTTGTTTTGCTACTTTCGCAAGATAAAATGAATCGCCTACATAATCGGCTACTTCCTGCACTTGGGCAGGGGCATAATAATGTGTGAGAACAACAGCGTTCTTCGCCCTTTTTAATTGTTCGATTTGATTTTTCATTGTCCTTTACCTCATCATACGGACGTCTTTGTTTACGGCATCAGATTATAACACTTGTGTTTACATCTGTCAACTTATGTGTAAACTTTTCAACCTGACTTTTACATAATTAAGTTGAGTTTTTTTTATGAATTCGCTATACTAAATGGCGAACTATTGTAGAATCGAGGTATTGATCATATGAAACATAAATCTGAATTGCAGAAACTGCTTTTTTCTCTCAACAAAAAGAGTTATCCTGCCTACAAATCATTACAGGGTGACTACAACTTTGATGACTTCGAGCTAAGTATCTGTCATGTCCAAGGAGATCCTTTTGCCTCTCCTTCCGATCTGGATATTTTCATCGCTCATAAAACTGCCGGATTCCCTGCAGAGCTTTTTTCATCTGCACATCGCAAAACTGCGCTGGAGGATTATCTTTTGCGTTTATTTTCGGCTGCCCTTGAACGTTTTTCATTCAAAGCCAAAGGAAGTGGAAAAAGCGGACTGCTGTCCACTACGAAACCAGGGCAGGAAATCTTAAAACGTACCGCATGTGAAATCACCGAAAAAGGCATCCACATACGCCTGGAAGCAGGATTCCCTGCAAATGGCCGTACGGTTAATTCCGGTGAGCTCGAAAAAATGCTGTTTGAATTCATCCCTGCCTGTGTACGCCAAACCCTTTTTTACAAAAAGTTAAATTCCGATGCCATTTGGGAAAGCATTTATCTAAGCGATGACCAGCAGTATATTCGTGAGCATCTGGAAGCTTACAAACTTTGCGCGTTTGTGGCCAACGATTCCATTTTACCGCGGCAAAGCGGCATCTCACAGCGCCCAATGAAAGAAAGCGTCCCATTTACTGCACCTGTTTCACTAGAGGTAGAATTCACGCTTCCGCATAAAGGCAAAATCCGCGGTCTTGGCATTCCAAAAGGCATTACGCTTATTGTCGGAGGCGGTTATCACGGTAAATCCACCCTGCTAAATGCCTTGGAACTTGGCGTATACAACCATATCAAAGGCGACGGACGTGAATATGTCATCACAGATACATCCGCACTAAAGCTGCGTGCAGAAGATGGGCGCTGTGTCAAAAACGTGAATATCTCCATGTTTATCAATGACTTGCCAAACAAGAAAGATACACACGCATTTTCTACGGAAGATGCCAGTGGAAGTACTTCACAGGCTGCCAATGTCGTGGAAGGAATCGAAGCCGGAAGTAAACTTCTCCTGATTGACGAGGACACTTCCGCTACAAACTTCATGGTGCGTGATGAATTTATGCAGCAAGTAATCAAACGTGACAAGGAACCGATTACTCCATTTTTGGAACGTGCCCTTGACTTATATGAACAATCTGGTATTTCCACCATACTCGTAGCAGGAAGTTCCGGGTCATATTTCCATATCGCAGACACGATCATACAGATGGACTGCTATCACCCGATAGATATCACAGATGCTGTCAAAAAACTATGCAGCTCCTATCCTATGCCATCTGTGCACGCACCAAATTATCGGATACCAGAATTTAAACGAAACCCAATGTCAGGAAAATCACATGGACGACCTTTCAAAACTTCCGGTCACTCGAGAAACTTTGGCGAGCGTACCTTTGTCAAAGTGAAAACACTTGGCATAAACGGATTCCAAATAGATAAAAACACCGTGGAGCTTCGCTACCTCGAACAGCTTACGGATGCCGGACAAACCACCGCGCTTGGTTACATGATGAAATACATTCTGGAACATCCTCAGATGCAATCTATGACACTGACAGAATTGGTCTCTCATTTGGAAATGTTACTTAAAACCAAAGGACTCGAAGCTTTTTGCGGAAAATATCCTTTCTGCGGATTGACGCTGCCAAGAAGAAATGAGATTTTTGCCTGCATTAACCGATATCGGCTGTAAATGTTTCCAACAAAAAAAAGATGAAGAACCGCTCAACAGTCCTTCATCTTTTTTCTTTGATTAAAATTCTAATTTTTTCTCAAAGTATGCTTTCAAATCTTCGATTTTTACTCTTTCCTGTTTCATCGTGTCACGATCACGTACAGTTACCGCTCCATCTTCTTCGGAATCGAAATCATATGTCACACAGAACGGTGTTCCAATTTCATCCTGACGGCGATAACGTTTTCCGATGTTTCCACGATCATCATATTCGCAGTTGTAGTATTTTGATAATTCTGCAAATACTTTTTCTGCGCCTTCATTCAATTTCTTTGATAACGGAAGCACGCCGATTTTTACCGGTGCAAGCGCTGGATGAAAATGAAGTACGGTTCTCTTATCGCCGCCTTCTAACTCTTCTTCATCATATGCGCTGCACAAGAATGCAAGTACCATACGGTCTGCGCCGAGTGATGGCTCAATTACATATGGAATATATTTTTCTTTTTTCTCATCATCAAAATAGGACATATCTTCTTTCGATGTTTCCTGATGCTGCGTCAAATCATAATCTGTTCTGTCTGCGATTCCCCAAAGTTCACCCCATCCGAATGGGAAAAGGAATTCCACATCTGTGGTTGCTTTACTATAGAAGCAAAGTTCCTCCGGTGAATGGTCACGTGCCTTAATTTCTTCTTCTTTGATTCCAAGTGAAATCAACCAGTCAAGACAGAATTTTTTCCAATATGCAAACCATTCCAGGTCTGTTCCCGGTTCACAGAAGAATTCCAATTCCATCTGCTCGAATTCTCTTGTACGGAATGTAAAGTTACCCGGTGTGATTTCATTACGGAAGGACTTTCCAATCTGTCCGATACCAAACGGAATTTTTTTTCTTGATGTACGCTGTACATTTTTAAAGTTTACAAAGATTCCCTGTGCAGTCTCAGGACGAAGATAAACTACGTTTTTCGCATCCTCTGTTACTCCCTGGAATGTTTTGAACATCAGGTTAAACTGACGGATATCTGTAAAATTATGTTTTCCGCAAGTCGGACATGGAATCTTATGTTCCTCCACAAATGCTACCATCTGCTCATTTGACCAGGAATCTACGCTTTCTTCCAATACCATTCCGTGTTCTGCTGCGTAATCTTCAATTAATTTATCTGCGCGGAAACGCTCTTTACACTCTTTACAGTCCATAAGCGGATCAGAAAAGCCGCCCAGATGTCCGGATGCTACCCATGTCTGCGGATTCATAAGGATTGCACAGTCCACACCAACATTATAAGGATTCTCCTGGATGAATTTTTTCCACCATGCCTTTTTTACATTGTTTTTAAGTTCTACGCCAAGGTTACCATAATCCCATGTATTCGCAAGTCCACCGTAAATCTCAGAACCCGGATACACAAAACCTCTGGATTTTGCAAGAGCCACAATTTTCTCCATTGTCTTTTCTACCATTCTCAAATTCCTCACATTCTCTTGTATTTTCATCAAAACTGCTTCCCGGATCTCCGCCCACAGTTCTATTGACTACTATTATATTTTTTCTATTATACTAGTTCATCTCTATTTTTTCAAGCCGCCGGTCAGCATTTCTAGAATTTCCAACGACTTAAACTGTTTTTCCACATAAATATCAAGATAACGTTTCATGACTTCCTGAAGCTTCCTAAGCACTTCTTCCGAGACATTAAACGCATACAGCTTCTCCAATGTACTGCTTACTATGTACTGAAGTGCATAAAGCGTGGAATTATCTATCATAATTCCATCAATAATTCCATTCCTGCATTCCTCACAGACGAGTCCGCCCTTCAAAGGGCTGAATATTGTTTTTCGCTCTTTGTCTCCACAACTTACACATTCAAACATTTGCGGCCCTTCTCCGTTAATTGATATCAGACGCAGCTCAAAGATACAGCGGATAAGTTCATTGGGAATCAGTTTCTTTGTAAGCGCCCGAAGCGTCTGATACAAAAGCTTTAAGGATTGGGTTTCATCCGTATATTCTTTTGCATAATAACCGGCAAATTCCATAAAATAGAATCCGTAATATGCCGCTTCTACATCCTCTCGAAGTTCCATAAAATAATTGGAAATCTGTGCCTGCATCAAATTATAAGAGTTCCGCCCTTCGTATAATTGAAACACACCAAAAGAAAAGGGATTGACGCTGCCCATAAGCAGACTGTTCGGTCTTCTCGCTCCTTTGGCAAATGCCGATATCTTTCCCTTTTCCCTTGTCAGTATCACGATTCGTTTATCATATTCTCCAATCGGAGCGGACGACAGAATCATACCTGTCACCGTTACTGCCTGACTCACACTCTAACACCTGCTTCTTCTTTGTCCCTTCGTGGTTTTTCACAGCCTCATCATAACTTCGTATTCCTTTATAATTCAGATAGTCTGACACTCTTCCTGTTTCCACGAAGTTATTCCAGTATGTTTCTTCCATTGTAATCACCTCTTATGAAATATCATCTCCGATTACAAAGCTTTCATACCGGGCAATCTCTTCCAGTCTCATTCTTCCTCTTCCCGATATCCGAAGTTCTTCATCAAAAATTCACTATCTCTCCAATCTTTTTTTACCTTTACCCAAAGTTGGAGATTCACCTTGCACTCTAACATACGCTCGATTTCAAATCGCGCTGTACTGCCGATTTTCTTAAGCATCGCGCCCTGTTTTCCAATAATGATTCCCTTATGAGAATCCCTCTCGCAGATAATGGTCGCCTGAATATCCATCATCTTCTTTCTTGCCTTCATCTGGTCAATGCACACTGCAATTCCATGCGGAATTTCTTCATTTAAAGAATGCAGCGCCTTCTCACGGATAATCTCTGCCACAATCTGACGCTCCGGCTGATCCGTCACAGTATCCTCGTCATAAAACTGCGGACCATACGGCAAATATTGAAAAATCACCTTCAAAAGCTCATCTGTGTTTGCTCCGCTTCTTGCCGAAACCGGTACAATCTCCATAAAATCATATAGCTTGCGATATGTATCGATTACCTTTAGAATCTCTTCTTTTTTAATCATATCCACCTTATTAATGACCAGGATCACCGGTGTCCGGACTCTTCGAAGCTGCTCTGCAATATGTTTTTCTCCTGCTCCGATAAACGTCGTCGGTTCTACAAGCCACAACACTACATCTACTTCATTGAGCGTACGCTCTGCCACATTCACCATATATTCTCCAAGCTTATTCTTCGCCTTATGGATCCCCGGTGTATCCACAAACACGATCTGACCCTCTTCCATCGTCAAAACTGTCTGGATCCTGTTTCTCGTCGTCTGCGGCTTATTCGATGTAATCGCAATCTTCTGCCCAATCAAACAGTTCATAAGCGTAGACTTTCCTACGTTTGGTCTCCCAATCAAAGTCACAAACCCGGACTTAAAATTCTCCTGCATAAAACCTCCTCTTCCAAAAAGGACAAATCAATTCTTAATCGGGGACATATGTAAAAAACTATGTCCCCAATTCACTAAATCAACGCCTTGATCTCTCTAAACAATTCTTTTTGTTCTTCTATTTTACTCTCACTTCCGATAACGCAAAGCTGATTTGCTGCCAATACGGCTGTCACGATATCCGCAAGTCTCCTGATATCCTCCTGTGTCGCTTCCAGGATCTCTTTTCGTTCCTTCTCGATCATTTCTGCCGAAACATGGTTCATATAAAGATTCATGGAACGCTCGCCCTTTGTTGCCGGCGTCATCGGCTGGTCAATATTGCTGATGGTACCGATGACATATTTCAGCATATCACGCTCATCCACATCAAAATTCTTCAGGTATTCGACCACACCTTCATACACTTCCAAAGTTTTCTCAAGATTCGGATCACGGTAAGACACAAGATATCCTTCACCGATTCTGCTGAAACTACTCATACAGCCATATGCCCCGCCCTTGACACGGATGTTTTGCCACAGATAATCATAACTTAAAATAACCTTCAATATCTGCAATGCACCTGTATATTCATATCCTGCGTCTATAAAGTTTCCGCATTTTGCGACATACTGTACTTTGGATGCCGTCTTAAATCCTTCGTTCTTCTGCTCACAATGCAGTATGCATCGGCTCTCTTTTACTTCCCCGGTGTAAAGAGATGCCTTAAACTCGCTCACTAACTTCTCCAACACCTCCAGACCTTCTTTTGTGGAAGTATAGCTCATCATCATATTGTCTGCACGGAACAGCTTTTGTACTAACCATTTAAGGTTCTCTTTTAATACCTCTTTTTCCGTTTCAAAATTATCTTCAATCCGTTCCAGAATCTGATAGAATTCAATACCGTTTGTCATATCCTTGAATTTTGACACCGGAGAAGCATAAGAAAGCGCACGCATCACTGCCATGGTATGCCCTGCAGACTGAATCCGCATCTGAAGTCTTGATTTTGTCATTGCCAGAATTTCCTTGATTCTCTTATCATCATCTAATTTTGAACGTGTCAGGATATCCTGCATCATTGCCAAAGCCTTCGGCATCTGCCCATACAATGCCTTTGTCTTCACTTCCAAGGTCGCCTTAAATTCTTTCTCATGTGCCTTTTCCACATTCGGATACATCTCAAGCGTTGTTCCGATGCCGCCCGTATTCATATTGATCTCGTTAAACAATTCTGCATACTCATAATTCTCAGTATCGATCAATCCAAGCACATTTTGCAAAATCCCCACATACGGAAGCTTCTCTTCTGGTACTTCGGATAAATCAAACATCACTTCCAGGTATCCGATGCCATTCGTCTCAATTTCATGGTGTACGATCAACGTGTCATCCACATACACCTCTGTATTATAGATCGGTGCAATTTTATGGGAAATATCTTCTCTTTTCAACACCGGAATCTTTTCCAGATCCTCTGGCGCAGACGGTTCTTCCTGATATGCCGCAAGCTTTTTCGTATCTAAGACCAGCTTCTCGATCTCCTCCTCGCTAAGACTTGCTTTATACGCAGCAAGCTTATCTGAAAGTTCCTGCTCCATCTTTGCAGTTCTGCCCTTTTCCGGCACAACCATGACTATAGAACCATGCTTGTTATCCAGTAAATATGTCTGAATCAGATTCTCAAAATATCCACTTCCAACCTGTTCTTTTAAAAATGCAAAGGTATCTAACGCATCCACATGTATAAATGGCTTTTCGTCATCATACAGCCAACTGTCGAAAATCTGCAGCCCATACATCAGCCCCTTTGGATAATTTCCAAAATCCGCCTCCCGATAACGGAATTCATAATAATTTAAACCGGCTTTCAAAGCTTTTTCATTGATTCCTTCGGAAACCATTCTGCCAAGCACCGATTCAATCACATTTACAAATGCTTCCTTTTGTTCCGGATTTGCATTTTTCGCAATCACCGAGAAAATCGGCTGATAGATTCCATTATCATAGGAGCCTAAAATATCCTTTCCAATCCCTGCATCGATAAGAGCCTTCTTAAGCGGTGCCCCCGGTGCAGACAATAATGCATAATCCAGGATCTGAAACGCCAGATACAACTTCTCATCCAGGCTTGTCCCAATGACTTTATTATAAGAAAGGTAGGTATTATCCTCTTCTGATTCGCTGCTGGAAATAGAATATTTCATCTCGATGTCTTTTACTTCATCAAATGCTTCCTGCCGTTTAATCCTACAATCCAAATCAATTTTTTCAAATTTGTTCAAATACATTTCATCCAGCCAGATAAGCTTTTCTTCCATATCCATATCGCCGTAAAGATAGATAAAGCTGTTCGTTGGGTGGTAGTATTTTCGATGAAAATCTAAAAATTGCTCATAAGTCAGTTCCGGAATCACCTCCGGGTCACCTCCAGATTCATTACGATAACTGGTATCCGGGAATAAAGAATTTAAGATCACACGATCCAGCACTCCTTCCGGTGAAGAAAATGCCCCCTTCATCTCATTATAGACAACACCGTTATAGGTCAGCTCATCCTCTTTTGATTCCAGATTATAGCTCCAGCCTTCCTGTCGGAAAATCTCTTCATACTCATAAATATTCGGATAGAATACGGCATCCATATATACATGCATAAGATTCTGAAAATCCTGTTCATTGCAGCTTGCAACGGGATAAACCGTTTTATCCGGATAGGTCATCGCATTCAAAAAAGTATTCAGAGAACCTTTTACCAGTTCCACGAAAGGATCCTTTACCGGAAAATTCTTGGAACCGCATAATACAGAATGTTCCAGAATATGAGGCAGACCTGTGCTGTCTTCCGGCGGCGTCCGGAATCCAACGGTAAACACTTTATTGTCATCGTCATTTTTCATAAGGAGCACCCTTGCCCCGGTTTTTCTATGTCGTAATAAATAGCCTTCTGACTGCAGATTTTTTAAATCCCTCTGCTCAATTACTTCATAAGCCTGTAACTTACTAAAATCCATTCTTTTTCCTCCAAGAAATTTTACTGTTTTTCATATTTTATTAATATTTTAACCATAATGTATGATTATAACATTTTTTTGCCTGTAAGTATAGAACTAACCAAGCGTTTTCACACATTTATGCCTCGCTTTTTTCCAACACAAAAAACTCTGGAAAGCCCAGAGTTTTTTGTGTTTTATCATATATAAACTATTACTATTTTTTCTAATCGCCTTACTCTTATTATTCCTCTCCATAAAGAGTGATTAACTTCTTAAGGTATGCATATCTTTCTTTTGCTTCTGCTTCATTCTGTGCAAACAGTTTCGCTGCTTTTTCCGGATTCTGTCTTGCAAGTGCGTTGTAACGAACCTCACCATTTAAGAATTCCTGATAATCACCTGCTGGTTCTTTACTGTCAAGTGTGAACTTGCAGCCTTCGGCCTGAGGATTGAAACGGAAGTTATTCCAGTATCCGCATTCTACTGCCAACTGTTCCTCTGTCTGAGCCTTGCTCATACCTTTCTTAATTCCATGGTTGATACATGGAGCGTAAGCAATGATCAGTGATGGTCCCGGATATGCCTCTGCCTCTGCGATTGCTTTTACTGTCTGGTTAAAGTCTGCACCCATAGCAATCTGTGCTACATATACATAACCATAGCTCATCGCAATGCTTGCAAGGTCTTTCTTCTTGATCTCTTTTCCGCCTGCCGCGAACTGTGCAGTAGCTCCTGTCTTCGTTGCTTTAGATGCCTGACCGCCTGTATTAGAGTAAACTTCGGTATCGAATACCATAATATTGATATCCTGTCCGCTTGCTAATACATGATCGACACCGCCAAATCCAATATCGTAAGCCCATCCATCTCCACCGAAGATCCACTGAGATTTCTTCGCCAGGAAATCTTTATTCTTTAAGAGATATGCTCTTCTTTCACATCCACAGTCACAAGCTTCCAATGCAGCAACAAATTTATCTGTTGCAGTTCCATTCGTAACACCACAGTCAAATGTTTCTAACCATTCTTTTCCTGCTTCTACAACTGCAGCATTGTCACCGTTTGCTACAATCTCTTCTACTTTTGCTCTCAGACCGCTTCTCATTGCTTTCTGAGCTAATAACATACCATATCCGAATTCTGCATTGTCTTCAAACAAAGAGTTTGCCCATGCCGGTCCTTTGCCCTCCGGTGTTACTGTATATGGTGTGGACGGTGAAGAATTACCCCAGATAGAAGAACATCCTGTTGCATTCGCAATATACATTCTGTCTCCGAATAACTGTGTGATCAATTTTGCATAAGGTGTCTCACCACATCCCGCACATGCACCTGAGAATTCAAGCAATGGCTGTTTAAACTGACTTCCTTTTACAGTTGTTTCTTTGAATTTTGCAACAACCTCTGGTTTTACAGGGATTTCTCTTCCAAAATCAAAGTATTTCTGAACATGAACATTTGCTTCCATGTTCTCCATAACAAGCGCTTTTTCGCCTTTCTTTCCTGGACATACATTCGCACAAGAACCACATCCGGTACAGTCGAGTGCAGATACGGTGATTGCAAATTTTGTTCCTGGCATACCAATCATGTCTAACGTCTTAATGCCTTCCGGTGCATTTGCCGCTTCTTCCTCTGTCAACGCTACCGGACGGATAACAGCGTGTGGACATACATATGCACAACGGTTACACTGAATACAATTTTCCGGTTTCCACATAGGGATATCTACTGCGATACCACGCTTCTCAAATGCAGAAGTTCCGGATGGTGTTGTACCATCTACATATTCCGTAAATGCAGATACCGGAAGATTATTACCTTCCTGTGCATTTACTTTTGCCTGAATATTCTTCACAAAGTTTACGGCATCTTCTCTTCCGCCTTTTACTTCCGGAGTAAATAATCCTTCATCCGCACAGTCTTTCCAGCTCTCCGGAACCGCAATCTCTACAACCTGTTTTGCTCCTGCGTCAATGGCATCATAGTTCATCTGAACGATCTTATCGCCTTTTCTTCCATAGGTAGCTTTTGCTGCTGCTTTCATAAGATCAATCGCTTCTTCTTCCGGAATGATCGCTGCAAGCTTAAAGAATGCTGACTGCAGTACCGTATTGATACGTCCGCCAAGTCCGATCTCCTTACCAATCTTGATACCGTCAATAGTATAAAGTTTTATATTATGATTTGCAATAAATGCTTTTACCTGTCCCGGTAAATGTTTTTCCAAACCTTCCATATCCCATGGACAGTTTAATAAGAATGTGCCTCCGTCAACCAACTCTTGAACCATGTTGTATTTATTCACATAGGACGGATTATGACATGCCACAAAGTTAGCCTGTCTGATAAGATATGTGGATTTGATAGGGCTCTTTCCAAAACGTAAGTGAGACATTGTCACACCGCCTGATTTTTTAGAGTCATAATCAAAATATGCCTGCGCATACATATCCGTATTATCACCGATAATTTTGATAGAATTCTTGTTCGCACCTACCGTACCATCAGCGCCAAGTCCCCAAAACTTACAGTTGATCGTTCCCTCCGGTGTTGTAACGAGCGGAGCGCCTTCTTCTAATGATAAGTTTGTTACATCATCCACGATACCAATCGTAAATTCCTGTTTACTGTCATTTTCATATACGGCTACAATCTGTGCCGGTGTCGTATCTTTAGAACCAAGTCCATAACGTCCGGTGAATACCGGTGTAGCTTCAAATTTTGTACCTTTCAATGCGGCTACTACATCCAAATATAATGGTTCTCCAAGAGCTCCCGGCTCTTTTGTTCTATCCAATACAGAAATCTGCTTTACAGTCTCAGGCAAAGAATCTACTAAAGCTTTCGCGCTGAATGGTCTGTACAAACGTACCTTTACAAGACCAACTTTTTTGCCCTGTGCTAATAAATAGTCAACTGTTTCTTCGATCGTGTCGCATGCAGACCCCATCGCAATAATTACATGCTCTGCATCTGCTGCTCCATAATAATTGAATAATTTATAATCTGTACCGATTTTGGCATTTACTTTGTCCATGTATTCCTGAACGATTGCCGGAAGTGCATCATAGTATGAGTTACATGCTTCTCTGGCCTGGAAGAAAATGTCCGGATTCTGTGCAGAACCTCTTTCACATGGATGATTTGGATTGAGCGCATTCTGACGGAAAGCATCAATTGCTTCCATATCTGCCATATCTTTTAAGTCTTCATATTCCCATGTTTCAATTTTTTGAATTTCATGAGAAGTACGGAATCCGTCAAAGAAATTGATAAATGGAACTTTTCCTTTGATCGCTGCAAGATGCGCAACCGGTGTCAAATCCATAACTTCCTGTACGCTTGATTCACAAAGCATCGCACATCCTGTCTGGCGGCATGCTAATACGTCGGAGTGATCTCCGAAGATAGAAAGCGCATGACTTGCAATCGCACGGGCAGATACATTTATAACGCCTGGTAACTGTTCACCTGCAATTTTATAAAGGTTTGGAATCATAAGTAATAATCCCTGTGATGCAGTAAACGTTGTTGTAAGGGCGCCTGCTGCCAAAGAACCATGCACTGCACCTGCTGCTCCTGCTTCTGACTGCATCTCTGTAATCTGAACAGTCTGTCCGAAAATATTTGTTCTTCCCTGCGTAGCCCATTCATCTGCTGCTTCTGCCATAACAGAAGATGGAGTAATTGGGTAAATCGCTGCAACGTCTGTATATGCATAAGATACATGTGCTGCCGCATGGTTACCATCCATCGTTTTCATTTTTCTTCCCATTGGTAAATACCTCCTTATTTAAACTTAAATTAATAAAAATTAATTCGTGTATACATATCTTTATTATAGACCTTGACTTTTTAAAATTCAAGGGATTGATATGTACCTTTTCCCGTACATCTCATTTATTTTTCCCGCATTTTTTCTGTTCCTGACACGTAAGATTAAAAATAAAAAAAGAAAGGCCTTCAAGAAACTCTATGCAAAACAGAAGAACTACCTCCTCTAACTTCCGCTCTCGCTTTGGCTACATCATGGTAGCTGCAGGCGCTGCGATCGGTCTTGGAAACATTTGGAAGTTTCCATATATGGCCTATAAAGGCGGCGGGATTTTCATTATCCTTTATATCCTTTTCGCCATTCTCCTCGGGCATCCCCTCATCGAGATGGAATCTGCGATCGGGCGCTATGCAAGGACGAACGCCATTGACGCATATGGTGTGATCCATCATAAATACCGCTTCATAGGATTTATCAATGTTCTTTGTACTTTACTTATCAACATGTATTATATTATTGTCAGCGGTTATGTATTAAAATATGCTCTTGATTATTTAAACGGCACAGACTTTGGCTTCGATAAGGCCGCCTACTACATAAGTTTTATCTCTGATCCGGTTTCTCCTATGATTTACGCCGGCACTTTCATGTTGACAATTATCCTATTCCTTTCTTTTGGCATTACAACGCTTGTGGAAAAAATAACTAAGATTATTATGCCTCTTCTTTTTCTTTTGCTGGCAATCTGCGGCATATGGGCATTATTTTCTTCTGATACAGCCATAGAAGGTCTGAAATACTATCTGATTCCGGATTTTTCAAAACTTAACAGTAAAATTATTGCCGACGCCGCAATGCAAGTTATGTTCTCCATAAGCGTTGGCTGGGCAGTCTTCCCCACGCTTGGCGCCAGTCTCTCCGATGACGCCAACATCCGCAAGGATTCTTTTTGGATTACTTTTTGCGATACTTTCGTTGCGCTTCTCGCCGGTTTTGTTATCATTCCTTCTGTCGTTGGTTCCGGCTCTGCAATGACTGCCGGTCCCTCCCTTATCTTTCTGGCAATGCCTGCGATTTTTGATACGCTGCCTGGGGGACGCATCATCGGCTGTTTCTTTTTCCTGGCACTTATTTTTGCCGTTGTCTCTACCTACTTTACGATTTTAGAAGTTCCGGTAAGATGTTTAAAAGAAAAATGCCATATTTCTCACGGAAAGGCAACTTTCATTACAACCTCCGTCATTATGACTGGTGCTTTATTCTGTTCCCTTAGTCAGGGAAATGGTCTTTTAAGCCATATAAAGCTTCCTTGGTGGGTATCCGGTGAAGGTATTATCTATTACAATATCTATAATTGGATTGACTGTTTTTCCTCTTACGTGCTGCTCCCGCTTGGCTGTCTCCTTACTTCTTATTATTGCTGCTTCGTGTGGGGTCATAAAAAATATGCAAATGAACTTACAAAGAATGGGCGAGATGGATTTTTAAGTCTTAGTGACCGCTTGATTATGACTATTGTCATCCCAATACTTACGATCATTGTCATCTTAAACTGCTTTGGCTTTATAAAATGAAAATAAAGAATGTGCTTCGCACATTCTTGCGCCTGTGGCGGTCGCGTACGACAACTTCATTGTACGCCGCAGTGCGCATCCCGCGGAGAGTTTTATGATATAGGAAAGTACGAACTTTCCTATATCATGAAAAAAACACGCTTTTGACCTTTCTAAAGACTCAAAAGCGTGTGACTTTTTATTGTTTTTCATTCCCTTTTATCATCTTTCGTTTCCGGATGATAAATACCGGCACCAGAATCACTACAATTCCGGCAAGTACTTGTGATACCGGCCAGCCAGTCACCGGAAGTTTCAACTGGTCTGTACGGAGTCCCTCGATCCAGACGCGCCCTATTCCATAACCAAACAGATACAAGAGGACTATCTCCCCATCAAACGCCTTTCTCCTGCGGTACGCCAATAGCAATACCAGCACAAGCAGACACCATAAAGATTCATATAAAAACGTCGGATGCACCTGAATAAAATCCACACCGCTGATTTCTACGATATGTTCTCTCATCTTTGTTGTAATATCTGACGCTCTCGCCGCATTCAGAGGAATCTGCATAGCGAAAATCCCATCGGTATAATCCCCGAATGCTTCGCGGTTAAAAAAGTTCCCCCATCTTCCGATCATCTGTCCTGCTACCAATCCAAGGCAAGCCGTATCAAGCATCAAAGGCGCTGATAATTTCTTCACCCTTGCAAATACAAAGGTTGTAATAATTGCCGTAATGACCCCTCCATAAATAGCAAGACCGCCTTCTCTTACATTAAAAATGCTCAGAAGGTCTTCTTTATAAACATCCCAGGAAAATATCACATAATAAAGTCTCGCACCGATAATCGAAAAAATAATCGCTATAATCGCAAAATCCAGATAATCTTCCTGATTCTGTCCTGTACGTTTTGCCTCCGCTAACGCAATAAGCAGACCAATAAACATTCCGCATCCTATGATGATTCCATAATACGCAATCTCAATTCCAAATACGGAAATCGATTTCCCCACATGCTCCAAATGAATCCCAAGATGCGGAAAATAAATTGCTGTACTCATAATTACCTCTTTTCCGGAAATAAATCACTCTATACATTAAATCTGAAAAGCATAATATCTCCATCTTTTACAACATATTCTTTTCCTTCCAGCCCAACCAGACCTTTTTCTTTCGCCGCAGTATAAGAACCACATGAGATCAAATCATCATACGCTACTACTTCTGCGCGGATAAATCCTCTTTCAAAATCCGTATGGATCTTTCCGGCTGCCTGCGGTGCTTTCGTTCCTTTTTTTATCGTCCAGGCACGTACCTCCGGCTCCCCTGCTGTCAGGTAACTAATAAGCCCCAATAAGTGATAGCTGGCACGGATTAATTTCTCAAGCCCGGATTCTGCCAGACCTAAGTCTTCCAGAAACATCTTTTTCTCATCTTCTTCAAGTTCCGCAATCTCTTGCTCGATCTGTGCACAGACTACAAACACCTCAAATCCTTCTGCCGCTGCATATTCGCGCACCTTCTCCACGCCTTTATTAGCAGCTCCGTCATCGGAAAGATCCTCTTCTGATACATTCGCAGCAAAGATAACCGGCTTTCCAGTCAGAAGATTATATTCTGCAAACCAGATCTTTTCATCTTCATCTGCCGGCTCAAAACTTTTCGCAAGCTTTCCATCTTCCAAATGTGCTTTGAGTCGTTCCAGTAAATCCACTTCTTTTGCCGCAGACTTATCATTTCTTGCAAGCTTGCTCTGTTTTGCAATACGTCTTTCCAGAATCTCAATATCTGAAAAAATAAGCTCCAGATTAATCGTCTCAATATCACGCAAAGGTTCAATACTGCCGTCAACATGGACAATATTACTGTCCTCAAAACAGCGCACTACATGTACAATCGCATCTACTTCACGGATATTAGCAAGAAACTGATTGCCAAGTCCCTCTCCTTTTGACGCTCCTTTTACAAGGCCTGCAATATCTACAAATTCAATTGCCGCCGGAATGATTTTCTTTGTTTGGTACATCTTTCCAAGTACGTTCAATCTCTCATCCGGAACAGTAACAACTCCTACATTCGGATCAATCGTGCAGAACGGATAGTTCGCAGACTCTGCACCTGCTTTTGTCAATGAATTAAACAATGTACTTTTTCCGACATTCGGTAAACCCACGATACCTAGTTTCATCTATCTTTTCCTCTCAGTCTTTCATTTTTATCGTTTTTATTACTGGCTTTTTATGCTCCACGATGTAGTGTAGCATATTTTTTATTTAAAACCAACTGCAATTCTTTCATCATGCATCTTTTGCTTCAATCAATATCACCAGGCCATACGGAAAATCTATTACAACTTTCTCTGCTTCTTCTGCAATCTCATTGCTGACACATAAGCTGTTTCTGGATGTCAAAGTATGATTGCTAAGAGGATATTTCGCGCCCTTGATATCTAATCCCAATACATCTTCTTCCAAAGGGAAAACGGAAAAATATGCTCCATACATATCTTCCTTCTTTAAATGTGTTTCCCCATCAATCAATGTAATCCGGTTATATGCATCTAAAAGAACCCCTTTTACGCCTCTCTCATAAAGCCCCGCCAGGACTTGTATATTGGCAAGCATATGATCTATCCTCGTACCTGTCCCTCCAAGTATCCATACATTTTTGTATCCAAGCTGCATGGCAAGGTTTGCCGCAATCTCCGTATCGGTAAAATCCTTCATCGGATTATATTCACGAATCGGAATCTTGGCTTCCTTTCGATAATATTCCAGCACCTTGGAAGGAAGGCTGTCAAAATCTCCCACGATATACATCGGTTCTATCTTATGTTCATATAAAAACAAAACCCCTCTGTCTGCCCCAATGATACAATCTGTTTCCCCCAGACTTTTTAATACTTCCAGTACAAATGCTTCCTGAAGTGTTCCCCCGCTTACAACCACTGCCTTTTTATCTGTATTCATCCAAAATCTCCATAAACTCTTTTGTATTCTTTGCCGGATCGCCTTTAAATACTGCCGAGCCCGCCACGATAATATTGGCTCCTGCTTCTAAGACTTCCCTAACATTGCTAAGATAAATGCCTCCGTCTACCTGGATATCCAGCTCCAAACCTTTTTCCTTCGCCATACGGCGGGTTTCTCTGATTTTTTCCAGAGAACTTTCAATAAATTTTTGTCCGCCAAAACCTGGCTCCACAGACATGATCAATACCATATCCACTTTTCCCAGCAAGTTTTCTATTGTCTGAACCGGCGTATTCGGTTTGATGGAGATTCCCGCTTTCATTCCTTGCTTTTTGATCTCTTCGATGGTTTTTTCTACGTCTTCACATGCCTCATAATGAATCGTTAAAATATCAGTTCCTGCCTCCTTGAATTCTTTTACATAACGAATCGGTTCCGTGATCATAAGATGTACATCCATCACCTGAGAAGTTATCCCTTGAATAGACTGCAAGACTGGCATTCCAAATGAAATACTCGGAACAAAAATCCCATCCATCACATCAAAATGCAAATATTTAGCTCCATTTTCTTCTGTCATCCTAAGCTGTTGTCCAAGACATTTAAAATCTGCCGCCAGCATCGACGGCGCTAACACATAATTCATATTTAATACCTCTTCTTTTCTTTTAGTTCCTGATACATTTCCATATAATTTCTATACCTGGAAGATGCAATTTTTCCTTCCTCCATTGCAGTCTTTACCATACAATTCGGCTCATGAATATGATCGCAGCCCAGAAACTTACATGTACCTTCATACACGTCAAATTCAGGGAAATAATATTTTAGCTCTTCTTTTTCAAATTCATTTGTGTAAAGCGAACTGAATCCCGGAGTATCCATAATATAAGAATCTTTGGTTACCAAAATCAGTTCGGAGTGTCTTGTTGTATGCTTTCCCCTCTCAATCTTTTCACTGATCGTGCCAGTCTCCATACTCACATTGCTTTGCAATTCATTGATCAATGAAGATTTACCAACCCCCGATGGTCCTGCTATGACCGTAGTCTTTCCCTTCAGAAGCTCTTTGATCTCACAGATATTTTCTCCTTTTAGTGCACTTGAGAATATCACCTCATAACCGCATGTCTGATAAATACCAGCCAGATTTTTCTTTTCTTCTTCGGACGCAATATCTTTTTTGTTAAAACAAAGAATCACCGGAATCTCCTTTTGCTCCATCATCACCAGAAAACGGTCCAAAAGATTTAGATGTGGTTTGGGCTTTGTCACTGCAAATACGACCAGCGCCTGATCCACATTCGCCACATTGGGGCGAATCAACTCATTCTTACGCGGCAAAATCGCAATAATATTTCCCGTTTTTTCTTCTTCATCCAAAATATCAATTTCTACATTATCTCCTACAAGAGGCTTCTTCTTTTCTTTTCTGAATATGCCTTTTGCTTTGCATTCATAAATACCGGATTCTACTACATTTACGTAGTAGAATCCGGCTATTCCCTTTACTATCTTTCCTTGCATATATCTTTCCTGCTACTGTGGCTAAAATGCCGGCCCATTACCAGTTCCTTCTCCTTCGTCCGGATCTGGTTTCGTCTCAGATGGGTCTGGCCCTTTGCTCACTACAATATTGACCTTGCTTCCTTTTTCCAATGGAGCTCCTGTTTTTAACTCTTCTCCATTTTCACTCGTTGCCCGAATAACACTTCCGGAAGAAGCCTCATTATTCTCATAAGTAGTTTCTCCAACACTAAGTCCTGCACTTTCAATCATGCTTCTTGCACTGGATACGCTTGTTCCAAAGATATCCGGCATATATGCCATATCTTTCCCCTTACTTATTATAATATTGATTGTAGTTCCTTTTGCAACCTTTTTGCCATGCTCCACATCTTGCTCAAGTACTGTGCCTGCTTCTTTATCACTGTATTTTTCTTCTGAAACGTTCAGTGTAAGACCCTTCTCACTGGCAATCTTTGTTGCCTCGTCCTTTGATTTTCCTACAAGCTGCGGCATCTCTACCTGCTCTTTACCCGAACTGATATAGATAATGATCTCAGCCTCTTTATCCTTTGTAATAACAACGGTTTCACCGGCTTTTGGATTCGTCTCAATAACCAGCCCTTCTTCTACCTCGTCACTTGGTTTTAGCTGTGGCGTAATCTTTGTAAATCCTAACTTATCCAGCGCCTTTGTTGCGCTTTCTTCACTTTCATTCTTTAACTGCGGAACCGTCACTTCCTTGCCTTTTTCACCGCTGCACACCGTGATTACGACCGTCGTTCCTTTCTCTATTCTCTTTCCTGCTTCCGGATCGGTCTTGATAACCTGACCTTCTTCATGGTCATCGGATTTTGCTTCTGTTACACTTACTTTAAGTCCCTTAGCTTTCAACAGCTCTTCGGCTTCCGCCTGTGTCTTTCCCAGCACATCCGGTACTTTTACCTTCGCCTTATTCGCCTCCTGTGTTCCGGCATTTGGCACCTTCAAAATACCTGTAACTTTTCCGACAACAAACAACAATGTGAGTGCAACGATGACTGCAACCACGATTTTCATAATCTTCATAAGCCTTGCCATTTTCGGGTCGACTTCTTCATCGTTTGCATCCTGATCATCTTGACTTTCATCGTCATCATCATAATCATCGTCATCATCATAACGATCTTCGTATTCTTCTTGGATTCGCCTAAGCTCGCCAGACGTAATCGCAACCGTTTCGTCGCTGCGTCTATAGCCATTATCCACAAAATCACCTTCCGGATCCACCAATGCCCTCTTCAGATCCAGAATCAGCGCTTCCATATCCGGATACCGTCTGTCTGCACTTTTCTGTGTACACTTCAGGATGATCTGTTCCAGACTGTATGGAAGATCAACAAACTCTGACGGTGGTATGATTCCCTCCTGCAGATGCTGTAATGCGATCGACACCGTGGAATCTCCGTCAAACGGAACACGCCCTGTTACCATCTCATAAAGTGTGATACCGGTAGAATATATATCGCTTTTTTCGTCGCTGAATCCACCTCTTGCCTGTTCCGGCGAAGTATAGTGTACGGAACCCATAACGTTAGAGCTAATGGTATTCGATGTTGTCGCCTTTGCAATACCAAAATCCGTCACTTTCACCTTACCCTCTTTGGATATAATGACGTTTTGCGGTTTTATATCTCGATGAACAATATGCTTTCTATGCGCCGCCAAAAGCCCTGTACAAATCTGAATTGCAATACTGATGGTTTCACGCGCCGATAAGATTTCTTTCTTTTCAATATAATCCTTTAATGTAATTCCTTCTACGAGTTCCATAACGATATAGTAAAGCCCTCTGTCTTCCCCTACATCATATACATTTACGATATTCGGATGCATAAGCCCTGCCGCTGCCTGTGCCTCCACCTGGAATTTTCTTACAAATGTTTCATCTTCCCTGTATTCTTTCTTTAAAACTTTTACTGCTACCAGACGATTTAATTTCAAATCGTTCGCCCTGTAAACTTCCGCCATGCCACCCATGCCGATTCTTTCCTGAATCACATAGCGTTTCCCTAATATTACCCCTTGTCTGATCATTTACTCACCTCATCTGCGAATGGTTCTACAAGAACAATCCCTATATTATCTTTGCCGCCATTTTCGTTTGCGGCATCTATCAAATATTCAACAGCTTCCACGATATCGCGTCTGCCTTGCACAATTCTATATATTTCTTCATCTTCGAGCATATTACTAAGACCATCTGTACACATTAAAATAATATCTCCCCTGCTTAACCGATACTCAAAAAAATCCGGTTCCACAGGTTCTTTTGCCCCAATGGCCCTGGTAATGATATTTTTATCCGGATGGTGTTTTGCCTCTTCTTCATTGATTCCCCCCAGGCGCACCATCTCTTCTACCAGCGAATGATCTTTTGACAACTGCCGTATCTTATCATTAATAATATATAATCGGCTGTCGCCAATATTCGCAAAATACAATGTATGTTCAATAATCGTTGCGGCCACTAATGTTGTGCCCATTCCTTTTAGCTTAATATCTTTTCCTGCCGCTTCAATCAATCTATGGTTTGCAATCTGAATCGCGTCCATGATAATCGGCTGGGGACCTAGCTTTTCACTTTTTTCAATCTCGCGCGCAAGCACTTCCGTCGTATACTTCGACGCAAAATCGCCTGCTTTATGTCCTCCCATACCGTCCGCAACTACAAAAAGGTTTGGAATATTCCCTACTGGTTCTTGTCTTGTATAGACATAGTCTTGATTTACCAGTCTCTTTTTTCCAACATCCGTCATTGAAAATGCCTTCATAACGTTCCCCCTTCTCTACTCACGCTGTGCATACCGACGCCTCAGCTGTCCACAGGCTCCATCAATATCAGAACCCATTTCTCTTCTTATAGTAACATTAATTCCGCTTTTTTCAAGTTTATTTTTGAAATTGAATGCACTTTTTTTGCTCGGCTTCTCAAAATTTCTTTCTTTGATCGGATTTACCGGAATCAGATTCACATGACAATTACGCCTGCCTAAAATCGAAATCAACTCTTTTGCATCTTCATCGGTGTCATTCACTCCATGTACCAGACTATACTCAAACGTCATGCGCCTTCCTGTCTTTTCAAAATAATCATCACACGCTTTTAGAACTTCCGAAAGTTCGTATTTATTCGCCACTGGCATAAGTTCTCTTCGTTTTTCCTGTGTAGAACCGTGTAAGGATAGCGCAAGTGTAATCTGCAGTTTCTCCTTGGCAAGCTTTTCCATGACCGGAACAATTCCGCAGGTCGATACGGTGATATTGCGCTGACTGATATTTAATCCATGTTCGTCACTGAGCATACGGATAAATATAAGAAGATTTTCATAATTATCCAGTGGTTCCCCTGTTCCCATGACTACCACGTTAGATACACGCTCTCCGGTCAGCTTTTGAATCTCATAGATTTGTCCAAGCATCTCCGAAGGCTTCAGATTCCTCTGCAGCCCATCCAAGGTTGATGCACAGAATCGACATCCCATCCGGCATCCCACCTGTGAAGAAATACAGACGGAATTTCCATGCTGATAACGCATTAATACACTTTCAATCACATTATCGTCTCTAAGACGGAATAAAAACTTATTCGTTCCGTCTATTTGAGAAATCTGCTGCTCCAGCATCTCTACCGGATAAATCTCATATTCTTGCGCAAGTTTTGCACGAAGCTGCTTTGATAAATTAGTCATTTCCTCAAATGAGCCTGCAAGCTTTACATGTATCCATTCATAAATCTGTTTTGCGCGAAATGCCTTTTCCCCTATAAGAAGCATTTCCTCTTTTAACTGCTCAAACGGATAAGAACGAATATCTCTTTTTTCCATACTACCTTTTGTCCTCTCTTTTAAGATTCTGCCAAATCTTTCTTTCGAAATTTTGCAATAAAAAATCCATCACTCTTGTGCACCCCTGGCAAAAACTGCATACAGTTTTCTTTGGTATCTTTCCTTATGATTTCCGGAAGATATCTGTCTATAGATACAGATTCAAATTCCGGAAACTGTTCCAGAAACCATCTCACGTTTCCCATATTTTCACTTTCACGAATGGTACAGGTACTATATACAAGATATCCTCCCGGTTTCACATAACTATGTACCGTATTTAAAATGGTTTTTTGCAATCTGGAAAGCTCCTCCTGCTGCTCTTTTGTCATATTATATTTGATATCCGGTTTTTTCCCGATAACGCCAAGACCGGAACATGGCAGATCCGCGATGAGAATATCTGCTGTCTCCCTTGATTTTTCATCATACACGGTTGCATCCTGCTGCCTTGCCGTGATGTTGGAAAGATTGGTACGTTCTATGTTCTCTTCTATAAAAAATACTTTATTCTCTGTTAAATCCCTTGCTTCTACACGACCGCTTCCCTGTAGTTTCTCTGCCAGATGCAAAGCCTTTCCTCCCGGCGCCGCACATACATCGATAATGTAATCTCCTTCTTTGGGTGCGGCAATCTCTGCCACCATCATGGAACTGATGTCCTGCACGTAAAATTCTCCGTCCAAAAAAGCATCCAGATCGCCAAGATAGTCAAACCCTCCGATGATCAGTGCATAATCCAGATAAGGATGTTCCTCTACCTCCACCTGTTCGCTTCGCAGCTTTTTCATCAGCTCTTCCTTGGTCGTTTTGGCAAGATTACAGCGAATCGTTACCTTTTTTTCTCTCTGGAATTCTTCTAACATCTGTTTTGTGCATTCCTCGCCTAGTTTTTCAATCCACTCCTCAAGAATCCATTCCGGCATAGAATACACCACCGATAAATATTCTATGGTATTCTTTTGATCTGGATATGCAACATGCGCAAGATTTCTGGCAATGTTTCTTAAGACTCCATTGACAAATCCTTTTAATGTTCCAAATCCTTTCTTCTGCGCCAGCTTTACCGCCTCATTACATACAGCAGAATTAGGAACGCTGTCCATATATTTCATCTGATAAACTGCGCTCCTAATGATATTTCGAATAACCGGCTTCATCTTATTTACTTTTACTTTCGAGAACTGGTTAATAATATAATCCAGCTCTATCATATGTTCAAGCGTTCCTTCTGTCACTCGCGTAATGAATGCCCGCTCTCTTTTTTCCAGGTACTGGTACTTTGCCAGCGTATTATAAAGTACTACATGGCTTGGCACGTGCTCCTTTGTAATCTCCAGCAAAATCTCCAATACAAGCGCTCTTTCATCAATGGCTTTAGTCATTGCGGCGTCTTCCTCCTGTAATAATCAAAATACGAAGCAGTTGTAAAATACTGCTTGCTGCTCCTGCAACATATGTCAATGCTGCCGCAGACAATACCTTCTTTACTGCACCTACTTCTTCCTCACGAAGCAGTCCGCTTCCTCTTAAAATCTTAATCGCCCTTCCGGATGCATTTAATTCTACCGGCAATGTGACCAAGTGGAATAAAACTGCCATGGAAAATGCGATAATCCCGATATTAATGAGTAGCAACGATGAGCTTCCGTTAATAAGTAATCCAAATATGATCAACGGCCATGCAATCGTTGCGCCCAAATTTGCTGCCGGAACAAGCGCACCCCGAAATCTCAAAGGCGCATATCCCGTTACGTGCTGAATCGCATGTCCGCATTCATGCGCGGCTACTCCGATTGCCGCCACAGATGCCGATGCATATGTGGAATCAGATAAACGCAGGACTTTGCTTCTGGGATCATAATGATCGGACAGCTGTCCGCTTATATGCTCCACACGCACATCATAAATACCTGCCCCTTTCAAAATCCGCTCTGCAGCATCTTTTCCGGTCATCCCGGACATACTTCGCACACTGGCGTATTTTGCATATGTGGATTTCACCTTTACCGATGCCAGCATACAAATCACTACGCCAATAAGCACCAACATATAAGTCGGATCAAAATAAAATCTTGGATACATATGATACATAGATTTCCCTCCTGATTCTTTTTCTTATAGTTCCCTGATTCTAAGCATTCGATACAAGGACGGTTCCTTCTTTCATCTGATATCCGCGTAAAAACGCATCCGTGTCCATTCTTTTCTTTCCTGGAATCTGCAGACTTTTTACACGCAGCAGCCCATCCCCCGTCTGGACATCAAAATATTCTCTCATAACCTTTGCAACCGTTCCCGGCTCATAAGCACTGTTTTCTTCGATCACATCTGCTTCCCAGATTTTTAACACCTTTCCATTCCAGTTCGTATATGCGCTCGGCCAGGAATTCAATCCACGGACTAACCTTTCCACTTTCACTGCGGGTTCCTTCCAATTAATATCACCGAGTTTTTTATCCAGCATCTTTGCATATGCCGTCGTCATCTCACCTTGCGGCTCCCATACAGCCGTCTTCTCTTCCAAAGCTTTTAACGTCTCTACGCACAGCTTTGCCCCTGCTTTTGCAAGCTTGTCATGAAGACTTTCTCCGGTTTCCTTCTCCTCCAAAGGAATCTCTGTCTTCATAATCATGTCCCCGGTGTCCAACCCTTCGTTCATCTGCATCGTTGTCACGCCGCTTACTTCTTCTCCGTTGATAACCGCCCACTGAATCGGAGCTGCCCCGCGGTATTTCGGAAGCAACGAAGCGTGCACATTGATACATCCGTACGGTGTCATTTCCAAAATCTCTTTTGGAAGAATCTGTCCGAACGCAACGACTACCATAACATCGGCCGGATATGATTTTAATTCTTCTATGCAAGAAGCTTCTCTTATTTTCTTTGGCTGAAATACCGGAATCCCATGTCGGATCGCGGCTTCTTTTACCGGTGTGAACTGCATATCCTTTCCGCGTCCTTTTGGCTTATCCGGCTGCGTCACTGCCAAAACTACCTCATGTCCTGCTTCCACCAATGCCTCTAATGTTCCTACGGAAAAATCCGGTGTCCCCATAAAAATAATTTTCATCCTATTCCTCCTCATACTCGAGATCATGAAGGCTGCCTTCTACTTTTTCGACATACATATGTCCATCCAAATGGTCCAGCTCATGGCAGAACGCTCTTGCAAGCAGTTCCTCCCCTTCATAGATAACTTCTTCCATATCCTCATCCAATGCTTTTACTTTCACATAATTTGGCCTGGTCACAACACCGGATTTCCCCGGAAGACTCAAACATCCTTCGTCTCCTGTCTGACTTCCTCCCGTCTCCAAAATAATCGGATTGATAAGAACCAACGGCCCATCTCCCACATCAATGACTACGATTCGTTTCAAAACTCCTACCTGCGGTGCCGCAAGACCCACTCCGCCAGATTCATAAAGTGTATCTAACATATCCTCAATGAGTATTTGGGTACGAGGGGTGATCTCGGTAACCTCTTTACATACTTTTGTCAGTACACTGTCTCCCATTTCACGGATTTTTCTAATTGCCATCTTCTTATCCTCCTCATAAATCTCTAAAAACTTCCCATCGGATCAAAATCAAACTGAATCCGGATGCTCTGGTAGCCTTTATTCATTTCTATATATTCTTCTAATCTGTCTTTTATCTCTATTAATATATCATACCTGGCATGTCGGATATATAAAATTCTTCTAAAGATATCATTAACTTTTCCGACATACGGACTTGCCGGTCCGACAATTCCAGCCTCGCTGCTCCTTGCGATGCGGAATGCATACTCTTTCAGGTAATGTGCCGCCTTTTCAAGATGTACCTCATCCTCTCCTGACATCAACACTGCCATCAAATGTTCTGCGGGCGGATATCCCATCAAAGAACGGTACTGCATCTCTTCTGCATAAAAGCTTTCATAATCCTGCTTCGCTGCATGCAGGATGCTGTAATGTTCCGGATTATAAGTCTGGATCACAACCTCGCCCTTTTTCTTTCCGCGTCCTGCACGCCCCGCTGCCTGCGTAAGTAACTGAAAAGTTCGCTCACCGCTTCGGAAATCATCGGTATACAAAGACAGATCCGCCGCCAAAATACCGACTAACGTCACATTCGCAAAATCATGTCCTTTAACGATCATTTGCGTCCCAATCAAAATATCTGCTTCCTCACCGGCAAATGCAGACAAAATTTTTTCGTGTCCATCTTTTCCGCCGGTTGTGTCCATATCCATCCGCAAAACTTTTGCTTCCGGAAACTCTTTTTGTACCAGCGCCTCAATCTGCTGCGTTCCTGCCCGAAATCCACTGATATGACGGGAACCACAAGATGGACAAACTATAACCGCCTCCGCTTCGTACCCACAATAATGACAAACCATCTTCCCGCCTCGATGCATGGACAATGCCACGTCGCAATGCGGACATTTGGGCACGTATCCGCAGGAACGACAGGATACGAACCCAGAATATCCCCTACGGTTCAAAAACAACATAATCTGTTCTCTTTTTGCAAGACGTTCTTCCATCAGTTCATGCAGCTTCGCACTAAATGTCGATTTATTGCCTTCTTTTAATTCCTGGCGCATATCAATGGTATACACACTTGGCAGCTCCCTTGCTTTTACACGCTCCTGCAGCTTCAAAAGTTCATATTCACCATTTTCACATCGGTAGTAAGCTTCCATCGAAGGCGTCGCCGAACCAAGGACAACACTAGCGCCTTCCATCCTTGCACGCTGTATGGCAGTCTCTCTTGCATGAAACCGCGGAATCTGTTCACTTTTATAGGTCTGTTCGTGTTCCTCATCTATGACAATCAGTCCTACATTCGCAAACGGGGTAAAAAGAGCCGACCTTGGCCCGATCATAATATCAATATCCCCACATTTCGCACGCTCCATCTGATCATAGCGTTCCCCTGACGAAAGCCTGGAATGCATAATAGAAACACGATCGCCAAACCGTCGGTAAAACCGCATCACCGTCTGGTAGGTCAAGGCAATCTCCGGAATCAGCACAATCGCCTGTTCTCCCCTTTTAAGCACTTTTGCAATCATTTCCATATATACTTCTGTTTTCCCGCTTCCGGTCACCCCATGCAAAAGATATGTCTTATGAATCCCCCTTGCATAGTCTTTGGCAAATCTCTCTATCGCTTCTCTTTGCGCCTGTGTATGCACAAACTCCTTCGTTTCTTCCCTCTGTTGTTTTAATGGATTCCGGTAAATATGCTCCGTTACTACCCGAAGTATCCCCTGCTCTTCTAAAGTCTTTACGGCATTTGGAGATACATTCAATTTTTTTGTCACAAGATCATAGGAAATTTCTTCATCCTCTAACAATGCTTCCATCAATCTTGCTCTCGCTTTCTGACTCTTTTTCTCAAAAAATGCCAGTCTTTCCCTGCCTGCCGCTTCCGAAACCAATCTGCGCACATACTTTTTTTGCTTTGGCTTTTCTTTTTTCTTCACCGGGATTACGGTTTTCAATGCCTGGATCATCGTCCCGCCATAATGTTCCTTCATCCATGCAGCCAAGGCAACCAGTTTTGCTTCTGCTCCTACACGCTCCTCCAAAATTCTCTGTATCGTTTTAATCTTCGCGGTATCAAAATCACAGGTATCGGAAAATCCAACCACATATGCATGGCGTTCTTTATTCGAAGCTCCAAACGGCACAAGCACTTCCATACCAATCTGAAGCATCCCTTCCAGTTCGGAAGGGATGCAGTATGTGAATACTCTATCCAATTTTTCATGCGTGATGTCTATAATGACTTGTGCATACATAGAAAACCTCTTTTTCCTTTCTAAGGGAAATCTAGACTTCGATTCCCTGTTCTTTGTTCTCGCGCAGAATGTCTGCGATCAAAACACGCTCATCCATATCATATTTGACGCCCTTGATTTCCTGATAATCCTCATGTCCTTTTCCTGCGAGCACGATAACATCACCGCTCTGCCCATGATTTATGGCATAACGGATAGCTTCCTTTCTGTCACAGATTTCGGTATATGCTCCATCCGTCTTTGCCATTCCTATCTTAATATCATCAATAATATCCTGCGGCTCCTCAAATCTTGGGTTGTCAGATGTAATAATCGTAAAATCTGCAAGTCTTCCGGATACCTCTCCCATCTCATAACGCCTTGTCTTGGAACGGTTTCCTCCGCATCCAAATACGCACACGAGACGTTTCGGATGGTACTCTTTTAATGTTGTCAGAAGACTTTCCAGACTCATGGCATTATGTGCATAATCAATCATTAAAGTAAAGTGTTCGGAAACCTTCACCATCTCGATACGGCCCTTTACCTTCGCCTTCTTAAGCGCTTCCTTAATGACATCGACCGGTACCTGAAAATGTCTGCACACAGCGATTGCGGTAAGAGAATTATATACACTAAAGGTTCCCGGAATATCAATCTCCACATCAAAATCCATCAACCCATTTACATGATAAGCCACACCCAGATATCCCGGTCTGTTGATAAGATGAGTATCATCTGCTCTCAAGTCCGCTTTCTTTGAAAGTCCAAATGTCTCTATCTTGCAGGTCGCCCCTTTAAATACATCTTCAAAATACGGATCGTCTACGTTGGCAATGCCAATCTTGCACTGTTGAAATAAAAGTCCTTTGCAACGCTTATAATCTTCAAAATCCTTATGCTCATTCGGTCCGATATGGTCTTCTCCAAGATTTGTGAAAATACCGATTTCAAACGGAATTCCTGCCGTACGGTGCAGCATCAGTCCCTGAGAAGAAACCTCCATCACAACGCAGTCGCATCCGGCATCTGCCATTTCACGAAAATACTGATGAATCGTAAAAGATTCCGGCGTCGTATTTTTGGCAGGGATTACTTTATCGCCGATAATAGCCTCGATCGTGCCGATCAGGCCAACCTTATGCCCAACATTTTCCAGGATAGATTTTACCATATATGTCGTTGTTGTCTTTCCCTTCGTTCCAGTAATTCCGATAATCTTCATCTCGTCGGCCGGATATCCAAAATATGCTGCCGATGCAAGCGCAAGTGCATAACGCGTATTCTCTACTTTGATCACCGTTACATGTTTCGGTACGCTTACTTCCTTTTCCACAATCAGCGCTGCCGCGCCTTTTCCTGCAACATCCTTAGCAAAATCATGTCCGTCCACAACGGCTCCGCCAATACACACAAATACGCTGCCCTCTTTGACATTACGGGAATCATTCGTAAGTTCCGTAATTTCTATGTTTTCCTCCCCTTGTACAACCTCATATTCCAAACGCTCTAACAGCTTTGTTAATTTCATACATGCATCCTCCCGATGTATTTTCCTCATAATTACACCTATTATAACACTTAGAAGAAATCGGCGCAATGCCGCGATTGCTTCCTATATATTATCTGCAGCAAAAATAACAAAAAACCTACCATGGAAAGCAATTTTCCAAGCCCAATTCCAGGTGCATGATACACAATCTCAACCTTATGTTCTCCTTCTCCAATCTTACAGCCAAGGAATGCCATGTTCACCTTCTCAATATCTACCCGTTTCCCGTCAAGCAGCATCTCAAAGTTCTCATCATACGGAATCGTTGTGATAAGAGCTCCTTCTTTTTTGACATTGATCATTCCTGTGATTCGGTTCCCTTTTGTCTCTCCTTTATCCACTATAAATTCAGACTGATATAAATCCATCCCCTTTTCTTCTATACTTTTATAAGATTCCCTCATAAGATAATATTCCATGTCTGTAATCTCATACTCACCTGCACCAAATATGATGTTTACTTCTGAGGTTTTGCAGTCCAAAGGTACCGCATAGGTAAACGTTGTATTCCCATTATAGTAGATATGCGTATCCGCAGTCAGCTTATTCCTTTCCCCATTCAGCCATATCGCAATATCTTTCCTCGGATGATAATTTTTCACCTGAAATCTCAAAAACAAAGTACAAACTTCTTCTCTATCCGTTACTTTGTCTTTATTCGGAAGCCTCACTGGAACCTCCGTCTTTTTCTTTGCATGGATACAGTACCCTTTATCCTTCTTTATAATCTCTATATTTTCATCCTTCTTTTCCGGAAGCTCAAATTCCCCTGCCTCTATATCGTCCGTATCTTTGGCGTCCTCTTCCTTTTTCATATCAGTGGCATCCTCCAAAACAGCATGTGATAAAAATGCAGTCTGATTATATGGGAATTCCAACTGCTGATACATTTCCTCAGACATCACTTTGTCCGTTGCATAGATAATCGGGGCAACCTCTTCATTCACCCATATCTTCTGACCATCAACAGTCCCATATAGCTCATACCCCGGAATTTCTTCTGAAGAAATGAGATACTTTACCCCCATAAATCTTAACCATACCGGATTTCCTGATACGGACTGCATCAAATAATTCCGAAACGGCATATTAAGCCCAAATATTTGATCCCGAAACTTCAGATATTCTTCGTTATACGAAGACGAATACAGTGAAGTTATGTTCTGTTCCATGTCAGAAATGCGATTAAGATTAGCGGCATTCTCCTTGTCCGTTCCCTTTTGCTCCATCCGGTAATAGCCATCTTCCTGGCTCAAAATTTCATCAATCGCGCTCTCGATTCTTTTATCTGTTACCTTCTGATAGAATTCATGGCTCTCTATCTGTTCTGTTCTTATATGAAATACTCCGCCGTATAGAATCAAAAATATGATCGGCGGTGCCATAATAAGCAACAGATTTCGTTTCTGCCAATAGATAAGAAAACCAACTAACATAAGAAGCGCCTCTATCACGATAATCTCCCAATATTTGGAATACTCTGTAAGCATCCCTTCCACATATAGGATTCCTGCGGTCACAATATATGAAATGCCTCCAACCATAAATGTAATTTCTTTGTTTTCTTGTTTTCTAAAATAATCCGCCATCAGATAACAGAGCAATGGAAGAAACGGAATCATAGCCTTATCCCGGATATATAAGCCTCCGTTTAACAAAAATGCAAACAGCGGTACCGTAAGAACGATTATGCATCCATAAACCAACACTCTCTCATAACTTTTTCGATAACACAGTCCTGTAACCAAAACGGTAATCGCCACTGTCGTCAAACCGATTCCATAAGGTGTATATAGCAAACGCAATATCTGTATGTCCGGAATCAGAAGAAGTTTTAACATTGATACTATACCTGCGCCACCAAATACCTGCGTACTGCCGCTGCTGCTTCCTCCTCTCCCCAAAAGGGCTACCGCCGTTGGTACCAGTAATATCCCACTCATAAGTACAGCCGTCATCATCGGCATAAGAAACCTAAAACCATCCGACAGAAATCTAAAAACCGTCACTTTCCTGACTTCTTTGTCCTGCATTTGAAAATATCGATGCAATCCATACAGACCTAATGCCAGCATCCCGCCTATGCTAAAGTAAAAACTGGTCATAATCATCAGGAACACGCTTATCGTATATAATCCGGATTTTCGTTTCTCGAAGAATCTGTCCACTCCCATAAACGCCAGACACAAAAACGGCATATAATTCACAAACATAACCTGACTATAGGAATGAAAAATCATCGGTCCCGACAACAGATAAATCCATGCAGTAAAAAAACTTATTTTCCCAGAAAATCCCCTTTTTCGCAGCCATCCATACATGAGCATCACTGATGCCATAAGGCATAAAACCCCTGATATCATCATATAGTCTCCCATCTTCACGAATGGGAAAAAATATGACAATAATATAACCGGGCTATACAAACCATAATAAGCGAAACAATAGATGTTCTGTCCTCCGCCGATATTCGCTGCAAATTCCGGAAATATCTCTCCGGTCTCATAGAACTGCTGCCTGAAATAATCCGGCAGTACGCTATGCTGACTTATCCAGTCTACCTTGGATCCAAAAATCCCATAACGTCCACATAAAAACCAGCAAAAGAATACGGCCAGCATCCCAAGAAGCACATATAATCCAATGTTAGATTTCCACTGCTTCATGAGTCTTCCCCTTTACCTCTTGGCTGGAATCTTTCAGAATAAAAATCGGTCTTCTCTTTGTCTCCAGATAAGTCTTGGACAGATATTGTCCTACAATCCCCGTGCAAAGCAATTGTATCCCGCTCACCAGGAAGATAATGCATACAAGAGACGGCCAACCTGCAACCGGATTGCCAAAGGCAATCGTTTGTCCTACTATAACCAATATCATGATAAACGACAACAGACAAAACAACACTCCTACTATAGAAGCCAACGACAACGGCGCCACAGAAAATCCCGTAATTCCTTCCAACGAATAGGAAAACAGCTTACCAAGAGACCATTTGGTCTCTCCTTTGGAACGCTCGATATTCTCGAACTCCAGCCACTTGGTCCTAAATCCGACCCATTCAAAGATTCCTTTGGAAAAACGATTATATTCACTCATTTCAAGTACTGCATCCACCATGTTACGCTTCATCAGCCGATAGTCCCTGGCGCCATTCACAATTTCTGTCTTAGATATCTTGTTGATGAATTTATAAAAGCTTTCCGACAGAAAAGATCTTATCTTTGGCTCTCCTGCTCTTGTGCAACGCTTTGTTGCCACACTATCATAATCTTCTTCCTGCAAAATCTGATACATCTTTGGCAAAAGCTTTGGCGGATCCTGAAGGTCGACATCCATCACTGCCACATACTCTCCTGACGCATAATGAAGACCTGCATAGATAGCTGCTTCCTTCCCAAAGTTCCGAGAAAACGACAAATATTGACACCTGTCGTCTTTCTGATTCAGCTTTTTCATAATATAAAGTGTATGATCAGACGAACCATCATCTACCAATAGCAATTCTACTCTCACTCTCTGCAATTCCTCCATCTGATCCATAATCTTTTGCATCTCACGATAATACACAGGAAGTGCCTCTTCCTCATTAAAACATGGTACAATCACTGTCATTTTATTCATCTTGCCCTACCTCCATATGCCTTTTATCCTACTCCTCATTTTTAAAGAAATCCTTAAAGTTAATCTTAAGATTTTCTTATACTTTCTATTTGTATAAAGCAATCTTCTTTATAAATCATTTCAAACTTATATTTTCCTGGAAATATCAATGCATATACGCTATAATTTGATAGAATTGCAATATTTAAAAAGGATCTTACGTTTATGAATAAATTATCAAATATTTTAAAACCGCTTTCTATCCTGCCTGCTCTTTGCATGATGTGCCTCATTTTCTCATTTTCCGGACAAACCAGTAAAGAATCCGCAAATTTAAGCGGCGGTATCAGTTACAAAGTCGTATCTTTTGTAAATACGCTAACCGGAAACACATGGGAGAAAACTGATGTCGAATTGTATGCAAAAAAATGGGAGAATCCAATTCGTAAACTGGCTCATGTGACGGAATATTTCGTACTTGCTTTGACCGTCAGCCTCCCATTATATACATATGGTATCCGGAATAAATATCTTTTCCTGCTTACCATTCTCATCTGCGTCTGCTTCGCCGCCTCGGATGAATATCACCAGTCGTTTGTCGCAGGGCGCGGACCATCCGTAAAAGATGTCGGCATTGACAGTATCGGTGTACTTTTAGAGACTTTTGTGCTCTGGTGTTGGCTTAAAATTACTCATTTTTTTAATAAGAACAGAAAAGGGAAGTGTCGCAAAATAACTGATTAGGAGTTATTTTGCGACATTCCCCAATAATTCAACAAAAACAATATTTCTTTCACACTAAATATCTTCTTGATTTCCTTTCCCCTTCTACTATTAAAATATCTTCATTAACCATTTCTTTCAATATTCTCTTAATTGTTGAATCTGCCAACCCCAACAATTCACGTGCCTCTTTGTTCGTAATGGAACCGTTTTCTTCTACATACTTCTTAATTGTTTCTTTTCGTTCTTCATTTATCGGCCTTTTATCGGCTTTTATCGGCTTTTTATCGGCTTTTTCCAATTTCCCCTCTTCCGACCTATAAAAGCAAACTACGAATCCTTTCTTCTTTTTCTGAAATTCATATCGAACGCCTGCCGATTCACAAGTCTCTGCAATACGCTTCAATCCTGTACCAAAACTTTCAATATCTTTTGAATAATACAAAATTCTGGCAATTTTAGGATTCCTACGAATCGGTCTTTCTGCTTTATCAATAAAATCTTGTGGCTCCATCCCTTCCGGAAAAGTGCCCGGATTGTATATCTCCACACGATCTTTAAAAATTACCACTTCATTACTTTCACCTGAAGAATAATCCTTATGGCAAAATGAATTTAATAAAGCCTCTCTTATCGCATCCACTGGAATCTCCGGAATTTCTGTTCTCTGTCTTGAACCTGTAAATTCCACTTTCCAATGAATATTACTCTTAATATAGCTTTCTGCAATATCCACCAAATTTAAAACAGGACCATGATGACGCTGAATATCATTAAAAGTCAGACGCTCACTCGTTGCAAAAATTGCCATCTGCACATCCTGAATCAAATCATCACTGAATAGTGCTTTTCCTGCATTAAGTAACTTGTCTCCATCTGTCAGTTCCAGCTGATTCAAAACAGTTTTCTTATCTGTATAAGTAATCGCAATCCTTCCAACATCATGTGCTTGTGTTGTATACTTCTTTAATAAGTCTTCATCCACGTCATCAATTGTTTTATTAGATACAAGGTTTTCCCAACGATTTCCTTCTCTTCCACTCTTCAAAATCAAATTTGTAATCTCTTCCGGCGACATCGTTAAATCTTCATCTGCTACTCTCATTCTTGCAATTCCATATGCGAAATATGGGACCTGTTCTCCTGAAAATCTCACATGAATACAGTCTCGTCCATCCAAAACAACTTTATTAATCTCAGGATAGATTTTCGGTTCAATATGATTTTTTATCTTTTGACTGACTTCTCTTAAAGATTCCTCTGTCACAACTTGTCCAATAGGTGTTCCATCCGGCTTTACACCAAAATACAATTCGCCTTGCTGATGTTTATTTAATATAGCACAAATCGAATACATAGCCTCTTTGAGTTCACCTGTCGATTTCTTAAATTCTAATATTTCATTCTCTATTCCTAAATTCAATATGATACCCTCTTTCATAATTGGTAACTTGATATTTATCAGTTTACCTTGTTTCCTTCAATGACACAAGTGAACTTGTAGTTCAAAATCTTTTATTTTTCGAAACACAAAAACTTCATATTGATAAACATACCTTTGATTTAACACTAAAGGCATGGTAACGTCTCATATACCATGCCTTCTTTTTATAAAAACTTTTTCAGTTTCTTTATATTCTTCTCCTCAAACCCCTGCAAATCTTCCATCAAGTCCAAAATTTTCTTATCAGCGTCTTTATAATCATGTTCTTTCTGGATCGCTTCCGTAACTCCCATCGTACTGCCGGTAATCATCATTTGGGCAATATGCGATGTGCTCTGATCCATCATCGTCTGTATATTAATCATAAGATATGTTCTGATTTTCTCAAACGCAGATAATCCCTTCTCATCATGCCCACTATCGTTCAATAATTCTTTTGCATCTCTGTGAAACATCAGATATCCTTCATATTGTTCCTGCAAATGTTCTTTAAACTCCTTATCCTTCACAATATCAAGCAGCTGCTCAATCGTCTCCACACCCATCTGGGAATTCTGATATACAAAATTTAGCAATTCGGCATTTCCATTCATATGCACACACTCCTTTTTTCTTTAGTATGCACACATCACGAAAAATCTATACAGAGGCTACGTTCCCTTTTTAATCACGTCATACCCGAATTTTTTCTGAATCGCTTCCATCGCTTCTTCTGCCTTGCGTTTTTTCTCATCCTGCTTCGCTTTTTTCATCTGATTTTGTACCTCAAAGATGTTCATCTGCTCTGGTTCGCTTTCCTCTGCCAGCTTTGAAGTACGGATGCCAAGCAGACGGATCGGGGTCTCATTCCATAATTCCTGAAACAGTTCACATGCTGCTTCGTACAGATCTTTGTCCTGATTCGTTGCCTTTGCAAATTGTCTCTGGTGAGAAACCTTCTGGAACGTATGATATTTGATTTCCACACCAATCATATTGGCTTTCTGCCTGGCAGCACGCAATCTCCTTCCCACACTTTTAGAAAGTTTATCTAACACTTTAAACGCATCTTCTGCCCTGTCAATATCTCTTGGCAAGGTTGTGGAATTGCCAATCCCTTTTGCCTCCATCTGCTCAGACTGAACCTCTGAGTGATCGATGCCGTTGGCAAATTCCCACAAAAGTCTTCCATGACTTTTCAAATGCAATTCTAAAAGCGCAGGATCCGCCTTTGCCAAGTCGCCTATCGTCCGTATCTCCAATTTTTGCATCACGGCTACGCTGGAATGCCCTGCCATATATAATTCGGAAATTGGCAGCGGCCACATCTTTACCTGGATTTCTTCCGGAAACAAGGTGTGTACTTTATTCGGTTTTTCAAAATCAGACGCCATTTTTGCCAGCAGTTTATTTACAGAAATTCCCACATTTACCGTAAACCCAAATCTCTTATAAATAGAATCTTTGATGACAAACGCAGCTTCCACCGGAGATTTATATTGAGACGCGATTGGGGTAAAATCTATATAACACTCATCAATGCTAACTTGTTCGATATCCGGCGTAAAGGTATAAAGGAAATCCATCATTGCTTTACTGTATCTTGAATATAATTTATGATCGGGTGCCGCCTGTACCAGATTCGGGCATTTCCGAAGAGCATTTGCCACTGGTTCTCCGGTCTTAATTCCATATTGCTTCGCCGAGATGGATTTTGCCAGCACGATACCATGGCGGGACTTCTGATTCCCGCCAATGATTGCATTGAGCTTCCGCAAATCCTGCTCTGCTCCATTTTTTAATTGTTCCACCGCAGTCCAGCTAAGGTACGCGGAATTTACATCAATATGGAAAATAATCCGTTCCATTTATTTTACCCTCAAGCCTTCTTTTATCCTTGCTTTTAATTCCCCGTCTTCCACATCAAGGAGAATCACATCGCCTGCGGCTACATTTCCTTCCAAAATCAGTTTTGCGGCAAGCGTCTCTACATATTTCTGCAAATATCGTTTCAGAGGTCTTGCGCCGTACATCGGATCATATCCACCATCCACGACATAAGCTTTCGCCTCATCCGTAAGCTCGATAGACAACTCCCGGTCTTCCAGACGCCTGTTCACATCTGCTACAAGAAGCTCTATAATTCCGGAAATATTCTCTTTCGTCAGCGGTTTGAACATAATCGTCTCATCTAAACGATTCAAAAATTCCGGCCGGAAATGTGCACGCAGCTCATTCATGACAAGCGCCTCATTTTCTTTCTTAATCTCACCATTTTCTTCAATTCCATCAAGCAAATACGCTGAACCGATATTGGACGTCATGATCAGAATCGTATTTTTAAAATCTACCGTACGTCCTTGCGAATCCGTGATTCGTCCGTCATCCAACACCTGCAGCAACACGTTAAATACATCCGGATGCGCCTTTTCCACCTCATCAAACAGCACAACGGAATACGGTTTTCTTCGCACCGCTTCGGTAAGCTGACCGCCTTCATCATATCCTACATATCCCGGAGGCGCTCCAATCAGACGAGATACCGAATATTTCTCCATATATTCACTCATATCGATACGAACCATATTATTTTCATCATCAAAAAGACTGGCTGCAAGCGCCTTTGCAAGCTCTGTCTTACCAACACCGGTCGGCCCTAAAAACAAGAATGAGCCAATCGGCTTAGCCGGGTCTTTGATACCTGCTTTCGAACGGATAATTGCCTCCGTTACCTTCGTCACGCCTTCATCCTGTCCGATCACTCGTTTGTGTAGCTCCTCATCCAAATGCAATGTCTTACTGCGCTCACTTTCATTTAACTTTGCAACCGGAATCCCTGTCCATCTGGAAATGATTTTCGCGATTTCTTCATCGGTCACACTTTCATGCACCAGTTTCAGCTCCCGCTCTTTCACATGCTCCTCTTCCATCTCCAGCTGTTTTTGTAATTGAGGCAATCTGCCATATTGAAGCTCTGCAGCCTTTTCCAGGTCATACGAACGCTGTGCCATCTGGATGTCTTTGTTCACCTGTTCAATCTCCTCGCGGATCTTCTGAACACGTTCTACGGATGTCTTTTCATTATCCCACTGCGCTTTCTGATTTGCAAATGTTTCTTTCAAAGACGCAAGTTCTTCCTGCAGATGTTCCAGACGATCCTGACTCAATCTGTCTTCCTCTTTTTTCAAAGCTGCCTCTTCAATCTCTAGCTGCATAATACGTCTTCTAAGTTCATCCATCTCGGTCGGCATAGAATCCAACTCCGTTTTAATGAGTGCACATGCCTCATCTACAAGGTCGATCGCCTTATCCGGCAAAAATCGATCGGAAATATAACGGTTAGATAACGTTGCTGCCGCCACAAGTGCACTGTCTGTAATCTTCACTCCATGGAACACTTCATAGCGTTCCTTTAATCCCCGCAAGATAGAAATCGCATCTTCCACCGTCGGTTCATCTACCAAAACCGGCTGAAAACGCCGTTCAAGCGCTGCATCTTTTTCAATATACTGACGATACTCATCAAGCGTCGTCGCACCGATACAATGCAGTTCTCCCCTTGCCAGCATCGGTTTTAACATATTTCCGGCATCCATCGCGCCATCTGTTTTCCCTGCTCCTACAATCGTATGCAATTCATCGATAAACAAGATAATCTTGCCATCGCTCTTTTTGACCTCTTCCAAAACTGCTTTCAGACGTTCTTCAAACTCACCGCGATATTTCGCACCGGCTACCAACGCTCCCATATCAAGCGCAAATACCTTCTTATCTTTTAAAGCTTCCGGCACATCGCCACGCACGATTCTCTGTGCGAGTCCTTCTACTGCCGCCGTCTTACCAACACCAGGTTCCCCGATGAGTACCGGATTATTCTTCGTCTTTCGTGATAAAATACGAATCACATTACGAATCTCCGCATCGCGTCCGATTACCGGATCCAGCTTCTGCTCCCTTGCGCGCTCCACCAGATCCTGACCATATTTATTCAACGTATCATAGGTTGCTTCCGGATTATCACTAGTCACCCTTTGATTGCCGCGCACAGTAGATAACGCCTGCAAAAACCGGTCTCTCGTCAAAGCGAATTCTTTGAAAATCGCTTTCACTTCCTTATTCGGATAATGCATCAGTGAGAGAAAAATATGCTCTACAGAAACGTATTCATCTCCCATCTGCTTCGCTTCATCTTCTGCATGAATCAAAGCTTTATTCAAATCCTGTCCGATAAATATCTGACCGCCCTGTACTTTTGTACGTTTCCGAAGCCCCTCTTCGATACGATTCAAAAACAGCTCCTTGGAGATATCCATTTTTTCAATTAATTTGGGAATCAAACCGTCATTTTGTGTTGTCAACGCATATAAAAGATGTTCTTGTTCAATTTCCTGATTGCCATACTCATATGCCACTTTCTCGCAGTTTTGTACCGCTTGCATTGAATTCTGCGTAAATTTATTGATATTCATAGTGCGCCCTCCTTTTCTTATGACACTTTGAATCTTATCTTCATTTGTTCTATCCAGACTATAACACTATCTGTTAGCACTGTCAATAGCTGAGTGCTAATTATTTTGTGAAGATTGTGTGAACGTTACGAGCCATGCAAAATAGTGAAAAAAGACGCCCTGCTAGTTTACTTGCAAGGGCGTCTATTTTTGCTATTTTATAGGGCGACAGCCCTACAGCGAGGGAAGTCTTTCCCGAGCTGTGCATGGCGTATGCCACTACTTCACAGGGATTTTTCACTTGCTTTCACACTCGATTTTCTTGGTTTGGCCACATTTTTACGACAAATTCTTGGAAAAATATATTCGTCTGATTTTCTTACCACATTTTACGACAACGGCTTATGGTTTATACCACAGCAGGTACGGTTTCTGGCAGGTTCATTTTAGACATCTCATTCTCCACATGAGACTTCTCTGCAATATGATTGTAGACATTCATGGTGATCTGTGCATCTGAATGGCCCATCACATACTGCATAACTTTGGGATTGACATTGTTCTCACCCAATCTGGTACATCCCGTATGACGAAGGGTATGCGATGAAATAGGAGGCATCAGCTCCGGCTCTCGCTTCTCTTCTTCTGCCAGTTTGCTTTCTTTCTTATTATAAGCATTGACAATATTTTTCAGAAAGCTGTTCACTCCCGCCGGCATGATCGGACGTTCATGCTTGGTATTGAAGATGAATCCACTGCGTCCACCGATCTCCACATTACTCTGCAAACCAAGCATCAGGTTCAGCTCTCTCTGTTTACGGAACGCATCATATACCATCTGTGTCATAGGAATGTCTCTGATTCCTGCATCCGTTTTGGTTTCTGAATCATGGAAACAATATCCTTCATCACCTTCATAATACACAAGCTGTCCACCTACATGAATCTCCCGGTTCTTCATATCCACATCTGACCAGGTTAAGCCGATGGTTTCACTCACTCTCAGGCAAGCCCCAAACATAACCTGCATCATTGGAAGATGAGGCTTATACACATTACTCTGTTCAACAAACTTCAGAAGTTTTTCCTGCTGTTCCAGTGTCAGTGCTTCTTTCTCTTTTGCCGGAGCCCCATAATCTCCAAGTGTTCCAGTTACCGGATTCTTACGGATAATCCCATCTTCCACTGCCAGTTCAAAACTGGGATTCAATAAGCCATAAAGACCTTTGATTGTACTGTGTGCCAGTCCTTCATCTGACAATGCGGAAAAGAACGTCCTTACGTGAGATGTCTTAAAATCCACAACACGAATGTTTCCCAAAGTATTTCGTATCCGATAGTCCCACATACGGATATAATTCTTTTTCGTTCTTTCCTTGATATTCTTTGTTGCCATGTATCGCTCAAACAACGTATTTACGGTCAGCTTCTTGACTGAAGCGTCTGTAATAAGCAGATCATCCATATCCTTATTGATCTTCTTTTCCATTTCTCGCAGACTCGCCAGATCAGCTGCATAAACCGAATTACGCTTTCCGGTAATTTCATCCTTGTAGCGATACTCATAACGTCCATCCGGACGCTGGTATTCACCTGTTTTTAAATTTCTTCCTTTATTATCTTTTCTTGCCATATCAATCATTCCTTTCACTTCATTTTTCGTTATTCGGAATGATTTTTGTCCTGTCGGTATCAGTCATTTACTGCCTGATATCTGCTCACAGATTAACATAATATTTTATGATTTCCAAGGGTAAATTCCTACAAAATGCTAATTTTTATTTGCCTGTTTCGCAGGAATATTTTTCACTTTTCATTCCGAAGGAAAGTTGTTGTATTTTATCCTCTCATCTTTCATCACACTGCCATTGCATCAATATATTTTTTTATCTTATCCACGTTATAGAGAACACGTCTTCCAACAATCACTCTTGCTTCTGCATAGTCTGCAATTTTCTTTGCAGTTACTTCTCCGCAGGATAACATTGCCATTAATCCTTCAATATCTACCGTCAGACGGTTTTCAGCCTTATACTCTGTTGTTTTTCTCATGATGCACATACCTCCTTTCCTCCGTATTCTTCTGCATCACCTCCCAGACAGCGGTTATGCCCGTTGTCAGTACACCCTACTTTTTGTTTGGACTTCTTACGATGATTTTCCATTCCGTTCGGCGTGTTGGCTTCCATTTGTATATGGCGGTGTCAACGTTACAATTGACCTCTATCAGAAATCTTTCCGAATACTGGCAGCTTCTTCTCAAGCATACCAGCCGTTGCCGGAGTATCTTCGGTTTCCACATACTACTCTCTGATACAGCGGTGGAATCCTGTGTTACCTTTAAGCCCTGAAAGGCACCCATACAGCTCATTCAATTTTCAAGGTTCAACAATCAAAAGTTTATAGGTATACATTTTTGTACCCACTTCGATTTAATGCCATTATATCCCCCGTTACTACTAATGTCAATAGCACTTCATGCGTTTTAGGTTCTTTTTTGTACTCTTTTTTGTTGATTTTCTGCTATCTTGTGTTATAATATGGACAAATAGTTATTCATTTCTTGATTTCACTATCTTCAACGAATGTTTATCAGGACTAATGCAGAGGTGACTTTATGAATTTTAATCTGAAACTAAAAAAAATCCGGACATTCCGGAAAATGACACAAAAAGAACTGTCAGAGAAGATCGGACTGACCGATCAACATAGAATTGTACAATATGAAAAAGGCGTTCGTGTTCCAAAAAAAGATCTGGTTGATAAAATGGCACAGGCTCTTGATGTTAATCCTTATACCCTCTATGATACCGCTGGACGTGACGCTTCCGAAATGATGGAACTGCTTTTCTGGCTGGATGAATTTAATCCATCTGCCCTGCATCTGTTTCTACCTCGGAAATTTCCTGGTGAAAAATGCAATGAAGTAGCTGACACTTCCGTTTACTACCATGACAATGATAGCTGGCCGGCTCATGCTCCTGTCTGTATGTGGTTTGATTATGGGGTTCTGAATGATTTTCTGAAAGAATGGGTGGTTCGGATGGATGAACTGAAATCCGGTGAAATTGCCAGAGATGAATATTTTGAATGGAAAATCAACTGGCCACAGACCTGTGACGGGTGTGGGAAATATGAGCCTAAGAAACAATGGCGTTTGTCTTTTTTTTAACACGACCAGGCTCATAATCTTTATTTTTTATACAGACTATGAGCCTTTATTTTATACATATTTTCTTGTTGTTCTTTGATATTTCTTCTTACTCGATATTCTTTTTAATATACTGACTATAAGTATAATAATTTTCTTCTCCAACGAGTTCCATCAAAAATTCTTTGAAAGTTCGATCTATAGGAACTGTTACAAAAAAGAACAACCTTTTTCTTGGTCTTGAACAACAAACATAAAATAAATTACGATTTCGTTCAAAAGAAATCTGCTTTCCACTCGGAATAGAAGCCTTTCCAGTTATCATAGGTGCATATGTTTCAAACTGGTACATATTCCAGCCCTTGCTAATGACAAAAATAACATTGTCATATTCTTCTCCTTTGACTCCATGTTCTGTGGAAAATAACGCTTCAGGATATAAAAATTCTATTGCCGAAATGAATTGCGTATAATCCAACTCCAAAAATGCTTGAATTGACGCATTCGATGAATATATTGTTCCCGATGCATTATGATACAAATGATACCATCCATCCAACTTAGGTGGAAAAGGAATTAATTTTGTTTCATTTATAACCTCAATAACATCAATTGCTCTTTTCTCTCTCGCTTCTCGTAATTTCTCTTGAAATATTTTCCACTTCTCTTTCTCCGATTTCTTAGTAATCGGATATCTCTTAATTCCTAAAGTATCAAAAAGCAACTGCATATTTAACGTTTCTAATGCATGGTAGATTGGTTCAACGGTATCCATAAAAAACAAAAGAAAAGGATCTTCCTTGTCACGTAAACCATCGTTAATGATATTTAAAAGTCGTTCATATCCCTGTTGTGCAGCCAATACTTTATGTGTAATCATTAAAATTTTTAATGTATCAGAATCCGCTGTATTTTGTTTTATTTCTTCGGAGATTTTATTTAAACGTATTTTTAGCTCTTCTGGAGGCAATTCACCTTGAAAATTACGATCAGTACGACGTTCTCCGTCATAATCCTCACATGTGATTACAACTACTTCCCCCTGAAAGTTATCTATCGCAGATGTTTGTGGCAAATCTGGTCGTATATCATTCAAAAGTTGAACAATTCTTGGAGAAGATCTAAAATTTGCACCTTTTTTTATCACTTCTAAATTTTTATGTTCTATAATCCCACAAGCTTTATTTGACTGATAAATAGTTTGCCACGCATCTCCGAAAAAAGCGAATTGTGGCGATTTCTTTTCTGCAATAAAATATTTAACAAAGCGTTCGATAATTGGTTTATAGGAGTCTTGATATTCATCAATCAAAATCAAAGGATATTTATCAGAAAATACACGTCGAAATTTTGCATTATCCAAGAGTTTACAAAACAGCTTAAGAACATCATCATGATAAAGGTACTGAACTCCATTTTCCTTATATCGATGTCCTAAAGTATATGTAACTTCATTAACCTTAAAAAAGTCACCTTCATCTGGTAAAAAATCAGGGTCTGTTGTTACAACATCCACAAGATAGCTTTGATATTGTTTGATTGCATTCCAAGCAAACGAATGAATTGTAGCAGGAATAATAAATGAATCTTTTGATAATCTTTCTGTAATTACCTCTACAGCAGCGTTCGTATATGTAATACAAGCTACATTTTGCTTTTTTCGACTATATTTAGACCACATATTTTCTTGTATCCATTCAATGACTCTATTAAGCGAATAAGTCTTTCCCGAACCCGCACCTGCTTCAACGCGAAAACTATGCCCCTCCCGTAATGCTTCGATAATTTGCTTATCTACTTTATCAGCTTCAGCTTTTGCTAATTCATAATTTGCACCATGATAATTTTCATCCATAATCCATCATCCCTTTTATTCAAGCACCTTTTGGTCATTAAGCCATATTAATCCAGATTTAATGTATGCCGGAATGTTATAATCAGTACACTCATAAATAAGTTTAAGTGCAAAATCTGTTTTACATTTTCCAGAAAACTCCAGATCATCTTCAGTCGGGCTATCACTTAATCCATAATGTGAGCGATTGACATTCCGAATAGCTTCTTCTAAAGAATGTCCACATAATTCATTCTCTTTTGTTTGGAATTCAATATGACATTTTCCTCTGGTTTTATCACCTGAAGACATTGATATTATATCTGCCAAATTAATTTGGGCTTTATCATTATACGATAATCCTTTATTTTTTCTAACCCACCATTTTAAAGTTTCATTGGATGTTGTTTCACCACATGAAACTGGAACAGATTTATAATATACTTGTCCATTTTTACCTTTTTGCCCCGATACAGAATCTATATCCGTAAGTATAAGACATGGAATACCTAAAAACTCAATAAATGGAATAAACTTATAAGCATACGCACCACCGATTTCAATTAAAGTATAATATTGAGCTGGTAATTTATATTTCTGTGAACTAAAATCTCCTGACTTATCGCACTTATCTATCATATCAGGTATTAATAACCGTTCTGATGCTCCTTCAACCAAAATTGCTTTATCCGCAAAGAACAAATCACATTTGGTTAATGTAAGATATTTTCTAATAAAATCACTATTATCTGGATTCTCCTGTTCAAACGAATTTAAATTTCTATAAATAACTCCTTCTTTTGTTTTTTGTGCATATCGAATTTTTGAGAAAGCCATAGTATTAGCAACATGAGCAGAATGTGAAGTTAAAAGAGTCTGAATTCCTACAGAAGTAATTTTTCCAAGGAACGCTTCTAAATATTCCGCAAAAGCATGTTGCATCTGTGGATGCATATGAGATTCCGGTTCCTCAATAAAAAGTAATGGTATACAAGCATTTCCGCACTTTTCTATCTTCTTCGCAAATGCTGCAAGAAGAAACTCCATTTTAATTAGATTTTTATATCCCAATCCATTATATGTACTAGGAAGACATTCATTACTTGTACCTGCTGTGTATGAAAGCTGGGTTTGATTTTTTATCTGATCATCAATACTTAATTGAGTAGTAACTCCTAGTTGAAGTTCTTCTCCATTTGGATACCCAAACCCAACCGAATCATTTACAAGTGAACTTAAAATGCTATCACTTTGTTTCTGAACATTTTTATTTGCTTTCTCAACAATAGCACGCAACTCCTTGACTTTTTCTGCAACATTTGGATCCAGTTCTTCTTCATTCATATCGAAAAATTCTGAAATAAGCGAAGAAAGGGAACTATTCTGTGTTCCGTCCTCTCCAAGGAGACGTTCTGCCGGAATAATATGAACTGGGAAAAGTTCTTCCAATTCTTTATGTTTCTTTATCTGTGTTTCCTTTGGATTTTTAGGATTCACTGCATAAATTACTAATTCAAAAAGTTTTGAAAAATTAGCACTGATAACATCCCGAGCCTCATCTGATGGTACAAAAACACCATTTTGGTAATAGCTTTCTTCCAAAGTTTTCCATAACGCTTTTTCATCTGGCTTTAAGCGAAATTCTACACGAATTAATGCAGTGGTAGTATTTACATCCACATCTATAATAAAAGGCGACAGTGCCCCTAAATTATCCTCTGAATCTTCTAAAGAATAATCTACAAGGAACTCTATAGATATTAATTCTAATTGCTCGCATAACGATTCAAAAGAAATTTCTTTCGACATAAATGAAGCTATTATTTCATACAATGCCTTTCTTTTAACTAACGGATAGTCATCAAAGGAAAACGGACGTCCATTCAATACATTTTCTATACATGCCAAACATGATGTTTTAGCTGTATTATTTCGACCAACAATTAACGTAGTCTTAGCATCAACTTCTAATTCAGCATCTATAAGCAATCTGTAGTTTTTAATTTTTATTTTCGATATATACATATTTACATCCTTTCCACTGATACACGCCGAAGTAATCTGTGCACTATCTTTATCTCAAAATACTTTTTTAATCAGAACTATCTGCCTTGTATTTTTTTAATAACTCCCCTCATAATATGTGGAAAATCACAACAGAACGTATTTCCATTGTGACTTTCCAATATTACAGATCAATTTTGATATTCAATCAACTTCACTTCTCCAGCTAGAACCGGAGCAATCTCCTCATCCAATTTTTTTACCATTTTCTCATGAGTTGCAATTGTATTAAGGAAATTTAAAAGTTTCTTCATATCATCCCGATTAAACTCACAATGAGTAAAATCATAAGAATTAAATTTTAACCATACTGACTTTATAACATCATATCCTGATATATTTAACCTCTGCAATGATAAAGGACATTTAATTCTTATTGTTTCGTTCCCATCCGTGAGCAATAATTGTTCATTTTCGGCATCAAATGGATGTGCAACATTCTTTAATTCAAATCCCACTGGCACTTCTGCCATAATTTTGGCATAATCATAGTTCAAAATATTCTCCGGAACATAGTTTACTTTTTCTAGTTCAGCAATTTTTTCTCCAATTCGAGCAATTTTAAGAAAAATATCCTTATCAGCTACAACAGGGACTCTTGCTCGCTTATCTGACTGATTTACAGTGAAAAGTGCCCCTTCAAATTCATCGAGATAAACTTGCGAACATAATACTGCGTAGATATAAAACACCAGATCTCTGGCACTTTCATGCTCATTCTTTCCAAGCATCATCATAATCCTCTGAAGAATATCAGCAGATATATTGGATAACATTTTTCCACTTCTTTTATCTGGATATTGATTCACATAAATGTGAGAGTTGCCACGCGTACACATATCATTATCTGGATGATACCAACAAAATGAAACAAACTGTGACAATGCAGGATTCAAATCTTTTGGAGCATGTGCCATAGCAAATCCAATTGTATCTTTATGACTATATGCACTTATTATTTCCGGTCTAAGACGTGTTCCTCCACCTCCGATATGGCTATATTTAACCAATAATTCTTTCCATAACAACACATTAGATGTAAAAAATGGCCGGAATGAATATGGCTTTATATTATCAGCAAGAGTCTGGTCCATCACACTTCTGTTCTCGCACTCATTCAATGCATTTTCAAATGCTATTATTTTTTCAATTTTAGGTGGTTTATCCTGCTTTGCAAACCATACACTTGCCTCTGTTGCTCCATTTATAGCTATATCACGACTCCGTCTTTTTAGCATAGGAGCCTTAACATGCGTAAACATTGCGGTTGGTGCAAGCTTTATTCCAGAACAGTGATTAATAAAAATTGCTGCTTGCTTTTTTTCTCCACTAACAGGCCAAAATTTTTTATACATTTCCGTATTAAATGGCTTTGTTGGAGAAAATGCGAATGTATCATTAGCAATATCGTATGTGTCAAATCTCGATACAATTTTCTCAATACTCTCATTTAATAATTGTTCTTTATTTATTCGCATACAATGCGAATAATCACAATAATGAAGCTTTGTTATTGATGTATCATCTCCATATTTTCTCGTCAAAACAATAACTGCACGCCCTTGAAGTGTGTGAAATAAACTATCACTTCTAGCTCCTGTTCTTGCGTCTGCGTCTACAGATACAATCCATGCATCAGAAAAATTTTCACATAAATATTTTCTAGCATATTTATATGATTCTGCTTCCAAAAAAGACAATGGCACAACTAATGAAAGTACCGAATGATTCGGTGAATCCAACAGTTTTTTACAACTCCATCTTAAAAATTGCATAAATGGATTATTAATCTGTTTCTGAATATTTTGTCTACCTCTTCTCAATTCTTTTGGTGGTCTAAAGTCCTCCATAAGATGATTTATAATAGAAAAGTCTTTATCTGTATTATCTCTTATCGTATCCGAACATGGTGGATTTCCTATAACTAATTTCAATGGCATATTAGAGATACGACTTGCTTCCAATAATTCTCTACCTTCAATAGAATCTTTATTTGCGTCTCCGTTAAATACACTATTACTCAATGTATTTGCCAGTAAAATATGCACGCTGTTTCTTTTCGTTCCATCTTGCTTTTTCAAAACAGCCATTCTATAATTCGCCAACATATATGGTGCTGGAAGAATTTCTATTCCGCAAAGCGTATACGCACCATTTCCTGGATCATGGTTAATCACTTCTTCCATAAATGATCCTGTTCCACAACAAGGATCTATAATGGTATTTCCATCATCATAAATACTTTTTCCCGGAAAATTCTTTGATACAACATAATTTGTCAATTTAACCACAAAATCTGCAAGTACTTTAGGTGTATAATAAGCACCAAAATCGAATCTTGATTTTGCATCGTATTTTGACAAGAACAGCTCAAACAATTGATGATAGTCTGGATTAACTAATTGCTGATCTGTCATTTTTATAAAAGACAAAAACTTAATACATTCATCTATCCGTTGATTAATAAAAAAATTTTTATCTGAATGATCTCTCAAATAAAGCATAAGATTTCTAAATGGTGTTAATGCTTCACCCTCTGATAAATCTTCTTTAATATAGGCTATAATTTTCCTTTCTTTTTCAGCTGGAGTATCTTCTGGTAAACACAAAACTCTATGAGCATATAAAAGACAGAACATAATAACTTGTGCTGTAAAATCAGCAAATACGTCCGCTGTTCTTAACTTCAAGTCATTATGGTTATAAACCAATTTTCGCATTTGTTGAAGTAAGATAATAACTTCCCTTTCATTATCGTTCATTGCTTCCTCAACTGGAATATTCGCCAATTCTAAAATATCATCTGCCAACATTCTTGTTCTTACAGCAACTAGTTCTACCAATTTTGCTTCGTTCATCTGCTGTGCTGACGGATTTTTGAAGAATTCTCTCATATAAACTTCAAAACGTGGATTAAGCGTTTGCGCTGACCAATCTTTCGTATGCATTTTTTCTTTTTCTATAATAGATATAACAGTTGGTTCACTGTTCTTACTCATACAAAATACAAATTCCAACCCATCAGTAATAATAAGCTTATGCCCCAGTGTAAGATATTTTTCTATTTGTGCAGTATAAGGTTTTGTATCAAATTCTTCCTCTGAAAGTCCTTTTCCCTCAATGTATCCATATATTCCCATAGTCTGTTTATTATGGATTCGCCAATCAGGACGGCCAACTCTTCCCTGTGTTGTAGGCTCAAGAATAACATCTATCTCCTCATTTGGATTGAATTCTTTAGCTAGTGCTTTTTCCATTGCATCCAGTGGCATTCTATAAGATAACTCTGCAGTGTACTGGCCACTATTTATAGCATTTTTATATTGATTCTGAAGTGCTTTCAAATACGCCTTCATAATAGCATTGTATGACATTAGCTTTTACCACTCCTTTTATAACAATCAATAATACTAGTTCCAATCTGTTTAGCAAGCAATGGCGGTACTGCATTACCTATTTGTCTTGCCATATCAACTTTACTTCCAGTAAAAAGAAAGTCTTTAGGAAAGGTTTGTAGCATTGCACCTTCTCTAAGAGAAATACTTCTGTCCTGTTCTGGATGGCCAAACTTTCCTCTTGTAAAGCTATCAAATCTTGCTGTAATGGTTGGCGAAACCTCATCCCACGCCATCCTTCCATAAACATTTCTATATCCAATCACAGAACTATCTATTTTATGGCAATCAGCTAAAAGCTCTTTAGGAAGATACTCTCGTCCTTGTCCCGGTTTTAGAGCTCTAATCCTTTTAAGGTTAATTTCAGACAACCTATCACGCCTGTGCAGCGAAATACCCGGATAATCACTTCCATCTTCAGGCGGCTCTGGCAAACTTCCTATAACATCTCTAACAGTGTAATGTTTTTCCATTTCTTTCGGATATTCGTAATTTACTCCCATATCACTTCGTTCACCAATAATAATATATCTTTTTCTTCTTTGTGCAACTCCATAATTCTGGGCATCCAAAAGCTTAATATGAACTGTATATCCAATGTTTTTTAGTTTATCAAGAAGTTCCTCCAGAATTGTTTTCCCTCTTTTTCCCGCAATTCCTGAAACATTTTCCATAACAAAATATCGAGGATATAATTCATCTACCAGTTGTGCATACTTAAAAACAAGCTGATTTCTCGGATCCTCATCTGCACCTCGTCTCTGCACCGAAAATCCCTGGCAAGGTGGCCCTCCTGCAAGAAGAAATAATTCTCCTCGTTGCATTTTGCAAATATTCAAAGCTCTTCCATCCAACATATCATTTATATCTGCTGTAAACGCTGGATGGCTAAAATATTTTTTATTTGCTTCTATTGTTTTAATGCACCGATTGTCAATATCAAAGCTCAAACGAATATCAAATCCCGCTTGCTGTAAACCAAGCCCCAAACCACCAGCTCCGCAAAAGCTATCTATACATGTATATTTAACCATATAGTTCCTCTTTTCGTTTTGTTTTTATTCCTGCAATAACACTTGAGTAAGAACTACTGACAGGTTTCTCTATTGATTGCGGACCTTCTTTCAATTGTTGCTTTGTTGGCTCTACTGACAATATTTCTATTAACATGTCTATCGCTATCCCGGCTGAAAAAAGAGGTGGAACTGCTTCTCCTATCTGGCGATACACATCATCCGATTTCCCTAAAAATTCAAATCCAATCGGAAAACTCTGAAGCAATGCCGCTTCCCTGGCAGTAAGTCCTCTATCCTGTTCTGGATGTGTATATCTTCCACTTGCAGGATTACGAGCATAATGTGTTATAGTAATTGATGGTCGATCCCAATACAATCTCCCATAAGTATCCGAAAATCCCTTTGTGCGATCAAGGCACGCTGGACCAACACCTGCTGGTCTGTTTCCTCCATCATGAGGTACCTGTTTTAAAACAGCAATGGTACTTTTTTTATGTGCTGCACTTTTATGCATAGGATCCGATGGATCTGCAACTCCCGCAGCAACAGGTTTTAATGCTCCTATCGCCTCTCTAACAGTTTTATAATTTTTAGGTTCCAAATATCCTTCTGGTAATATAAATTCTTTTTTCATTCCTATTACAACAGAGCGGAATCTTTCTTGTGGAACCCCAAAAGATGCAGCATTGTATATATTTTCTTTAACAATGTATCCTTCCTGTTCATATCTATTTTTTGCTGCATAAAAATATTTCCAATATCTATTTGATAAGAACTCTGGTACATTTTCCATTACAAAAGCTATGGGCTGAATATAACTCACAATATCAGCAAACACATTCACAAGATTGTTTCTATGATCATCTTCTTCATTCCAATGCTTTTTTCTATGAGACGTAAATCCTTGACATGGTGCACAACCAATTAAAATTGTTGGTTTCATTTTATCATATCCTATGTTATCAAGTACTTTGATTAATTCTTCCTTATCTTCTGCCAATTCAATAATATCTCTATTTATAACAGGTGTATCAAAATTATGTGCATAACTTTCTGCCGAAAACTTATTTATATCACAGCCCCCCAAAAAATCAAATATGGGGATAATGTTATTAACCGCAGCAAATCCAAGTGAAGTTCCTCCTGCCCCACTAAAAAAATCTATAATCTGTATCTTGTTACCCGAATACATTTCTTTTGCTAACGGTTTAAATTTCTTTTGTTCTTGCTGTGCCATAAGTAAAAGATCTGTCTTATATGATCTAAGATCTTCCGTTTCCCATATTCCAGTCATCGCATACTTTTGGAGAAACTCAATGTTCATCATGATGTCCTCCATTCGTATTTTCTTCACCTTCAACGATCTCCATCACATCTCCAACATCACAATTAAGTGCACAGCATATTTTATCAATTACATCTGTTGTCACTCTTTCATTTTTTCCTAATTTAGCTAATGCATTTGTACTAATTCCAGAAGATAAACGAAGATCTTTTTTTTTCATATCTTTATCTATAAGAAGTTTCCAAAGTTTTCTATAGCTAACAGCCATCGATTAATCCTCCATTTCAAAAGGCGAAAATTGCCTAAGTATAACTTACAAAAGTATATCTCAATTTTATTGTTTCGTCAATTTTAAATTGTAATCTGCAATTTTTTTGTCTATTTTTCAATTCCAACAGATATTAGTCACTTAATTTTTTCATCTCAATTTTATTTTTATAGCAATATATATTAACTGATGATATAAAAGACAGGAAATATAAACACGTCATATTCCCTGTCTATATCTACAATTTTTCTAGGAATACTTACTTTCTAAATACTTCCTAATCCAAACAATCCCAATATTAATAAAGCAAACCATAACCAATAAATTAATGGGAATAATTTCACGAATCATATTTCCCAAAACTGCAATAAAAGAAACACTCAAAATAAGAACTGTTTTATACACACTATCCCATATTTTTTTGTACCGTTCCATTCCTACCCACACAATCAAAATGCTTCCAGCAACTCCTAGCATAATCAGCATCATTGTTAAAATACGTTCAAAACATACTTCTCCTGCTGAATATCCAAGATACTCCAAGTTTTCAAACCACTCTACATATTCCAGCCACCATTCCATAGGTTTTTTCACAAATTGAAAAATATCTCTTTGAAACGCTCCATTTTGAATAATTGAAAATAGAATGACTGTAATATATCCCCCAGTCCAGAAATACTGATTTTCTTTCATATTATCAATTTCTCTTTTTGCTTTTTTTCTAGCTTTTTGAATTTCCAGTTCTGCCCTTTTCTTTTCATTGCGTGCTTTGGCTTCTGCATGTTCCACCTTTTTCTCTGCTTCTTTCTGTTTCTTCTGTGCTTCATCTACTGCTTCAACAGATGATTTATTTACCTGTATCTGTAATTTAGAGTTCTGGTCTCGAACGTCTTTTATTTCTTCTTCGAGCTGCGCTTGCTCGCTCCTGCTCATTAAGCCATTTCTGTTCCTCAGATCGTCGTTGCTCTGCTGAAGCGATTGATTCAGCTTCTGCGTTTCGGACAGTTCGGTTGTTAGACGCTGAATTTCTACGGTTGATTTCCGAACTTCTTCTCGCAATCTCTGCCTGTCGGATAAGATTGTCTGTTTCTCTTCTTCCAGTGTCTGTATCTGCTTTTTCTGTGTTCGCATGAACTCTTTCGCGCTCTCGAAACTCTGTACGAGAATATCCCTCTCCACTTTAAGCTTGATCGGTGATTCCTCTGGCATCTGCAATGGCTGCGTCAAGCTCTCTGTAATAGTTTCTGAGTTCTTCGTCTGCTCTGCTGTCTCTGTCGGATGCAACTCTGGATTTTTCCCTATTTCCATTAAATTCATTCTCCAATCCCTCCTTGCTGATATCCAGATGAAATGTTTTTGACAGATTGCTGTCTCGCACTTTCTTTCCATCCTGATTCTGAAATGTGATGTGATTCCGTTTCTCCGTCCAGTTTACGTTCCATCCAAACTGTTTCATCTTTTCTATAAACTTTTCTTTGCTGATACAATTTTCCAATGCCTTTAATACCGCCATTGCACAGTCCGCTACAAAACTTTCCTTTACCTGTTGACGGAACAGGTTATATTTATCTTTGCTCCATGCAATGACTTCCCCTTTTTCAATCTTGCTTCCATCAAAGTGCTTTCCTTTCTCGGCAACTGTCAGTCCACGTTCCCGGCACATCTGGTTGGTAAGCTGTTTCATACGTTCCAGATCTTTTCTGGTATTATGCAGTTTTCTTCCATCTTCATAACTCACTGAATTAGTAACCAGATGGCAGTGGATATGCTCTTTATCCTTATGCACGGCCACTAAGGTCTGGAATCCACTGAACCATGTTTCCGCAAATTGTTTTCCAAATTCTAATGCCTGCTCCATAGTAATCTGCTCGTCCTTATGCCAGGAAATAACGTTGTGAGCATACATTCTCCCACTATCTTTATTCCACATCTTCTTTTCTTCCAGAAAGGTTCTGTACACCAGATCATAATTGATTTCATCGTGGCGGTACGGGCCTGTTACATAAGTAAGCAGCTCACTGGTCTTATCTGGTCGCAGAACATATTCGATACAGTTTCTCATTGCTCCATGTGTATTTGTCCGCTTGTTAATCGTCTTATTAACTGCCATATCCTCTCACTCTCCTTCCGATACTTGAGAATATTTTTATTGAGAAAATACAACATACTGTCATTTGGAACTTCTCCATCTGTATGCAGCTTTCTTGCAATCTGATTGATATTTGTAGTAGCTCCCCGGAGCTGACTGAGAATATCTGCAAACATCTGGTTCAATCTTTTCAGTTCTTCCACTTCCTCTGCAGAAACTATCTTCAAATCTGCGATTGCTTTTATTACAACTTCCTGCTGTGTTCTTCCGGATTCCTTTACTTTGCTTTGAAGCAACTCATATTCCTCTTTATTCATCCGTATAGTTACTGTATGATTTCGTTTTCTCATAGGCTTTTATTTCCTTTCTCTGCTTGATTTTTGCTCTATATTTACAACCACAGCGTTATGTCTAAATTAACAGGGGATTCCATAAGGGGATGTGTAACGTTCCCCTTTGGTAGATGCAAGACAACGTCTTAGCCAATCCGTGGCAATCTGAGAAGAAGTATCCAGTGGATATTTCTAACACAGAATTACCACCATTGGCGTGCCGGGGTTCCAAGGGGCGGAGCCCTCTGGCAAGTTTAGGAACAGCCCAAAGGCTGGCTCCGGTGCAGAGTGGCTTGCCACTTTGCGAAACTTGCCTGTCATCTCCCCACTACTGAAGCAACACCAGCCAAGCAACATTTTCCCCACTGCATTATCAAATCTAAATGGAGATGACAGTGGTTTTGTGGTGCAGGGACAGACTGTGGAAGAAATAGAAAAGATCCCATTTCGATAGATTTTTTCTTTCTGAAACAGGCTGTTCCTGCATCACTCCGATGCGAAGTATCGGACAATCATGTGCCGTATCCGGCACTCTATTCTTTTCTTCGCCTTGCTTGTTCCATCCACCCATCTGCCAACGCTTTTCTGTTATATTTTTCCGTAATTTCTGTCTTTCTTTTTCTGGATCTCTTTCCATTTCTGCTAAAAGACATAAAAATAGCAGTCATAAACATTTTTCCAATTCATAATGTCTGAAATGCCATCACTGCCATTGTCTTTTTCTGCTATTCTGTTTTTGTAAAGCTATTCCTTACTGTCAGTCTGTTTTCCTGTTACTGCTATTTCATAACTATCTAAAAACTGTCTGCAAAATCCAATGCTGCATCCATATTAGCTTCTTTCTCCCAGTCCAGATTATCTTCTGTAATCTCACCATCTATTTTCTCCACTGTCAGTGTCCCATTTGTCAGGTTGCTTCCACCCACCGATTCTTTTACAAACGGTGCAAGTATTTCCAGCAGGTTCTTCGCCATAGCCATCGCGACGGATTCTTTTACTCCATCCCGAATAGCTGTTTCCACTCTTTCCAAAAACGCATCTTCCTTTTCTCTGGTTTCCAGATACGGATCTGCTTCATTCCTGTACTCTCTGGAAAAATAATCGTTTAAAGCAACTACAACTGCTCTGGTGTACGATTTATATTTTTCCCTGTCCATCGTCTGCAAATATTCCCATGCCTGCCTGTCCTGTTCATCACAAAGATTCAAACGGATATTTGTGTTGATGATTTTCCGTTCTTTTCTCATACAAGCATCCCTCCGTTTCTCTGGATTTTCCTTACGGTCATTGCTTCATAGCCTTTCGCTGTGGCACAGATGTCCCGTACAATTGTCACCCGGCTCTTGTCATATTCTCCAAAATTCTGGATCATACAACCGCCACCGCCGACCACATACAGACGCATCAGTTCTGGATTATATTCCCGTTCTCTCAGCTTATGGAAAATTTCTTTCGTATAATCTCCGGCAGCTTTACGAATGACTGTCAGATATTTCTCACCAATATCTGCTGTCCCGGTACGGATCACCTGCTCAATCACCAGATCGTCCACCACTGTTCCCAGTTCTTTCAGCAGGGATTCCCTTACAGTAAGCACACACTGATGCGTTCCATATTTCTCTGTAAAGCATTTCTTCTCTAATGGACGGGAATTGTTGATATACATGATGTTCATAGTTCCGTTTCCAATATCCACAAGCATGTTGATTCCTTTGAAATCCTGTAATCGGTAAAAGGCTGCTGCAAACCCCTGTGGGTAAATATCAGCTCCTGCAAACTCTACATGGTAGTCTTTGTTACGGAATGTAAAATCCACACTTTCATTCTGGAGAAGATATTTCTGAAAGTCTTCTTTCTGTGTAGCTACCCAGGTAAGGGGAAGTCCGGCTGCGATATGTACCGTTGCCCTGTTCATACCTTTCCCATCAAGTTCTCTTGCGATAGCCGCCAGTGTCAGCACATAATAGTCCTCATCCTGCGTTTTCTCTGCACAGAACTCCTTGTGTTCCTCTCCGATCTGGTAATACATGCCATTGTAAACAAGAAGATTATTCTGAAAGATTGGCTCCTTGTCATATCTGGCTACACCGGATGGGAAACATCTGGTAGCTGTTTTCATGTTTCCATAACCATGATCAATCCCGATCACCATAACTGTCTCATTATTGTTGTTTTTCATCATTCTCATAATCATACCTCATACTTTCTTAATGTTTATTTTTGACTTTTTCCCAAATTCGGGAAAAACCTATATTTGTATCAGCTAAAACGTTGATACCTGAAAAAGGGCAATCAGTGTAAAAAAAGCAAAATTTTATGTACTCTGGCAGCTATCTTTGTTATTTCTCCTGCTCCGGTAACATTTCTTTTTGCTTATTTTGCCCTAAATGCCCTTAATTCCCCGATTCATATTTAATTGTAACTGTTTATAATCTATATCTGTTTCTTCAAAAGGTATTCTTTCTTCTGGATCTACAGGACAAAAATCTTCTTCCTTAACTGCAATATCCTGATAATAAAACTCACCATTGTACTGCTTCAGAAGGAAACCTTTATCCGTCATATTCCTGAAAAAGTTGGACTTACCATGCCCCTGTCTGCCATTCTCTTTGCAGTATTCCTCATACATATGGAACACTTCACTTCGTTTCAGACGTTTTCCTTTGGCACGCACCAATGACTCATCAATAAAAGCGCAGATACTATCTGACGTCCGTTGCACTTCTCTTACACATTCTTTGCTGTGTTCGCTCTCCGTGAACTTTCCCTGTTCGTACAGATTTTTCAATGCAATCATCGCCATATGAATTGCATAATCGGATTCTGCCTGTACCTTTTCCTTTAAGTGCAGATCTTTTTCAGCACTTTTTACTACCCGGTTCATATCAAGAATCAGTAGTCTACGATAAAAAGCATCTGATTTATCCTCAAGATTCTGCGGCATTTCATTGGTAGAAAAAAGCAGCTTCGCATAAGAGTGAAAATGGATTGCATCCTGTCCCTTTTTCTCATAGATCAGTGTATCTTCACCGACTGCTTTCTTTAATACATCTGTGTTCTCCATTGCTTTGCAGGGAATATCTGCACAGGCATTTAACAGCTTTCCGTACATTCCAGTCGCATAGAATCGTTTATTTAAATCCTGTAAAGAAATACTGGACATATTAGTGATTCCAACTACATGCTGGATCAGCGATACTGCCACAGACTTTCCGGTTCCACCATTTCCTTTCAGTGTAAGAAATTTCTGAAACTGCGTATCCTGTGTCATGCAGTATCCAAAATACTCCCAGAATGTCTGCTGTTCTTCTTTGTTAGGAAGAGACGATGCCAGATACTTTTTGATATTTTCTCCACCTTGTAACACTTGCCCACAATCCTCTGGATAATAGGGAAATGGAATCTGATTGATTGTCAGATAATCCGGATTGTGTTCTAGCATTTCACCCGTAACCGGATCATAATATCCATTTTTGAAATTGATCCACCTTACCGGCTGTTTATTTAATTCATAGGCTTCTCTGTGGACTTTCGGCTGTGTGATCAGCAGATTATAGATTCTTTTGATCACGCCACTCTGTACCTGGTCTCGATAGATCAGCTTCTGGATACGGTATTTCATTCTTACCCCATCATGGTCTTCCAGGAAAACACCATGCTCATAATAATACAGTGTGATTCCTACCACAAAAAACTGAACATTCTCCACCAGATAATCTACAATCTCCATATCCCGAACACCTTTCACATTTCCTTTTGCATCAAATAAGTGAAAACGGCTCAGTTCCGGTTCTTCTTTCGGATTTCGCTCAAACCGAAGAATATACTGTTCCAGTAATTTCTCAACTTCTTTCTGATTATCCAGTTTGCCAAGATACTCTTTCTCTTTGAACAACTGCCAGCCCGCTTTTCCATCAAGACCAGCGTTTTTGAAAAATGTCAGTAACTTATCATTTACCCACTTCACCGTACAGGAAGCCACATAATGATAGGCACACTGACAGCTGCCAGTAAACTGAATAGCTCTCATTTCCTCTATAAAAGAATCTGCACTGAAATAATACCCGTCATCTTCCTGCACCAGACAAAGTGCCTGATAACCTGACATTACAATATTTAACGTTATATCCTGATTGTCCACCAAAAAGATATAGGTCTGTGCTGTCCCTTCTGGATTGGTGTCCATATAATGCTTCAAAAACTTCTTGTTCAAACTTATCACTTCCTTTCAGACAAAGAAAAAGACGCAAGTCACATTTCTACGACTCACGCCTTTCTCTGCACTTATTTACTTTACAATGCCTATTAGTTTCAATTTGCTACGCACTGCGTATCCTTTTAGAACTTGCATTTAAACATAAATCAATTCCTTGAGAATAATCTCTTCCGCAATCGCTCTGTGCTGATTAGCAGCTCTTACCCAGGCCATCTGATCTGCTTCTTTATCCGGCAGTGGTTCTTTTTCTTCTAGCTGCTTCAGAATTACCTCTTCTCTTTCTCTTGCTGCCTTGTCCACTTCCAGAAGGTGTTCTCCAATTGTATCCTGCAGAAGCATCACCTGATACGTTGAATTTCGATGGTTCTTCAGATAATCTCTGCGTAAGAATCCATACTTGCCAAGTTGCTCCATCTGCTCACCGGATTTATAGGTGAGATTCGGAATCAGGTATCCATTTACATTCGTGTACGTTAATTTCATTTTATTAGCACTCTCCATTTCTCATCATTTTTTGACCACAAATTTACGACATTTACGACAAATCTGACACTGCTTTACAATACCAGACAAAATGACTGATGCCCCGGAAAGCCTGTAAAACAGGCACTTCTAGGACACACAAGACAGGACAAAAATCGACTTCCATTATCAATAGCTGAGTGCTAATTTTTTTCTGATAATATCGCCCTGCCATTTTTGCTATATCATCAATATTGATCGGTTCTTCTTTCCTTTGCAGATGATTTTCAACGTAATCAATGATATTTTGTAATTTTTCATTCCATTCCATACTTGTATGTGTCCCCTTTCTTGAATTATATTTTATTATATGCAGATATAACTTTCAGCTCATTTTAGGTACTGGCTGGATAGTTATGCACAAAGAGAAACAGACAGGCTATGAGCCTATCTGCTACCTACATAAGTTTCTATAAATTTTTAGTAATTGACCACACTTAAATGTATTACTTTCTATTTTGCCGGCACTATCTCCAGCCAATATCCATCTGGGTCAGCAATAAAATAAATACCCATCGCCGGATTTTCATAACAAATACATCCCATTTCCTCATGTTTTTTATGCGCCGCTTCCATATCATCCACATAAAATGCCAAATGAATCTCATTATCTCCCAGATTATAACAATCCTTTTCCCAATCACGAAGCCAAGTCAGCTCCAACTCAAATCCTGTGATTCCATCTCCAAGGTAAACCAAAATAAAGCTTCCATCTTCCGCTTCTTTACGCTTTACTTCTTTTAGTCCTAATGCTTCCTCGTAAAATTCAAGTGACTTTTCCAAATCTATTACATTGTAATTGTAATGTGCAAACTGAAAATTCATGTGTTTTCCTCCTAATTTGTATTTTTCTTCTTAATTTTATTGTTCAAATATTTCTCCGCCGCCTGTGATTTTCACAATCCTGTCTTTTTTTGAATGTGCCGGATGTTCCAAAAACCAGCGATTGATTATCGTGTAGTCTCCCCAGACATGCATTGGATACACCCTTTTCACCTCCGCTAATTCAAGAAAATAATCCATACCTAAAGTATAATTTTTCTCCTGCCTTGGATCAAGCGGAACAAAGGCCGCATCAATCACCCTTCCGCGAAGCGGCTCTATATATGCTTTAAAATCCTTCTCCATCTTTTCATTCCAGGCTTTATCTTCCCCTTCCCAACGCCAGTCGTTCAAATCACCCGCATGGTAAAATGTTTTTCCTTCCGCTTCTACAAGGAAAGCCACACCCTCATCTGTAGATTTCAGTGTTTCTACTTTCATTCCACTCCATTCCCAGACGGAATTTGGCTCTAAATGCACCGTTTTTTCCCATAAATATTCCGGCACACGTTTACGCCAGATATCATAGGAAAGAATAAACATAATATTCGAATGTTTTTTTGCAAGCTCAAGAATCATCGGATTAAAATGATCCGCATGACGATGACTTGCAAACACAAAAAACGGCTTATTCTTTGGTATAGAAGGAATCGTTCCCTCGTAATAATCAAATAGTAATACCATATGATCTAATTCAACCAAAAAGCCACTGTGACTTAGGTAAGTAATGGTCATATATGCATACCCTCCTTCTACTTAATTTATTCTCCCAACTCAGTATATTTTTCTTTGTGTCCATATGCTTTTTCCACCGGGTACTTTTCTGCGTTTTTCCTGACTTTTTCCAAAATAATCTCATCCAGGTCCAACTCACAAGTATCTGCCATTAAAATACAATACATCAATACATCTGCAAGCTCTTCCCTGATTTTTTCTTTTTTCTCTTGACACCAGGTATCCTCCGCACTCCACTGGAAGATTTCCAACAGTTCTGCTGCTTCAAGACTAATAGAAATTGCTAAATCCTTTGGATTATGAAACTGTCTCCAGTTCCGCTCATCCCTAAATTTTAATACTTGTTCAATGGTTTCTTTTGTCATCTTTATCCCTCACTCTTTGTATTTCCAAACACTTTTTTAAATAGGCAGAAAGATTTTGGTCTGTGCAATATATATAACACCCCTTCATCCCTCGTGTCATCAATGCCCGATATGTATTTTTTATAATTTCATCCGCCTCTTTCTTCGCTCGAATCGGATTCTCTTTATATAATTTCTTAATCCCTTTCAAAGACTGATCTGTTCTGGCTCTCTTTGTAAAATCTATAACTACTGTTCCATTTTCATACCGCATATCATCCCCAATAATAACTCCCACATAGTCAAATTCCAATCCCTGAGAAGTATGTATACATCCAGCTTCATGAACAGAATCTTCATCGATTGCAAAAGTTGTTGTATTTTTTAAATTCCAACTAATCTCAAAATCTCCGATTTTTATATCATATACAGCTGAATCATTCACCCCTTCCTTTTTCCAATCCCAGCAATAACCATCAAGTATTCGTGCTTTATTATGGGATATGTGATTCTTTTCAAGAATCAGTTCCCTCATTTCCATAGGTGAATCAAGAATCCGAATATCATAATTGATATCCTTCATATCAAAATTGGCCGTATCATGAATTTCCAACGTATGGTCCAGCCATGCCAGATAGCCATCCGAACCATTGCACCTAAACTGAGACAATAATTCCATCTCTGTGATCTGTGCCTTTTCCTCTTTTGCCCACTTTCTGATTTCACCTATTCTTCCTATATCCTTAAGTGTAACTCTTTGTCTTTCATCAATAAAAAACACGCTGCATTTCGCCGAATGAATAATTTCTTTTATCTGATTTCCTCCCATGTTATGGAACATTCCCGATTTTGCATTCAGACGGTGCGCTTCGTCTACAAGAATCGTATCAATCATATTATTCTGTGTTTCTGTGTAAATCCCCGATCCTTTGAACATATTATCAACGCTGCTTTTTCTGATACTGCCTTTTAATTTTTTTCGATATACGTTTCGTGGTGCTGCGTTTTTGGATACATATTGGCAGAACTGATCTTCTTTTGTCAACTTGGCAAGCAGATTCACCGCTACTACACTTTTTCCAGTCCCTGGACCTCCTTTTACAATCAAAACCCTCTTTTTTCCATCTTTTGCAGAACATCTGGCTTCATTCAGAATCTCTTCATAAACAACCTTTTGTTCATCTAGCATAATGAATTCACGATTACCTTCCAACATTTTTGCAATAGAATCCTGAAGACTTTTGGATGGCTTAATGCGTCCCGAATCAATCTTATAAATCAATTCTTTATTATCACCAGTTCGTATACTCTTTTTAATAAAATCTCTCAATTTTGTAACTTCACCACGTGTAAATGCCGGCGCATCTTCCAAGTAGGTCTCATATTGCCTGGCATCAATCGGATCCTGTTTACGTCGTCTATAATTGTGCAAATAAGCGCAAGGAAATATCGAAACCATTCCTTCTTGTACAGAAGCATTATAATCACTGATTAACATAGCGTATGACCACGCTTGATAAGAGGGATGAACGACTTGTCTCATAGCATTTCCGGTATATGTCTGTACCAATCCGTCCCGTCCTGGAACAGCTTCCAGCTCATCCCATTGTTTCAGTTCAATCAAAACTACATTGGCATCGTCTTTTTTACCATAACCTGATATTAAAAAATCGACGCGTTTAGATGTCTGCGGAATATTATATTCAATAGCAATTCCTGCATCAGACGGGATATCCTGATCATTCAAGACTTTATACATATACTCCATCGAATTTTCCCATGCACGAAATTCATTTTTTGCCGTATGGCGATGCATTCTCTCATAAATATTATTTTCAATTTCAATAGCAATCAGATCCTGCTCTACGCTCATTAAAAATTTATCCTTTGTTCCTTCATAAATCAACATCTCTATACCTCTGCACAAATATCATTTAAACTTATCTTATATTTTATCACATTGACAGGCATAAATGGTAATTAATTCGCCTGTTCTCTGAACGTTCAGGTTTATGTTGTGTTTCAATATTTTTACTTAATAAAATTTGACACCAATAGGACATACTTAAAACGTGACAACGGTGGAATGTGTTGTGGTAAACTATGCCACTACTTAAATATTCGAGCGGGAAGTCATCGCCGAAAACATTTCCCTATTTACATTCCACTATGCCACTACTTAAATAAGATTCCGGCCGGAACTGTAGACGTTGAGTGGAAATTTACATTCCACTATGCTACTACTTAAATGACCGCAGCCCATATATTCAGAAATCTCTTCCACTATTTACATTCCACTATGCTACTACTTAGATTAAGCCCGTAGACAATAATAAAATTATTTATCTAACATTTACATTCCACTATGCTACTACTTAAATAGCACCTTCCTTTAACTTCCGGTAATCCCGTACCGGATTTACATTCCACTATGCTACTACTTAAATATCACCGTATTGGAAGCGAAGCGGTGCATAATAACAATTTACATTCCACTATGCTACTACTTAAATTGTCCGGCTCTTTCAGGCGCTTGTGTCGGATGGTTCATTTACATTCCACTATGCTACTACTTAAATCCCGTGAAAGTTACGGGCGGTTTTTGTTATTTTACCGATTTACATTCCACTATGCTACTACTTAAATCAGGGACACCTTCTCCAAACGGATTGGCAGATTTAATTTACATTCCACTATGCTACTACTTAAATCAGCTTCGTGCAAAAGTGCATATAGCAATAAAATCTCATTTACATTCCACTATGCTACTACTTAAATAGAACTATTGCGGAAACTGTGGTAACAAGATTGAAATTTACATTCCACTATGCTACTACTTAAATTAGCACAGTTATATTGCCATACTACAGACTACTTTTATTTACATTCCACTATGCTACTACTTCAATGATTAGTGTTGCGGTCAGTGTTGCAGGTATTCCAGATTTACATTCCACTATGCTACTACTTAAATGCTTGGTCAAATGATTGTTAATACGTTTATGAGGAATTTACATTCCACTATGCCACTACTTAAATGCAAAAGCAGAGATTATTGGAGGCGCGCAGATTTATTTACATTCCACTATGCTACTACTTAAATACTATCGTTGCAGTTCTTGCTACTACAGTTACAGCATTTACATTCCACTATGCTACTACTTAAATTGCCTTGTACGCGAGAAGCTTATGAAGAGGTTGCGCATTTACATTCCACTATGCTACTACTTAAATGGAAATGCCAAGGTGTGTGGAGATGCCAAGGTGTAATTTACATTCCACTATGCTACTACTTAAATGAGTTATATGAAGAATTAAGAGCCACCATTCAACAATTTACATTCCACTATGCTACTACTTAAATGAATGTGCCTATAGTTAATAGTTTGGGTCAAGTTGATTTACATTCCACTATGCTACTACTTAAATGTTGCCCTCAGGGGGTGTATGTGCATCCCCTCTCATATTTACATTCCACTATGCTACTACTTAAATAGAAGTACTACGTCTACTTTTCCTATGCATTCTATATTTACATTCCACTATGCTACTACTTAAATCATTAGAAACCGTTGTAGTCAGCCATGTCCAGATTCTATTTACATTCCACTATGCTACTACTTAAATGCAAACAGCAAGCGCCGATACTTAGCATACAATTACCATTTACATTCCACTATGCTACTACTTAAATTAAAAAATGGAAAAAACGTGCTGGAAAGATACACATTTACATTCCACTATGCTACTACTTAAATAAAACGGGAACAGCTCCACAGGAATTGGGAAAAGCATTTACATTCCACTATGCTACTACTTAAATGCTGCTTCGTGGATGATAAAGACGATGCAAAGGTTATTTACATTCCACTATGCTACTACTTAAATGTGGACAGCGAGAAAAAAAGAAATCCAGTTATTTGATTTACATTCCACTATGCTACTACTTAAATTCATTCCTGTAGTACCATTTTCCTGCTACATATTCATTTACATTCCACTATGCTACTACTTAAATCTGTCATGTCAAGAAATCCCTTCTGGCAAACCTCCATTTACATTCCACTATGCTACTACTTAAATTATATTTAAGAGCAAAAGAAAACCGCCATTTCTGGATTTACATTCCACTATGCTACTACTTAAATAAGATTTCTGATACTTGTTAAACTGCTTAGCCTTTTAATTTACATTCCACTATGCTACTACTTAAATCGTGCGACAGCATCGGCATTATATGCTCCATGTTGATTTACATTCCACTATGCTACTACTTAAATCTGTTTTCTGCCAATGATAGGCATAAGTATTGACTTGATTTACATTCCACTATGCTACTACTTAAATGGAGAAAAACAACTCGAAGGTATGGCGCATTTATTTATTTACATTCCACTATGCTACTACTTAAATCGGTCGGAAGACAGCGTTACAAATTGTTCTCTGTAATTTACATTCCACTATGCTACTACTTAAATTGTTTCCGCTGCTTTCTGTTCGGAAAGTAAGGCATATTTACATTCCACTATGCTACTACTTAAATTATTGTCTTTATTTATTCCAATTTCTTTTAGTGATCCATTTACATTCCACTATGCTACTACTTAAATAGAACCGCAAGACTTGATATGGAGCATATAACAGTATTTACATTCCACTATGCTACTACTTAAATGACAATGCTACGAGCGCGCTTTCATACCTCGAACCATTTACATTCCACTATGCTACTACTTAAATTGGGTATGCGAAATTGGAAGAAGGAGAAGTTGCTAATTTACATTCCACTATGCTACTACTTAAATTCTACCACTCTTATGTTTGCTATGTCTCCCGCTTTAAAATTTACATTCCACTATGCTACTACTTAAATAAAGCGGTGATTCCTTATGCTGTTACCTTTGCTTTATTTACATTCCACTATGCTACTACTTAAATCTGAACTGCATAAATCTAGGCGTTATCATTTTCAATTTACATTCCACTATGCTACTACTTAAATGGATTATCTGAATATACTCGTGTGGTTGAATATGAATTTACATTCCACTATGCTACTACTTAAATGGTTGAGGATTACAATGATCTTCAACCTTTTACATGATTTACATTCCACTATGCTACTACTTAAATTATACAAAAGTAAATAAATCATTATATGTAACCATATTTACATTCCACTATGCTACTACTTAAATAGCGTAAGCTACTCTTTTCTTTGTGTGTAAATTTGTATTTACATTCCACTATGCTACTACTTAAATCCGTCAACCTATACACCCGATAAATTCAACCTTTTCAAACATATTTTTGTCGACGTCTAATTTTCTATATTTCATTATATCAAATCTAATCCAATAATTCCTCTTTTTATTTTGAAAAACTTTAATTTTGGCAACAGTTCAACCATGCACAAAATCATAAAAATCTGAGTTCAAGTGAAGATTTCTTCATATTTATGTGGCAAAACAAGCTGAAAAATAGTCAATCCGGACTGTTATAGCTAAACTATTGCTAATTCTCTACACCTTGTCAACCTCCCCCTATTTTTACACAATCATAGGTCGACAATTATAAAAAATTACTTATCTTATCCTCTTGTACTCCCCACGTCTCTTTCGGAATCCACCTTTCATTCCGGCTTTTGAAAACAATCAAAGAATCCCTGTCATCTCGTATAATTGGTTTTAATTCCATTCTCAGTTTCAATAATTGAGCTTCTGAAAGTTCTCCCTCAAACACTGAATTTTGAATATGTGTTAAGTACTTTTTGCATATTTTAAAAGTTTTATTAAGTGCTTTTGCTCCACCTTCATCACTTTTTATATCATACACCAATATTACATACATGCTCTTCTCCTTCTACCACCAGATTTTAAATGGGTCATATTCCTTTTCTCCCAACAAGTGTTTTATCAATTTGTAACATTCCAATCGCATCAAATATTGATATGATACCACTTTATTCAAATCTTTATGTTTGATAGTTGTCTGCATCTTAGCATCCAATTCCGCAACAACCGTCTTAGAAGCTTCTTTTGTCAAATGTAAATAATTCAATCCCTTCGTAAAGCTCTTTGGCGTAATCTGATTTCTATTCAACAGTGAAAAAATGAGCCTATCACCCAAAATTGGTTTGAAAATTTCTGCCAAGTCTAAGCTCAATGAAAATCTTCTATCACCTGGCTCATGTAAATAACTAACAGTCGGATTCAACTGCGTTTGGTAAATTTCCCCCAAAACTTTCGTATATATCAATGTATTTACAAAAGAAATCAAAGTGTTTATCATATTGTCAGGTGGATTTTTCACTCTTTTTTCAAATTCGATTTCCTGGTCAATAATAATCGGCCATGCACTATAATACGTCTTTCGGATATTTCCTTCATAGCCCATTAATTCTTGAATATTCTGTGCCTTCGGAATCTCTCTTCTCAAGTCTTCAATCACATTCATATATGATTTAACATCTTTCCCTCTTCCTTTATAATAACGCAAATTTCGATAGATATTATAAGAGGCTCCTTCAATAAACGTTTTTGCCAACTCAAGTCTCTTCTCATAATCCATATAATAATTTACTTGATTTACCAACAAATTTCCTGATACAAGTTGTTCTCTTGGATAAAAACTTCCTGTATAAAAGCTATAATAATTAAAGAAATGTACTGGTATGCCATACTTTGACAAAATATTAATTAAACTGGAATTAAATGACATTTCCGACATCACATAAATATCTCCTACTCGTTCAATGGGCAGATCCTTTTTTTCATCATACTCGTCGGTAAAGGTAATCGTATTGTCTTTTCTTCTCAAAGAACCATTATTATAAATATAATAACTCCTTTTCATCTCCTGCTCCTTTACTAAATAAAGCACAAATCATAATAAGCACATGATTTGCAAATATTTTTCTTTTGCAACTGCGGTGGTTTTTCCGCTTCTACAATTTGATTGATATTATCTAATATCCTTTCAATTTCAGCAGCATCCTCTTCTGCCAATTCAATTTCCAAAGTTTTTTTCAATAATGGATAATCGATTCGTGCCCTGATATCAGAAACACCTTTCTCTTTCAGATAGTACAAATAATACTTTACCTGTAGGATACTTGCTTCTTCTATTTTCCTGCTCTTTTTTACTTCATGCAAAACACCCTGGGAACGTATAAAATCAATATTTATCACATTGTCAATATTGATATGTTTATCATCTCGTTTATACGTCTCTTCGTCCAAAATTTTGCCGATTTTTACATTTTCATTATCCTGTTCCATTTGGATTTCATGATAAAAATACCACAATTTCCTTGTGCAAACCTGGTAATAATATACCATTACCCCTGTAATTTCTTTTTTCATTCCATCACCCTTTACAAAAACTCTGGCGTCCTTATAAGATTTTGATAATCTAAAGGTTTGTATCCCATTTCATTATAAGAGCATTCCATAATCGTGATTTCTCCAAACTTTCCAATCCTTAAACTCGGATAACTATCGGCATTTCCGCTTCGCACGGCTGCCTTATACTTTGTCCAATGCCAATATGGAACACTTACCGTGTAATTCATCAACTTCTCTTTCGCGTGAATTTTCTCTGATTTTTTTGCATTTTCATTATTTAAGATCTTTACCTGTGCTTCAATATCTTCTTCATATTTCTGATATATTGGACTGGGAATAATATCGGCAGATAAAATATTCCTCAACTGATTATCCTCTTTCTCGAATTCATAAGGAGCAACACCGGAAATCCAATCTAACGTCTTCTTATATCCCCTTTCTTTCCCTTGGTAATAATCACTCTTATACAAATTTTCCATGGTAAGATATTGGTTGATAAGATTTATTTTATCTGTTTCCGACAGGCATCCATGAACAGTTTCTATTGCCATTTTCGACACATTAAAAATCGTTTGATCAATAAATCCATCTGCTGTTGTTAATGTTTTTTGCTCAATCTGTACATATACGAAACAATTTGGTTCCGTTGTATCCTTGACTCCTTTCCGATTACATCTTCCAAATCTCTGAAATAAAGAATTCAACTCCTGCAGCTCTGTAAACAGATAATCAAAATCAATATCCAGACTCGCTTCCACAAGTGACGTAGATATCCAAATTCCAAAATTTTTATCTACATTTCCATTTTCGTCATACGTTTTCCCAAACTCTAAAATCTCCTGTTCCTTTGCAGCCCGGTCTCTCTTTGTAAAACGACTGTGCATAATATGCAGCTCTTCTGGATTTTCCAGTTTTTCCTGCAGTTCACTATATATTTTCTGTGCTTCTCGTACCGTATTGCACACAACCAAAATCTTATTAGATTTGTCTTCTCTCTGATTCTTTCCATATAGTTCATAAATGTCTTCTGCATCAAGTCTCTTATCTCGCACTTCCACATGATGCCGCACCATATCATTCGTGAATGTCTTTATATTTTCTTCTCGAAAAGGAATCTCTTTTAACAAAAGCTCTTTTAGAAACGGAGACAATGTTGCGGTCATAATGGCAACCTTTCCTCCCATTTCTGTAATCATCTTCAATCCATGGATCAAATATGCCAAAAGCTCCGGATCATACATTTGAATCTCGTCTATCACAATTTTAGAGTAGGATAATGTTGTTAAGTTCATCTCATATCCCATATATTTGAATACAAAGTCAAATAACTGATCCATCGTTGAAATACTCAGCGGCATAGAAAATCGTTTGCCGCGTTGTTCATACTCAAGCAAATCTATATTCTCTTCATCTAGCTGCTTGAAATAATACTCTAAAGATTCTGAATGCAATACCGACAATCTTGTATTGATATTTTCTTCTTCCAGAATTTCTTTTCTGATTCTGTCATAAATTGCGTTAATTGCCGTTCGCAACGGCAATACAAAATATCCTTTGTGATTTCCTATCCATTGAAGACCTGCCTCTGTCTTCCCCATTCCCGTCTGTGCAACTACAATTACGTTCTCGTCCCGTTTCTCCATGCAAAATTTCTGTAAATCATTCCAATCACTGTTAGGATTGTACTTTCTCCATCTCTTTTTTACATTTTCTAACGACTCTATCAAAAAATCATTCGGATATTCCGCGACATAATTTCCGCTGGCACTATAATCGCATTTGTGCAGAAAACCTTTGATTTTGACCGCCTCAGAATCATACAACATATTTTTTACTCCGTTTATTGCTCTCCTCTTTAATGGAAAACTATTTAAATGAGTTAACAGGCTTTTTATCAAATCCTCTTTTTCTTTTTTTCCAATAATCTCTCCCGGCAATCCATAATTATGATGATACATAACTGCAAATAATACTTTATAATACTCCTCATCCGTTTCAAATTCAGCCCGGTCAAGCAAATATCCTGAAAGCACATTATGTGGGACTTCTCTGTCCGGGTTAAACTTTTTCTTTTTCTCACTTTTTACTCTTGTTTGAAATTCTAAATTAGCTTTTCCGTCATCATGATGTATGCATGCCTTTTCTACCAATCCGTACAACTTCCCTTTAGATATATATCCATAACTTTCCAGTAACTGTAATACTTCTATTAATTTTTCAACATGCTGCTCTATCGTTTCATCCGGTTTCGCAAAATACTCTTTGATATTCATTTTCTCTCCTGCTATCTTTACTTTTTTAATCATATTTCACACTGAAACTATAAAACGTCCACCGGACGTTTTTGTCGTATACTTGGTAACAGAATGGCAGCAGATTTCCTGCTGCCTGTCCCCTACAAAAAATTCACAATATACGCTTCATCTTGATACCAATCTAAGTATAATCCGTTATCAAACTCTTCCACTACATGTTCAGAAGTATAAAGAACTTTCTTCTTTTCAAACTTTCTTTGCCCATTTCTAATCATATAGTTTTTATTCAGATAATACTTTGTCCCGCTCATTGGTCTGTTTTCTTTTTCCCTCAAAAATACTTTCTGCCCTCTGCAGTCTCTTTTTACCAAATCATAATCAATATAAGCCGCATACTTACTTACAATTTCATCATCTGCTTCCGTCTCCAGCTCTACTATCTCTGCATTCTCTACAGAAACCATATCCTCACTTCTTCCAATGGATTTTATATCATATGCATGTTCCAAAATGTCTTCCAGTATCTCATCTACTGCATTCACATGTATCATCAATGTAATCCCATTCAACACCTCATAAAACTTCATGGACTTTGTAAGCGACCGATAATAAGAAATCGGAATTGTATAATTCTGCCGCTGATATTCTTCCAAAGCATTTTTAATCTCTTTTTCTTTTGCTTTGATTTGTTTTTCTCTCAGAACCACTCTTTCATATTCCGGAGTATTCTTATCAAACTGTTTCTTCTTTTCTGATAAATGCTTCTTCCTTTTCTTGATCAAATCCATCAACGGCGTAATTCTTGTTTTCTTAAATTCTGAAATCTCATCATTTAAATTTTTCAAAGCACGATATTCTTCTAATAATTCCGCATTATGAACTTGTATCGTAATTCCTTCACGAAAACTATTTCCCTTCGGTTTCTTCGCAGAAGCGACCTTATCAAATGCATTTGACAACATCTCGCCATTTCTCATTTTTACCAAGATTCCTCTGTCATCCTGAACAGAATTCAAGAAACAATAATCCGTATACGGCTCTCGATGCATGGATTCATATTGCCCCTGAATACTAATATCCATCTCATGATATTCCTTATAACCACATGCCTTATGTATTGCTCCAATTACTGTAGAAAACGGCGGCAGCGGATATGTCATCTTATTCTCTACCGTCTCTTCCCTTTTATAATTGGCACTTGTTTGATGTATAACCAAACGTAATGCTTTCATGTATTTCACCCGCCCTTCCATATTATTGGCTATACAGCAAAATACGCATTAATATCTGCTTTCATCTTTTCAAAAAATCCTGTAACTGACATTGGCTGCAATTCATTCTCAATTTCTCTCTCATTCACAAACACATTTCCTTTTAAAAGACCGCAGGAATAACCTTCTCCAAGCTTTTCTTTCAAATCCTGAGATAAGTTGATTCTATCTTCCTCTACACGAACTACATTCTCAAAGTAATGTGTCTTTCTGTCAGAAATTCCGCCCACAACAAATACCGGCTCCGCATTATCCAGATTTCCTTTCACCACAAGGCTTAAAGAAGCTACCGCATCTAAAATCATATTGACACGTTCTGCTTTTTCGGCATTGTTTGCCTCTGCGTCAAAGTTTTCATCTTTCCCCACCATTTCCAAATCAATTGTCAGACTGTACACCTTTAAAGATTTATCATATTCATACTGATATGGCATCAAACCGACTTTCCCAGCATCATTCTGTATATTCAAGCCATTTGCATTCGCATAATTCCCTGCCAGATACAGATTATTGTGGAATCTTGTCTCATTTACGAAACTTTCGCACGAAATCGCATCCGTGAGATAAATAGAACTATTTCTTACATATGTAGTTCCTTTGGTACTCATATAACCGCCTTCTAAAGCTCTGCAGGTTGCTGCGTTTAACTCTTCTGTTACTAATTTCTGAGTAGCTTTATCTACTTCTGTTTGTAAATCATCATACATTCCTGCCTGCGTCATTAAAGCATTCTTTAAGCTTTCTCTGCTCCGGATTGTATATACTTTTCTATTACGGAACACTTTCTGTACACTCGCGATATTTCCCAACCCTTCCGAGTAATTTGATGTCATATTTGCCACAACCGTAAGTGTTAATGCTTTCTTCTTCATATTCATCCTCCTAATTCTCTGGCTTTGTCTTCGTTGTTAAAGCATTGATAAATGTATACGCCACATCTTTATTTGCCTCAAAATCTTCATATAAACTAAATGCAAAATCAAAATTCACATCTGAGTAATTAGACAATTGCAATAAAATCTGACAAAAACGATCATAATCTTTAAATACAATTGTGCTGGTTAGCTTCTGCCGATAACTTTCCCTTTTATTTTCCGGTATTTTCTTTACCACTTCTTTTGCACATGCATACGCACCTTTCATAGATTGATTCATTTCCATTCCACCTCCACAAATCAACTGATTAATTTCTATCAACTTTGAAACAATGTATTCTGAATTCTGCTTAAGAAAAAACTCAATCAAATAGTCCGTCCGTGTTAAATTCAAAATACAGCTCATAACTTCTTTCTGCACGTTCAGCCAATAACTTTCACCCAGTTTTACAGAAAAACAAAATGGCTCGTATACTTTTAAAGCTTTTAAAATCTTAATACTCTCTCTTCTGATATATAATGTCTCAAAAAACTCTTTTTCTCGATATTTCACGATCACTTCCACATCATAATCAATAAAATCTGCTGTTTCTTGTATGGTCTTAAAAAGAATTCTCCTTACATCTTTTGCTTTCCCTTCAGACACAGCCATTTCATTATCTGCCCTTCTTTTTAAGTTTCTATTTGTTCGTATCAAATTTTCAAGCAAACAATTATCATTAATAAAGAATGCTTCTCTTCCGTCTGTAAATGCAAATGGAATAAAATCAAATAAAATGTTATCTTCTGATACAAATGTATTCACATCAAAATTATAAGAAATCGACTTCGTTTTACGAACACCATCCACGTAATATCCCAAAAGCCTGCAACAAGTTTTCCCCTCTTGCAATAACTGCCCTTTATTGGCATAATTCGCATACATATTAGGCTTATTGCGAAATGTTTCTTTTATTAACACTTTTCTATTCTTTGTAATCAATTCTAACAATTCTTCTTTATTTTCCCCATCAAACTTTTCTTTTCCAAAGACCTTTTTCATAATAGAATTGCTTTTCAAAAGATCATTTACCCTTTTTATTTGCTCTTCGGAAAATTCTTCATTATGAAGAATTTTTTCAACTTGCCTATGCTGCAATTCTTCTCCATAAAAATATTCCACAAATTCTAAATATCTTTCTTCTGTGATATCTTTACTGTTAAACAAGAATATTTCTTCCGTGATTTCCGGCTCTGTAACATTTCTTCCATGAAAATCAAAATATTCTTTTAGTCCGACTATCGCTGCTGCATATCGCCAATCCGATGCCTCCACTTTCGTATCGTACTTTTCATGTTCTATTCTTGTTTTCACATGCTCCCTCCTCTCTCTGTAAAATTATTCCTGTGAAATAACATCTAATAGCCCATAACCTTGCGAATGCTTTGAGCCTAGTCCAGCCTGATAAAAATACTGCAGCAAATCTGAATTCGCTTCCAAAGTAAATATTCCAATTGTGGTATCTACATAAATTCCAAATGCCTTTACTAAAATCTTTCTGCATTGCATTGCTGTAAATTTAATATTTTGTGCTGCACTTTCCGAAAACCCTGCTTCTCTGGCCTGAATATTAAGTATCTCGATTAGTTTCTCCTCAAAGTTACTATCCGCAACTGTATAAAACTTATCCTTATTCGTCTCCCGATTATGGTCACGAACTACAATGCCCCCTCCAACAACAGTACGAAACGTCACTTTCGAATTTGTAATCAAATGTTCTCTTAATTGATTAATTTTCTTTAACGTTATTGAATTTCCATTGGGAAGCGGAAACTTTTTCTGCTTCATAGCTATAAATGCCTGAAAAAAAATTAATCCAGTCTTATTCCGATCATCTGCTGAAAAAATCATTTTAATCTGATTATTATCCAAAAAAATCTCTTCCCCCACAAACTTTGGAGATGATAAAATTGTTGTAAAAGTATAATCCTTTTGGGCAGTGCCTAAAAAATATTTATCAAAAAACATTCCTTGCCCAACTCCTGAAAGTGATTTTTTCAAAAATGATACCCAAATACTTTTATTGTCCTTCGGCAATTGTGGCTTTTCTATCTCAAAATTTAATTCCAATCGCATGTGTTTTTCCCCCTTTCCCTCATTCTCTTTCCATACAAATAACGTCTTTAAATTATTATATCATATTATTTACAACTGCATTTATCTTTTTACGCAAAAAAGCGACGCAATTTTCACATCGCCATCGCTCTTTCCTATCTCGCTCCTCATCTATCTTTTTCACACGAACCATCCACGCCCTTAAACATTGTCTGTGCAATCTCATTCACAATAAGAACGACTGCCAATCCAACCTGCCCGATTAGCAGACATCTTATAATCTTGTCTTTTTTTGCATTTTCCTGCAGCAGCCACTCTACCTTTAAAAATTTGTCTTTTGGCTTTTTAGAAAATTCTTTTTTATTCCCTTCTTCATATTCTGCTTTTCCATCTATTCTCAATTCTCTGGCTATCGCATTTGCCAACTCGTATGTATATTCCCCCGGAAAATGTCTCCCACATCCTGCCAAACTGATACTTGCAATGATCACGAAAAGCAGCACCGTTAATTTCTTTTTCATTTTCCATCTGTTTTCATTCATTTGTATGTCTCATCTCCAGTCTTCCATTCTTCGCGCAAGTTTGCAATATATTCCACATAGGTCATTCCATCTTCATCCCCCTCAGACACAATTGACGGCATCCCATGACTTTGAATAAATGAAATAAATCGAATCTGCTCATTCAAATGTGCTGTTTGCTTCATCAAACTTTCTACATGGTGCTCCAGATACGTCTTTCGCTCCGAATCTGAGAGTGTCAAAAGATGCTTGATTTCTTTTAACTTAAACTCCATTTCTTTATATATTAAAATCTGCCACACTTTTTCTAACGCCGCCTCATCGTACAATCGATAATTGTCCTTTGACCGCTCTGCAAGTACCAATCCTTCGTCATCATAATACTGTAGCGTCCTTTTACTCACACCCGCCAGCCTGCTCACTTCGTTTACTTTCTTCATTACGGCATCTACCTTTCTCCGTATATGTGAGCATATACTATCACGTATACGTGATAGCAAGCCCTGAATATGCAAAGCAGATTTGCCAAATCCCTTTCCTTTATGATATAGTAATTATATTTCAGTTAAAATACGAAAGAGGGGGACAAAAAACTACATGGAAACTTTAAAACCGATGTTGCTTACATCACTAAAAACTTATTCAAAAACACAGTTTATAAAGGATGTGACTGCCGGAATCATCGTGGCGATTATTGCTCTGCCACTATCCATCGCTCTGGCACTTGCATCCGGAGTCGGACCGGAAGCCGGTATTTTCACCGCGATTGTTGCAGGATTTGTCATTTCCGTTTTAGGCGGAAGCAGCGTACAGATTGCCGGACCAACCGCGGCATTTGCAACCATTGTTGCCGGAATCGTCGCGAAAAGCGGTATGGATGGTCTGATTATCGCTACTATCCTTGCCGGAATATTCCTGATTATTATGGGATTTTGTCATTTCGGAAGCCTGATTAAATTTATCCCATTTACGATTACTACCGGCTTTACCTCCGGTATTGCAGTAACCATCGTTATTGGTCAGTTAAAAGACTTCTTCGGAATCGTTTATCCGGACGGACTAAAACCAATCGAAACAACAGAAAAACTAGAAGCATTTATCCATAATATTTCTACTATAAATATAGATGCGCTGATTGTCGGCGGCGTAAGCCTTTTGATTTTAATTATCGCTCCGTTTTTTCTAAAAAAAATCCCAGGTTCTTTGCTGGCAGTTATTGGCGGAATCTTAATGGTACAATTTTTACCGCTTAACGTCTCTACGATCGGAAACCTCTATAGCATCAGCAATGACCTTCCATCCTTCCATATGCCTGCACTGAACTTTGAACTGATAAAAGAGGCTGTGCCAAATGCATTTACTATCGCAATCCTCGCAGCAATTGAATCTTTATTATCCTGTGTGGTTGCAGATGGAATGATCAACAAAAAGCATCGTTCTGATATGGAACTGGTTGCCCAGGGAGCAGGTAATATCGCATCTGCACTTTTCGGCGGAATCCCGGCTACCGGAGCAATCGCAAGAACGGCCGCCAATATCAAAAACGGCGGACGTACGCCAATTGCCGGAATCGTACATTCCATTACGCTCGTTATTGTACTTGTCGTGTTGATGCCTTATGCCGGATTGATTCCGATGCCAACGATCGCTGCGATTTTATTTATCGTTGCTTACAATATGTGTCAGTGGCGAACATTCCGTCAGCTTTTAAAAACAGCGCCGAAAAGTGACATCGCTGTTTTGCTTATTACATTTGTACTGACAATCGTATTCGACCTCGTTGTGGCGATCGAGATTGGTATGGTGCTGACCTGCCTTCTCTTTATCAAACGAATGAGTGATGAGACTCGTGTGCGCGGTTGGACTTACATAGATCCTGACAGTCCGGAAGTCAACGAGCATTTGCAAAAACTGCCGCGTCAGATTCGCGTATATGACATCACCGGTCCGCTCTTCTTTGGAGTATCCGGAATCATTGAACACATTGTTGTAAAAGACTACACTACTTGTCTCATTCTTCGCATGCATAGCGTTCCGTCACTCGATATCACCGCATTGAATGCGCTGACAAATCTCGCTGTATTTTGCAAGGAAAAAGGCATTACACTCGTATTCTCTCATGTCAATGAGCAGCCAATGCATGTAATGGAAAAAGCCGGATTTGTTGATTTGATTGGATGTGAAAATTTCTGTACAAATATTTCTGCCGCATTGAAACGCGCAGAAGAAGTGATCAAATAAAACTATATATATTAAAAGATGAGCACGCAGCTGATATTCGCCGCTTGCTCATCTTTTTAATCGCTGTCCTTTTATAAAGGCTAATTACTAAAAAGCAGTGCTTATTTATCTTTGCCATCATTTGTCCGTCTTGTTCTTTTTAACTTTTTTCTTCGGTTCCGGCAATTCTTCATACATTGCATTCAAAATTGATTCTATTAATTCTATATTCTCTACATCCTCTACAACTACCATCAATGTTTTTGAACCCGCATAAGGATATGCCCTTTCTGCATCCGGCATCAACCGCAGAACCGATTCTGTCGGTTTGAGCAGCAAGGTATTATCGCAAATATTTCCAATAAGCTTATCCTTATAATAAATACAGTACTCACCCATCATTCTTTTAGTAGAAATCTCTCCTATTCTTTGAAGACTATACACAACATAATCATGAAACTCTTTTGATGAAGCCATTTATTCCACCTCCTTCTTAATAAGATGTCTGCTATGTGAAACCCATAACAAAGATTGTGCGTCGCACGTTCTTGCGCCTGCGGAGCGTTTTATGATATAGGAAAGTACGAACATTCCTATATCATAAAAATAGCCGCTCCAGTCTGGTAAACCAAGCGGCAATTTCTGTCTAACTTTATATCGGACTACCCCTCTATCGGCAGCACTTTTTTCTATAATCATGTTATCACGCTTCCATAGAAATGTCAAAATTTTTCTTTGTTTTAAATAACGCTCTTCCTACAGAATTCTTCCTAATTTGGCATTCCACCATTTCTCATTTCATTATTTCTCATCCCTTCATTTCTCATTCCGCCTCCTCTTCCATCTCTTCCAGGCTGTCCGCCCATCTGGGGGCTATTTCCATAGACCAGGCTGTCCATCGTAATGCTTTCCTGCGATGTACCTGCCGTCAAAATATAAGTTTCCCCCTGTTTGATTTCAGGACAGCTTACGATTACAGAAGAATATTCTTTTTCTGTGGACCAGGAGAGAAGCTTTGTTCTGCTACTGTCCGTAAGCGAAATCTGCGTCCCGGCTTCCTGCATATTTGAATTCACCATGATTACGCCCTGAGTGGACGAGTTTCCAAAGTTTTGCGCCATTCCGGAAGCACCTGCCGCTGCAAAAACCCCTCCGGTAATCGTTGCTGTCCCATTATAATCCAGCGCTGCGTTTCCATCATTAACAGGTCCCGACACATACGTCTCTCCCCCGGAAACAGTAATATCTCCGTTGGAATCAATTCCGTCTCCGGAAGCGTTGATATGCAAAATGCCGCCAGAAATACAGATATATGCTCCTTCTGTAGTCGCAAACGGATCGTCTCCCGGTCCGGGTCCTCCAAACCCACTGCCGTCATTTCCTCCAGCTGCATTGATGCCATCATCTAAAGCCTGAACGTTAATCTCTCCTCCGGTAATGTCAATACTCAAGCCTTCGATTCCTTCATAGCTTTGTGTAATATCCAGGCTGCCTCCCAAAATGAGTACATTCGTGTCCGCATGGATTCCATCATCCCCGGAAGATAACTTATAAGTACCTCCTCTAATGTTAATTGCTCCATTAGAATGCAGGCTGTCATCTTGGGAATCCAACGTATAGGTTCCTTCTTTTAATACCATTTGTGTACCCGCTTTCAAACCTTTTATGCTCTCAGAATCTTCTTCTGTTGCCTCTTCAAAGTTTTCTTCAAAATTTCTTTCCGCCGGCATGCGTTTCTGCATATGTTCTTGTACATTCGAGGTCCCTGCTCCGGCACTTCCTTCTCCTGTGGTAATCGTATAAACGCCGTTCTCTGCCTGAAGCCAACTTCCTGCACTGATTCCATCTTGCTCAGATGTGATTTGGAAAGTCCCATCTGCCAGATAGACAAACCCCAGATTGGTATCCTCTGCATTTTCCGCATGAATACCATCTTTTCCAGAAATGATCTTATATGAACCATTGGCAATGCGAACGCTGTCTTTTCCTGCAATTCCATGGTCCGCACTTATGATTTCATAAGTTCCGCAAGTAAATACCAAATCATCTTTGGACACGATTCCATGCCCCGCTCTCGCCGTAACCGTAAGCTTTCCCTCTCCGTTAAAAGTCAAATCGGATTTTGAAAACACAGCAGCGTCAATGTTACTTTCATCTATGGCTATATAGTTTCCGCCATTTTCCAGCGTATTTTCCGAACCTGCTGCCGTTGTAACAAACACCTTATCTGCCGAAAAAACATAAAGGGCTGCAGATTCCGAATTGGATATATTCACATCAGTGAACCACCCATCGTCTAAAGCCAATGGGCTTCCTGCTTCGCAGACCTCGCAACCTACTATCTCCACAGGCGTTAA